>Ga0182024_10001455_pt1 | contig 61049 bp, 63 predicted proteins | sample P32metaG_FD_120480 | JGI IMG/M metagenome (GOLD analysis project Ga0182024, IMG submission 120480) | Permafrost microbial communities from Stordalen Mire, Sweden - P3-2 metaG (Illumina Assembly) | ecosystem: Environmental > Terrestrial > Soil > Wetlands > Permafrost | place: Sweden: Stordalen...
GCCCCACTCGCTGGCGAGGCTACTCACGAGGAGCAGGCCCCGGCCGTGCACATCGCCGTCGTTCGGCCCATGCAGCGCCGGCGGGGCCGGATTGCCGTCGACGACTTCCACTCGAATTCGTCCCGCGCCCTGTTGGCTGCGGCCCACCTCGACGGCAAAGACCTCGGCGTTGCCGAACACGACGGCGTTGGTGGCCAGCTCGCCGTCAGCAGCGCCACGACCTCGAGCGGCACCTGCATCTGCTCAGCGGACGCTACCTCCTGGACGAATTTGCGGGCGGCCGGAACGCTGCGCGGTACCGCGGGGAACTCACGTCGCATGCGCACGACGACCGCCCGTCACCGTCCGGGTCTCCCCGGGGCAGACAGAGGCCCCCATGACGCCGAGCCGGTTGCCGGAGCACCAAGGACTGCTCCCTGCCGGTGACCTCGAGGCAATTGGGCTGCCACTGCGAGCCGTGGGGGCCGGCGTGTCACTATGGGGTCGTTCGGGTCGTGGGCGTGCAAGCACAAGCCGAGGCCAGGCTGTGCGCATGGGGGAATGTGCGGAGGCCGCGTGGTTTGACTTTTGTCCGTGCGCGGGGATTACCCAGCGCGTAGGCAAGGCAATCGGAGCCAATCGCTCCTTTCCCGGCCTGCACCGGCGCGAAACCCCTTACTTGCCCAGCACGAGGCGGCGCGTTGCATCGACGAAGGCGGGCGTGTCGCTGTGCCACCGCTCGGCCCACTCCTTGCCGTTGGCGCCGAGCGCGTCCCGCAGCGCCCTGCGCGAGAGCAGCGTGGCGATGCAATCCGTCATCTCGCCGGGCGCCAGGTACCAGAGGCCGCCATTCGACTGCGCAGCGTGCTCCGCCGCCACCGAGCGCTCGGGGACGACGATGGGCGTGCCGAAGCAGAGCGACTCGATCGCCTCCCGGGCCACCGGCCCCTGGCTGCGGACGTCGAGCATCACCTCGGCGCCCGCCATGAGACGCCACAGGATCATCCGGCTCGGCGTCCACGAGATTTCGAAGCGGTCGGTGCCCCCGGTCACCACCCAGCTCTCCGCGCCGACCTCGGCGATGGCAACATCCCCCAGCACCTCACGGAGGAAGTCGTGCGGAGGCGTCGTGCGCCGGACGGGGTCGCCGGGAAGACCGGACAGCACGAGCAGATAGCGGCCGAACGGGGCCATTCCTGCCATGGCGGTGGCAGCCGCCAGGCGATTGACCGGGAAGGCGACGCGGAGATGCTGCACCCGATCCTCGGTGGCCGAGATGGAAAGGGCCTCGGCCACCCGACGGTGCTCGGCCGCCGAGAAGACACCAATGGCGTCCGCCCGGGTGAGGAGCGGGCGGAGGGACTCGGACGAGAGCACCGGGTCGTCACCGCAGAGGGGCAGGAGCACGACCCTTGGTCCCGAAGAGCCGAGCGGCAGGGCGTCGCTCCAGAACGATCCAGTGCCGGCAAGCACGAGGACGTCCGGTCGGAGGTCGGAGATCACCGAGAGAGCTTCGGCACCCGCTCTGGCCTCCAGCCCAAGAGCTCCCCGGAGCGCCCTTTCCGGCATGACCGAGCCCGGCTGGCGCATGAAGGCCGTTCGCAACAGGTCGGCCCGGTCGTTGTGAGATGGCGCAGCAGCGGTCGAATACACATGAAAGACGCCGTCGCGGCGAATGTGCCGCGGCTGTCGGAGAGCAGCGCCGGGATCTTCCAGGCTGACAATGGCGACTCTGGCGTCGAGCGCCAGAGCGCCGCTCACGAGGCGCACGACGGCGTTCGCCTCTGTCCAGTCCGCCCCCCAGGAGTAGGTGACGACAACGACTGACGGCCGCGATACTTCCGGCTCAGCCTCGGCCGTGAACGGGAGCCCGCTCCCGTCAACCATGCGGCACCCGACGCCTCCTCAGTCGCCCATTCCGTCCTCGACATGGCGGGCGAGGTCGACGAAGTCGGCCCTCACGGCTGCCATGAGCGCCGCCTGAGATGCCTCCAACTCGTCGACACGACTGGCGACTTCTTGGAGCGCTCGCACGTTCACGCCCAGGTAATCCTGCAGGCGCTCCAGGTACGGAGCGAAGGTGGCAGTCACCAGCCGGTGCACGAGGCGCTTCAGGCGGCCCCGCCAACCGTGGTCTCGAGGAGGCCCTATCAGAGGCCGGAGATCCCAATTCTTGTGCATCCATCCGAGGTGCTCGTTCTGCTGCACAGGCCGAAGCGGTGGCGTCTCCAGTGACTGGGGGGGTGCCCAGTTCCTCGGCGCCAGTCCGGTTCCCTTTGTGCGAGACGACCTCAGCTCGTTGACGACTCGTCGAGCATCGACAGGAATGTCGCCCATTTGCCTTCATCCTCCTCTGTCGGGAGCCGGCAGGAGTTGTCGAACCGACCCAGGTTGGGGTTGTAGTAGGGATCGCCCGCCAGCATGACTGACCGCCAACGCCTCCTGAAGAACGGGGCCTCCACCATTTCCGTGTGGCCGATCGACTTTGACTCGTGGTGCACGAGCTCGGCAAGCGGCGTGTAGACGACCAGGCAGCCCCGCTCACGGAGACGCAGGCAGAAGTCGATGTCGTTGAAGGCGATCGGGAGATTCGAGTCGAAACCCCCAACTTCCTCGAACAGATCCCTTCGCGCCATCAGGCAGGCGCCGGTGACGGCCGAGCAGTTCCGGGTGACCACGGCTATAGACATGTAGCCGGGCTCGTCCGCCGGAAGACCCTGTTGGAGGTGGGTCGATCCCCAACCGAGGCCGACGGCGACGCCTGCGTGCTGCACGGTGCCGTCGGGGTAGAGGAGCCGTGCTCCGACCGCTCCCACCTCGGGGCGGACGGCGTGGCCGACCATGGCGCCGAGCCAGCCGGCCGAGCGCGCCTCTACGTCGTTGTTCATGAACAGCAGCACGTCACCTCGTGCTTCCTTGGCGGCGCCATTGTTGATCGCCGCCCAGTCGAACGGGCCGGGTGCTTCGAGGATCCGGACCCGGCGGTCGGCGCTGAGCTCCTCGAGCAGGGCCTGCGTCTCTGGCAGCGCACTGTCGTTGTCGACGAGGAGGAGCTCGAAGTTCTCGTAGCCGGGCTGCTCGACGAACGAGTAGTAGCAGGCCGCCGTGAGTGCTGGCTCGTCCCGGAAGGGAATGACGGCGCTGACGAGCGGCTCGTGGGCTAGTCGCCGCACGTGATAGCTGCCCGGCACCGTCGGGTGATCCTCGACGAGGGCGACGAACCCTCGGCGGCCGACGGTGTCCTCGAGCGCCCTCCGGCCCGCGTCCGTCTCCCCACCGAAGGCAGCGGGCTCCTCCGCTACGAGGCCTGCTGGCGTACGGGAGTGGTACAGCACCTCTGGCGCGTGGACGACGGCGTCGGTGCGCTCTGTTGCCCGCAGCATCAGATCGTAGAGCTCGGCCCCGTCGTAGGCCGGACGCAGTCCGCCGAGCTCGTCGACCAGCCGGCGCCGCACCACGAGGACATGCGACAGATATGGGTTGGACAGGAGAAGATCGGGCGACCAGTCAGGCTTGAAGGTCGGCCCGTGGCGCATGCCCTCCTTGTCGATACGATCTTCGTCGGAGTAGAGCACGTCCGCGTCCGGGCGGTCGTGGATGGCCTCAGCCAGACGACGCAAAGCGGTCGGATGGAGCGCATCGTGGGCATCGAGGAAGACGACGTAGCGGCCGGTGGCCGCTGCCAGCGCTTCGTTCGTAGCGGCGGAGACTCCTCCCTGCTCCGTCCGTTTCGAGAAGATGATCCGGCTGTCAGCATCCGTGTATTCCGCCAGGCGCCTGAGCAGGGCCGGATCACCCGAGGCGTCGTCGCAGATGCACAGCTCGAAATCGGTGAACTGCTGGGCGAGCACGGAGGACACGCAGCAATCGATCATGGGCTGGGGGGTCCGGTAGGTTGGCACGAGCACGCTGAACAACGGCGGGGCCGGCCTCGAGGCGCTCTTGCGGGAGCGCCGCCACGGCCCGGCCGCTCGTTCGGCGGGGGGCAGCGTGACTTGCTCGCCGCGGTCACGAAGGAAGCGATGGTACCTGGGAAGATCGGTAGTGGCGTTCGGCGGGTAAGGCGCCGGCCTCGGGAGTTGATGGGTGACTTCGTCGGGCAGGTGGGCGATCAGCTCTTTGGCCAGCCAGTCGGAAGCCTGCCAGAAGCGGTTCTGATCACGCCGCTGCTCGAGCACGTTGGCCGACCAGGGCGATTCGGCGAACGCCGGGGCGTAGGCGAACGAAGCCTGGGCGCCCCCCAGACCCGCCAACTCGTCGTACAGGCGCTGCTGGCTGGGCAGGACGATGGAGGGGTCAGGGCCGGCGCCCCGTAGCTCGTCGCCGGCACCCCCGTCACTGCCGCCGGCGCCGGCATCGCCCATCTCGCCGGCAATCTCGTCACTGAGGCGGGCGGCCGGGGCGCCGCGCCGCCGCCCGCCCTCCGCCCCGGCTGGGAGCCTGACCTCGAGAGAAGTCAACCAGCCGGCCAGGTCCGCCTGCCACCGCTCCGGGTCACCGAGCGCGTCGGCAAACACGGACACGAATGCCGGCAAACCGGCCAGGCCCTCGACGGCTCGCCTGGTGTACCGCTCCCAGAGAGCCAGCCCGACGGGCAAGCCCAGTCCAGTCGCCCGATCGAGCGAGCGGGCGGCCGCGAGCGGTTCCCGGACGCACAGAACAGCGGATAGCGGCCGCACCCCCTCCAGGATCCGCCGCCACTGCGGCAAGACCAGCGCCGTGCGGGGATCCGTCCAGCAGACAGGGCCGGCAGGCGCGCAGAAGGATTCCTCGAAGGTGGCAGCGGCCCTCCGCAACGGTGCGAGCAGCTCCGGTGGCTCCGAGGTCTGCGAGTGGGGGTCGGGCAAGGGCGGCGGGTCGTCCCAGCTGCCTCCGAGCCGGCGGAGGATCTCGTCCGACAGGCTCGTGAGCGAGACGCTCTCCAAGCGGCCTTCGCTCCCGCCGGTGCGGCCGGCCGGCCGGTCGTCAAGTCGCGGAAGACCCAGGCCGAGGGCTCCCAAGGCGGAGGCGACTATGGTCGTGCCGGCTCGGTGCGGCCCGAGCACAAGAACGCCGTACGGTCTCGGGGGTAGGGACATGGATGGAACCGGCGGCGACGAGGGGGAGGCGAAGGCGGGCATGGGCGAGGGCAAAGGGCTAGAGCCGGATCGGTCGACGGAGCGACCGGAATCGCCCCTCGCGGGGGTGCTCCACCGCTTCGATTCTACGCGGCTACAGCCCGGATCTGCGACGATAGAGGCGTGAGAAGTCTCTCATGGCCAGCTGGAGCGCCATGAGTGCTCTGACGACCAAGGGATTGGTCATCGAGCTGACCGGCCGGCGAGTGCGCCTCCGCCCGCTCCGGGAAGCCAACTTCGACGAATGGCACGAAGTGAGGAGCCGGAACCGGGAGTGGCTTCTTCCCTGGGAGCCGCGGCCGGCGGGTGCGCCCTACCCGTCTGACGACCGGGCCAGCTTCATTGCCCGGTGCGCGATGCGCGAGCGAGAACGCCAGCTCGGTACGGCCTACGGCTTCGGCATATTCGCCCTGAGCCACTTCGTCGGCGAGGTCAACCTGTCGTCCGTGCAGCGGGGGCCGTTCCAGAACGCCTACGTCGGCTACTGGGTCGACCAGCTCCAAGCCGGGCGCGGGTACGTGCCGGAGGCGTGCGTCACCCTGTTCCGCTACGCCTTCGAGGAGCTCGGGCTGCATCGCCTGCAGATCTCCATCATTCCGAGGAACCGGCCGAGCCGGAGGGTCGCCCAGAAGCTCTGGCTGCGCGGGGAGGGCATCGCCCTCAGGTATCTCGAGATCGACGGCAAATGGGAGGACCACGTCCGGTACGCCCTCACAGCCGAGGAGTGGGCCGAGCACCGGCAGCGGTACGTCCGTCAGTGGTTGGCCGATTAGGAGTTCACCGCTCTAGAGCTCCCGAGGCGTCACCCGTCCGGCGATCGGACGACGGCCGGAGAATGCTTGAAGAACGCCTCGACGTCAGGTTCGTAGCGGTAGCGCGGCAGCTGGCGCCCGACCGCCCGGCGCAACCTGTTCGCCTCCGCGAAGCGCTCGACGGTCCCGGCGGAGGTCCGGGAGAACTCGAAGCCGGCCGCCTTCAGTCTCGACGTGTCGATCCCGCGCCCGTAACGGAGCAGCATCTCGAGCTCACCCGGCAGGTCGAGCAGGCCGAGGCGGACGAGCGGGGCCGCCGCCTGACGTGTCCAGTACGGGGAGATCGGGAGGCGGCGGGCGCCGGCGATCTTGGCGACCTCGCTCACGGGCAGCTTGCCGTCGCCGGCGACGTTGTAGGTTCCGCCGATCCGGTGCCGTACGACTGTCTCGAGGCAGCGGACGACATCGTCCTCCTCGACGAACTGCAGCAACGGGTCAAAACCCGCTATCGACGGCAGCACGCCTCGCGCCAGGTTCCGGCTGATCGGGGTGTTGATGCTCGGTCCGAGCACATTGGCGAAGCGCAACAGCGAGACGGTGACCGCCGGGTTCTCCTCCGCAAAATCACGCACGTAGCTCTCGACCTCGGTGAGGGACCGCTCGAGCCGGGACCGGGGCGTCCGGGAACGAGGGGTGTCCTCCCTGAACCAGGCAGGATCGGCCGGGTGGGACCCATACACGAGGGAGGACGACTTGACCACGACCTGGCGGACGGACGACCCGGCCGCCCCGGCGGCCGCCAGCAGGTTCATCGTGCCGATCACGTTCGTCTCGTGGAGCGCCCGGCCGGACATGGAGGACGAGTCGACGACGAGGAAGGTATGCACGATCGTGTCGACCTGGGTGGCCTTCACGATCCTCGACAGCAGCGAGTAGCTGTTGTCCGAGCGGACGAATTCAGTGCGCTCGAGAGGGACCGACGGCGTGCCGGTGCCCATCCCGAGCACCAGCTCTACGTCGGCCCCCTTCTCCAGCGCCGCCGCCACCCGGCCGCCCCAGAACGTGTCCAAGCCCGTGAGCAGGATGCGGCGGCCCAGAAACGACACTTCCCCCTCCTCCGACCGACGTTCCTCAGCCGAACCAGATGCTTCGCCGGCCGGCCAGCATTCCGTAGAGCGCTTCCTGCAGCCGTTGCCGGATGTTCTCGGCCTCGTCCATGATCCGGCCCCGCGGGTAGCGCGAGAGACCCGGGCTGACATCGAAGGTGGTGGGCTCGAGTACCTGGAAGCGGAACTTCGCGGGCAGGTATGCGAAGGTGCCGAGCACCGGCCCGAAGACCAGATGATTGACGGTGATGGGGAAGTACGGGACGCGAAACAGCCGGGCGGCGCCTTTTGCCCGGTAGAGGATGGGCATCGCCTCCTCCCCGCCGACGACAGCGATGGGCACGACAGGGACCCCGGCTCGCATCGCAGTCTCCACGAACCCGCCCCGCCCGAACCGCCGCAGCTGGTACCGCTCGCCAACCAGCTTGCCCGGGCCCTTCGTTCCTTCAGGGAAGACGAGGGCCAGCTGGCCGTGGTCGTGCAGGATGCGGTGGGCGTTGTCCGGGTGCGCCGGCACACCGCCCGTGCGGCTCCACCCGGTGCCGACGACGGGGATCGTGCGGAACCAGTTGTCGGCGAGCCCGTACACGGGGCGCCCGAGCTCCTGCTCGATGCCGTGCATGAGCATGGGGGCGTCGGCGGGGATGGCTCCGGCATGGTTCGCCACGAGGAGGGCGCCACCGGTGAGGGGGATGTTGTCGAGACCCTCCCACTCCACGCGGAACCACTTGTCGTAGTAGAGACCCCCCAGCCTCCTCGCCCACATCCGCGCCCGCTCCGACCGGCCCCACTCGTCGACGTCGGATCGCCGCGCCGGGTCCCGCTCGAAGGACGTGATCGACGCGGGCGCCGGGAAGTTGACAACCTCGGCCGGCCCGCGTCCCCCTGCTGAACGGTCCCGCCGGGCGCTTCGAGAAGGCGGTCCGCCGCTCGGACCGGGCCGTCGGGGCTCGTCGGTCAGACGTTCGTCCGGCGCCTCGTCGTCTCTGCCGTCGTTGCTCGGGACGTTGCCTGACCGTGGCGCCACCAGGCGATCGTACTGGGGAGGGCGGTGTTCTCAGCGAATCTCAGCCTGCCCTGGACCGTTCGAGGTCAACCGACCGACCTGCGGACCGCTGCACGCTCGAGCGCTCACCGCAGGCTGGTGGCCCTGCCCCGGCCCGATGGCTCAGGCCGAGCGGCCGAGGGCCCCCGATCTCGGTCTAAGGCCGGCCGACGGCCACGAAACCGACCCAGTACATCGGGTAGAACCCGACGTTGGTGCCGGTCTGGGCGGCCTGGATAATCGTCTGGGACCCGTAGGGGCCCGACCCGACGTACATCGCCACGTGGGTGATCGGGAACCCGCCATCATTGGCGAAGTGGTAGAAGAGCAGGTCGCCCGGCCGTATCTGCGACTGGGGGACCAGCTGGGACTCGTCGTACTGCGCCGTGGCGCCATGTTCGAGCTGCACACCGGCCGCCGCCCAGGCGAGCATCGTAAGACCCGAACAGTCGACGCCTGACCGGCTGGCGCCTCCCCACACGTAGGGGACGCCGATGAAGCTCTCGGCGGCGGCTACGGCTCTTGCGCCGGCACCGCTCCCGCCTGGCGACACGGGTGGCAGGCCGCCGGCATGCCCGCCGGGGTCTGCTGGCGTGACTGCCTTCGCCGCTGCCGCGGCTGCTTCCTGGGCCTGCCGGAGCCGCGCGGCCGCGAGCGCCTGAGCTCTCTCGCGAGCCAGTTCGATCCGGCGGGCGCGGGCGGCGGCTGCGGCTGCGAGGGCCCGCTGACGCTCGACGATCATGGCGGCGAGCTGGCCCTTCACCTGGTGCAGGATGGCCTCGATCTGCGCTGTGGCGGTCACGGCGGCGTCGCGTGCGTCGGTGGCCTTTTGTACGTCTGCGGCTGCCGTCCTCGTCTCTGCCGCCTGCGCGGCAACGTCGGCGGCCACCCGGGACTTGGTGTTCTGCAGTTGGTGCTCGGCGCTCCTCAGCGTGTCGGAGACGGTGCCGGCGTAGGCGGCGATGCTGCCCGAGTCGTTCACGCTCCCCTGCAGCACAGCCAACTGGGCCGCCGCCCCGTTGTCGGTCATGTAGGCCTCCACGGCGGCACTGCGTAGGTTCAGGATGGCCTGAGCGACCTGGTTGCGAAGCCGCGCTAGCGCGCGCTCTGTGCGGTGCAACTTCACCTTGTCCTGCCCCAGGATGATGACGTACTCGTCGTACTGCTCAGAGGCCACCGCGACGATGTTCTGGTCCCTCGTCAGCCTGGCCGACAGAGTGTTCGCCCGCTCCTTCATGGACTGGATCTGGGCCGGCGTCGGTGGCCGCGAGGCCAGCGCTGACGGCATCACGCCACTGATCGGTATCGCGACCGCGATCGCCACTGTGACGAAACCGAGCCGCCGAAGGTGCTGCCTGCCTACTGGCATCAGAGGTCCACTCTGACCACTTTGAGTGCGCTTGTCAACACAAACCTCTCCAGCAACAAGAGTCTGAGTGACGTCCAGCCATGGCGTTGGCCGGCCGCGACGGCGGTGTGCCCTCGCCTGCTCGTCCCCGGGCGGCACGTCACATCGATCACCGCTGAGGCGCCCGGCGTTGTGCGTAGTGCCTTCCACCTGCCGGTATGCGCGGCGAGCCGACGGGAACGGCATTGACGGGCAGGTTGTTTCGTCCGCCGGCCATCCAGGTTCGGCGGAGGCGCCGGCGACGCGTCCACCTACGATTGGGAAGTCCCCGAGAAAATTCGGCCCCGCGAGGTACGAGATGTCCGAAGTGCTCGTCGAAACCCGCTACGGACGCCTGCGCGGCTCGGCCGCAGACGGTTGCTGCGTCTTCCGGGGCGTGCCTTTTGCCGCCCCGCCCGTCGGCCCACGGCGCTTTCGTGCGCCGGCCGAGCCTCTCTCCTGGTCCGGCGTCCGGAACGCCACAATCGCCGCCCCGATGTGCCCCCAGCCTCCCCCGACGCCGGCGGAGTCGATCCCCGGCGACCCGACAGAGATGTCGGAGGATTGCCTCTACTTGAACGTCTGGACCGAGGGCGTCGACTCGGCCCGTCGTCCGGTGATGGTCTGGATCCACGGGGGCGGTTTCATGACCGGATCGGCTTCCGTCTCGCTCTACCGGGGGGACCAGCTGGCGAGGAGGGGGGTGGTGGTGGTGGCTGTCAACTATCGCCTCGGCGCTCTCGGGTGGCTCGCGCATCCGGCTCTGGCCGACGAGGAGGCACCGGGCGCCGGCTTCGGGAACTGGGGGCTGCTCGACCAGGTGGCGGCGTTGGAATGGGTGCGGGAGCACATCGCCTCCTTCGGGGGCGATCCCGGCAACGTGACCGTCTTCGGAGAGTCCGCCGGCGCCATGAGCGTGGCGGCGCTGCTGGCGTCGCCAAAGGCGACCGGGCTGATCCATCGGGCGGTGATCCAGAGCGGTCCTGCCGTTGCCCTCGGCATCGGCTCGGCGGCGCGGGTCGCCGAGGAGATGGCCAAGTCGCTCGGGCTCGGGCGCCTGACGCGGGCGGCCCTGGTAGAGGCACCCGTGAGGGCTCTGTTGGCGGCGCAACGCTCTGTCGGGGCCAGCTACCAGGTGCTCGGCCTGCCCTTCCAGCCTGTCGTAGACGGCGGGGCACTCGACCGCCATCCGGCGGCAGAGATCGCCCACGGGGCGTCCGCGGACATCGACCTTCTCATCGGCACGAACCGGGACGAGTGGAAGTTCTTCACCTTCTCGACGCCGGCCCTGCACGACATCGACGAGCAGCGGCTCCGCAAGTTGGTTCGGTTGCACGTCCTGGCCGGCGGCCTCGGGGAGGTGCTCCCGCCGGACGAGCTGGTCGGCGTCTACAGGTCAGCCAGGCTCGAGCGCGGCGAGAGCGCATCACCGCCGGACGTCTACTCCGCCATGGCGACCGACCTGATCTTCCGCGTCCCGTCCATGCGGTTGGCCGAGGCACACCGGCACGTACAGGAGCGCACGTTTGCGTATTTGTTCGACTGGGAGGCGGCTTTCGGCGGCGGCGGCCTCGGGGCCTGCCATGCGCTCGAGCTGCCCTTCGTGTTCGGGACGCTCCACTACCCCTTTGTCGCCATGTTCGCCGGCGCCGGTCCGGAGGCGGTCCATCTGTCGGGGCAGATGCAATCAGCCTGGGTCAGCTTTGCCCGCAGCGGGGATCCGTCGTCCACCGAGATCGGGCGATGGGCGAGCTATGACAGCACCGAGCGCGCCACGATGCGTCTCGGTCGCCGCGTCGAGCTCGTGAGCCGTCCGATGGAGACCGAGCGCGCCTGGATCGACACGGCCCTCGGGCCATACGGGAAGATTGAGACCCTCAGCCTCGAGCGGGTGCGTGATCCGAACATCATCGAGCCCGTACCCGGCTGATCACCGCGGCCGTAGCCGGCGGATCAATTAGGTAGCCGGCGGATCAACTAGGGGGACGTAGCCCAACGGCAGAGGCAGGGCGCTTAAAACGCCTCCAGTGAGGGTTCGAGTCCCTCCGTCCCCACCATGATGGCCTTACTAGAACCATCCCCAAAAAGAACGGCCGTCAGCGCTCCGACAAGGTCTTCCGTGTCATCTGGACGGTGGCGCCAGCCCACGGGCTTGACCGATTGTCGTTCGTACGTCCAATCACGAGTGACTGCTTCCTGGGCACCCAGCAGGTCTCCAAACGGCTGTCGGAAGACAGCATCAGTGACTGTCCCTTCGAAGACGTAGAGCTTCTCGAACACCGCCAAGTTCATCATCCGCCGCTGGTCAGGCGCCATGCTGCGGTAAAGGTTCGCCGGGTCGTCCAACAGTTCCAACGCACCCTCAATCAGTCGAATCCCGATCTCCAGTTGTTCCTCATGACCGTCTACGCGTTCGGCGACCTGGTCACGCTGCAGCTGGATGGCTGCTAACCGTTTGCGCACCTTGGCGACCGCCAGACCGCCCTCCGCTGCCAGCTCGATCAGGTTCTCTTCCTGCTTGTCGAGCCGTGCCAGCTCTGTCTTGAGCTGTCGGCCAAGAAGGACAGTCGCTTGTTCGCGCTCAGCCAGCGCGTCTCTCATGGCGATTCGCAGCCGCTCCGCCAACGCGGCATCGAAGCGGAGAGCAGGGTAGACATTCTCGACTGCCGCCTCTACAGCGTCACCTTCGAGATACCGAGAGTCGCATTTTTGGTGTTGCCTGCGGCTGCAGAAGAAGTAGAGGTAACGGCCTCCGTTGCCTTGCGCCCATTGCATGAGCATCCGCGCTTCGATCCCCTCGTCGTGGCAACGACCGCACCACAGCATCCCTTTCAGGTAGTGGTGATGACGGCGTTGGCGCTCGCCACGCCCGCCTCGCTGATCCAGAATCTGCTGAACGCGATCGAAGAGCGCTCGGTCTATCAAGGCTTCGTGACGACCCTTGATCAGCTCGCCCTTGTAGGTCACGTAGCCGACGTAGTACGCGTCGCGCAAAAGGGCGGCCAGCTTCGACGTAGACACCGGGCCGGCCGGGAAGCGGCCTGGCCTGCTACGGAGTCCTCGCTGGTGCATCTCCTCTTGCAGACTCTCGATCGACCAGTTGCCGGTGCTGTACAGCTGGAATGCAGTCCGGACATGCGGCGCTCTCTCGTCGTCGAAGAGCACAATGCCGATGTTGCGACCCTCCGACGTGTCGCGCGCATTCACGTAGCCGAGCCGAGCACGACCCAGCGTTCCGCCGCTGCGAGCTTTGGCGCCCATCTTGTAGGAGATGTCGGCACCGTTGGCTGCTGACTGGTACTCGTCGACGGCCGAGAGGATGGTCTCGACCATGGCACTCTCGGGACCTTCGCCGAGGTCGACGATCGTCGAGACGACTCGCGTCCCGAGCTTGTTCAGCTCACGTTTGGTGAGGGCAGAGTCGATGCTGTTCCGGAACAGCCGATTGAAGTGGTACACGACGACGTAGTCGACGCTGTCCTTGTTCGCCTTGATCCAGGCCAACATCTCCTGGAAGACCGGTCGCTTGTCGATGCTGGTAGCTGTTCGGCCTGGCTCGACAAACTGGCGGACGATCTCGGCTCCTAGCTGGGCGCACTTCAGCTCGCATCGCTCACGCTGGGCGGGGAGCGAGATGCCTTCGGGGTTGTAGTCCGTGTTGACCTGAGACGGCGTGCTCACCCGCACGTAGATCACGGCCCGCTTGAGTCCGACCGCAGACTCGCTGTCAGCGGGCGGAGCTTCCCGGGCGTAACCGCGCGCCACCACCGTCGGTTCTGCGGTGGCTGTCGCGTTCATCATGTTGTCCTCCTTAGGTAGTAGCTGAGGCTGCGAACTGTCGGCTCGCAGCGCGTTGGTAAAGATTCGTGCCCGACGATCGGATGGCTCTGATCGGCCAGTTGGATGTAGGGCGTCCGCATCGAGGAAGCGGATCGGTCATGCCGATCTGATTGAGTCGGACCTGCATGGCGGCCTGGGAGACGTCGAAGTACCGGGCAAGAGTTGGAAGGTGCTGCATGCCCTCGGCGTAGGTCGTCTTCAGCCAGGGTCGCGGCATCAGCAGGCAACCAGCGAAGTAGTCACAGATTTGCTCGATGAGCACTGGGCGGTCTGCTGGCGCGAACGATCCGTAGATCAGGTCGGCGAAGCGATGATCGAGGATGTGCTTGAACTCGTGCGCCAGGCTGAACCGCTGGCGGACCCGCGGCTCGGCTCCGTTGACCACGACCAACCACCGACCTGAGGACCAGTGCGTGGCCCCGGATACCGGAAACGGGCTCATCCGTTCCACCTGCACCCGCGGCAGCTCGGTGATGACTCGTTCGGGAACGGTGGCTCCAGAAACGCCGACCAGCTTCAAGAAGCGGTTGGCCTGCAGCTCTGCAATACGCATGTGCTCGCCGTAGCTGAGCGACCGCAGGGGCACGAGGTCACGCACGCTGGCGATTACGCCGAGGCTCATGCTGCCTCCTTGGAAGCGTCAGATACCTCGGGCTTCGGCGGGAAAACCGGCTGATCCGTCGGCACCCCGTAGTAGTTGCGTAGCAGTTCGAAGTAGCGCTCGAGGTCGGAAATGGCCTCCGGCGGCAAGTCGTACTTGGCCCGGAGGTACGGCTGGAAGCTCGGGAGCCGCTTTGGGCTGTCGTAGCCAGCCAGTGCATAGAGGTCCTCGATCGGCACGCCGAGCACTCCGGCGATCGTGCTCAAGTGCTGTGGTGCAGGGTTGCTGTAGTGGCCCGTCTCCAGCTTTGCCCAGTAGGACGGGTCGAGGTCTGACGCCTCAGCAGCTCCGGCTCGCGACAGTCCCAACCACAAGCGTCGCGCCCTTATGTAGTCTCCTAATGTTTGATTGCCATCTCCTTTGGCCATTGTCTCACCTCCTTTTCCTTACTTACATTTTCTCAAATGTCTGGACGATCGTCAAACCGTATTATTCACAACAGATGGTCTGACCTGGGCGGTTATCGGTGCACCCTGTGGAAACCAGGTGTAAGGCAGGGGTAATATCTAGGGCCATGACAATGAAGTCATGAGTCAAAGAGGGATTACCCCTGCCAGGTTGGAGATTGAGTGTGTTCAGCTCGAAGTCTGAACTTGGTTCTCGTTGATCAGCTCGTGGCTGACTCTCCTCCCGACGGCCGAGTCGAGCGTTTCGGGGGTTTAAACCCGATGGGCTGTGGCTCGGCCGAGGCCTTCGGCTCATCGCTTGGCCCAAACAGGGTGGCGATGGCTGAACGCCGTTGGGCAGCATCCCGCTCGATGTCGTCGAGTACGGACTGCGCCCTTGCAGTCACCTCAGGTTGTGATCGCTTGGCTTCGACCCACTGTTCGATGGATTGCCGGATGGCATCCGTGATTGTGAGTTCGCTGAGCTGGGCGATAACGCTGAGCTGAGCGTGCAGATCGTCATCGAGACGAATGGCGAGCGTCTTCACGACACCATCTCCTCGGTAGACGACTTGAGTGAAACGTTGATCATCAAAGATCACGTCCTTCCTCGGTTGGTTGCGGCCGGCAATCCCCGGTTGGGATTCCCTTCGGTTGGAACCGCAGGCCACCGACGAAGTGGCCGACTCGCTACGGCGGATGGAACAGGAACACGCCGCCCTCGGAGTCGTCGACCGCCAGCAGCGATCCCTCGCATTCCATGTCCCGAACGAGAGCCTCGGTGTCGAACTTGACGTAGTCCCGGTAAACCTCCGGCACCGCTTCGTCGAGGATGCGTTCCATCCCGATGTCGTCCAGAAAGTCCTCGACGTAGGCCTCCGCCGATCCCCACTGCCCGATGTAGCAGTCCTCGAACTGGTCGAGGAGCTCGTCCTCGCCACCGCCGAGGAAGCCTGCGAAGACCGCAAAGGCCTCACCGTGCGCACCAATGCCGCGCCCCAGTCGGCTGACTCTCTCGATGGCCTCGTACTCGGACAAGCGCAGCGGTCCGAACCCCTCGTAGTCGAAGATGGCCCACTCCTCGGCGCCGGGCTCTCTTGAAGTTCGGAGGACTTCGTTGACGCCCTCCCAGATGTCGTCAGCCTCTTGGTTGGCCTCGACCCAGGCGCCATGCAGATGGCCGGCGTTGTAGTCGCTGAGACTGGCGATCCAGACCTTCGGGCTGACCTTCGGCTGTTGCTCACTGGCGGGTTGCTCCTGTTCTTGTTGCTCTCCTTCGTTCACGGTGCGTTCCTCCTCTCTTTCTTATTCATCACCTCCTCCGCTCTGGCTCGCTCTGCTTGGAGGCGCGCCGTCGCCATCTCCACGTACTCCGGCTTCAGCTCGATCCCTAACCAGTCACGGCCGAGTCGCTCGGCGACGATGGCCGTTGTTCCCGATCCCATGAACGGGTCGAGCACCAGTCCCGGTCGCCAAGCTGCTTTGCAACGACAACTCGGCTTCAAGCGCTGATCGGTTCGCCGCCACGGCGCACCGCACGCGGCGCAGACTCGCTCGGGGCAGGTGGCCTGGAGAGGGCGCTCGATCAGGCCAGCCGGAAAGGTGGCGAAGTGTTGCCCAGCGAACTTGGCAGTAGCCACCGTCCAGACGTCGCCTGGATTCTTGCCGAGCACATGGCCGCTGCGGCCCTCGGCTCTCGCTATCACCAGCCCGTCGTTGCTGCCGGCGAGCGGTCCGGCCCAGGGTGGTCGTTTGCCGCCGCCGTACTTCATGCCGATCGGAGGTTTGCTAATAGGGGAGCGGGTGGAGCGGTGCGGCTCGCGTATCGAGTCCAGATCGAAGAACGGGCGCTGCGAGCGCACCAGCAGGAACATTGGCTCCCAGGTGGTGTTGAGCCGGTCGGTCACGCTGGCGGGCATCGGGTTCGGCTTGAACCACACGACCTTGTTGCGCACGAGCCAGCCTCGGGCGGACAGGCCCGTCAACAATCTCTCGGGTGCGAGCAACAGAGATTTTGGTGGAGCGCCGAAGCGGTCGTGACGGCTGTAGCTGTCACCGAGGTTCAGCCACAAGCTGCCGGTGGGGCGCAGCAGGCGTGCCAGTTCGTCGCAGACGCTCACCAGATGATCGACCCACTCGCTGACGGTCGGCTCCATGCCGAGCTGACCCTCGATTTGGTAGTCGCGCAGTCGGAAGTAGGCCGGGCTGGTCAGGACCACGTCGACGCTCGATGTCGGCAGTTGTCGCAGAACGGTGAGGGCGTCGCCGGTGATGATCTCTCGCCTCGGGATGGTTGCCCATGCGGGTGCACTGCGTCGGCAGTATCCGTTGACTGGACATGCGCTTGTGAGTTGATTCATGAAGTCACCTCCTTCGGGTTGTTGTTGATGATGAGTTCTCCGGAGGCCATCAATCGGACGACGGAATCAGCAGTAGCTACTTGGAAGAGTTGTGAATGATCGGTCGGTAGCTGAAAGAGAGTGTCAAGTAGCTGGACTTTGCGAGCGGCGTCGGGGACGACGAAGAGGACAGTTGGGAAGACGCCCTCGGTGATCTGTTCTCGTCCGGATTGCCAGTAGCGGCAGTAGGTCTTGGCTTTGGCGGCGATGATGGTCGTGGGTTCGGTGGCCCGGTCGAGTTCGATGAACCAGCTGTCGAGGTAGTCGGCGGTGGCGGTAGCGACGAAGGCATCTGGCTTCAGCACCAGTGGTGCTCCGCCCGGTCCGTGGAAGAACCGCCAGCAGGTTGGCTCGGCGTCGAAGCGCTCCAATTCGATAGTGCCGAGGCGCTCGAGCTCTCGCAGTTGCACGTACATCTCGCTGACGGCTAGGGCGTGACGCAGGTGATGGCTGTCCGGTGTCCAGGGCTCCCACTGACGACGCTGATCGGGACTCAGGAGACGCTTGCCGGCAACGTCCAAGGCGTAGGTCCAGCCCTCTGATCCGGCACGCTGTCCTCCGATGCTGCGTCCGAGGCGAGCGAGGACTCGTCGTTCCACGAGGCCGGTGAGGTCCAATCGGGCCATCCGTCGTCCGGTGTTGGAGTCGTCGTAGTGCAAGCGGCGTAGCTGTTGGCCAGACGCCACGTTGAGTCGTCCGACATCGTTCAGCAGAGACCATTCGGCAGGACGGAGCTGCGTTCGCAGCGCTGCCAGCCGAGCAGCAGTGACGTAGGTCCGTTTGCTCACGAGAGCTTCCCCGTTAACCAGGTTTTGTATAGGAGATTCGTTCGCGAATCTGCTCGCTTTGGCTGCTCTGACCAGGTACGACGCGGGTTGCTACTCCACCCGACCGGAGAAGTGAAAACCGCAGTCATGAGCGGCCCCCGTGACGCTGCCGACGGCCGGTTGGGGCGTCAGTCCGAGCGTGCTGGCGACTACGAAGCTGCTTCTCGACGTCCTCCCGAGAGACGCCGTAGTGCTCACGAGAGGCGGCCCGTACGTCGTCGGCCGAGCTGATCATTTCGCCCATTGGGCGGGTCGCGCCGGTGGCGACCGGCTGGGTATTGCCGGCGGCGAAGAGCTGCGCGGCCACCTCGTAGGCGCCGAGTCCCTGGAGGTCGTCGGCGGTCAACACTCCGCCCAGTTCCCTCGCGATCAGACGGGCATCACCTGCGGGAAGCTGGAAGACGACTTTGGACCGGGCGTTGGCCAGCACGGCGTGCTGAGCCTCCGTGGGAAGCTGCCCGAGATGTTGGTGTGCCAGAACCATCCCAAGCCCGAGTCCCCGGGCTTCGGCCAGCACCGACGCCATCGGCGTCGGCAGGTGTAGGAAGTTCTGCCACTCGTCGAGGTAGGCCATTACCGGGCGGCGGTTATCCGAATGTTGGGCAGCACGAGCGAGCGTGGCATTCCATAGTTCGGACACCACCAACGCACCGAGTAGCGCTGCAGCTTCGTCACCGAGCAGACCGGAGGCGAGCGAGACGAGCAACACTTTGCCGCTCTCCAGAACGTCCCTCAGGTTGAGCTTCGGCTGGCTCTGACCGATGATGCTCCGGACTCGGGGTCGCATTGTGAAGGCACGCACTTTGTTGAGGACCGGCCCGACCGCCATGGCACGTTCGGGATCGCTCAGCGCCTCGTACCAACCCCAGAAACTCTCCAGCCCCACCGGGTCGTCCAGAGCTCCCACCAACCGTCGGCGGTAGCTGGGGTCGGTCAGGATCAGCGGCACCTCGCACAGCGTCGTGCCCTTGGACCCAGCCAGGGTCAGCAGAGCCGCTCTCAGGATGTCGTCGAGCCGGGGACCCCAGGAGTGCTTATACAAGCTCTTGAATAGTCCGACGAGATTCTCGACAACGACTTCAGCGTGGTCGACGTCGACCGATTCGAGGGGATTGAGGCCCACTGGCCGACTGGTGTCAGCCGGGTCGAGGACGATGACGTCTTTGCGCCGCTTGGCGGGCATCCGCTCCAGAACCGACTGGACGAGGTCGCCCTTCGGGTCGAGCAGCACTACTCCGCGCCCAGCTTCGAGGTCTTGTACAGCCATGTTCACAAGCAGCGTGCTCTTGCCGGTACCGGTTGGTCCCAGGACTTGGACGTGACGCAAGCGACCTTGGATATCCAGCGCTAGCGGCCGCGGGTCGCCCGGGAAGTTGCTGTCGCCGATAGCCGTTCCGGACCGTGGGATCGTCGGCGAGGCGGCGACCAAGCGGCAACCACCGAGAGCCAGACCGGGTACGGCTATGCCGTCGATCGGCCAGCCGATCAGGCCCGAGAGCTCTTGACTATTGAAAGTGGCGGGCCACGCGACGAGAGGTGGTCGCCGTTCAATCATGCGTTTGGCAACGGTGGCCTCCGACACCATCCGTCTGCCGAGATGCACGCCAGGCGCGCGGCTCTCGTGCCAGGCGGTCTCGACATCACGCAACAACCTGCGAGCACGCTTTACGTCCTCGCTAGCAACTCCGATGCGGGGAACGGTCAGCAGCATCGGCTGGGACTGCTTCTCTTTCAGGGCCGACACCGCTTCGGCACTCTGTAACAGATTCGGATCGAGGACCTGGAGCTGCCCTTGTTGCGGCTTGGGGGCGAGCCGAGCCGGCTGGACTGGTCCATGAGGAGTGATCAGCCACTCGATGACGATGGCCTCGTCACCGTGGAGAGGTTGCAGACTGGCGAGGAGCTTGGCGTTCATGCTCGTCGGATTGGTGCGTACGGAGCGACGGTGGTCGTTGAGCTTGTATTCGGCACCGACGGTGAGGACCGCAAACGGCAGTTCGACAGCCTCGTAGCGCACCGACGGCAACGAAGCCTGCAGGACGACCTCGACAGCGGACGCCCAGCCAGCGGGAACCAGCAGGAAATGATTGATGCCCAAGCGAGACGCGTGAACCTCAAGGCTGACGTACGGACTAACCAGCCAGCGCTTCCACCACGGGAGGAGCAGCCCTGAAAGCCCGCCTAGGAACGCCTCGACTCCCTCCGCCTCCAGCCCTCGCGGGAACTTCAGCTGATAAGCCACGAGCGTTCGCCGTTGGCGCTTGGATTCCGCAGCGCGCATCAAAAGCAGTGATCCGGCGAGGACGATCAGCTCGACCCCAAGCAAGGCGGCGCTCATGCTGGCCATGCCTTCTTGTTGGATTGCGCCCCTGACTTGGAGTCGGCGCTCGGTTTCTCGCGCTTGGCCCGGACAGTCTTGCTCTTGCGTTCCGGCAGTTGCTCTGCAAGCTCAAGGAGCACCAGCGCCAGCCGCTCGATATCTATCCCATTGGCCCGAGGGCGAGCAGTTACGCGAATGACTTGGTGTGACACGCGGCACCTCCTTTCATTGGTTGCTTAGGAAAACCGGTCACGTTGGACGACGGTCATGGAGAGGGGTCGGCAGCACAGCGCCAGATTGGCTTTGCTGATCTCGCCACCGGCCCTCTCCTCCGATATCTCAAATCTCTTGACGCTTGTCAAGGGCAATGTGCAGTCAGACTGCCATTACTTGTGGATAAACCCGCCGGAGCGCGGGCCCCGCACGATGAACGCCAGAATCCAGCCGACCACCAGCAGCACGAGCAGTGGCGCGATCAGAGAGGCGAGTAGCCCCCAGAGGACTCGGGCGATCACAGCGACCGCGATCAGCGTCAGCAGCCCACCGACCAGCTTGGAGCGCCAGTTCGTCATTGACGCTCAGACCACCAGGACTGGTCAGTCCCCGAGCCCTGGCGAGCGGTGTCGAGCATCGACTCGAAGGCCTTCGACGACACGTCGTGCAGTCGTCGCTCGGCCCATCGCTTCTGACGTTCGATCTTGGCCTTCTCGGCCCGGTACTCCTGATATGCGCTTCGTCCCTGCACGGCCACCAGGCTCAACACGCCAAGTGCTGTGAGGGCGAGGAGGATTAGTCCAAGAAGGATCACCTCGACACCTTCCTGACCGTCTGGCTGACGACGTCGGCTGCCTCCAGCGCCACCATGTCGCCGATGGCCTGGAGTCGGCCGGTAGCCATCGGAACCAACGCGGAGAGCTGAGCCTCCAGCTGGGACACGAGTGCGACCTCTTGCATCGCCTTCTTCCCGACGTAGCCGACTGCCTGAACCCTCCCGACCTGCAGCTCCGCCGCCTGCTCGATGCGAGCCAGGCTGACATCGGTCTGCATGTTGACTCGGACCAGCGCCCGGCCGATGGCCCGGTTTTCCCTTCTGTCGCGCCCCCCGGAGGCGGGGACAATCTCGGTGTTCATGCGTCGATGCTCCTTCTCTGTTGGGCGAGGTCTCGGCGACCCCTGGCAGAAGCAGCGTGAGCGTCGGCGGCACGGAAGCCCAGGTACCAGGCTCAGTAGAAGCGGTACCGACCCGGATGGTGAGCGGCAATCGGCTTCGGAATCCGCTGCGCGGGCGTCGCAGCCCCGACCAGCGACGGGCCGCTCGGCAATACTTCGGGCGTGCCGCGCAAGACCACCGATGTTCCGGCTGAGGCTCAGGAAGTCGCCGATGCTCTGCTGGAGCTGTCCAAGAAGGAGGGACTGACGCGGCTAAAGATCACGCGCCTGCCTGCGTTGCTGGCCGTGACCAATAAGCGGTTGCCCCTGGCCTCGGCGGCCGAACGAGCTCGGGTTGTCGAAGACCTGATCCGGACTCACGTCAACTCGATCCGCGGTGTTCGGGATCGAGTCCTGCTGAGCGCCGGACTCAACCTTGAGCAGGAACCCATCGCATCGTTGGAGTCGCGGATCGCTACGGCGTGCGAGGTCACGCTCGGCGATAAGAGCCCGTCCTTTCTCGAACCCGAGAGCGCCAACGGGCGGTTCCGCTACACATTGACCGTTGACCTGGCTCTCCGACTGCTCGGCGGCGCTCCCACCTACGCCGCACCGGTGCCGCCGTCAGACGACCTCGACATGGCACTGCGCTTCCACCGAGCGCACCGGGACGACTCGGCCGTGCCCGTACTAAAGCGAGTGGCTACCGAGTCCCGCGACGAACGCGAACGTCGTGAGGCTTGGCGCCTCTTGGCTCGAATCGCCTACGAGAGCGGCGAGCTCGACGGGGCCGAGGTGGCTTTCGATAGGGCGCTCCAAAACATCACCGGCATGCGGCGCGGTGGCCGGCTGGCGATGGACATCGACCGTTATGCGCGCGTCCTGACCGAGACGGAGGACTACGAGCGGGCTAAGGCAATAGTCAGCAAGGCGCTGCTCGTCTTCTTCGAGGGTCGTTGGCTCTGGCGCCGCTACGGCGTGGTCAAGTGGTACTCCAACGAACTACTCGACGCCTACTCGGCCCTCACCAATGCGCTGGATCTGGGCTATCCCGCTGTCAGGGTGTTCCACGCCCGCGGTCAAGTGCTTGCGGAGCTAGGTCGCTACGACGAGGCCATCGAGGAGCTGGGCGAGGTGCTGCGCGTGCCCAGGTCGCCCGTCTCTCTTGCCATCGCTCACAGCGGTCGGGGCTTTGCGATGGGCATGTCTGGCCACCTGGAGCCGGCGCTCGAGGAGTTCCGCCGCGCCGAGGCGGTCATCCCCTACGGCGGATGGTTTCACTACTGGCGTGGCCTGGTCTGGTATCAGCATGGAAGGCTTGCGGAGGCAGTGACCGACCTTGAGCTGGCGCTGAGCCCCGAGACAACGAGGCTGAACAGGGCGAAGCAACAGAATGCCCAGAGCCTGCTATCGGTGCTGCAAGCCTAGTCGTCGGGCATAATCGACCAGGTGATCAGCTCACGAGAGAGGCCGGCATGACCGCCGCACAGGACTTTGAGCGAGAGCTACACGAGATGGGAACCAGGAATGGCGCCTGGCTCGATCCCAAACGCGTAACGGAGCTGGTACGGCCCGAGATCGATGAGGGAGCCACATTCGTCAACATCTTTCGGAAGGTTGACGACAAGAAAGAGTTCTTGCTCATAACTACGGCGTGCACGCGTGCGCTGCAGTGGGCTACCTTCTCGATTCGAGTCCGATGGATCGTTCCTCACGAGATCGTCGAAGATGTACGTGTTGAGCAACGAGTTATTCGCCGCTGGGTGACTTCAGTTCTTGTCCTTGAAGCGCGCGATCAGACATACGAGTTCGCCTTCGGATTCGACGACAGCGGCGGGGCATCGAGACTAAAGCGTGACATCGCCGAGCAGAACGCAACGGTGGCCGCGAACGAGATCACGAGCACCATCGAGGCGTACTTCAACGCGCCCGTTGATCCAGCCTTCGAGGAGCTCAAGCGATCGATGGCGTTGATAGAAGCTGAGCCTGATGCCGATACGGAATCGTCGGAAGGATGGGTGCTCGAAGACTACGCCGACCTACTGTCGTGGATGAGGGAAGAATGGCGAGCCCGGGAGCGCCGAACAATCTGGGAACAACGAGTTGCTCTCGGATATCAGCTGGTGCAGGGGCCCGCCACCCAGAACCAGTGGTTCTGGATCAACGCCTTCCCCGCTATGGCTGCTCTAAGAATCGGTCTGAAGGAACATCCCCTTGTAGCCACCTTCGCTGGCATGGCTGAGAACATCCTTGATCCTGACAATGAAGGACAACAGAAGGCGGTGGACGACATACGCAAAAGATTCTTTGGCCCGGATACCTAGCGTCGTCTTGCAACGGCGGACTCGGCTGGTGGTTCTCGTCACACTCCATTGGACCGCTACCGTGCAGTCCCGACCTGCAACAGTTGAGCTGACTGAGCTTAGACGCCAGCTGTGACACTCAGATACGGGCGGTTTCGGTAGGGCAAACACGAGACCCGTTCGCTCAGAGCCGATCTGGTGCTCGCTGCTACACCCTCGGAGTACCGTTGCGAAGCCTAACCTAAGGATGCTGGCGCGGTGGGCGAAAGCGCTCGCCTGGATTGCCGCAGGGACCACACCCCAAGGCTAGACCCAGCGGTTGACGTTCCGCTTGCGCGGTCTCACACGCGCCTATCGTCGTGTCTGATGTGTGATGTCGCCGACCCCCTGTCCTGGCTGAGGCAGCAGTGCGCTGACTTCGTGTTCCGGCCAGAGGGCGTCTACGTTGCCGGCGGCGATCACGAGTGGCCTCTGGTTGCTGGCTCGCCCGCGGAGCTGACTGAGCAGCTGGAGGTCGGCGGCCATCTCGTCTCGCTACCGAAGGAGTCGGCAGCCCTGGCGAACGTCATCGAGGTGGCTCTCGTCGACTTCCTCCTCGAGCGCCTTGAGCGCTTGGACGGAGCTGAGGGCAGGCGGGGGGAGGAACGGAGCTACCCGGACCTGGAGATTGCCGGTCCGGCCTTCGGCAACGCCTTCCACGCAGTCGATATCAAGATGGCTCGCCTGAAGGCAACAGGAGCTGGCCGGCAGACGCAGTCGCGCTCCACCCTGTACACCGGCAACACCTACTTCAAGTGGCCGAGCATCAAGTGGCCTGGCATGTTCCGTCCCTTCGACGACTACGTCTCTCACCTGGACATCATTGGGGTGTACCGGCTCGACGTGGGCTATCGGGGCCGGGTGCGCGATCTGGAGTTCATAGTCCACGAGCCGTGGCGCATCGCCTCCAAAGAGCGATCGAGCACTACGCGGGAGTACATCGGCGCTGTCATCAATGTCGCCGCGCTGCGCGAGGGTCGTGGTGACTTCGACACCGAAGAGGCGTTCTACAAGTACTGGCGGACCTACCCGTTCCGAGTGCCCAAAGCGGTAGAGCGCCAGCTCCAGAAAGCCCTCCGTGAGCAGGGGCAACGCTGACTGTTACAGCCTCGTCTTATCATCGAACACATGTTCGATCTATGGTCCACCCTTCCCGTTGACGAACCTGGCAATATCGAGCGGATGACCGTCCGGGGGCTCGCCGTGTCGCTCTTCTCCGGGGCTGGCGGTCTCGACCTCGGGGTCGAGGCTGCGGGGTATCGGACCGCGGCGGCAGTTGAGGTCAACGACGATGCGGCCGACACGATGGAGAAGAACTTTCACGACTTGGCGAGCCCGGTTATCCGGCAGTCGATTCTCGACGTCCCGAGCAGAGAACTGCTGCGAGCCGCCGGACTGCGAGGCCGGGAGCGCCCGGACCTGCTGGTAGGCGGACCGCCTTGCACGCCCTTCTCCAAGTCAGGGTTCTGGCTGGAGTGGAAGCGAGCTGGTCTCGACCCAAACGCGAGTTTGCTTCAGGCGTACACGAGAGTCCTGGCGGAGGCCCGGCCTCGAGCGTTCATCCTGGAGAACGTCTACGCCCTGACCTACCAGAACAGAGCAAGCCGTCCTGCCTTCCAACGGCTGCTCCGCGAGATCGACAATGCTGGCTACCAATTCCGCTGGGAGGTCCTCAACGCCGCCGACTATGGGGTTCCCCAGCTCCGACCAAGACTTTTTGTGGTCGGCACGCCGAAAGGCACTCGGCTACCAGAGCTGCCAGAACCCACACATGAAGGGCGGTGGGAACGGCGTACCAGCGGCGGAGGCGGCCAACCGCACGTCACAGCTGGTGAGGCGTTGTCGGGACTGAGCACGTCTCCCGAGCCGGAGGAGGCGGTGCGAGGCTCTTGGGGTCACCTTCTCAAGGACATCCCTCCTGGGGATAACTACTTGTTCTACACGGCGAGGCGTGGTCATCCCGAGCCGGCCTTCGAGTGGCGCAGCCGGTACTGGTCCTTCCTGCTCAAGCTCGATCCCAATCGTCCTGCTCCGACTATCCAGGCACACCCCGGCCCGAACGTCGGTCCGTTTCACTGGGACAATCGCCGCCTGCGGGTGTCCGAGCTGCGCCGTCTCTTTACGTTCCCCGATGACTTCGAGCTGGTAGGAAGACGTACCCCGGTCCAGGCTCAGATCGGCAATTCAGTTCCCCCGCTGCTGGCGAGACGCGTCGCTGAACAGGTGGCGTTGGCTGTAGCGTGATGGCGGTGACCGAGGCGTGGAGGACGCCGTTCGCGTCGAGCCCCACCGTTGCTCTCAAGATGAGTCGACAACGGCGTCGAGACACGCCCCCGGAACTGGCGCTCCGCAAGGAGCTGCACCGTCACGGTCTGCGGTACTTCACGCATCGGCGGCCGCTTCCGAATCTGCGGCGCCAAGCGGACGTGGTGTTTCCAAGAGTGCGGGTTGCCGTGTTCGTTGATGGCTGCTTTTGGCACGGCTGTCCCGAGCATGGCGTTAGACCTACGACCAACAATTGGTATTGGCAGGAGAAGATCGCTCGGAACGGCGCCCGCGACACTGATACCGACCGCCGCCTGACCGAGGGCGGTTGGATGGCGATTCGCGTCTGGGAACATGAATCGACCACACAAGCTGCCACAAGAGTCATCGCCACGGTCACTGAACGTCGGATTCAAGGGCGTCCCTATCGACGGTCAGCGGACTAGATTCGCGACTGGGGTTGTGAACACAACATCGCAGATCGCTTCCTCATCTGGAAGGAGTTCCTCTTTGAATAGGACAAGTCGGAGGCGGTCGACCACCACGCTCTGCGTGTCTTCAACGAGCCACGCCAGGTGTCTTGGTTCAACGTGATGAGGAACACCGAGAAAAGGGACCGGCCGCACGGTCGTATTTAGAAAGACCGACCAGTTGGCGGACGGCTCCATCGCCTTTTGCCGCCAGGTCTCACTTAATCCAACTGTCGCCTGCCCTATGAACGTCCACGCGCCTGGACGAGAATCTGCCCACCCAACTGCACCCACTACGTCGCCGCCGGCGTCTTGCACCCGCCTCGATCGCAGCCCGTGATCGGGAGTAGGCATCAACAGAAGCTGCTCTCCAGCTTGTTGCACGGCATCCCGAAAGGACATTTCCTTCCGTAAGCTTGAGAAGCAGACGAAGGTCATTCCTCGCGACTGCATCACTGCTGTCATGCTTTCCGGGAAGACGTCGTGCGGCGCGCGCGGCGTAGACATTTGGTAGGCGTGAGCAACTGTAGTGGCCAGCAAGGCCAAGTAGGGATCCCGCCGATCTTCGTTCCCAATAAAGCTGACGCGGCCGCGAGCATCGACATGGAACGGATAACGTTCGCGAAGAATGTCCATCCTCTGATGGATTAGCTCGAAGACGCTATCTGCCACATCCAGGCTAACATCCTCATCGTCGACCATGTCAACGATCGGCTCAACGAACAGTTCATCCGCCGGGATCTGCCACGGAGCATCGTTCAGATAGGCGGCAAGATGACTCCGGTCCACTGGAACACCACTGACCGCGGACAGCTCGATAAAGTCAGCGAGTGCGGAGCGTGCGGCATGCCGTCCGTAGGCCTGCGCATTCGGTTCCAGGTCAACATCATTGGTCATCAATGAGTCCACGCACTGCGGCCCGGAGGGTCGAGGCTCGAATGAATAGAGCCTCCGCTGGGCCTTGTAAGTCTCCGGAGTCATTTGCCCGGTAGATATCGTTCATAAGAACGTCGATCCGTTCCACGAGGTTCATGATCCGAGATGGCAGGCTGGCCTGAACAACAATCTGACCTGCGAGGTCTAAGTCACCATATTCGCGCAGCGCTGTGCGTGCTTCTGGGTTCGTCAGGACGGCGGCGTAGAGGGTGACGTCCCGAGAATCCTCCAGTACTGCCTTTCTCCGCCCGCCAGAGGGTGTCAAGTCAGAAACTACCTCAGCTATCGCTTCGCGATTGATGTTACTGATAGCCTGTCTGACTTCGGAGAATGTCCGTGGGCTGCCGAGTCCGAGGAATTGACGGAGTTCGGTCGCGTTCATACAACGAGTCCACACTCCGAATCTCTCGTCTTGGACGTAGCGTACGTTGACGCCAAACTCTTGCCGTGCCGTTCTCAACACCGCAAGCGCCAGATATGGGTTGCGCACTCCCTGCGCGTTGCTTCCAACGCGCCGACCTACTTCGCGGAACGGATCTGTCGAACCATCGGCAATGGCTCGCTCAACCTCGTCTGTGAGGTAGCGCGCTTTTGCTTCTGGGCTCCACTTCCTAATGCCGCTGATATGTCGAAAGCCGAGAAACCGACGGACATCGTCCCTGCTGGCAGCAACCCAACATGGAAGCGAGGATAAGTCGGTCACCTGCGCAGCAGACAGAGCACCTAGGTCGAACGAGATCTCAGCCTCAGCCGCTACAGGCGCACCGAGAAGTATCAACACAGTTGCGAATCGGCGATTGCCTTCGATCACTACGAAGGCGTTCTTCTCGGGAGCGACTATAAGCGGCTCGTGCCGAAAGAAGCCGTTGTCGAGCATCGATTGTGCAAGCTCCTCGAGGACCTCGTTTTCGTAGAGGAAGCGGAGCACCTCGCTTGCTGCTGCCCCGCGTAGCTCCTCCGGCAACCGCGGGTTGAACCCATCCAGACCAAGTTTGTCAACGTCGAGCGTATTCAGCTGACCCACCCTCGGAGTCATCGGCCTTCGCCTTCGTCGATCATGTGAACATGGCGCGCGGCTGCAAGAGTCGGCTGTGGAAACTGTGACTCAGCGACCGGCCGACTCGGCAGTACGCCGAGATTCGATCGTCTTGTCTCGCTGCAGGCGGTACGACACATTCCGGTGCTGTGGGGGGCGTCATTAGCCAGCAGGCTAGCTAAACGCGCGGCAGCTGTTGTGTATCTGCGTGGTCCGGCGACGACGGACGGGAGTTGCATTGCCAGCCCGGATATCTCTGCGGTCAGGCGCCTGGACCGCCCTGATCGGCGAGCCGACTCACCTCTGTGGGTCGTCGACGGCCAACGCCTTCGATCATCTAGGATGTGAAAGACGTTGCTAAAGGGGCTGATGTGACATGGCAGATCGAAGCAGCATCGAGTGGACCGGTGCTACCTGGAACCCTACGACTGGCTGTGACCGCACCTCGCCCGGTTGTGACCACTGCTACGCGCTGACGCTCTCCAAGCGCCTGAAGGCCATGGGCCAAGCCAAGTACCAGCGGGACGGTGATCCACGCACGAGCGGACCTGGATTCGGGATCACTCTCCACGAGGACGCGCTCGGACTTCCCGGCAGATGGGGTGCGCCGCGGACCGTCTTCGTGAACTCGATGAGTGACCTGTTGCATGACCAAGTGCCGACGGAATTCATCGCACGTGTCTTCTCCGTCATGCGAGATGCTCCGCAGCACACGTTTCAGATCCTCACCAAACGATCGCAGCGCTTGGCTAAGGTCGCATCTCACTTGGACTGGCCTTCCAATGTCTGGATGGGCGTAAGCGTCGAGTCGGACCGCTACCTGTTTCGGGCTAGGCACCTCCGATCGGTTGACGCTGCCGTCCGCTTCCTCTCCCTCGAGCCACTTCTTGAGCCGCTACCGTCGCTCGACCTCGATGGCATCCACTGGGTGATCGTCGGAGGCGAGAGTGGACACGAGGCTCGGCCGATCGCCACCGACTGGGTTCGCAAAATTCGTGACCAGTGCTTGGCGACGGACACGCCGTTCTTCTTCAAGCAATGGGGCGGCCGAACTCCAAAGGCGGGCGGGCGCGAACTCGACGGTCGGACGTGGGATCAAATGCCCATCCGGAAGAGGGCGGCCACAACTGCTCAGGCAGTCTGAGCAGCATTTCTGGGTACGAGGTGTAGCTTCTCAACGGGTCCCTTGATTGGGTTGACAATGACCCCTTGTTGGTGCAGGCGTTCCGCCGCTTCGCGGACGTGCCTTGCGCGCGCATAACCAAGCGAGCGACCATAAACGGCAGAAATCTGATCGATAACTCGAACCGGCCGTCCCCCCGGCGGAACCAGAGCTCGAAGATTTGCTTCAATCTCGCCAACCCAGTTCTCGGCGACGTCCCACAACGTTGGCTGAGTGGCCGCTGTGCTCCGCCGCTGTGCCTGACTCTCCTCAACCTCGCCACGCGCCAGTGAGACAGCTTCGTTGAAGAACCACGGTCCCTGGGGATTCCGAGTGAACAGCAACATGTCGTAGATTGTCGCGCCGCCGAAGCTGCGCGCAACCGGAACCTGATAACACTGCCAACCGGTGCCGGCAGCCTCGAGCACCCTCTCCACATAACAGTCCCGAATCTTGTCGACTCGGTCGCGGTCAAAAGCAGGTCGGAGCCAGATGTCGTGCCACCAAGAGCCGCCAAGATTGGCGTCGAGCCGCGGTAATACCGTCTCGGCGATCTTCTGTTGGGCCACGTTTGCGGTCTGCTGAGTCAACCGACCAGCGTTCCGACATACCCCAGCATGGATGAAACTCACCAGCACCTCCGTCTTCCCAGCGCGGCGGAGTAAGTCACTCACCAGGCAGTCAAACGGAAGGCCGATGCCGAACGGGTCGACTAGAGCGAACAGCGGAGCTGCTGCGACGGATCGCGTGATCTCCGGCAGTCTGTCGGCCATCGTGCCGTGGAACACGTGCGCGCGGCTCGTGAGTGATGCCGCTTCCAGGTTCACCGAAAGCTGTTGGTAGTTCGACGAGTTCTCCTCGACGAACCAACACTCGATGTTCCGACGGTCGGCTAGGGCAGTCGCGGTACCCAGGAGCAGAGCAGGCGAACCCGGCGAGTCATCGCCGTACCAGCCCGGACCGGCATAGCCGTCGATTAGGTGAACTCGGTGGCCCGCCGAGTACAGGCCCAGCTTCTGCGCGAAGATCGGAACGTACCGCTCGAGGACAGCATGCTTGAACTCTGCGGCGCCCTGCTTCTTGTCAAAGAATCCCACCTTGGGCTCCCTACACGAGAATCGGCAAGCGAGGTGGCGCTCAAGCCACGATGGTACTGCCGAATCACGAGTGCGAACCCACTACGCGTATCGCACTGATTCGCGTCCGGTTGGTGGATGTTCCCGGGACCGGGCAGAGTGATCGCGGATGAAGGGTCATCCGACTCCAACGTGTCAGCCCTGCGGCGACTCGCGGCAAGACCAATTTCCAGGTTGGAGCGGCAGTCGACGGCCTGGGCCAGGGCCCTTCGGTGCAAACGACAACGGAGGGAGGTCGTCATCCATGGGAAGACCGGAGGCTTACGCGAACTCGAAAGGGATCCTGAGCGCTAGAGTCTCGAAGGCTCAGGACTAACGAGTGCTCACCGCCAAGTCGCCCCGGGGATCAGCTTGTCTGGTCGACGATCTGGTCCGATCTCATTAGGAGCCGACAGGAAACTCCACACCGTCCAGGGACGACAAATTGGGCGAGGAAGGTCCGAGCACGCACATACGGCCATCTCCGGTAATTATCAATGTCCCTTCGGTATTGCCATCTGTGTAGATAGGGAACCAGAGCTGATGCGACGGTCGATTCCCAGCTGGCAACACAGCAAAGCGGCAAGGGCCCCGCGAGATGGAGGAGATCGCTCCCCTGAGATAGACAATACCGTTCCCATTGGTACCGTAGCTTGCTTCGCCAGCGAGGGCGGGGTTGAAGCTCACCCATCCGTTGATGAGGGACAGGCTGTGCCATGTCACACTCGTCTGCAGGAACGCTCCTCTCGCAGTCACCTGGGCAGTATGGGCCTGCGAGCTTGAGTTGAGCCTCGCTGCGGCGTCGCCGGCTCGGCCCTCGAGCGAGAAGGACAGCGCTATCAAGGAAAGTACAAGCGCTAGCGACTGACCTGGGACAAACCATGGTTTTCTCATTGTCCTATGAACCTCCATGTGGCTGCTCGGCCGTTGAGGAAGGCGTTGGAACGAGGCGCCGCCGGCGCCGGCCGCCACGTCCACCAGCATAGGTGCGGGCAACTGCTTGTACCCAATGTGCTTGATCATGGGGACGTACCAAGGGCGGATCATCCTCCCTCACCAGCTCGGACACTCTCGCTCCCGAGCAGGTCTACGGCTTCCCCGCGTCGAGCCAGGCCTGTACCCGGGCGTCACCAATACGCCTGGCCGTTGGCATGTTTGCCCAGGCTCGGAAGACGGCCTTCTCCTCGGTACTGAGCTCGGAGAACAGAGTCTTGGTTCCGGCGCGGCTTCTTCGACTGCTAGTGCTCCGAGCTCGACCAGCGCTGGGGGCTCGCCCCGCTGGACGACCGTTGTCGATGTAGGGTACGAGCACCTTACGTAGAGCCGAGGCGTTTCTCTTGCTCAGCTCTATCTCGTAGGACTTCCCGTCCAGCCCGAACGCCAGCGTCTCATCAGCGTTGCTGCCGTCGATGTCGTCTACCAACTTCACTTCGATTGTCTGTGCCATGCGACGTGAGAATAGCGGACTCAGTCGGAACTACGACGCCTTCTGCGCCAAATACCGGCCAAGATGATGAACAGAGCGCTGAGCGCGATCACAGTGAGGACGATCACGAGCCAAAGCTCCCAACCACCCGTTCCGGACGCGGCTTTCGGTTGCGGCGCTCCCCGCTGAGTCAACTGAATCGACTGGGTGGAAGACCTGGATGTTCCAGAGGACGCCGAGCCGGAGCCAGTCGGGTTCTGTACCTTCGACGAACTACCGCCTGAGGTGGACGAGCACGAGGTACCAGCGGCGGAGTACACCCCACAGGTGTTGTAACCGCCCCCGCTGTAGACGTCCGCCAGAGTTGCAACTTTGAACGATGGCACATTCATAATAGATAGATCGCACAGTCTACGTTCACTAGGACTATTCCTTGTTCATAAGCTTTATGGTACAGTAAGACGGATAAATGTAACAAGAGGGAAACTATGTTTGGACACTTTGCGTTCTTGGACCTAGGGGCACCAGAGCTAGTAATAATACTGGCTATCGTCTTGTTGCTCTTCGGAGGAAAGAAGCTACCTCAATTATCTCGTAGCCTAGGTGAATCAATGAAAGAGCTGCGGAAGGGACTAAACGGGGACGTCAATGACGACCGCGACGCGGCCAAGAAGACGGAGAGGGACAAGACTGACATCGGCGCGTAAGCTGCAATGTCCCACCTTGTTGTCGCGTGAATTGAAAGCGATACCAACGTCACTTATCCACAGACCTCCTATTGACAGCCAGCGACATCCTGAGAGAATAAGACTAGTGCAAGCGTAAGCAACACAAACACATGAATGACCTAAATCAACCTAAGAAACACAGCGTAACACCTGCTCAGCAGTTGTTGCAACGCAATGTAACCCGTAGAGAGTTCATGCTTGTCCTCGGCTCAGGCGTGGTATCACTCCTAGGCTTCTCCACCATCTTTCACTTCCTCACTGGTCACGGCCGCGGACATGGTCTTCCTTCTGCCTCTAATCGTGACTACAGTACAGGACCCTATGGATAGGTGCTAGCTGCGAGGCACTAAGGTCACCCCTGCGCAGGTCGGGCCGGTATCGAGATGCTCTTCCGTTTACCCCAACGATACCTCGTTACGCTTACTTTTCTCATTGACACTTCTTTTGTTTCTCTGGATAATGTTTATAGCTAAACAGAAACATGAAGCGTGAGAAGAAGAGCCAACACAATCGGTAGGGTACTGCAATCGTACATGGCATTCATTGGGGGCCTTGCCTGATGAGTGCTCGACTTCCAGTCCCCGGCAAAGATGATGGCGTCTGGGGCATAATTCTCAACGCCTTCCTCCAGGTCGCCCACAATGCCGACGGTACGCTGCAGTCGAGCGCTGTCGCCAGTGCCGGAACGGAGCAGACTGCCAACAAGAACCAACCAGGCGGATACGCCGGGCTGAACAACTCTGCGCAGGTGCCAGTAACTCTCCTGCCGGCGAGCGCTCTGAACCTTGCCGGAAGCTCTGACGTCAGCATCACCAGCCCGACCAACGGACAAGCTCTTGTCTACAGCACCTCCAGTAGCACTTGGAACAACGAAGCTCTGCCGAGTGCGCCGGTTACTTCTGTAGCGGGCAAGACCGGGGCGGTAACCGTGGCCGAGGGTGACATCACCAACCTGACCACCGACCTTGCCGACAGGCTCACGGCCTCGAACAACCTGAGCGACGTCTCCTCGGCTTCCAGTTCGCGCTCCAACCTGAGCGCCGCTCAGTGGCTCGTCCCGACCGGAACTAAGTCCTCGGCCTACAGCGCCGTACCAGCTGACTTCGTGCCGGTCGACACCACCGCGGGCAACGTGACGATCACCCTGCCGACTGCTCCTGCGGACAAGACCCGTATCGGTGTGAAGATGATCACCCAGGGCAGCACTAACACCGTCACCATCGCGACTGGTGGCTCAGACGTGTTCAACAAGACCAGTGGAACTTCCACCTACACCTTAAAGCTACTCAACCAAGGAGTATTGCTCCAATACGCTTCTGGGTCTCCCGGCATCTGGTACATCCAAGCTGATGATCTGGCTCTCGCACAGTTAGATGGGAGGTATCTCGGCCTAGCCGGCGGGACGCTTACCGGTCCCATCACGGGCTTGGAGGATCACGGTAGTCAGGTCTACAACGCCCGCGCCTACGGCGTGAACTGCAACAAGCAAACCGTAGCTGACGGGGCGATGAACGGCTCAACTGGCGTGCTCACCTGTGCTTACTCGACACCATTCGTGCCGAGCGATGTCGGCAAACTCATCGTCGTCGTCGGTTCTGGTGCCGCTGGCAACTGGCTTTCAACAACGATCGCCAGTTATCAGTCTGCGAGCCAAGTGACGCTCACAGCTGTCTCGTCGACTCCTGTGACGGCGACAACTCTGACTAACGGCGCAATCGTCATGTGGGCGACCGACGACGGTACGGCGGCTTACGCCCTTCTCGCCCTCGTCAGCGGGAGCAGTACGCAGGCATACAACTCCGCTGCATCGGCCGGAGCCACTGTGTTCTTCCCAGGCGGGCTGATGTCCTCGATTGAATTCGACCTTCAGTACTCCTCAGCCACCATCCGCAGCCCAGGCGTGAGCCTTGTCAACTCTTGGACGTACTGCGGCGCAGGCGGGGGAACGACAGCGCAGCTTCGTTTCACCGGGTGTGTCAACGCCAAGCTGAAAGACATCTGGTTGACAGGAAATCCGGCCACACCTCCCACCGACATCTGGGTACATACAAATACCGGCACGCCGAACCTTCTCCCGACTCGCAACGGCTGTGACAACGTGTTCCTCGGCTGGTATGCCCCGAACACCACGTTCCCGCCAATGACGAACGGCCTTTCCTTCGAGGGCACGAACACGAACAACGACCAGGGCAAGTGGGACGACCTCGAAATATGGGGAGCATCCGGCTATGGGGTCAATATGCCGAACGCTCAGTCAACGGGTCATGTGTTCACAGCCCTTAGAACAGCCCGTTGCGGAACTGGGCTCAGCACCCAGGCCAATGTCACAGTGATCGGCTATCAGTGTGCATCAAACGGCATTGACATTGCTGCCTCCAATCTTGCCGATGTGAGCATCATTGGAATCGGTTCTGACCAAGGCCCGACCGTGATGAACGTGCAGGTCACGACCGGAGCGGCAGTGGCCATTAAGGGCGGGTATGTCGAAATGCCCTTCGGTATGACCCAGATCGTCCAAGCCACTGACAACTTCAACTCATCCGTCTCCTACGAGAACGTCCACTTCCAGAACTCGGGTGTCGTCCCTTCATCTACGGCAGTTGGAGGCTCGGCCTCCGGTTCGACCATTGCACTCAACTCCACCCCTTCGGGAGCACCGGCGAGCGGGAACGTCAGTGTGCTCGTGGGCACCGTCTATCAGACGATCGCCTACACAAGCATCGTTTCTAACGTCCTGCAGGGAACTACGGGAGGGTCAGGGACTATCGGGGCCAACGCACCCGTCTATTTCACTTCTGTCACACCTCCGAAGATGAACCTCTACAGCACCAGCACCTCGACTGTGAAAACCCTCCGACTTATCAACTGCCGACTCGACCCTGGCCTGTCGTGGGACGGCTCACAGTTCGGTGCGAGCGCTATCGTCAACATGCCCACCTCGTCCAGCGGCTCAGCTCTCGACGTGCGAGAGTTCGAGTGGTCCGACCGCGGCCAGACTCCGACCACTTCCCTGAGCGGCGGTAAGGCCCGGAACTACTACACCAGCGCGTCAGTCGGCTCGGACGTCAGTGCGATCTCATGCTCGACGTTCTCTCTCGCTCCCGCTGGCCCGATCCCGGTCTCGCAAGGCGGGACAGGGGCGATCACTGCGGCTGCTGCGTTGGCTGCTCTCGGTGGCTCCCCGACGATATGGACGACACGCAACACTTCGACGTTGCCCGTTTCAGCAGCGCCCAGCGAGGGGACGATTCTCACCGGCTCTACCGCTGGAGGCACGCTCACGCTCCCGACGACGACACTCGGTGCGCCGAACGTGGTCCAGAACTCAAGCGCGGTGTCGGTCACGGTCGCTGCTCCCGGCGGCACGACGCTGAGCAACAATGGCGTCACCGGCTCGGTCGTGGTGGATGCCTACACCTCGTGGTCGTTCGCTCTTGTCGGTTCGGTCTGGTACGTGGTCAACACGACGGTCGCACCGAACTTGGCGACGATATATAACGGGTTGCTCGGTGAGAGCTACGACCCGACCACTGTCACCATCAACACCCTTCTTCCAGCTGCCGCCACGCTCTACGTGGCCAAGATCCCGCTGGAACACGGCAAGCTCGTCACTAATCTCCATGCGTACATGGCCGTGCTCGCGACCGGCACTCTCACGAACTCCTTCTTGGCACTCTTCAACTCCGCTGGTACAATCATAGGCCAGACGGCCGACCAGTCGTCCACATGGAACAGCACCGGCACGGCGCCCTCCACCAAGATCGTTCTGGCCTCTGGCCCGTTCTACTGCGCCCCGCTGAAAGCGAACGACTGGCTGTGGGGGGCGATCTACATTGGCGCGGTGGGAACAGCCATGCCGAAGTTCGCCGCTCTGACTGCTGTCACAACCGCCGTCAACGTGACATTTGCCACCGACAGATTCGGTGACATCGCCCAGGCGAACACCACAACACTCGCCTCCTTTACCCCTAGCAGCCTTGTGCAACTCTCGACCTTCTGTGCATGGATGGGGATTAGCTGATGGTCTTCACTCTCGATCTCTGCTTCCAGTTGCTGGTTGTCCTCGTCGGCTGCGCCCGGTTCGTCATCGTTCAGATCGCGTGGGGCTGATGAACGGAGTCCTCTGCGACACGAGGGGTCCATTGAGCATATTGGTCCTTGCGTCCAGCCCTCCTCCCGTCATCGCTCTTGGGACTTCGGCCACGACACGACTCGGTTCTTCGTGCATCCGGGATATGTGCCACCGCGGTGCCGGAGTGAATCCTGAACGAGTTCGTTGGTGGCAGCGAGGTTCATCAGCAAGGACAATGGCTGAGTGGTTCCGACATCACTTCGAGCTATTGCTCGCAACATCCGAATATGCGATAATAAGAGTCCCTATTGAAACACATTCAACACCATTCAAATCTGCTGTCGTCTCCGAGCAATCGGTTGCTGTAAGGGATCGGCTACGCGTTAGTCACTTAATCGAGGCTGGGCTAGCGTCAATCATGCAACGAGCACAACTGCATGAACAGGCGGAGGCTGAGGTCTATGTTGGTGGCTCGATGTCAGTTTCATCGGATAGTGATCGGGAGGAAGGGTCACTACACCGAGAAGAGCCAACCGCGTAGTCCCACCCTCTCGCCCGGCTCAACACAAACTAGGCAATGACGCCACTGCTTTGATCGCCAACGTGGGCCCAGCGCAACCCACGGGCGCCACCTGACTTGCGCAACCACGACTGGCAGGGCCATCGTAGCCTAAGTCAATCCGGGGCGTCCTCACCTAAGTGGCAGTTCCGCCATTTTACGTAAGAGCGAGTGAGATCGGCAAGCGCACGAGCATCCTCGGGCGGTGACTGAATATTCTTCCAGGCGTTTCGGCGCTCAAGCCCCGGTCGTCCCACTAGGAGCGCGGCGGTATGAGGATAGGTGTGCGCCATCACCGCCAGCCGGTCGAGTAGGTGTTGTTCGAACTGCTGCAGGGCTTGGATGGTTTGCCAAACTTCCCGCTCGTTCGGTCGGTAACCCTTGTGTAGGATGGCGCTTCGGCGCTGTGCGATGAGGATGCGCCAAGCTCCGATTGGCCTTTTCTCGTCCTGAGCCGACCAGTCGCCCTTAAGCCTGGAGCACAAAACGCTCCCGATCAGTTTGCGTGGCTTCACAGTGAAGACACTGGGGTCGCTGGCGTCCGGCTGTTCCTTGGAGGCTTCCCAGATCAACATCCACGCAGTGTTCTTTATGAGCACTTCGGCGGCGACGGCCGCCTTGAGCACGGCGTCGATGTAATCGCCATCAACCCTGGCGGCGTTCTGAGCACCGAGCTTGAAATCCCGATAGAGCTCCACAGGGCTCTCGTGCCAGCCTGCTAGAAGGATGGTCGACGCCTCCCGGAGCTGCTCGTCGGTCGCGGGGACTCCGTTGGCGAACCCGTGAGCGACGAGCATGAGCTTGCTGACCTCGAGCTTTCCGGGCTCGTTTTCGCCAACGATGAAGTACGACGGCCAAACGCGCTCAATGCTCAAGTTTGGGATGTGCGCGTTTGTTGACAGCCTCAACGCCTTGACAGCGTCATGCGCAAAGCGAAAGCATCGGCGGTAGTGCTCATCGGCAGTTTCCTCGACGAGGACCGTTCCGCCGGCTACCAAGACGGTCCTGGTCGCAGGGCGCGCTTCGAGTGTTAAGCGCTCGCCGGGGCCACGACCGGTGATCTGGTTGAGCGCGGTCGTGAGGTCCAACATCGCTGAGGCGAACCCGGAGTCGTCGCCATGAACGCTCGTGAAGCTGCAGTGGATACCTCGGCAGGTCTCGGTCGTGCACAGTGGCCGGGGTGCATCCTCATGTCCGCACTCGCTGGCGTGGAGATGAACAGACCATCCGCTGCTCGGAAGTGGGAGCTCATCTCGGAGGGCGAGGACGTAATGGCGCCTGGGAAGCCAATCCAGTTGAGGGGTCACCCACACATCATGGCCTGCCTGACCACCATGTCATTCGGACTCTGACCACGTCTCCGGTGTCGTCCGCGGGCAAGGAGTACCGTGGAGGGATGGCCAAGGACAATCCAAGCGGCATCGCAGAACCGGGGGGAGTCACCACTGATCTCGCCGTGTCAATGAGGTTCGTCCGCGCGGAAATCGCATCGACTCTTGCGGTGCGTCGACGACCTTCGTTGAGTCCCCCGATGCCGCTCAAGCTTCGCCGATCGTTCCCGGACTAACGAACATTTCGAGTGGCTCAGCGAGGACCCTCGCAAATTCCGTCCGACGCACTTGTCCAGCTCCACGCCGCATGAGTGCTACTCGATCACCGTGCCGGGCTAGGTCGAAGGCCCCGCAGGCGCTTGCGACCGAGGCACGCACCATTGCAATCTGACTGAGCCGCTCCCAGCCACCGAGACTTAGGGCGTCTACTTGTGCCATCACCCTCAGTAGCGCGTTGCCCAGATTTGTGTCCTCCGAGAATCTCGGACGCTCTTGACCGAGACGAGAGATGAATGAAGCCAATACCTGAGGGTCTTTGAATCTTCGCGGCTCACCGACACAATCAAGCAGCCATCGGTTTGGTTGAGTGCTAACAGCAACAGTTACGGCCATGACCGCCGGGAAGCGCTGCATGTATCCCACCATGTCGTCGTTAGTCGGACGGCGCCGGGAAATATTGTCGGCGCAAAGATACTCCTGCATGGTGTAGTGACTGAACTGGAAACCGTCGCCGACCTCCACGATGATGCCAATGTGCGATTCGATCTCCCGTACAACCTGTCGAGCTTGCCTCCGCGGCAGATTGAATTGGGCGTATATCTCGTCGTAGATCTTGAGTAGCTCGGCCTCGTCGAAGCTGGCCCGACCGAGCGTCGTCAGTCTGTAGGCGAACTCGGCGAGGAAGTCTTTCTTGTTCTCGTTGTCGAAGTCGCTGTACGAGGAGCGGCGTGCGACACGACGCTGTTCGTCCCAGTCGTGCAGCAGGAGGCGTACGAGCTGTCGAGTCAAGTCGACCGGCCGTTCGGGAAGGGATCCGGTCGTCTCGAAAACCGTTACCAACTGGTTCAGGAAGAGCGGCCTGTCAAGGAGATCGGCGCTGATCCCGGCAGCAGCCACCTGATTTAGAAAGGCGTCTCCGTCTGGTGACCGCGCCTCCACTATCGAGGTTATTTGCTCGTCGTTGAGCGGCAGGAGTTCAGCAGCAGAGAAGCCATCGAGGTGAGGCGCGTCACCGGATCGGCACGAGCATACGATTCGCGCTCGATTTACGAGACGCCGTAGCCGCTCGAGCGACAAAAATAGCTTCGATCGCTCTGACGGTTCGGCTATTTCATCTAGACCATCGATCAGGAGGAAGCCGGAGATGTGATCAAGAAGTTCCGCTGCAAACTGCAGCGCTCGATCGTCGCTGAGACCCAGTTCCGTGCGCACGATGCTGGGATCGACTCCAACTCTGCGGATGACCTCGACGGCCAGGTCAGTGAGCGTCCAATCCACCTGTCGGCAGACGACGACGACCGGCATCGACAGCTCAGAGTTGCCCGTCGACAAGCTCGATTCCTCGAAGAGAGTCAGGGTTAGCCTCTTCAAGGTCGTGGTCTTGCCCGAACCGGGCTCACCGAGAACGAGGAAGCTCTCGGCACTAGTGGCAAGCTCCGCCTCGTCAAGCACGTCATGCAGTTGGCCAGAGCCTCGGAATCGTCTCGCAACTGGCGCAAGGTTCAGAGCGACTGACGCGGAGTCAGTTGCCACAGGACGCGGCATGCCCTGCACTTGGATTTCCTCGGCCCACCGCAAGGCTTCTTGGACCTCAAGGGCGAGACACGTCTCATCACTTCGTTCGACGATCCGAAGAACGCTTCGCTCGACGACGGAGCGGCGTGTCTTGTCGTCAGGACGATTGGCGTAGTGGCGCTCGACGGCCGTCGACACCACCGCTGCGATGGCGTCGCGAGCCACCTCCTTCGCCAGTGCGGCCAGTGTCGCGTGCACCCAGCCGATCGTACCGATCGTATGTAACAACGGGGAGGGGCCGCCGCGCGCCGGGGCAACCCGCCTGGGGGGCGCCCTTCCGGCGATCCCTCGTCTCTGTCGCTCCCTAACCTACGCTGGCATGACCGGCTTGACGCGCGACAGCCAGCAGCAGCGGAGCCTGACCGTTGAAGTCACCCTTGAGAACACCGCGAGCGAATCGGAGATCGCAGCGATCAAGGCGGCGTTCGAACGAGCCCAGGTAGACGCGGCGATCTCGGCTAGCTACCAAGCCAAGTCGTTCGGCGCGGAGGTCGTAATTGCGCTCGTCGTTCTCGTCGCCGTGCCGTATCTCAAGGCCTTTTTCGGCAAGCTGGGGGAGTTGCACGGGGAAGCATTCAACGACGTCATGCGAAACCTGGTGAACAGCTTGTCCCGCGGCCGGACCAAGCCGGTGGTGGAGAGCAGAGCCGACCAGCTCGAAATTCTGCTTGAAGACGACTTGCCCGACGAGGCGTGGCGGCAGCTGCGGGACGGAGAGTTCCCGTCCGAGGCGGAATTGAATCAGCTGCGGTTCGATCGCAACGCTAGCCGTTGGCGCGATGCGTTTGACCTTGCCAAGGAGGAGTTTGAGGGCGAGTAGCTTGCGGCACCCGATTCTGTCTTGACAAAAGTCCTGGTCAGGTGCATATAGGAGCTAGGGGGTGCGTGCGAGACGGCCTCACGCCGCACCAACCGCCTGCAGCAGAGACTCTAGAACAGGGGTCAGAGAGCGGTTTGAATAAACTCCGGTTAGCTCCAACAGCGCCGAGAGTTTTTCCTGGATCTCGATGACCTTGCGGGGTCGCCGGCCCCGGTGCGAGGAGCTGGGTGGCCACGTCATTCCCGGTAGCCCGGTGGAGAGGCGCCTACGTGCGCCCATGTGAGATTGGCCCTTGCCTGAAAGTATCGGTGGTGCTGTAGTTGGCCCGCTGGCGCAGTTTCGTAGCGCCTTCCACACTTGACAACCGGAGGTGATGGGATGCCTGCAGACGGAGTCGTTGTTGTGCGGTTGGACGAGCAGGTCTTGGAGGGGAAACGCCTCGGGCGACACGTCCGGCACGATCCTCGGTCTTGGGACTACCAGGCCGAGCGAGCGCCGAGCATCATTAGTGTGACCCACGAGGCATTCGGATTGCCGCTCAACCAGGGCCTGATCGGTTCGTGTACGGCGAATGCGCTATGTGGCGCGCTCGACTCTGCGCCTGACTTCAAGGGCGAGACGCCCCTGAACGAAGACGACGCAGTGCGCCTCTACGGGCTGGAGACCAAGCTGGAAGGCGAGCCCTACCCGCCGAATGACCCGGGTGGGAGCGGGCTCATGGTGTGCAAGGCCGCTGTGGAGGAGAACCTGATCAGTTCCTACACCCACGCGTTTGGCGTTCAGCATGCTCTGTCTGCGTTGGTGCTCCGGCCCGTCATCACCGGAATCAGCTGGTACACCAGCTTCGACACGCCCGACCCGTCAACGGGTGTGATCGAGATCGCGAGCGGCGCCACGGTGCGGGGTGGCCACGAGGTCGTCGCGGACGGGATCGATACGGACAACCAGCTCGTCTGGTTCTGGAACAGCTGGGGGACGGATTGGGGACAGAGCGGACGGTTGGCCATGTCGTTTGACACATGGGAACAGCTCCTCGAGAACCAGGGGGACGTCACAGTGCCTGTCAGGTAGAGAGGCTGGCACCGGCAACTCGGGCCGTTACGAGTCTACGCCTTTCATCACCCACGTAGCTGGCTCCTCCAGTGCTCGGTCTTGGTCATCCGAGATGCTGGAGGAGCCGTCACGCCGGCTGGTGGATGGTCGTCAGGAGGAACGCCAGGGCCGGATCAACCGCGAGTTTCCTTGATCGCAGATCGCGAGAATCGATGAGCGCGCTCAACACCTCCTCCTCACCTAGCCCAGCTCTGGAGGATCTGCTGGGTCTTATAATCGATCTCGGCAGAGGAGTTGTTGAGCCACTCCGTTAAGTCACGAAACAGTGCCCGATGGGATCGCCCCCATCCGTACCGCCAGACTGCGAGGCTACGTCCAGAGGTACTTCGGATCTTCAGGAAGCAGACTTCGAAGGAACCGCCAGCACCTCCCCTGAACTTCTGGTAACTGACCGAACTGACCTCCATCCTTCGAATAACGATTGCTCCTCCAAAGTAACCAGCCATCGAGATCTGCTCACCGTCGATCGTCAGTCGTTTCGCACTCTGAACCAGTGCTGCTCCCACCCAATACAGTCCGAGGATCGCCGCGACAAACGCAAAGGCCTGACCTAAGAAGGCCACCAATATCAGGACAGCAAGTATGAGTGGAGTAAGTTTTAGCCGAGCAATGCGACGGTACTGCATCTTCGAGAGATTATAACACCAAATGGTCACTGACAACACAGGCTCCTCAACAAGCCGGGCGAGTGCCGGTTAGATATCCGTACAGTAACCCGCCTGCACTCGTGACCGTCTGATAGATGGGATTCCAGATTGAATCCCAAGGAATGGCGTTCCCAAGGACGAAGGCACCAGCGTCGAATACCGTACGCGCAAGATCGCCATAACATTCTCCGCCACTCCAATTGGACCCCGAACACTTGCGATAGGCCTGAACTCCATCTGCAACAGTGCCTACCCCCGCAGATACGATGGCTGCGTCGCCCGCAACCGCACCGGCGGTCTCTGCCAAGGCAAGTTCGCCGGCCAAGGTCGTGGATCCAGCCGCAACAGCGACGTCACCGATACACGCGGTAGCCACGCACAGTAGGGCAGCACCGGCAGCTAGTCCAGCAATTCCCGCGCCGGTACCAATGTCTTCCCAGGTGCTTGAGCTCCAACTAAACGGGTTGTACCAGCTCATACCGAAGGGATCGATATAGTTGACTGGATTGTCGTCGCCATAGCTGTATGGCTGATGCGTTTGCAACACCAACGGGTCCACGGTTAGAAACTGAGCCGTTTGCTGATCATAGTAGCGGCTTATCATGTAGTCAAGTCCGGTCTCAGTGTCTGCGAATGATCCAGCGAATAGTATAGCCGTCGTCGCCGTACCTGTATTGCTCACGAGCGCACCGTAGGGACTGTATGCGTACGTTGCCACGACCGTACCGGTTGGTCCGAGTAGAGCCCGGGTGGACCCGAGGGCGTCATGGAAGAAGTACACCGGTGATGCAGAACCAGTTATCTGTTCGACAACTTGTCCCTTAGGGCCATAGATATAACTCATCGATCCAGCGACCAACAGCTGAGGCGAGGATCCCGCAGTGTTCCACGCGAACTGCTCAGTTCCCGCCGACGTAGTAAGCGTCGTTCGGAGCCCGTCCCCGTTGTAGGTATACGAGGCCAGGGTCATCGGTGTAGAGGTAGCAGAGCGTGACTTCGCACGGTGCGGCACGGGCTTGTGTGTCCTCCATCGACCCTTAGAGGGATCTTTGCTTGCCCCCGTCGGAGATAACCGCTGTGTCTTACTTGTCAAGTAGGCGAACCTGTCGCCTGAATTCCTGGGGCTGATCCCACCGGGTGCGGTCACCGAAACAGTGACGGGGCCGAGCCCAGCCGGGGAGGCTACTTGTATCAAAGGAGAGCTTTGACTGCTTAATGCCGCCGCGGCGTCTATGGCGAACGTCGTCGAGGTTGCAGAAGTGAGTGACGCGCTCGTGGCCTCGAGCACATATCCGCTACCTGCCTTGGCTACCGAACAGCTGAAGGCCGCATTCCCAGACGAGGCGGTGACGGGGTTCGTCTGGCACTGAAGGCTGGCGCCCACAGGACCCTTGACGAGTCTGACCCTGATTGAGGCTTTCGACGAGGAGACGAGGTTGCCAGAGGAGTCCTCGACGGAGACAGTCAGTGGGAAGCGGGATCCGGCTCTTGATGTTGACGGCGGCTCCCTGGTGAATGCGAGCTTTGCCGCCGCCGCGGCGTCTATGGCGAACGTCGTCGAGGTTGCAGAAGTGAGTGGCGCGCTCGTGGCCTCGAGCACATATCCGCTACCTGCCTTGGCTACCGAACAGCTGAAGGCGGCATTCCCAGACGAGGCGGTGACGGGGTTCGTCTGGCACTGCAGTCGCGCCCCCACTGGCCCCTTGATAAGCGCCACCCTGATCGAAGCTTTCGACGTGGAGACAACGCTGCCAGCGGAGTCCTCGACCGAAACGGTCAGCGCGAACCGGGATCCCGCTGTTGACTTTGAGGGCGGCTCCCTGGTGAAGGCGAGCTTTGTCGCCACCTCTGTATTGATCTCGCTGACTGAGCTCAGCTCCTGCGCACCGTTGTAGGCATAGGTTTCCGTCGGGCCTCCCGCAACCGCTGCTTCCGTCCGATCTCCCGCCTTATCGTAAGCGAACGTTGTTGTCGACGAACTACTGGATTGCGTAACTAGCTCGTCGGCAGAATTGAACGTCCGTGACGTCTCACCGACGGATGTCGGATTGTCTGCAGCGTCGTAACCATACGGCGTTGCACTCGCCTTTATGACGCGCGACTGGGCATCATAGCTATAGTCGTTGCTGTCGCTCAGGGCTCCTCCGTCAGTCTCAACTGTTATTTGACCAGCCGGATCACGGGTGTAGCTGAGTTGGGCAAGCGGAGAAGCAGCACTGCTCGTAGGCGCCACGGCGGTAGCGCTGAGCATACCCGCGGCATTGTATGTACTAGTAACCGTATCGCCATTAGGATACGTAGTGCCAACAAGGTTGCCATCGCCGTCATAGCTAAAGGCGGTGGTATTACCGTTCCAATCAGTCACTGAGGCCAACTCCTCAGCCCCATTGAACGTACGCTTCACTGTATCGCCATTGGGGTACTCGATGCTGGTCATGTTCCCGACACCGTCGTATCCATACTCGGTGCTGTTGCCAGCTCCATCAGTCTCAGACAGGAGACGTCCATCGGCATCGTAAGAGTACGTACTCGTTCCGGTACCATCGACCATCTGAATCCGATGACTGTCAGCATCGTAGCTGTATTGGACACTCGATCCAGAGCCGCCCGAGTAGCTGACGGACGTAAGGCGATTGTCGGTGTCGTAGCCGTACGTCGTTCTCGTTCCGTTGGCGTTCATGCTTGTCAGTTTGTTCCCAGCTAGATCGTAACTGAAGGTCGTTACGTCTCCTGCTGGGCGTGATCCTTCGATGAGTTCATCGCGTGCGTCAAAGTAGCTGGTAGTTGCCTGACCGTTCGGATCAGTAACCGTCGTGCAGTACGTGACTCCTGCAACTGCGGAGGAGCAAGTCCCCGATCCTGGTGCGATGTCATAAGCGTAGGTCGTGTGGGACGCGACTGCGCTGCCCGTTCCGGCCGTGACTTCGAGGACCCGTCCATCGGCATCGTAGCTGGTTGTGGTTACGTCTCCGTCAGGAGCAGTTACCGAGGTAGCATTGCCGTTCGCGTCGTAGGTCGTCGTGGTCGTGTCCCCGAGCGGGTCACTAACGTAGGTTAGTTCCCCATCGCCGTCATAGGTGTAAGCAGTGGTCCCGAGTACATAAGCTCCGCCCGGACTGGGGCACGCGACGTTGGCCGCGGTTCGATCCGGCGATACTTTGCAGACCAGCTCACTGTCGCTGTCATAGGAGTAGCTTGTCGTATCGGTCACACCGTTGGTTGGTGACGTCGACTCAGAAGCCACGTCGCCGTAGCTGTCATAAGTGTAGGTCGTCGTGTTGCTATCCTGATCTGTCATCGACGTGACGTCACCAGGCTGGGCTGAATTACCGTACGTATATGTCGTAGTGTTCCCGGCTGGATCGGTAACCGAGGTGAGATTGCCATTCTGATCGTAAATGTACGACGTTGTCTCGTCCAACGGCGACACCAAACTAGCCAGGTCGTCAAGCGAGTCGTATGTGTAGCTTGTCGCGTCCCCGAGCGGGTCGGTTGAATTGAGCAGATTGCCGTTTGCGTCGTATGAGTTGTCGGTGACGTTGCCGTCCGGGTCCGTGAGTGTGGCCACTCCAAGAGTAGAGGGATCGTACGTATAGCTCGTGGTGGCAGCGATGCTGGTGCCAGCCCCGTGGATTACCGATGTTAGTTCCAGGTTGGCATAGTTGTATACGGTGACGTTGCCGTGCGCGTCGGTCATCGTGGTCGTGCCCCCTGCGGTCGATGTCGGGTCGCCGCTGTAGCCCCACGTCGTCTCAAGGCCCGCCGCGTCCACCTGAGAAATCACGCGCTGGCTGGAATCGTAGGTGTTGGTAACGACGCCGCCAGCAGGGTCGGTCATGGTGAGCAGTAGGTGATTCGAGTCATAGGTAAAGTCCCACGTTCGGTCGGCGGGATCTGTTGTGCTCGCTAGGTTGCCGTTTGTGTCATACGCGAACGACCACGTTCTCCCGATCGGGTCCGTCATGCTGGAAATATCAGCGCCGCTATAAGCAAACGTCAGAGAACGCCCTGCTGGATCGGTGACCTTGGTGAGAAGATTGCCCGTGTAGGTCAGCGATGTGGCATAACCGTTGCGATCCTGTTCGCCGGTCAATTGACCTGAGGTATTGAAGAAGTATTGGACTTGACTGGGTTGACGGGTGAATGTGTAGCTGCCGTCGCTGTTCTGGACGAGGCTTGCCAGCACCCTCGGTGGCGCGACGTAACCACCAGAGCCATTGGGGGCGAAGGTAACGGTCGACCCATCCTCCTGCGTGATGGTTACGTCGCCTGACCCATCGACTGCCAGCGACAGCCCGTAGGAGAAGCTCCAGCCATAGCCGAGCGGGCCGTCGGTGCCGGCGTTGGTCGAACTATACGTCCGGACGAACGATAGCGGAACCCCGCGCCCCGGTACTGTCACATCGGTGAACTGATGCACGAAGGCCCCGGTGGCACAGTTGATGGGCAGCTTCGAGAAGCAGGTTGTCAGGTGCTCAGTAGGATTTGACGCGCCACCCTGCTCGCTTACTGTCGGGCCGCCAGCGAATACCGTGGAGGGGTCCAGGGGCTCCTCGAGGGAAAAGTACGTTGAGCTACCGGCCGAGAGACTGTTGGGAAAATTGACGGTGCCACCTGAGTCGTCGGGAGAGATGGCCGAGAAGCTTGTGTTGGGACCTTCGTAACCGGTCGGACCATAGGGACACGCGGGCGGCCCCGGGCTGTAGCCGCTGCAAATGCCGTCGCCGTCGAAAGCAAATGGATCCGTGTCAGATGAAAGGACCAGGGAATTGAGCGGTTGCCCCGATGAGTTGAGGACCCCAATAAGGGTATCGTCAGCTCCGTCAAATGGTCCTTGCGACGTGTCGTCGAGGATTTGCACCGTGGTCGCGGTGACATTTATCAAGATGCCGCAGCTCGTGTCCTCACCGACTGGCGGGCACTCACTGAACGGGGGTTGGGGGACCGATGGATCTCCGACAGATGCCCTCCTATCACCCCGCCAGCGGGTGCTCGTGAATGTGGTCCTGGGATAGCCAGCAACGACCGCTTGCGAACTCCCGCCTGCCCAGTGGGCGCTAAGCCGCGTCTCTTTGGGCAGGCGAGGAGCCCTTTCGCCCCTCCTTCGCAACGTGATGGCGCGCGGCGACAGCCGAACTCCTGAGCGGTGGTGCGTCCGAGTTGGCGCCCTCTGACCTCCGAGAGCCGAAACTGGAACTCCGGCCGTACCTACCGTAACGCAGGCCGCGACGACCACAGCCAGATACCTTCCCCTCATGACGACCACCCCTCCCAGAGCCTCGGCAGCCGGCGGCGGCTGCCCACTCCGGCCGCGAAGCTATGCAGAGCGAACCGCCGAGTCAAACGGTCCTTGAGAGTCAGGCCAACATGGAGTCATGGCAAGCCGGTCGTCGTAAAGCAACGCTTTACAGGTGTCTCTGAAGAGCCACTCAGATGGCTCGGTGCCACGGAGTGGTTCGTGTGTCCCACACCTCAGCTTTCGTTCTGTGGTGGACTGGCAACGAAAGCCGTCGACCGGAATCGTGGGGAGTCGGTTGTCGACGCGGGATCGTGGGGAGTGTAAGGATTTATTAAATTTATAGGCCTTGTCGTTAACATTAATAATCTGCATCTGTTGATGAATGAATTTATCAGTTATATTTGTCAAATATCCTTACAGCATGACCTCGTCCAATCCGGCAGCCTTGACAAAACCCCAGCTGAAGGCGCATAAAGGAGGTTGAGGAACTTGGACGAATGGTCTCACGCTGCCCTCACCACCTGCAGGAGAGCCTCCAGAACAGGGGTTAGAGAGCGGTTTGAATAAACCGCGATCAGCTCCACTTAGCCGGACACGGCTCGAGGTCGTACATGGACTGCCGCTGGCCACGACGGTGGCGTATGTCGTGCCCGTCACCAATCTGACCGCTTCCGCGCCTCGACGGAGCCTCTCCATACGAGCCCTCTTTAGTCGACCGTGTGAAAACTGTCCACTCTTATCACTTCGAGCGATCTCGCCGCGTTCTTGACCAGCGCGACAACGTGCACAGTTCGCCCAGCATCATGAGCCGAAATCGCCGAGCGGTAAGTAAACTCATCGAGTTCCAGACGCAGCGACCTAGCCCCTGAATCGAATCCCTCTATGAAACCTCGCACGGTAATATCGCCAGGCCCGGTGGGAGTCTCCCGGTGGAGTCGTATGACAAGACCGGTGAGTCTGACAGGAAACTCAGTCGGCTGGTCGCGGAGGTACTGGCTCCCAAATGCAAGCGTGGCAGCAAGTCCTGCTGGAACAGTAACTGCGCCAACCTCTGGAATGTCTGGCTTAGACCATGTCCAATCAACGACGAGGCCGAGGTCGACGGGTATATCATCTTCCCCGAAGCCGCACAGTCTAGCTAGGGCATCACAGAGGTTTGCGCTTACACCCGACGGTATCGCCTGATCCCAGGCATCGACTCCAGCCTCGCCGACAGCGAATCAGCTTGCCGTGAGGACAGCAGCCTGAGAGGCCCGTAATACCGTGGTAGCTACCTCGCGAACCTTGGGTTCTGCCGGGCCGATCATCGGAAGCGTCTCGTTCATCGAGCCAGCACTCAGGGGAAGGAGAGCGCGTGTCACAAAGCTTCCAGGTGCAGACGGCAGAACACGCACTTTGTCCATGTAGACGTCGACTGAAGTTGGACGACGCCCACCGATAAACGCTCGTCGCTTGTCGACGGTTGCACGAGCCGCCGACAGAATGAGATCGCTCAGTGCCAGATGCATGTCTACCGCATCGGCGATAGATAAGGTAGCTGTAGGCGCGGCCCGTCGAGCTACAAGCTTGTCCCAACCGGCCCATGAAATGTCCAAGCGTACCTCTACAGTGGGCCGCTCTTCTACGGCGGCAATGTTCTCAATGGCGATGTCTGCGATGTCTTCGAAATCCGACTCCTGAGAGTTCGGGATGAATACTCTTCGACCCGATGTCGCGTCCTGCCAAATCGAGCGCCGCTTGTCATTCCGAACCGGAGCCCAACCGCGCACGCGGAGGTAGTCGTGCAGGCTCGATACATCTATGAAGCCATCGCTCATGTAAATAGCCTCCCTACAGTCTCAGGCTGGAAGCGATTCTCGAGGGGCAGCTTCACTGAGATGCTGCTTGTGTTCGGCGTTGGCGGCTGGCCCGCGAGGTTCAACCAGTACCCATCAACCCGGACGAGGGCTCGCGCGATCCCTTGTCGAATCCAGTAGGGATACTCTCGGCCAAGGACAATAGCGATAACAAATCCGGCAGTTGTACCTTCCCTTAGCTTGTTGTACGTGCCTATCTCAAGGTCTAGGGTCAGATGCTCGTCCCTGATGTCTGGATGCTCCGTAGTCTTTACTTGGACTCTCACCATCTCGGACGCGGCGTCGGCGATGGTGAGGTCGAACCCGCGACGGTCATGATCTTGTCGGTCCGGCGTGTACCCTCCTGCCAAGCACACGGCCTCTACCCGGGCCTCGCCGAAGTCGCCTCGAAATTGGTTGAGCTCGCCGGGAGCCAGGACGGATAGCACGGCTGTATATCATCCCGCACCTCAGCCTGGGCGGGTGCCGCCTTCAATTCCGGGGGAATCATCGCCGACGCTCGTCCGCGACGAGGATAGCCCAGCATCAAAGCAGGCTCTACCAGCCGCCGGCTGCACGCGTGGCGAGAGTGACCAGCAGGCCCGAGGCGATCTGGGGACCGAGTTCCTTGAGGGCGTCTCGAAATCGCCGTAGCCGTGACTTGATCGCGGGATCGGCTTCAGCTGACTCGCGCTCCTCCAAGATGGAGAGCAGCGTGCCGAGCGGGTCGTCCGATGGCCACGCTCCGACGGCTCTTAGGCCTCGTTCAGCTAGACCGGAGACGCTTCCGATCTGCCACACCCCTCCACCAGCGCGATAGAGCTCGGCCTTGAGCAGTCCAGCGTCCCGTAGTCGCACCACTGATGCAACGAGTTGCTCGAACGACAGCTCTGAAAGGTCGGCCCGCACCTGGGCCTCCTCCGGACTGAGCAGCGGGTTCAGAGGTACCTCATCGGCGATGTCGCAGAATGCACGGAGGAGCGGCAGGTCGATCGTGTTCCACAAGTCGCGAACCATGGTCTGAGGGTACGCCGAAGGTGCGCGCTGGCGAGTTTCAGCCCTCAGCGGTGAGCAACTCAGATGCGAACTGGCGGGGCCCCGGCTAGCGCCGCGGCGGACGGCCCCGTCTTCTGAGTGGCACTTCGTGCTTTGTCAGTGAACGCTGAACAGTGGTACCGCCAACGCCGCGCTTGCGAGCTACGAACTCGACGGATCGGCCTTTTGCAGTACCTGGTTGATGATCGGCACAAGTAGCTCGACGCCTGGGGGCGCCACGGCGACAAAGCTCTCTCCTCGTGCTCTCGCAGACTCGACCAGCTGGGCGAGCTCCGCGACACCGGACGTGTAGTTCAGATCGCGATCGAGAGTGTCCCGTGCGAACGCAGGAACCATGGTCGCAGGCACGAGCTGTCCGGTGATCCGTGCTCGCATAGTCGCACCGTCCAACAGGAGCGGGGGTGGAGACGCGGACCGGTAATGCGATCGCCTGGTCGGCACTGGTTGGGACTGAGTCTCGCGTCGTGCGATCATGAAGAATTGCCCAGAGGGCCTGGGCGGTGTCGGACCGGCCTTGATGAAGGACAAGAAGTGAGGCTGAAGAGCATCACAGTGACCGACTGCCCGCCCGTGGCTCACTTCGAGGTTGCAGACCTTGCAGACGTCGTGGTTGTGGCCGGTCCAAACGGAGTCGGGAAGACGCGGCTCCTCCAGCGGATGATGCAGCTGCTCCGGTCGGATGTTGTCCACGAGGGGACCGTCATCGAGGCGACGACGGGCGCGGAGCGGGACGCCTGGGGTAAGGGAGCGCTGGACTTGAGCGTACCCGGCGACATGGCGTTCTACCGACAGACACTGCAGGCTGGCCGGCGGCGCCGACACCTCCGAAGCAGCATCCTTCAGTTCGAAAGCGACCGGACAATTCAGAATGTTCAGCCCTTCAACTTCGGGTGGGACATCACCGACCCTTCGGAGGAGGAACTCGGATGGGACTACGGCTTCGGCTTCTGGAAGAACCGATGGCAGGACACCGTCCACTCGATGTACCGGCTGATTGAGGCCCAGAAGCAGAGCCTCGGCTACCGCGCCTGGCAACTTCGCATCCGGGAGGGGAAGTCGGAGATGGGGCTCGACTTCACGGACCCGATGCTTCCCTTCAGGGACGTGTTTACTCAACTCCTCGCTCCGAAGGAACTGGTCGACCCTTCAGCGCGCACGCAAAAAATGGCGTTCTCCCTGGACGGGCAGGAGTTCGATATCACCGCTCTTAGCTCCGGGGAACGGGAGGTCGTGAACGTCGCCTTCGACTTCTTGCTCCGCGACCCTACGGACTGCATTGTGTTCTTCGACGAGCCAGAGCTTCACTTGCACCCTGAGCTCAGTCACCGGCTGATCCAGGTACTGCAGGGAATTGGCGCTCGTAACCAGTTCGTGCTGTCCACTCATTCCCCCGACGTCATCACGGCCTCGCTGGACAAGTCCGTGATCTTCATCTCGTCCCCTCGATCCGGACCAGGTGGCGAGCCCCTGAACCAGGCGATCGTCGTCAGCGAGGACGACACGACGAACCGTGCGCTCCGTCTGCTTGGTCACTCGGTGGGGATCATCGCTCTGGGTCGAAAAATTGTCCTCATCGAAGGGGAGCACTCGAGCCTGGACAAGGACGTTTACGGCTCAATAATCCGCGGCCGCTACCCGGGCCTCGTCCTCGTCCCGTCGGGGGGCAAACACGTGATTCAGTCCTTCGATGCCCTCCAGGCGAACGTCCTCTCGAAGAGCATCTGGGGCGTCGAGTTCTTCATGTTGTGTGACCGCGACTCCGCTCCGGCGGGTGCGGGCGAATCGGGTCACAGCTCTGGCAGCCGGCTGCGTGTCCTCGACCGTTGCCACCTCGAGAACTACTTCCTCGACGAGGGCGTCTGGGCTCAAGCCTTCGAGAAGCTGGAGCAACCCGACCATTGGCTTCGTGACCGTGAGACGATCCGGGGCCGCCTTCGGGAACTCGCCCGGGACCTCGCCTCATATGCGACTGCTCTAGCGGTCACTGCCGAGGTCCGGCAGTCGGTGGGCAACGTCGACATCATGCCAAAGGACTGCCACGGCAAGTCACTCGACGAGGTCGTGGCGCTCCTGCTCTCGCGCAGCCATGACGAGCATGAGCGGATCGTGGCCTCGCCCTTCCCCCTCGACCTCTTGGCCGTCGTCATCGATTACCTTGTCATGCTCCTCGATCTCTTGCTCGAGGTACTGCTTGAAGTCGTCGAATGGCTTTTCTCTGAAGGCTGGTAGCGCAATGCGCGAGAATGATGATGCCGCGAACGGCAAAACGCCGAGAAGGACGGCGGTCGTGTACAACGAGCGCCAAACGTGCCTCAAAGAGGTAGCTAGAATGAGGTCAAGCAGGTGTACGTGCTCGGCCGCCAGAGAGGAAATCTCCGATGAAGCTGGCCACAATCAGGCTCTTGCTGGTGGTCGCGTTGCTCTCCCCACTGCTCGCACTGGTCAGCAGTTCGCCTGCCTCTGCGTCCTCATCCGACGACTTGGGAGCCTGGAAGTGGTTCCCTCCCTCCAACAACAATGAAACTTGTCTGTTCACTGGCACCCATATCATAGTAGGTGCCGATCCCGACAAACACAATGTCGCGTCGGCAAACGACTGCGCCGAAGCTAACAGCGTCTTTGCCTACGAATATCACCTTGATTCAGCTGGACGCATTATCGACGAATGTTTTGGAAACTCGGGCACTGACAACAACTACAGCAAATGCCAGATTCAGGCGAGCACCCTAAGTGGCGACTATTGGGAATGGTTTAGTGAGATCGAGTACGGTGGTAACTATAATTACCAGTCCTGCAGCAATCAGAACGCGTCATATGATACGTGTTATTCGAGTGTAGACTAGTAATGTCGATAGAAATAAGACAACAGAGGTGACACCGTTGCGTAGACAAATGTCTTGGCTCGGCGTAGCTATTCTTTTCGCGGTCGGCCTGGCTATTGTAATTGGGACGCTAGGTTTTCGTTCTCATCCGAACCCGCCCAGGTCGTCTGAAAGTGATGTCTCCACTTCAAGAACGCACTTGTCCACTTCAATGGCGCCAAATGCTGCTCGCGGTCACAAAAGGGCGATAATCGCTCCTCAGTGCTCACCGCAGAGTTCTCCTCCGTCAACAACCGTTACGGTAACTATGAATACGGCGAACGACTCATTCAGTCAGAGCTGTTATTTCGCGCCGGCCGGGCAGTCATTTACTTTAGACTTTACCAATCCTGTCTTTACCGAAGCAAATGACCAGGCGACGACGTTTGTTTTGACCATAGCACCTAATGCAAGCCCAGTGGCCGTTGCAGTACCGAATGAGCCCGGTTTTGTTCAGGGTTCGACCGTCAACGCCTCGTTTGTGAGCGCGCCTGTCACTGCACCAAATACTGGACAATTCACAGTAAACCCGTTCTAACGGCTGGCAACTACGAGATCGAGCTCCTCCAACTGCCAAATGTGGTGGCAACGCTCGTAGTCCAATAAGGGGCGCTGAAACCCTAGGCGGTGTATCGCTTTTAACTGGCGCTTGTCTTAAGAGTAACTCGGCCACGGCGAACCTGTTACGAGAATCTTTTCGACAACAACGCCGCTGAGAGAGCGCTCGGATCGGCGCAGTCACAGAGGGACTGTACAGTCGGCCGGTGTGCGCGAGCACCACGCCAGCGCTCCATCGGTGCCGGTACACGGGGACAGACCGCGACCGAGGCTGTCCCGACTCCATTCGCCCGATCGGCTCCCCGTCGCCATCACCGTGCTGAAGGACCGCGCCAAGGCCGTGCCAGCGGAATGAGGCAGATACTAGCTGCTAAGCGGCTCCGCGAGCACGGCGACCGTGCCGGCCCGGCACCAGCAGCGGACAAATGCCATTCAAGGCAACCAGAAGGGGGCCAGTCAGCTAATTTGGGGTCACGCTGCCTCCAGCAGAAAACCAGGTTCGAGTGCCCGGATCGCGGAACCGCCGGATGCAGACTCACAGTCGGTATTTAGTCCCTGACTTCTCCAGACTCCAGTCAGGCTCCCTTTCCCCAGCCTCTTCCCTTCGGATTACACGACTTCCGCTATGATGAGGGCATGGGACACTGATGACAAGTAAACCTTGACATCTGGCTTGACTGAGCTTACGCTCCTAGGGTGATTCGAACGTGTTCGCCCTGGCGGATGGTCGGCGTGGTCCTCTTGGTGGCGGTACCTCTCTACGCAAGCTCCAGCCTGCTCTGGTCGCGGGCCGCAAGTGCCACCAATACGACCTGCGCCGGCAGATTCAGGTATGGGGGTTATCTAACTGCCCGCTACGCGAATCGAGGTGTTCAGGGCGACATAAATTACGTCCGAAACGAGATGCTGCTCGACGATGATTACACGGATCACGGTGCACTATACGTTGACGCCACCAGTCAATACGATTCCGCGATCGACGTCAATACTGGCGGCCAGTACACATATGGTTGGGCGCAGACAGGTTATTTCGTCGGGAACTCGGACGGCAGAGACATTGACACGACCGAAGTATATGCGGAAACACTAGACCTCAACGGAGGTCCCAGCATTTATCTATACCCTGATCTTAGCTGAGGTAATCATTGGTTCAGCGTATCGTATACCGGTGAAACAGGCTTCGGCGGGCGTGGGCTATATTACGCTGACTATGGGCTCGGTTACATTGAAACGGGTCAGTCTTACCTAGTCAGTCCCACAGCCACAGACCAAACCGCAAATAGCGAGGGTTACATCCCGGCGGGGTCAGACGGATATTGCGTAGAGTTTACCGAAGCGCTTGTTGGTACCAATGGGAGCGAGTCTGACACACAATGGAATGACTCAACCATGCTACAGATCCTCAATAATGCGAATTACGGCACGTGGGTTGAGTGGACTCCGACAAACATCGACACGAATCGAGCCGATACCTACCCCCCGTATGGGTTAAGTACGCTGAGTGCTGACGACGCCTTCAATACGTACGGAGGCGGACCCTAAGTTTTTGATTAACTGGGTCTCTTATGTCAGGACTCAGAATCAACTGAAGCCCATAGGAGTGGTAGACCTAATGTTAAAGACACGAGAAGGACGTCACACTCACAAGCGATGGTCGCTACGGCGCTCTTGGTCCCTCTTGGGCATACTGGTGCTCATAACATTGATGATCTCCGCGATAGGTTTGGACAAGCGAACTCACCCCACTCCAACGAACCGAGGCTCAGTATTCAGCGACGGTGGTCCGAGATACCGAGAGCGTCTTGGTCGACTCCATCTTCCTAGTCAGTCAGTGTCGGGGTGGACCGTTTCATATCCCATAGCTTTGCCAGCCGGATATGAGACTCCAACTGGTTTAGCGCTAGATACGTCGGGAGGGGTGTGGGCGTTCTCTCAAGCACTTGTGAATGGAACGCCACTTGAGAGTCTCTTTCACTGGTCTGCTAACTTTACTTTACTTAGCTCGTACGCTATTGACCCTACGGATGCCGACCTACAGGCCGGCCTGCAAACGCCCGTGGTCATCGACAGCTCTGGGACAGCGTGGCTAGGTCTTAACTCGACGCTCGTGATAGCAAAGCCGAGTCAACCCACGCTCACGACCGTGTCGCTTCCATCCGTGACAGTGGGTTCCTCAGGCAGCGGACTGCCAACCTTTCCCGGCCCTAACCCGGGGGCCGAGACTCCCATTGACTCTCTAGCCGTAGCGCCGGATGGCTCGATCATCGTTGGCCGCGCCTTTGCCACGGAGCTGCAAGAAGTCAATACGAGTACTCTCGACGTAGCCAATATCGCGCTGCCTCAGGGGACCGCACTCGCTGGCCTCGGTGTTGGGGACGTGTCGCGTAGCATGACTAATGGTGACATTGCCGCGGCCCTCTATTCATCGTCCGGTGTACATGAGCTCGGACAGTACATGCAAGGTGCGTGGAGTGTGGACGGCGGGTCGTGTCCCGCTTATGCAACTAGCATGTCTCAGCAGGAACTTGTGGTTACTGGCCCGGCTTGCGTCGCTAGCGCAAGCATAACGCAGGATAGTTCGGCTGTCACGGTACAGCCTCTTAGCCTCACAGGACTCACTAACCTACCCTGCGCGGCCCAGATTTCACCTACTACACTTCTTGTCTGCGTCTCCGGCGGGGTATCAGCTCTAATCGGTAGCAGCCAGTCGCCGACCATTCAACTCGGTGAGGCGCCCACAGGACCATCCATTGGCGGCTCACCATCAGGTGTCAAGGATGGACTAGTCCCAGTGTTACCCTCATTGATTTGTTCTGGAGAAATAGGGGAGGCATGGTTCATATCCCGACAAGCAGGCGGGACCATAGGCTTGATAACACAGGACACTTGAGGAGGATGGAGCGCGCTGCAGTTCGGGTTCTCACCGTGCTAGCCGTGGTAGTAATACTGTCAACGGCTTCGGCGGGCTGTAGCAACGGAGTGTCAACCGGCGTCGCTGTGTTGAATGTTCAACTTCAAGTATGCCAGGGTCCGCCGACACCTACGACACGCGCCACCCTTGTAAGATTGATCGTTCAAAGAGCCGGAACAACGGTGAAATCGATGCGCTTAGGTTATCCCTGGCACGTGCGGCTGGTCCTTCAGCCGGGAAGGTATGAATTGTTATCACCTAGGGTTGCTCCAACTGCCGCGACGTTGAAGGATGGACAGTCGAGATCAATTGTAATTTCGACGGTTTCATGCATTTGATAGTGCGCAACGAAGTCGCCGCCGCGACTGGGGCGGCTGAGTTCCCATTGGCTGACCGCGATTGCGTTGCCTTTCTGATGTTGTTTGACTGAGTGACCGTGCGACTGACGGTGCGATCTGCGCAAGCCCTGATTGGCGTAGCTCTGCCTCTTCGCGTATCCCCGCCTGCCGATGATCCTCAGCCTGCCCCTCGAAGCCTTCCGCTCGACTCAGCCTGAGCGGGCGATCAGCTCTTCCTCGTGGTTGAGGTCGGAGGCAGCTGGCAAGCTGCCGTTCTTCTTGAGTGAGCACGCTGAAGGAAACGTCTCGGCTCGGAGCCCGTCTTAAACGCTGATGAGGCCGGCACGCGGGTGCGCACGACACAGCACTGGGTGCACACGGTGACGAAGGGCCTTCTGACCTTGATCGCCGTCGACCCGAAACGTGGTGCGGAGGGTCACGAGGCCATCGGCGTCCTTCCCCGGTACGACGGGACGATCGTTCACGACGGTGGGCGCCCTATGAGCTGATGGAGACCGCCACTCTCAGGCGCCGGATCTGAGCAAGAGACCGATGGCACGATTCGCGGCGGCGCACCGATCCGGTGCCTCGCAACTCGACCGAGATCACGTCTCGCGTCCGTGAGAGGGGCATGAGAATGCCGATTACGTCGTCCTGGTGCTCGTCGTCCTCGTGCGTCAGATGGATCGTTCTGGGACCCAGTGGGAGTTGGCACTAGACAGGAAGGCATGGACGGCCTGGACGCTCTCACTGACGTGGAGATGATCCAATCCACCTTGCAAGGCGACCTCCAGATCGTCCGGGGCTACGTGCTGCACAACATCGATCCCCAGCCGTTCATTTGGACAGCGACCGCAGAACAGATTCTCGAAAAGGTCCGCCGCGGGCGGCGCTTGACTCCTCGGGCTGGGCTGCGCTCCCGGTGGCTCTCAGACGTTGGGTAAGGGCGTTCCACCAGTTTGAGGGACGAGGGCCTGCTCGACTTCCGACGAGGACAGGAATTCCTCTCGCGGGGTCCAAGCGTCCTCGACCGCGCTTCCGAGCTGGTCAGCTTCGCCCGGTCGCAAGAGTGCGACGAGACGAGCTGCTGCGGTAATGAGCAACTTCCCTGATCAGTCGGGACATCTCCGAGCCTGAGCGCGTCGGGCGTTCTCTTCCCAGAAGGCTTAGGATTGCTAGATGGACATCAGCGCTTTCGATTTCAGCCCGGCAGAGCTATCCGAGCTGCTGGTTGAGTTGGCGACCCTGGCGAAGGCGATCGACATCGAGCCGCGCCTTCACGACAAAGACGAGGAGGCGCCGACAGCTGAGGGCATCGTCAAGATGCACGAGGGTCTCACTGGACCCACGTTCAGGATTCGATGCCGCCTTCGGTCAGGGGACAACGTGATCGCTCAGTTCGCCACGCTCGAATCAGCGCTGGGCGTTTCCTCGGTTCTGGATCGCGACGGTTCGGTGCGAATCCGGCATGGACATGTTGGAGTCGCTACAAGCTGATCGCGACGTGCAGCGTGTATCGCGTCCGCCTTCGGCGCTCGCGAGAGCTTCGTGTGGGAGTGCTTCGAGTTTTTGCGCCGCGCCGCTGTCGACCTCCGGGAAGAGATGTCCCTAGCGGACGCTCCTATAGACCGTCAAGTCGCTGAAGGCTCGTTCTCGAGAAGTCGAAAGAGCTCTCGGGCGACGTAACGCTTCAGGCAGCGCCTGATTTCCCGCGGCGTCGTGCCTTCAGCCGTGCGCCGCTTCACGTAGGCCCTTGTCTCATCGTCGTAGCGCATCCGGGACAGCACGACAGTGTGAAGCGCCCAGTTGAGCCGGTAGTGGGTCGTCACCTGGCCCGAGTTCGCTGGGATCGGCGCAGTGCCACCGAGCATCGCGAACGCGGCCTCCGAGCGAATCCGCCCCGGGTGCGACCATGCACAGAGCACAGTCGCGGCAACGATCGGACCGACACCCCGCCGGGCGAGCAGAGCGTCCACGTATAGATCCCCTGGCGAGAGTCGTAGACGCACTCGTACTAGATGTCGTCCGCTACGTTGTGATGGAGGCGGCCAACGTCACCGACTTGCGTGCACTCGCTTCGAGCCGGTTGGCCTCCTGATTCCGAGATGGCGGACAGCTCTCGTCTCCTTTAGCCGCTTTTCGGCTGTCGGAACAAAGTCCGCGCCGCGCCGGGGCGAAATCCGACCCTCTCGTCGCGATCCGAGCCGCGCGAGAAGGGCTTTCGCGCACAAAGCTCGGCACGCCGCGTTATTGCTCTCATGGAGGAAGCCGTCCGCCACGAGAAGGCGATCCTCGGTATCGTCCGGGAGTGGCGGGCGGACCTGACCGCATCGCCGCAGACGGCGGCTACTGGGTGGACGAGAGGGGATCGTCTCGGTTCGTGCGCATCAGCGGAGTTGTCGACCTAGTCGACCGAGGTGCCCTGAGTGAATTGCTCCTGGCGCCCCAAGAGTTGTTGCTCGCTACCTCCGTCCGTGTCGGCCAACCGGCCGTGCGCCGCGCTGCTGCAAGACTGTTTGGTCGGCGACTGAGCTTCGGCTCCGCGAGCCGGTGCTCCTGGTCCCTTGCGAAAGCCGAGCACACGGAGCTATCACTGCCTTAGGCCAACTGCCCATGGCCCGCCCTGTGTATGTCGCCGGCTCGTGCGTCGATCGGATGTGCACGAGCGTTGGCTTTCGCGCCGACGGCTCGGTAGAGGTAAAACCGAACGATTTGCCGGCTATTGGGGAGTGCGGCTGCCAGCAGAGCTCGCAGCCAGCGCCTTCGACTGGCCTACGCTCTTACGACTTGCAGGCGCGACAGACGAGTCAGAAATCGAACCGATTCTAAGGCGCAAGCTCCTCTTGTTCAACGCCGCCGACACGCTGAAGGTTCTCGAAGCGCTAAAGAACGATCGCCTAGCTGCGGCGCCCCGGGGGTGCATCGAGGTGTGGTGTCACAACTGTGTGCCTAACGCCAGCGCAATCATCATTGATGGGGACTCTGATGAAGGGCTCTTTCAGGTCGAGACAAAGGGCCATCGGACTGGAATGAACAAGAGCTTTGGGTTTGAGGTTGGAGCCGGATCCGAGTTGTTCCGCGATCTTCGCGACTCATACAGACAGCTCATCGACGATGGCAGACGAGTGTTTTAGAGGGAGGGGGACAAGTCCCCCTCCCGGCCTCCCCCTGACGCGACCGACATCGGGCTGAGTCTGTCGGGCCGGCAGAGCCGGCCCTCGGGCGGTCACGATGTCGCCATGCAGACGACCGCCAACATCCCGTCCACGCATTCGCGCCCATCGCTCGTCAGGAACCGACGCACCGGTCCGCGCTCTTCTTCAACTTTGAGTCCACTAATAAAACGTAACCATTCACGTCTCCAGCGGCAGGAGAACCGCAGCCGGACAGTCGATGTGACCGTCGGCGAACTTTCCGACGGGTCGATCGAGGCACACGACAACGTGGTCGTCCTCGATCATGTGCAC
>Ga0182024_10001456_pt1 | contig 61016 bp, 56 predicted proteins | sample P32metaG_FD_120480 | JGI IMG/M metagenome (GOLD analysis project Ga0182024, IMG submission 120480) | Permafrost microbial communities from Stordalen Mire, Sweden - P3-2 metaG (Illumina Assembly) | ecosystem: Environmental > Terrestrial > Soil > Wetlands > Permafrost | place: Sweden: Stordalen...
CGCATCGAAAACCTCCGCTCCAGCTACTTGCTGGGCTTCTTGCGGAGAGGTCCGTACATCAACTCCTCCACAAACTCCACACACTTGAATTCTAGCAGTTGGGCATTCTTTTCCACGTGCTTGTACAACGGCATGCTGATCTTCCAGGGCCGCGAAAACACCTGTGGATCTTCGATGGTGGCTTCGTAGTTCAAAATAGTTGGCGACACCGGCGTGTAGCGCTCCACCACGTGCAACATGTCGCTATGAAAATCGCCCGCGCGATCGAACCACGATTGATCGTTGAAGCCCGTCACGTCCACCACCAGCGTATCGCCTTCCCAATGTCCGGCCGACCAGCCCATCCAACTGTCCACCGGCGCCGCTCCCGGATTGTCCATGTAGATGGTTCGCACCGCGCCGTCGTATTCATAAGAGATCAGAATGACCTTGCCCGTTTGCACGATCTGAAATGGAAATGGCATGTACGTCGCGCGCGGAACGCCCGGCAGGTAGCATTTCACTTCCGGATCCAGCTTCAGCCGGTTCGCGTAGTTTTCTTTCTTCTTCTGCGCGGCTGCCGGCAGATACGGAATCTCGCCGCCTTCCACCACTCCGATGCCGGGGGGTTCGGCGCCCGTCGCGCCCAGCGCCACGATTTGACCGGCTTGCGCCGAGTGGCCTTCCAGATCCCAGTTGGCGGTGTTCATGGTCTGCCAAATGCCGTTAAGATTCGGTTTGCCGTCGGCGGTGCGCGGCGCTTTGTAGGTTTGATTTTGCGCGTTCGCCGGTGCGAGCACGGCTGCCGCGGCAAGCACAGAGATGTGGAATCGATTTCGCCAGGACATGTAGGTGTTTCGATCCTACATTCGGCGGATGCGGGTGTCAAATGAAGCCGCAGCCTCACCCCAGACCCTGCTTCAGCTCAATTTCAATAACGACAGCGCCGATTTCGTCTCGCGCTCCACTTGCCTCATAGTGCATTGCCGCGGTTCCTTGTCCGGACGCCAGCGCAGTAACTTCGTTCCGTGCCGGAATCGGTGTCCGGTGAAGTGATCGTATTCCACCTCCACCACCAACTTCGGCGCCAGCGGCTTCCAATCGTCCATTTCCCGTTTGCTCCAGCGGCTCGGACCTCCGGGCGAACGCCCCGTGAATCCGGGCTCATGAATCAACGGCTCCAACTTACGCGTGATCCCGCTGCGTTCATCGGCCGAGAACGCGGACGTAAATCCGACGTGATCCAGAAGCCCCGCGTCATCGTACAAGCCTAATAGCAACGAGCCGACCACTTTTTTCCCGGCGCCATAGCGGAACCCGCCAATCACGCAATCCGCTGTACGGCGGTTCTTGATCTTTTGCATGCCCGCGCGCGTTTCGCTCGCGTAAGGAAGGTCCAAACGTTTGGCAATTACGCCATCCAGCGATCCGCGCATTTGTTGAAACCAACGCCTTGCCTCTTGAAAATCTCGCGTCGCCGGCGACAGCGCGATTCCGGGAGCCCGCAAGGATTTCTTCGCCCATCGTTCTAATTCGCTCCTGCGCTTCGCTAGAGGCTCATCCACCAGCGACGCGCCCCGATCGTCGACCAGCCGATCGAACACGATGAACAGGCACGGATGTTGTTCCGACAGCATCTTCACCCGGCTGGCGGCAGGATGAATACGCTGCAACAATTCATCGAACGACAGCTCTCCATCCACCGGTATGACGATCTCGCCGTCCAGCACGAACCGGCTAGGCTTAAGATCGCTTAACGCCGCGACCAAGTCGGGAAAGTAGCGCGTCAGCGGCTTGCCCGCTTTCGACTGTAGCTCCACTTCTTCGCCATCGCGAAAGGCCAGGCAGCGAAATCCGTCCCACTTGGGTTCGTACTGCCACTCGTCGCCTGTCGGAATCTCCTCGGCAATACTCGCTTCCATCGGTGGATACGGAATACGGATCGGCAATTTCACAAGAAGTGCTCCAATCGCACGCGCCGGGCCAATAAAAGCGGCCGAAAAAGGTCGCCAATTTCCCGCACGCGAGCGGGAACGTTGTCGATCCGGAAATCTTCAATCTTGATCCCGCGTTCGATTTCGTCCCAGGACACGGGCGTCGAGACCGTTGCGTCCGGCTTAGGGCGCGCCGAATATACCGACGCCAGCGTTCGTCCCCATGCGTTCTGGTTATAGTCCACCAGCACGTGTTTTGCCGGCCGTTTGGCGATTCGATACTCCGCCGTAATCAACTCGGGAAACTTCGCGGCCAGGCTCCGCGCCAGTTCCTTGGCGAAGCCCCATACTTGCTTTTGCGTGGGCCCGCGGCGAATGGGTACGTAGATGTGAATACCGCGCGAGCCGCTGGTTTTCGCGTAACTCTGAATCTTCAGTTCCGCTAAACCCGATCGCACTGCCAGTGCGGTCTCCAGCACCTTCTCGAAGGTCGCGCCCGGACTAGGGTCCAAGTCGAAATGCAAATAGTCCGGCCGATCGACGTCGTCACAGGTCGCATACCATTGGTTCAAATCGATGCAGCCCAGATTCACCACCCAGAGCAGCGAGGGCAAGTCCTGAATCATCGGAAAGCGAATCTTGCTGCCCGACGAATGCAGGATCTCGCAAGTCTCCACCCACTCCGGGTGCGGTTCCGGGATGCGCTTTTGAAAGAAGAACTCTCCGCCGGCTCCGTTCGGATAACGCTTCATCACCATCGCGCGATTCCTGAGGTGCGGCAACAGTACCGGCGAAATATCCGAGTAATACTGCAGCAGATTGCGTTTGGAGATCCCCGGTTGCCAGAAGAGCTTCTTGAGATTGGTCAGCTTCAGTTCGCGCCCACCGATCTCGATGACTGCCTCGTTCTGGTCGGATGGAATTAAAACTTGTGTTTTCCGAATGGTGGGCCTCCCGGTTGGTAGACCGCCTTCGGGCGGACTTCGTTTCGGATTGCGCTGGATCTAAACGCTCGACGCTGGGACGTCCACGGTGTTCAAACTCGCCAGAAGCGCTCGGAGGCGGGCAAATTCGATCACTTGCCCCACCATGATGGCCATCTGCCGCGCCGATTGTTCCGCGATCCCCGCGCCTTCTTCGTCGAACCGCTCGACCAGTGTGTTGATCGCCACTCCCATCGGCGTTGGCCATCCGCGCAGCGCATGCACGATCGAGCGGAAGGCCGCCAACACCACCCCGGTCGATTGCCAACCGTGCCCGCAGACAATGAGACCGACGGCGCGGCCGTCCAGGTAAGGTTCCGAGTCCCGGCACATGTCCTCGGTGTAGTCGAGGGCGTTCTTGACCAGTCCGGAAACCGATCCGTGATAGCAGGGAGTGGAGAGAATCACTCCATGGGCGCGGCGCAGTGCGGCGATCATCCTTTGAGCGGCCTCAGTTCGGACGGCCGACTCAGGCTTATACATGGGCAGGTTGATACTCGCGCCGTCGAACAGCTCTACATCTGCATCCAGTGCCTCGGCCAGCGCGAGGGCGTAACGCAGCGCCTTCTCCGAAGACGATCCCGGACGTGTGGTCCCGCCAATCCCAACGATGTACGGACGAAAACCGGCCATGCTGACTCGAAGCTTCGATACAATGTTAACTTTGAAAGCTTACCAGGTCACTTACTCATGAAATGTGGCGGTTTTTACGAACATCAGCTCCCCCGGCCCTGGGCCCGCGATTCCGAGCACACGCTGCTCAAGAATGCGCTGGAACAGGCGGTCCTGTCCGATCAGTGCGGATACGACTATGTCTGGGCCACCGAGCATCATTTCCTCGAAGAATACGCGCACTCTTCGGCCCCCGAAGTATTTCTGGCCGCGGTCAGCCAGCGCACCAAGAACATTCGCATCGGTCACGGCATCGTGCAAACGCCTCCGTACATCAATCACCCCGCACGCATCGCCGAGCGCATCGCAACGCTCGATCTTCTGAGCGACGGCCGGGTCGAGTTTGGCACCGGCGCGGGCGCAACGGAAACCGAACTGGGCGGATTCCTGGTCCCTCAAGCCGAGAAAAAGTACATGCAACTCGAAGGCATGCGCGTGGCCGTCCGCATGTTGGTGGAGAGCCCCTTCACCGGTTATGAGGGCCGGTTCGTGAAAGTGCCGCCGCGCAACGTGGTGCCTAAGCCCTTACAGAAACCGCATCCGCCGTTGTGGATGGCCTGTTCCCGCCGCGAGTCGATCATTCAGGCCGCGAAACTTGGCATGGGCGCCCTGACGTTTTCCTTTGTGTCGCCGGAAGAGGCGCGCCAATGGGTGAAGGACTATTACGACACGATCGAAAACGAATGCGAACCCCTGGGCTACGCCGTCAATCCTAATTTCGCGGTCGCCGCTCCGTTCCTCTGCGATACCGATCGAAAGCGAGTGGAGCAGATCGGCGCCGAAAGCTACGGCTTCTTTCTCTACGGGCTTGGCCACTATAGCTTTTTCGGCGAGCATCGTCCCGGCGTGACCGACATTTGGGAGGAGTACAAGAACCATCCCAAGGAGTTCGCGCCTCCCGAGGGGCGGACGCAGGATTGTGTCGGGACGCCCGCCATGCTGCGCGAGCGCTTACGCGACTTCGAACAGGCGGGCATCGATCAAGTACTCTGCATCTCGCAAGCCGGAAAGATCCCGCACGATCTGCTGTGTTCTTCCATTGAACTGTTCTCCAAAGAAGTGCTGCCGGAGTTCAAGGAGCGCGATCTCGCGAGCGCCAACAGACAGTCCGAACGGCGCGCCCGCATTAATGAAAAAGCCATGGCTCGCAAACCCAAAGTAGAGGCGCCGAAGAGCGAGTTCATCATCCGCGCCGCCGGCCACCACTAATCCCTGGAACCGGCGTTTTCGCCATGCCGCGCGCGAGCGCCTGCGTCAAATAATTGGTGAACCGTAGCGTCTGTTTTGCATCGAACGGCAGGCGGCCGCCGATCGCAAGCTTTGCCAATCCATGCACAGCCGACCACGCCGCCACGGCAAAAGGCTGCGGATCGCCCTGCGGCAGACCGCCTTCCGCTTGGACCGCCGCAATGGCGTCCAGCAGCGTCTGAAAGGCGCGCTGCGCGGCTCCAGCATGTTCCGGCAGTTGTACATCCGGCACGGGAGTTTCAAACATCACCAGAACATGCCGGGGCCATCGCAGGGCAAATTGCACATACCCGCGGCCTGCGAGATTGAGCCGTTCCGCGGCTGTCCTTCCTCTCGCCATGGCCTTCTTCATCGACTCGGTTAGCTGGTCGAAACCCTGCGCCGCCACTCCGGCCAGCAAATCGTCCTTGTCGCGAAAGTGGCGATAGGGCGCGTTGTGCGATACGCCGGCCCGCCGCGCAACTTCGCGTAAAGTAAAGGCCTGCGGCCCTACCTCGCCGATCAGCGCCACCGCCGCGTCCAGCAGGCTCTGCTTCAGGTTGAGGCGATGATACGGATGTTTGGCCGGCATGGCCCTCTCTTTGTAACAGAACATGTTGACAGGCGCAACATGCGGGGCCTAAGCTGGATGTAGACAGCGTCAACATGATCTCCTACAAACAACATCCGCTAGACGGCCGGTGGGACGCTATCGTTATCGGCTCCGGAATCGGCGGACTCACCACCGCCGCGCTGCTGTCCAAACACGCGGCTAAGAAAGTCCTGGTGCTGGAACGCCACTACACAGCCGGCGGCTACACCCACAGTTTTCAGCGCCCCGGTTACCGGTGGGATGTCGGCGTGCATTATATTGGCGACCTGCAAGATCCGGCGTCCCCTTTGCGCGCCGCCTTCGATCGCCTCACCGGCGGCCAACTCGAATGGGCGCCCATGCCCGACGTCTACGATCGCGTCATCATGGGCGGGCGTATTTTCGATTTCCCCACGGGCCGCGAGCGTCTTCGGTCCCGGTTGAAAGATTATTTCCCGGCCGAAGCCGCTGCCATCGACCGCTATCTCGCCGCCGTCCAGTCCGCTCAAAAAGCCAGCGGCCTCTACTTCGCCGAGAAAGCCATCCCACGGCCCGCCGCGCGTCTGGCCGGACCGTTTCTCCGCGCGCCCTTTCTTCGCTGGGCTTCTCATTCGACGCTCGACGTGCTGCGCCGCTTCACGCAGAACGAGGAACTGATCGCAGTTCTCACCGCGCAGTGGGGCGACTACGGTCTCCCGCCGGCGCAAAGCAGCTTTGGCATCCACGCCATCATTGCCGCGCATTATTTTAATGGCGCCAGCTATCCGGTTGGCGGCGCCGCGCGCATCGCTGAAACCATCGCGCCCGCGATCGAACGCCATGGCGGAAAGGTCGTTGTTAGCGCCGACGTCCAGGAAATCATCGTTCAAAATGGCAAAGCCACCGGCGTCGGCATGGCCGATGGGCGCGAATTCCACGCCGATCTGGTGATCAGCGACGCCGGGGTGCGCAACACGTTCCAGCGCCTGGTTCGGGAGCCACAGCCTATTCTGCGCGACCTGGAGCGCGTTCCCGGCTCTCTTGCGCATCTGAGCCTGTACATCGGTGTGAAACAAAGCGCGCGCGACCTCGGGCTCACCGGAACCAATCTCTGGATTTATCCGTCGTCCGATAGCGGCGCATGCGATCACGACGCCAATTTCGCTCGCTTCCTGCACGATCCATCCGCGCCTTTCCCCGCGCTCTACATTTCCTTTCCGTCCGCCAAGGACCCCGAGTTCGAGCGCCATCACCCCGGCCGCACCACTCTGGAAGCCGTCGTGTTTGCGCCTTACGAATGGTTCGCGCGCTGGGAAAACTCGCGTTGGAAACATCGCACCGCCGAATACGACGCGTTCAAACAAGCATTCGCCCATCGCATCCAGAGCGAAGTGGAACGCAACGTCCCCGCCGTCGCCGGCAAGATAGATCACGCCGAGCTATCCACTCCCCTCACCACCCGCCACTTCATGACCTACCAACAAGGCGAAGCCTATGGACTCGCCGCCACGCCGGAGCGCTTTCGCCTGCGCTCCCTCACGCCCCATACGTCCGTCCGGAATCTCTATCTCACCGGACAGGATGTCGTCTCGCTCGGCGTCGCAGGCGCTCTCTTCGGTGGCGTCGTGACGGCTTCGGCAATTCTGAGCCGCAATCTCATGTCCGGCGTCACCAAGCCCGAACGCCGCACTGCCATAGCAGTGTAGTAAGAATTAGCGCGTCCACTTTTTAAAAGTTAGGCGCAACAAGACCACCCGTTGCGCTTCACAAAACGATGTGATATCGTTTCCTCCCAAAGGAACCAGGAGGTTCTTATGAGGATTCTCGCCACTCTGTTGCTGTGTGCCATAAGTGTCGGCGTAACGTGGGCGCAGTCGCAAGCTTTTTCCCAGATCCAGGGGACGATTCAAGACGCTTCGGGCGCTCCCGTGCCCGCCGCGCAGGTAAAAGCCACTCAAACCGACACCGGCGTTAGCCGTGAGGTCACCACCGGAAACGACGGCGCTTACGTGCTGCCCAATCTGCCCATCGGACCGTATCGCCTGGAAGTCAGCAAGCCAGGTTTCAGCACCTACATTCAGACTGGCATTGTGTTGCAAGTTGCAACCAACCCCACGGTCGATATTGCGCTGAAAATCGGCGCCGTGAATGAGCAGGTGCAAGTGGAAGCCAACGCGGCGCTGGTGGAAACGCAAGCTACCGGCGTAGGCAACATGATGGAGACCCAGCGCATTGTGGAACTGCCGCTGAACGGCCGCGTCGCTACCGATTTAATCCAATATACCGGCGCGGCGATTGTCCTGGGCACCGCGGGCAACGGCGGTTACCCCGGCACCGAGCAATTCTCGATCGCCGGCGGACAGGCCTTCGGTGTCGCCTTCTGGCTGGATGGCAGCGTGTATAACAATCCATGGGATCTGGCAAACATGCCTCTTCCTTTTCCGGACGCGCTGGAAGAGTTTAAGGTCGAAACCAGCTCCTTGACGGCGCAAAACGGCGTTCATGCCGGCGGCACCGTCACCGGAGTTACCAAATCCGGGAGTAACGGATTCCATGGCGATGCGTTCGAGTTTTTTCGCAACGGCGATTTGAATGCGCGCAATTTTTTCGCGCCTACCCGGGATACTCTCAAGCGGAATCAGTTTGGCGGCACCATCGGCGGTCCCGTGGTCAAGAATAAGCTGTTCTTCTTCTTCGGCTATCAGGACACCATAACCCGTCAGGATCCGACCGCGAACACGGCGGCTACTTTTGTCCCGACCGCCGCAATGATTGCAGGTAATTTCAGCGCCTGCCCGCAGGATCTTAGCCCCGCGGTTCTGGCCGGCATCCCCACTGCAATCTCCAGCCAGATTCACAACAACATAATCCCGGCTTCCCTGTTTGACCCCGCTTCGCTCAAGCTGGCGGCCCTGCTGCCGGCCACCACCGGCGGCTGCGGCCAGACCGGATTCGGCCTAACCACCGACGTAAATGAGAATCAATATGTCGGTCGCGGGGATTATCAAATCAGCCCGAAGGACACGCTCTTCGGCCGTTATATCCGTACTCATTTCTACCGGCCTCCGTCTTACGACTTCACGCCCGACAATCTTCTCACCACCGCCCAGGGCGGCTTGGACGACGCCGATCAGTCCTGGGTGGTCGGCGAGACGCATCTGTTTTCCCCGACGTTGGTCAATCAGTTCCGCGCTTCGGTGGACCGCGTTGCAGTCCATCGCTTCTCTCCCGGTTATGTCTCGGCCTGCGATCTGGGAGTGCCGGTTTACTGCGGATATGTGCCTCACCAGAGTGGCTTCACCGTAACCGGGGCTTTCAACGTCGGCCCTGGCACCGGCGGCCCGGCGCAAGCTCACAGCACGCCGCTGCAGATCAACGACGACATCAGCTGGGTTCACGGCAACCATCAGATCAACTTCGGTGGCGGCGGAGAAGTGTCCAAGATGCTCTTCTATGGGAACGTCTACGCTCAAACCAACTGGACGTTCAACAACATCCCAACCTTCCTGCTCGGCGAGTTCAGTACGAATTCAATGTCATTGCCGAACGATCTGCTGCAGGAAAAGTGGTTCATGAATTTCTATGTTCAGGACACCTGGAAGGTTACTTCTCACCTCACCGTCAACGCCGGTCTGCGCTGGGAGCCGTTCTTCCCACCTTCGGAAATCAACGGCTCGGTGTATAACTTCAGCCTGGCCGGTCTGATCGCTGGAACAAAGAGCACGCAATTTGTGAACGCGCCTCCGGGCCTGAGTTACCCGGGCGATCCCGGTTTCATCGGCAAGACCGGCGAACAAAACCAGTGGAATCTGTATGCGCCCCGAGTGGCGCTCGCTTGGGACCCCAAAGGCGACGGAAAAATGGTCATCCGCGCTGGCTGGGGAATCTCTTACGACTATGTCGCTGGCGAGTTGATGGTGAACTCGGCCGATGCCCCTCCCTACGGCGGCACCGAGATCTGGGCCGGGCAGTTCAGCAACCCGTTCGCCACCAATCCTGGCGGAAACATCTATCCCTATACGCCGAATAAAAATGCGCCGTTTGCTCCGGCCGGAACTTACATCTTCGTGCCACCCAACCTGAAAACCCCTTCAACGATGTCATGGAACCTCGTCCTCCAGCGGCAGTTGGGCAACGACTGGCTGGTATCGGCGACTTACCTCGGAAGCGAGAGCGAGCATCTATGGGATTCCTACCAGGTAAATCCGGCTGTCTATATTCCCGGAACCTGCGCCGCAGGTCAATATGGCCTAACCAAACCTGGCCCCTGCTCCACTACCGGAAACCAGAACTATCGCCGCCAGTTCGTGCTGAACGGATACCCCGGCACCCTATTTGCAAATGGTTCGCCGGCTTTCGGGTATGTGGATTCTTTCGACAGCGGAGCCACCTCCAGCTACAACGGCTTGTTGCTGGCGCTGACCAAGCGTTTCAGTAAAGGCTTCCTCATGAACGCCAACTACACCTGGTCCCACTGCATCGGCGATCTCTCGATCGGCGACAGCACCGGCAACGCGGGACAGGGTTTGGCGATCGCCAACGACCGCAACTATGACCGCAGCAACTGCCAGTCCAACGAAATCGGCGGAACATTCTCCGCCGACCGCCGGCAGATCTTCAATTTGACCGTTGTGTATCAAAGTCCGAAGCTGTCGAACGTGTGGGCGAGCAGGTTCCTGTCGGACTGGAAACTGGCGCCGATTTACAGCTTCAAGTCAGCGTACTGGATTTCGGCTTACCTCTCCACGGACGTAGCTTTGAACGGCGACACTGGGAACGAGCGGCCGGTCCAGGTACTGTCCGATCCATTGTGCGCCAACCCAAGTCCGAGTTGCTGGATTAATCCGAAGGCTTTCACCACCCCAGCGCCGGGCACGCTTAGCGGCTTGGGCCGCAACAACATCCCAGGCCCGCATTTTTTCGGGCTCGATATGGCCCTCTCCCGGGAGTTTCCAATTCGCGAAGCGTACAGATTTGAGATTCGTGGCGAGGCCTTCAACCTGACCAACAGCTTCCGCGCCGGTATCTCGCTTCCAGCCCTAACGGCTGGCGCCTCAGGCGTTAACACGATCTTCGGTACGCCCACCTTCGGCCAGATCACGAGCGCGCTCGATCCCAGGATCATACAACTGGCGATGAAGTTTTCGTTCTGACGCCCGGAGCGTTAACCCTCAATTCCCTATGAACAGGGACAGCGTCTGCGTGCCCGGCGTTCCGTTCAACGTAAACGTCAACGGCGTTTTATCGTTGGCCGGAATGTTCGGCACCACGACATTGAACTGATAAAGTCCGACCACGCCCGGCGTCAAGCCAGCGTATTGAATCACCGCGGAGACGTCGCCGATGGAAATATCCAGCGACGCGTTCAGCATGTTCGTGCCTTGATCGATCACGCCTGCTTGGGTGTTATCCGAAACCGCGCCAAAGCCAATTCCAAACAGCATGATCGTATCTCCCGGTACCGCGCGCCTGGAAGCGACCTCGGAAACTAACCCTGCCGGCAAATCATAAAACCCATCCGAAAACAGCGCCACCGCGTATTGTGTGCCGCTGAGCTTGAATGGCGCCGGCGCGAGCAGCCCCGGTTCGACCGGATTCACGGTGATGCTGAAGGGAGCGCTGGCGCCGGCCGCCGTAGTAACAATCACCGGTTGCGAGCCGGTGGCTACATCCGACGGTACCTGGCCATTCACTTGGCCTGGACTCACATAGTCGATGAACAAGGATTTGCCGCCCACGGTGACTGTCGTTCCACCCACTGAAATCGGCGCATTGTTACCCTGAAAGGCCCCGGTCCAGTCCGTGGTTTTCGTCGCTAGATTCTGTCCGTAGATCTCGATCCAGGTTGCAGGAGCGATTGAAGCGAACCCGCCGTATGATCCCGCCGAGATGACCGTCTGGATGACGGGGGGTACTTGGAGGGTGCCGGTCACCGGCCCGGTGATGGTAGCGCCTGGCGTCTGGCCCACCGATCCCGGCCCGCAGCTCGTCACGTTTCCAGTGCATGTAGTTGAACCAGGGACGAACAATAGCGTTCCGGAGTGGTTGTAGGAGACTGAGGTTCCATTGCTTTCGTTGAAGACATGGGTCAAGCTGCCGGCGCTCAAGGAAGTGGAAAACAAGTCGCTTCCAGGCGCTGTGATGGCGTCCAGCGGCGATGGTCCGTTGCCGGGATAGGTGAGCGTGTAGACATAGGTTCCGCCAGGCCCAAGCCCCGTGAATGTTCCCGAGAGCGTGCAGATCGTTTTGGTTCCGTTGTACGAACAATCGCCCCACGTCACTACTGAGACTCCGTCGCCGCTAGCATTCGGCCCAACTCCGGTTAATGTTAAGTTTTGAGTGCTTTGCCCTAGAATAATTTGGGCCGAAGCTTGCTGCCAGGCGCCTGCGAGAAGACAGAAAAAGACCGTTATGATCCCACGTTTCAAATGAATTGCCCCCGATTCGATGAAGCTGCTTACCGATGGTAGCATTGCTTGCGGCCCGTCGAAGGCGGCGCCGTCGATGCCTTCTAGATCCGCTTGAACTCGTGCACCGTCAGTTCGCTCTCCACGTCTCCGGTGTGTTTGATCTGCGCCGGTTCAAACAGCATCACTTCTACTTCCCGCTCGGCCACCGGACGGTGCTCCACTCCGCGGGGAACAATCAGAAATTCGCCTTCGCTCAGCGTGACGCTGCGGTCGCGAAATTCCATGCGAAAACTGCCGCGCACCACCAGGAACATCTCATCCTCGGCCGCGTGATCGTGCCAGACGAACTCGCCTTGAAACTTCACCACCTTCACGTGCTGGCCATTCAGTTCACCCACCACGCGCGGATTCCAATGATCGGAGAACAACGCCAGCTTCTCGCCGATGTTGACTTTTTCCATTGCCGGGCCACCGCCCTGGGAGTAATCTTACAACCGGCAGATCAGCAATTCGCGCTCGTAAATCATTTCCGGCGGCAAATGGTCGTGCAGCGTGATGAACAGCTCTTCGTGCGCCATCACTTCCGATTTCCACGCCGTCCGGTCGAAGGCCTGCAGTTCGTCGAACTGCTGCTTGGAGAAATTCAGCCCCGTCCAGTCGATGTCCTCGTAACGCGGGATCCAGCCGATGGCCGTCTCGCGTCCCAAAGCCCGGCCGCGCGCGCGATCCACGATCCATTTCAGCACCCGCATATTCTCGCTGAACCCCGGCCACAGGAACTTGCCGTTGGCATCCTTGCGGAACCAATTCACATGGAAGATGCGGGGAGTTTCGGTGAGCGAGCGTTGCATCTTAATCCAATGCCGGAAGTAATCGCCCATATGATAGCCGCAGAACGGCAGCATCGCCATCGGGTCGCGCCGCACCAGGCCCACCCCGCCGGTGGCCGCCGCCGTGGTCTCCGATCCCATCGTGGCGCCCACATAAACTCCCGCGCTCCAGTTAAACGCCTGGTACACCAGCGGCATGGTGGTCGCGCGCCGGCCGCCGAAGATCAACGCGCTGATCGGCACGCCCTGCGGATCTTCCCACGACGGATCGATGGTCGGACACTGCGAAGCAGGAGCCGTAAAGCGCGAGTTCGGATGCGCCGCTTTAGCCCCAGTCTCCTTGGCGATTTGCGGTGTCCACAGATTGCCGCGCCAATCCGTACACTCGGCCGGAGGCTGGTCCGTCATGCCTTCCCACCACACGCCGCCGTCCGGCGTCAACGCTACGTTGGTGAAAATCGTGTTGCTCGCCAGCGTCGCCATCGCGTTCGGATTCGTTTTCACCGACGTACCCGGCGCCACCCCGAAAAATCCCGCTTCCGGATTGATCGCGCGCAGCCGACCGTGCTCATCCGGCTTGATCCAGGCGATGTCGTCGCCTACCGTCCAAACCTTCCAGCCGTCGAATCCCTGGGGCGGCACCAGCATGGAAAAATTCGTCTTGCCGCAGGCGCTCGGAAACGCACCGGCCACATAGGTCTTCTCGCCCTTGGGATCTTCCACGCCCAAAATCAGCATGTGCTCCGCCATCCAGCCTTCGTCGCGCGCGATATTCGATGCAATCCGTAGCGCGAAGCACTTCTTGCCGAGCAGCGCGTTACCGCCGTAGCCCGATCCAAACGACCAAATCTCGCGCGTCTCCGGGAAATGCACGATGTACTTCTCTGCGTTGCACGGCCAGGGCACATCGTGATCGCCCGGACCCAGCGGCATCCCGACGCTGTGCATGCACGGCACCACCCGCTTCTCGTCTTTGTCGATTTCCTTGAACACCCGCAGGCCGATGCGCGCCATGATGCGCATGTTCACCACCACGTACGGTGAATCGGTGAGCTGGACGCCAATTTGCGACATCGGCGATCCTACCGGACCCATGCTGAACGCCAGCACGTACATGGTGCGCCCCCGCATGCATCCGCTGAACAGCTTCTTCAGCGTCTTGCGCATCTCATATGGATTCACCCAATTGTTGGTCGGCCCGGCGTTGTCTTTCGACAGCGAGCAGATGAACGTCCGGTCCTCCACGCGAGCCACATCGCTCGCATCCGAGCGCGCGTAGTAGCAGCCCGGCCAAAGTTCCTGGTTCAGCTTGATAAACGTCCCGCTCCCCACCATCTGGGCGCAGAGCGCTTCGTTCTCTTCCTCGGAGCCATCCACCCAATGAATGCTGTCCGGCTTGGTTAGCTCGGCCATCTTCTCCACCCACCTGAGCAGATGCTTGTTGCTGCTCAAGGCCTGGGAGATGTCCCGAGCATAGTTTGTAGTAGCGGTGGTCATATGCTCTACTATTATGACTAACTTGCACAGGATTGTGCGTGGCCGCGGCGCTCTGGAACCCCGTTAGAGGTGTACCGAGGATGCGTCGGCTCGTCGCTGCGCGCGCGGGCGGCGTGGATTCTGTCCAAGTGGAGTAGGTGTCGAGCAAGGTGTAGAATCAAACGCGATGAAACATCGAAAGCTGGTCCTGATCGCGGCTCAACTGTTGATCGCTTCAAGCGTTGCGCGCGCCGCCGCAGTGGACTGCGGCCGCGATTGCCTGCGCGGATTCGTCGCGCAATATCTCGACGCTCTGGTCGCGCACAACCCTGGCGCACTGCCGCTCGACGATCAAGTGCGATTCACCGAAGACAGCGTGGAAATGCATTTGGGCGACGGACTGTGGAAAGACGCCTCGCGCATCCGGGCGTATCGTCAGGATGTTCTCGATACCCGCCAAGGCGTCGCGGCGTCGCAAGTTGTGGTGGAGGAGGCCGGCGCGCCCGTCCTTCTGATGCTGCGGCTGAAGATTGCTAATAGGAAGATCACAGAGATTGAGACCATGGTCACCCGGACCCAGAAGGAAGGCGCGCTTTTCAAAGTGGATGCTCTTCAAGCCGCGGACAAGAACATGGAGTCCGTCCCCGACAAATCGCAACTCCCGTCGCGCGAAGACGCCATCCGCATCGCTAAGTTCTACCCGGCGGGTCTCAAAATCGGCAGCTTCACCACCGTCGATGCTCCTTTCGCGCCCGACGCCTATCGCATCGAGAACGGCGTCATTACAGCCGGTCCCGGCTGCTCGCGGCCAGGCTGCGAAAATATCAAGACGCAAAAGATTATGGAACACCCCTTCATCACCACGCGCGTCATTGCGGTGGATGAAGATCTCGGCATAGCGCTCCTGCGAATGAACTTCGGTCAGACCAATTCATACGGCGCCGGAAACGCGCTCATCGTCTGGGAAGAGTTCAAGGTGTACGGCGGCCAGATCCATGCCGTGGAAGCGTTCATGAAGATCATGCCCGCCAGCATGGGTTCTGGCTGGGATTAGCCTTCGCAGAGCTTGGCCGTAATCGGTGCGACCTGCTGCGACAATTTCTTAACCACTCCGGTCAGGCTGATGCGATAGTCGAAAACGAAACAGGTGACCGGCGGTTCATCCGTGTGCCCAAAGAATTTCGCGGAGACATCCTGCGCGCCATTCCAGCGCTCTACTTCAAAATAATTGTGCCCTCCCGCGAAACGCCGGCTCCGCGGGTCTTCCGCTAGAATGCGATCGCCGATGCTCAGACGCTTCAGCGTAGCCGCATCGTAGATATAAGCGCGCTCACGATCGCTTGCCCAATGATCGTTCACGTAAAAAGCAGAGCCGTTAATGGACCAGCCCGCGGACAATGTGCCGCCGATATCAAACAGCTTCGTTTGACGGTGGGTGCGTGTATCCTCAATCCATAGCTGCGGGCCGCCGCTGGTGCTCTTTTCGTAGGGCACACCGTAGAGAATGCGGGAGCCATCGGGCGAAGCCAGTCGCCTCACCGGCCCCTGAGGCAGATACAATTCCTGCGCGTTGGCCATCATCGTGGCGAGCGCAATAACTCCAAGACACCTCAGGCGCATCTATTCATGAGTATATTCCCGGAGCCTCGTGCCCGGTTTTCTGCACATACTCGACGTATGAACCCAAATACACGTGCGGACTGCGATCCCGGCCCGTGTCGCCGCCGAGTTCCAGCACGCGCGAACTAAGACCGCGCAGGAAGGTGCGGTCATGCGACACGAAGATCATCGTGCCTTCGAAATCCTTCAGCGCTTCCACCAGCATTTCCTTGGTGGCCAGGTCCAGATGATTGGTCGGTTCGTCCAGCACCAGAAAATTCGGAGGATTGTAAAGCATGCGCGCCATCGCCAGCCGCGACTTCTCGCCGCCCGAGAGCGCCCGGATGCTTTTGTCGACATCGTCGCCTGAAAATTGAAATGCCCCGGCCAGTGACCGCAGCGACCCCAGGCCGTCCTGCGGGAAATCATTCTGCAACTGCTCGATGATCGTCAACTCGGGATCCAGCACGTCCAACGACTGCTGCGCGAAATATCCCATGCTCAAGCTGGCGCCCAGCCGCACGCTACCCGAGTCCGGTTCACTCGCGCCCGCGATCATTTTGAGCAGCGTGGTCTTGCCCGCCCCGTTCTTGCCCATGACGGCCCAGCGCTCGCCCCGGCGGACCGTGAGGCTGAAACCGTCGTAAATCACGCGCGAGCCAAAACGTTTGTGAAGATCCTCGATCACCGCCACCTGGTCGCCCGAGCGCGGCGGCACGCGAAACTCAAACTTCACGACATGGCGCTTCTTCGGCAGCTCCACTTTCTCGATCTTGTCGAGCGCCTTGATGCGGCTCTGCACCTGCGCGGCTTTCGCTGCGTGTGTCCGGAAGCGATCGATGAAGCGCTGCTCCTTGGCCAGCATGGCTTGCTGGCGCGCGAAGGCGGCCTGCTGGTTGGTCTCACGAATGGCGCGCTCGCGGTCGAAGAAGTCATAGTCGCCCGAGTAAGTCACAATTTCGCCCGAATCGATGTCGGCGATCTTCGTCACAATGCGATTCATGAATTCGCGGTCGTGCGAGGTCATCAGCAGCGCGCCTGGATACGACTTGAGAAACTGCTCCAACCAGATGATCGATTCAATATCCAGGTGATTGGTTGGCTCGTCCATCAGCAGCACGTCCGGCCGCCCCAACAGCACGCGCGCCAGCGCCACCCGCATTTTCCAGCCACCCGACAGCGCGCCCACGTCGCCATCGATCTGGTCGTCTTGAAAGCCCAGGCCATGCAGCACCTCGCGCGCCTGGGCTTCGAGCGCGTACCCATCCAGATGCTCGTATTCTTCCTGCACTTCACCAAAGCGTTCCAGGACGCGATCCATTTCCCCAGCTCGCTCGGGATCTTCCATGGCGCGCTGCAACTCTTCGAGCTCATGATGCAGATCGCCCGCGCGCCCGCTGCCCGCGATGGCCTCGTCCAGAACCGAGCGCCCTTGCATCTCTTCCACGTCCTGGCGGAAATAGCCGATGTGCAGCCGCTTGGGAACCGAAACCGCACCGTCGTCTGGCTCCTCCTCGCCCACGATCATGCGGAACAAGGTCGTCTTGCCGGCGCCGTTGGGGCCAACCAGGCCCACCTTTTCGCCGGGGTTCAATTGAAACGAAGCGTCGACAAAGATCAACTGCTTGCCGTACTGCTTATTGATATTGGAAAACGAAATCACTACTCCATCATCTCTGAAAGCTTGAGTACCGTCGCCCAGTTTCTTGCCGTGCTAATGGTGGAAAGCTTCGCGTCGAAGTAGGCGTTGGTCAATTTGGAGCGCCCCATGCCGTTGGGAAGGTGCAGATAGATCTCTTGTCCACGCACGTGAAAAGCGTCGGGCGCGGACCGGGCGGGATCCAAGCCGGCGATGGCGCGCGCGTTCGGAGCATTGGCAAGGAAGTAGACGTGCAGCCACCTTTGATCTTCAACTGCCGCGAGAAATGGATTGTCGCGGATGGCTTTAAGCAACTGCCGCGAGGTCCGAAGAATCACCGGAATCCGAAAACCAAAGCGCTTTTCGATATTCGCCGTAATCTTGTCCGCAATCCCTGGCGCCCCAGCCGGCGCTTCGAAAATCACGTTGCCGCTCTGCATGTAAGTGCGCACGTCCGTGCATCCGGCGGCATCGAACATCCCAGCGAGATCTTTCATGGGCAGCATGTTCTTGCCGCCGACATTGATACCGCGAAGCAGCGCGACGTGGGTCATATTTCCCCGATGTTATACTTTTTTAGCACTCGAGACAGTCGTTACGGAGGACGAGCATCTCAAGCCAACACGGCGTTTTCGAAATCCGCACCTACACCGCCGAACCGGGAAAGCTGGAAGCCCTGCATGCTCGTTTTCGCGATCACACTGTTCAACTCTTCAGCAAGCACGGAATAACCAGCGTGGGTTACTTCGCGCCCACCGACGAGCCGCTCTCGAAGAACACGCTGATTTACGTCCTGGCGTTTCCGAGCCGGGAGGCCGCCAAGAAATCCTGGGACGAATTCAGGAACGATCCCGAGTGGCGGAAGGTCCAGAAGGAGTCGGAGGCCAATGGGAAACTTGTCGCCAAGGTGGAGTCGGTTTTCGCGGAACCGACCGATTACTCACCCCTAAAATAGGGTAACAAATTACTTGACACACAAAGGTAGTTGACACACAATTGATGTATGGATAAGGAACTCGGCAAACTACCCGAAAGCCTGCAAGAAGCGGTCACCTACTTTGCTGACGTAGACAAGGCGCACAGGTGGGCCGTCGTGCTGCGATGGCCGAACGGTATCGAATGTCCGCGTTGTTCTTCAAAAGAGCACTCGTTCATCAGCACCCGCCGCATGTGGTTCTGTAAGGGCTGCAAGAAGCAATTCACTGTCAAGGTCGGCAGCATCTTCGAGGATTCACCGCTGGGTATGGACAAATGGATGCTTGCCGTGTGGCTCATCGTCACCTGCAAAAACGGCATTAGCAGTTATGAGATCGCGAGCCATTTGGACATCACTCAAAAGTCGGCGTGGCACATGATGCACCGTGTTCGCAAGGCCGTTCAGTCTGGTTCGTTCGTGAAACTTTCGGGCGAAGTGGAAGTAGACGAGCCCTTCATCGGCGGAAAGGCGCGCAATATGCACGTTGCCGAACGTAAGCGGCGAATTACCGGGACCGGTGGCAAAGATAAAACCGCTGTGCATGGGCATCATGGAGCGCGGCGGAAAAGTTCGCACTATCGTAGTTCCGAACCGCAAGAAGCATGCGCTTCAATCCGAGGTCAAGAAGCATGTGGAGGCAGGTTCCGCGTTGTACAGCGACGCCCTACAATCGTACAGCGGACTTGAGAGCGAATACGCGCATCAGGTGATCGATCATGCCGTAGCTTACGTTGACGGCCACGTTCACACCAATTCGCTTGAAAACTTCTGGAGCCTACTGAAGCGGTCCATCTCGGGGACCTACGTTTCGGTCGAGCCGTTCCACTTGCATCGGTATCTTGACGAGCAAGCGTATCGCTTTAACAACCGGAAACTCAGTGCGGCGGAGCGATTCGCGGAAGCGATGGCAAGCGTAAGCGGCAAGCGGCTAACCTGGGATAATCTGACAGGGAAGCAAGCGGACGGACAAACGCGTGTTAACTGAGAAGGAACGAACTCGGCAGAAACGCGGAAAAAGGGTACTATCGAAGCATGATGAAGGTCAAGCCAATTGAAGGCAAGCCTGCGCTGGAAGAGTTCACACGCACGATGAAAGGCCTCTTCCGCGTTCCTAAGTCTGCCGTTCAGGAGAGCCGTAAACCAGTAGCGAAAAAGCCCCGCAAGCCTCACGCCTAATTACGGATCGACGTGTGGAACGCCATCAACCAAGAGGAAAATTGGATCGAACATTCCACTTGCTCCAATCGTTCCGTCTGGTTGTTTATAAACGTGAAAGGTACCTAGCAGTTGGTGCTCGTCATTGTTCACAAAATCATAGATGTGACTCATGGTGCCGGGATCTTGCCCAGCCTCTGGCGGCGCAAGACCCTCCTTAACGTCCACTCGTTGTTGTGTTCTACTCAATAGAGCGGTCTGAAAGTGTGGTTCGTTCCATATGTCGCGAAGCTGCTGCTTCGTAACTTTGTTGACTTTAGGTCCAGGAGGAGTCATGTTAGAAAAACAGATTCACGATCTAATTGAGCGCTATTTGGCTCATAAGGTTGACCGCTCTGGTTTCGCCCAAGAATTCGCGGGCTTATATTTCCAAGCCAGAAATGACAGAAACGTATCTCGTAACGCGCGCCAGCTCTGTGATTCGATTGTCTTGCCGTTTGCAGAAGTTTCTCGTGGTCATCGGAGCGAATCATCGTTTCGGGAGGAACTGACGCGGATCGCGCGCCCTTTTGTCCCACGAATTGTGTCGATAGACTCTTATTCCGCTGATCCATATGCGATTGCAAAACCACGAGACGTGGATTTTGGTCAAGCTACTCGGAAACCACCGATGATGGCGATGGTGGCGCAGATGGGCCAGTTTGAGGATTGGTTGATTGCGCGCCAACATGGATAATCTTGAAGAACGCGCTCGTTACAGCGATCCCATCAACATAAACATCAATGCGATGGTCGCCGGATTTGTTAGTTCCGATATCGATGCGTGTGTTTAGGACCTGTCCGGTAGAGCCGCCCTCAGCACGACACTGGAATGGCTCTCCGAGTATAATTGGAATCCCGTCTGGATCAAAGCCTTTTAAGACAACCTTGAAATCGACGGGGCCGTCGCTATAGAAAGTCAGTATCGCGCTGACAGTAACCGAAAACCAAACCTGTTTACTGACCGTAATTCCAGGCGCAATTTCAACGGTAACATTCGCTGGGGCCACCTTGTATGAGTTGCCAATTCGAACGGCAGTTAGCAGGTTATTGTATTCTTTGACAACGTCCTGGCAAAAGAACACTGAGGCATAGATTCGCGGTTTAGCGGCGTGCTCATCGGGCATTGGCTTCCCAGTCTACTAGCCCGAATCATTGTGCGTCAAGTAAGTTGTTACCTAAAATAGCGCGATCCCCCGAAGAGGTAGGACGCCGCCAAGGGGATCGCCCGGTAACGCGTCTTACGTGCCCTATCTTCCGAATCTTTCCTATCGCTTACGCGCGCACAATAAGCTAATCGCTCCAACTGCCGGCTAATCTCGAAATCGATGCTTTGCTTTCCTCCCACTCTCCCCTACGCCGCCGAGCTTTGGGTTCGTTCGCCCAAAATCGCAAAAAGATGCGTCACCAAACGCAAAAAGCTGCCTCTTGCGCCTCCCAACAGCCACTAGCCAACAGCCAATCGCTAATCCCCGGCCTCTTGGTACCCCCGGTGGCTTCCATTCCGCCCTTGCAAATGATATACATACTAAGCGGAGGTCTGGATGCGATACGTGTCTGCGGTGCTGGGCTTTGCCCTGTCAGCTCCCCTATTGTTCCCAGCCGAGGCGCCGCACGTCTTCACGCCCGCTCAAAAGAGTTATTGGGCTTTCCAGCCAGTAAAAAAGTCGCCAGTGCCCGCAGTAAAGAACAAGGACTGGGTTAAGACCCCCATCGACGCATTTATCCTCGCCAAGCTCGAAGAGAAGAACCTCCAGCCCAATCCCCGCGCAGACAGATTGACGCTGCTTAGACGCGTCACCATCGACATGACTGGCCTCCCTCCCACCCAGGAGGAGATCCAGCAATTCGTGAGCGACAAATCACCCAACGCGTGGGAAAAAGTGGTGGACCGCCTGCTGGCCTCGCCCGCTTACGGCGAACGCTGGGGCCGCCATTGGCTGGATGTAGCGCGCTACGCCGACAGCAATGGATTCAAGGCCGACGAAACGCGTCCCAATGTCTGGCGCTATCGTGATTACGTCATCAAGGCCTTCAATGATGACAAGCCTTACGATCGATTCGTGAAGGAGCAAATCGCCGGCGACGAGCTTTACCCCGGCAATACCGAAGCACTCATCGCCATGGGTTTCAATCGCCACTGGATCGACGAAACCAACGCGCCCGATCTGTTTGAGCGCCGCCATCAGACTCTGGATGACATGACAACCGTCACCGGCGTCGCTTTCCTCGGCATGACGTTCGGCTGCGCGCGCTGTCACGATCACAAGTTCGACCCGATTCTGACCAAGGATTACTACCGCCTGCAGGCCTTCTTCGCCAACACGGCTTTCGGCGATGGCCCCCTGCCGCTCGCCGATCCGGAAGCCAAGCGCAAGTACGACGAGCAATATGCGGCGTGGGACGCCAAGACCAAAGACATCCGCGACGAAATGGCGAAGATCATGGCGCCGATCCTGGCGGATCGCAGGAAACACTCAGCCTCAGTGATGACGGACGAAGTGCAGGCTGTCGTATTTAAGGACGCGGCCCAGCGCACTCCGCTCGAGCAGCAGGTTTATCACATTGCCGAAACGCGCTTCGGCGGCCTCGGCGATCCGGTGAAAGCGCTCAAGGGCGACAACGCCAAGCGCTATGCCGAATTGAAGGCCCAGTTAGCCACGTTTGATTCCATCAAGCCCGCGCCGCTGCCCGAAGGCCAGTTCATGACGGATCTGAATGCCACCGCGCCGCCCACCTATATTCTGCACGGCGGCAGCCGCTCCGCCCCAGGCGATGAAGTGCAGCCGGGATTTCTTTCGATCCTCGATCCGAGCGATGCGAAAATCACTCCGCCCGCCGGCGTGAACTCCACTGGCCGCCGCAGCGCGCTGGCGGCATGGCTCACCGATCCCTCCAATCCGCTGCCTGCGCGCGTGATGGTGAATCGCATCTGGCATTATCATTTCGGACACGGCATCGTCGCCACGCCTGGCGACTTCGGCCGCATGGGCGCGCATCCCACGCATCCCGAACTGCTGGATTATCTGGCCGGCTATTTTGTGGACAACGGCTGGAGCATGAAGAAGGTGCATCGCCTGATCCTGCTCTCGAACGTGTATCAGGAAGCATCGGACTTTGACGCCAAGATCGCCGACGCCGATCCCGACAACAAGCTCTTGTGGCGCTACCCGCGTCATCGCATGGAGGCGGAAGCGATTCGCGATTCCATGCTGTCCACCAGCGGTCTGCTGAATCCCCAGATGGGTGGGCCGGGCGTGTATCCGCCGGTTCCTCCGGGGCTGGTCTCCGAACTTTCCGCCACCGCAGTGGCTGGCGGATGGAGAACGGAAAAGGACCCGGCGCAAAGCGATCGCCGCAGCGTCTATATTTTTGTTCGCCGCAACCTGCCTTATCCGCTATTACAGGAATTCGACACCGCCAACACCTTTGAGAGCTGCGATTACCGCAAGAACACGGTGACGCCGCCACAGTCGCTCGATCTTTTGAATAATGAGCTGGTGCTCGATTGGGCGCGTTCGCTGGCGGGCCGCGTCTTCAACGACAGCGGACTGACGCCTGCCGCGCAAGTAGATCGGGCCTTCCGTTTTGCTTACGGCCGCGCCGCGAGCCCCGAAGAACAGAAGATGGCCGAAGATTTCCTGGCCAAGCAGACGCCGGTGATGGTGGCGCGCTTAGCCGGCAACGACGCCAAGCCGCCGCTGCCCACCAATTTGCCGCAGGGAATCGATCAGGCGCGCGCCGCGGCGTTCGTCGACCTGTGCCACATGCTGATGGATTCCAACGAATTCCTGTATATCAATTGAGGATGTCATGTTAGACAAGCTCCAGCATCATTGGAACGTCTCCAATCGTAGGCAATTCTTTACCCAGGCTGGCAGTGGTCTCGCGGCCATCGCGCTCGCCGCCATGCTCGATCAAGACGGCTACGCGGCCACCGCGATCGATCCGCTGGCTCCCAAGAAGCCGCACATCACGCCGCGCGCCAAGTCCATCATCTGGTGCTTCATGGAAGGCGCCCCGAGTCACGTGGATCTGTTCGATCCCAAGCCCGCGCTGACGAAATATGCCGGCCAGCCGGTGCCGCCCTCCTACCATCCCGAAACATTGCAAAGCGCTTTTGGCACCACCCATAACGGCCTTTATCCCACGCGCCACACCTTCAAGCAGTACGGTGAAAGCGGCCTGTGGGTTTCCGACTGGCTGCCAAACATCGCCGAGCATATGGACGACATCGCCGTGCTGCGCTCCTGCCAGGCCGATGGCGTCAATCACGTGGGCGCGGTCTGCCAAATGAACACCGGCGAGATCTTGGCTGGGCGTCCGTCCATGGGCGCATGGGTGACCTACGGTTTGGGCAGCGCGAATCAAAACCTGCCGACCTTCGTCGTCATGCAGGACGACAAGGAAATCCTCGGCGGCGTGCAGAATTATAGCTCCGGCTTTCTGCCGGCCACCTATCAGGGCACGCTGTTTCGCAAGGGCGACACGCCGATCTTGAATTTGAAACCGCCAACCGGGATGACGGATGCGCAAGAGCGCAACAAGCTGGATTTTCTGCAGGCCATCAACGGCCGGTTTGGCCGCGATAAACAGGACGACACCGAACTGGACGCGCGCACGCGATCATACGAGCTGGCTTATCGCATGCAGTCGTCCGCGCCCGAAGCGGTCGACCTGACCTCCGAATCGGAAGCCACCAAGAAGCTGTACGGGATCGACGATCCAGACACCTCGGTTTATGGAACCAACCTCCTGCTCGCCCGCCGGTTGGTGGAACGCGGCGTTCGATTCGTCGAATGCTACAGCGGGTCGGGTTCGCGCTGGGATGCGCATAGTAGCCTGGAAGCGAATCACACCGAGAATTGCAAGTCGTCCGACAAGCCGGTGGCCGGTCTGTTGGCCGATCTGAAAGCTCGCGGCATGTTGAAAGATACGCTGGTGGTCTGGGGCGGGGAATTTGGCCGCACGCCGTTCGTCCAAGGCAGCCCGAATGACGAGAAGGCCGGGCGCGATCACAATCCCTGGGGCTTCACCATTTGGATGGCGGGCGGTGGCGTGAAGGGCGGCCAGGCCATCGGGACTACCGACGAGATCGGCCTGCGCGCAGTGGACGAGCCGCATCATGTCCACGATATTCACGCGTCCATTCTGTATCTGCTGGGTCTGGACCACCTGCGTACCACGTATATGCACAACGGCCGCGCCGAGCGGCCCACCGGAACCGCCGGAGCGTTGATCCCCAAACTGTGGGCGTAAAGTTTTTCCTCCTTAGCTTGGTCGCGTTTGGAGCGTGCGCTCAAACCTTACCCGACGCCCCGGGCAGAGAAACATTTGTGATGGTCTGCAGCATGTGCCATTCGCCCACTGCCGTAATCGGCAAGCAGGGCAACCGGCAATGGTGGCAATCGAAAGTGACCGAGATGCTGCAGGAGGTGACCGACGTTCCGGACTCGGACGTCGACACCATCGTCGCCTATCTCGCGAAGAATTTTCCGATCGTCAAAATCAACGTGAACAAAGCGGCCGCGAAGGATCTTGAAACGGGCCTCGACTTGACGTCCAAGGAATCGGAAGCGATCGTCCAGTATCGCGAGGCCCACGGCAATTTCAAGACTCTCGACGATCTGAAAAAGGCGCCTGGGCTGGATGCCGCCAAAATCGAATCGAAGAAAGACCGCTTGGAATTCTAATGGCCACCGAACGCTTCACTGTCCTCTCCAAAGATGGCGTCGAGATATCTGTCCAAAAGGCTGGCTCAGGTCCAGCGCTACTGCTCATTCATGGCGCACTTCTCAATGGTTCACTCTCCTGGGGAGCGGTGCTGCCGAAACTTGCGGAGCACTTCACGGTTTACGCGATGGACCGCCGCGGGCGCGCGCCGAGCGGCGATGCGAAACAATATTCGATCTCGAACGAGGCGGATGACATTGCCGCTGTCGTCGACGCGATCGGTGGACCGGTTGTGGTGCTTGCTCATTCCTACGGAGCGCTCGCCACGCTAGAAACCTTGGGCCGGCTACAGGCGGTTTCCCATTTAATCCTCTATGAACCCCCAGTCACATTGACGCCCAGCGACCCCGCGATTGTCGCAAACTTGGAGCGAGCATTAGAAGCCAACGATCGCGAAGAGATTGTCATGACGTTTCTGCGTGATCAGATTCGGGTCCCTCTGGATCGTATCGAGATGATGAAGTCCTCACCGATCTGGCCCATAGTGCTTCAGATCGCTCCCACGTTGCCGCGCGAGTCGCGCGCCGTGAACACGTATCGGCATTCCGCCGGCAGCCTCGCCAATTACACAAGCCGAACAACGGTGTTGCTTGGCAGTGAGACCGTCGGTCTACTGCGCGAGGCTGCTCTTTTCCTGCGTGCCTCGATTCCGAATTGCCAACTGGTGATCCTGGAGGGCCAAGGCCACGGCGCCATGTTGGATGCGCCCGATTTTTTCGCGGCTAAGGTTTTGGAATTGGCGGCAGGCGTGGTTCCTACTCCCAGCCGCTCTTAGTTCCATACGGGAGGCTGGTTCCCAGCGTCTCGATTTCGTGAATCTTCCCGCCGCGGATCTTAAAAATCTCCCCCATCTGCATATTCGAAGTTCCGCCGTTCATGTGCAGCACATCGACTCCGGGCACTCCTTTGATCTTGATCTCATGCACCGCGCCTCGATGTTGGAACATCGGAAACGAATAAACGAGCCCCTTCTGTTCATCCACCAGACCCAGCCGCCTCGGCCATAACCGCGTGATGAAGCTCATCACCTGACTGTTCAGTTGTGCGGCGCAACTCAAGGTGCCGATGATCGCCATAGCGCGATCGTCCTCGGGCGATCCCATCGGCACCGGCCACGGGACCGATGCGGCGTTGTGCGTGGTTTGGGCGCCATTTTCGTGCCGCTCGCAATCCTCGGCGAAAGGCGCGATCTCGCCGTCGCCGTGCTCGATAGCCTCAAAATAGGAATTGGCCGCGTCGATCATATCCTCGCGCGGTGTGCGCTCCCCGGCAGGCACGTCGGCCAAGAACGCCGCGCGTGGCGTCACTAGATTTTGCATCCGATCGGGCCGCATGTTGCGCGCCAGCACATGCTCGATTTCCGTGATCTCGCCATCCACAACCTTCAGCCGCAGCGCGATAATCAGCGGCCGGTTGTTCTCTTTCATGACGCCGTAGAAGCCCACCTGGTTGGATGCCGGATCGACGGCGTAGATTTTGAATGTGGTGGGAGCTTCCGAAGCGCCCACCCACAGGCCGTCGCCGATGCGAATTTCCGCGGTGTTTTCGGTGAATCGCACGCCTTTCGAAAGCGGCAAGCCGGAAGGATCGTGCTTCACCAGCGCGGCGAGATATTGATCGGTGAGCGCGGTCATGCAGGCGCGGTCGCAATGTCTGCCTGCGCCACGAGCCACACCAGAAAGAGCAGCGAACACGGTAGCGGCGGCGATCCAAAATTTAATCACGCTGGTTGATCCTCCATAGCATCGGATTAATTCCATGGCGGCTGGGAGCATCGCACTGCGGGCTGGGCAGCCGATCTTCGAGATATCCTTGCAACGCATAGTGTATCAGCGGTGCGACGCCCTTGGCCCTGAGATCGGGATTATGAGACAGATAGTACCGGCCATCGAAGGCCTCGGCGAGTCGCAGCCGTTTCTGACGATCCAGGAAAATTCTGCCCAGCAGGCTCAAGTTCCTAAGCTTTAAAGTGACGTTTTTCGGAGAGAGTAACAAGAGCGTAGTAGTCGCAAATCCCCGCAGACGGCTGTGCGATTCCGGAGCGGGCGGTGTGTTTTGAGGCACGGGTTTTGGCTCGAACGTGCTGTTTCTTGCCGCGCATTCGAGAAGCTCCGCCATCCGGTTGCCCATTTCGTCCAGAGTGAAATGATTGCGAATCCGTTCCCGCGATCGTAAACTCATCGAGCCGCGCAATGCGGCGTCCACTAACAATCGTTGTAGCGCATCGGCATATTCCACCACCTGCGACGGCCCCGGTGCGATCAGTATGCCGCAATCGCTGCCAACCAGTTCCCTCTGTCCCCCCACGTCTGCGGCCACTGGCGGGACACCCATCGACATCGCTTCGAACAGAGTCAAGGCGATGCCTTCGCTTTCCGATGGCATGAAGTAAACATCGCCGATCGCCAGTATCTCGCGCACCTGATCGCTCGCGACCGATCCCAGCAGCCTTACTTCATCCAGGTGGTGCTTCCTTATGAATTTTTCGAGCCACGGCCTGTAATCGCCGTCGCCTGCGACGAAGCAAACAAATTTCAAGCCGCGGTCCCGGATCGTCTTGAGCACGTTCGCCATCACGTCGGGCTGTTTTTGCCGGCACAATCGCGCGATGAAAGCGATTACCGGAACACCTTCGGGCACGCCGTATTTCGTGCGGATGGAGGGCTTGTCGTAACCCGCGCTATCCCAGAGCCGCGGGTCGATATTCGTCGTCGCTACCTGGATCCGGTTCGGATCCCCGCCTTCTTCGGCCATCCTCCTCTTCAGATGTTCGGACGAGACAATCGTCGAATCCAGGTAGGAAGCGTAGTTGAGGGAGAGCCGTGGATAACCTTGCTCGTCCCAATCTTCCATATGAAGATAGTCGACGAAAGAAGGTCCGTGGGCCGTTCGCAGGAACGGCAGCAACTGGTACCCGATCCGGCTATTCGCGATGAGAACCGTGTCGGGCCTCCTGGTCTGGATAAAATTCGAAATAAATTGCGGATAGTCCTCCACGGGAAGAAATGTGTGGAGAATGAAAACATCCGGCGTCAAGCGCTCGAACTGTTCGCGCCAGCGGTGCGGGCTGGAGCGAGTAGTAATGATCGAAACTTCGTACGCGTGATCCCGCTGAAGACACGCGATCAGATCCAGATTGAATTTGTCGGCGCCTCCGATCTCAAGATGGGGAGCCAGCATGAGAAGACGCCGTTTCTGAGACGGGGGCAGCACGGACTTCTATTTTAGCGGTTGAAATCAAGCCCACTGGTGGATTTCGGCCATCCGCGGGTGCAATGATCGCCCGGAAATCTAAGATTTTACGTGCCGTCTCCGTTGGCACAGTGAATGCCTATGAAGGCGCGTCAGGAGGAAAGATCGATGAAAACGAAATTGCTTGCTCTCTTGTTCTTAGTCGGAAGTGCGACGTTCGCCGGACCGCGCGTCGTGGTGGGCGTAGGGGTCGGAATCGGCCCAGCCTACGGCTACTATGCTCCGCTGCCACCCGCCGTTGCTTATGTTGCGCCCGCGCCTGCTCCCGTGCCCGCGCCCGTCTATGTGGGACCCAGCGTTTACTACGGACCTCGCTGGTTTGGCCCACGCTTCTACGGACCTCGCTTCTATGGCCGCGGTTATTATGGCCGTCATTGGAGGCGGTAGCTATTCCGGCCGCCGCCCTTCGAACGCGTCTTGCAGCAAGGCTCGGATGCCCTCTCGCGTGATGGGGCGCGGATTGTAATAGGGGTTCTGCACCGCGATGTCGGTGGCTTTATCCAGATCGGCCGCTTTTAGCCCGAGAGCTGCCAACGACGTTGGCGCACCCAACGAAGCGGCCAAATCGTACAGCCCTTGAGCCGCCGATTTCACCCCGAGCGCCCGGGCGATTCGCGACATCGCTTCGGGAGCGGCGGGAGCTGTATAGGCAGTGGCATGCGGCAGGACCACGGTGTGAGTCTCGGCGTGCGGAAGATTGAAACTGCCACCGAGCGTGTGGCACAGCTTGTGATGCAGCGCCATGCCCACCGCGCCCAGCGAAACTCCGCCCAGCCACGCGCCATAGAGCGCGTTGGATCGAGCCTCCAGATTCGCCGGGTCCTTTACGACAATGGGCAGCCCCGCCGCCAACGCCCGAATGCCTTCTTCGGCGATCATCGAGACGATCGGATTCGCGTCTTTCGAATACAGCGCCTCCACGCAATGCGCGATCGAATTCATGCCGCTGGTAGCCGACAGCATCGGCGGCATGCTGACAGTCAGCGTCGGATCGTACAGTACCGTCTTCGGAAGCACGCGCGGATCGCGTCCCGTCTTCTTCAATCCGTTTTCAGTGATGCCCCAGATGGGCGTCATCTCCGATCCCGCATAAGTGGTCGGGATCGCGAGAATCGGAAGCGTCGAAACCAAGGCGATGGCTTTGGCCAGGCCCGTTGTGGAACCACCGCCCACAGCGACGCAGCAATCCGCGCCTAACGCCTTAGCTCGTTCTCGGGCTTGCTCGGCAATCTCGATCGGCACGTGCATCACGGCTTGGTCAAACAGGCCGGCGGCGCGCGCGCCCAACCGATCCACCATCTGTTGTCCAGCTTCGCGTTGCTCTGGCGTCGACAGCACCAGCGCTCGGGTGGCTCCCAGCCGCTCGATTTCTTCGGGTAATTTATCCAGGCAGCCTACACCAAACACGACACGCGATGGCAGCATGTCGTAGGTGAAGGCCAGCGTCACCACGGCATCAGGCCTGTCCGGCGTGAGCGCGAGCGGTGCGTTCGTTCAAATCCCGAAGCACGCGCAGCTCGGTCTCCGTTGGCGCTTCGGTGGTAGCCAGCTTCGGCGCAACCTTCAGAGCCCAACCCGTGGATTCGATCGCTTTTTCCACCGTCACTCCCGGATGAAGGCTGGTCAGCGTCAGCTCTTTCGTGGTCTCGTCCGGAGTCATGATGCCGAGATCGGTGATCACCGCCGTCGGCCCCTTGCCGGGGAGATTCATTTTCGCGCGGCTGTCGCCACCGGTGAAGTGGCCGCCTGACGTCACGAAATCCAGCTTCTCGATAAACGCGCGCTTATTTTGGCGCAGCGTGATGAGCACTTCTTTGGACGACGCGGCGATCTCCGGCGCTCCGCCGGCGCCTGGCAAGCGCACCGAAGGCTTGTAATAATCGCCGATCACGGTGGTGTTGATGTTGGCGAAGCGGTCGATCTGCGCGGCGCCGAGAAATCCGAGATCGATGCGGCCGCCTTGCAGCCAATACGCGAAAATTTCCGGGATCGAGACCACGGCGTCGGCGGTTTCCGATAGCTCGCCGTCGCCGATGGAGAGCGGCAGCACCGTCGGCTTCGTCCCGATGCATCCCGATTCGTAAATCAGAATCGTATCCGGCGCATGCGTGAGCCGCGCCAGATTTGCGGCCGCGCTCGGCAGCCCAATGCCCACAAAGCACGAAGCGCCGTTGCGGATCATACGAGCCGCGGCGATAGTCATCATTTCATCGGCGGTGTATTTGGCCTCAGGCATGGCTCACCACCTGTTCCAGACTGCGCTTGAATTCATCGAAATCCTTGGTTCCGAGCACGTGCCGTTGCATCCATGCTTGGAAGGTCTCACGCTCGCGCGCGATTGTGTCCCACTGTTTGTAGAATGCATTGTTGCGCGGATAGTAGCCCTGCGCGTAGGACGGAAACGCTCCACCCTTCACTTCGCAGACAGCGCCCACCACCCAGCCCGGAAGGACCACGGCGTTGGGTGGCGCATCGAGCTGCTCGACGATCTCTTCCACCGTCACGATCACGCGCTTAGCAGCAAGCACGGCTTCCTTTTGCACGCCCACCACGCCCCACATCAGCACGTTGCCCTTGCGATCGGCCTTCTGGGCATGAATAACCGTAACGTCCGGTCGAATCGCGGGCACGGCGGCCAGTTTCTCGCCCGTGAACGGGCATTCGATAAACTTCACGCGGTTGTACTTCGGAAGATCGGTTCCCAGATAGCCGCGCAGCAGTCCAAATGGTAGATGCGCTGCGCCGGCAGCGTAAGCCGCCGCCATACCGGCATGCGCGTTCTCTTCGAGCGCGAGCGGAGCGGGCCAGCCTTGCTCCACCGCATCGCGCAACCGATGCAGCGATCCCACGCCGGGGTTGCCGCCCCAAGAAAATATCAGCTTCGACGTGCAGCCCGAGCCAATCAGTTGATCGTAGATCAAATCCGGCGTCATTCGGATCAGCGTCAAATTGCGCCGCCCCTGCCGGATGATTTCGTGCCCGGCGGCAAAAGGAATCAGGTGGGTGAAGCCTTCGAGAGCCACCACATCGCCGTCGCGAACCATTTCCTGGATCGCTTGTTTGAGTGGAAGAATATGCGCCAAACTGTGATTATGCCACGCCTGGGGTTGTTTGCGGTGCTTCTGGCGGCGCCGTCGCTGCTCGCGCATCACTCCACCGCGGAGTACGATTTAAAACATCCGGCAACCGCGGCCGGCGTAGTCACTCGCTTCGAGTGGACCAATCCGCACGCGCATATCGATCTGGACGCCACCGCTCCAGATGGCTCCGTGGAGCATTGGGTTATCGAGATCGATAGCCCGAACGCGCTAGCGCGCCTCGGCTGGTCCAAGGATAGTCTCAAGCCAGGCGACCGCATCACTTGCTCCGGGGCGCGCGCCAAAAACGGTGCGCCGCGCATGCGCTGCACCCAGGTAAAGCTGGCGGATGGCGCGGTCATGCAGTCGTTTTGAGAATCGGGTAGCATGATTTTGTAAGGAAGTTCCATGAAAACAACGTTGGTTTTTGCTCTGGCGGTGACGGCGGGATTAGTTTTGGCCGTGGCGCCCTTGATGGCGCACCACTCTTTCGCCGCTGAGTTCGACGGCGCCAAGCCGGTGGATCTGATGGGCACAGTCACGAAAGTCGATTGGGTGAATCCCCATTCCTGGATCTACATCGATGTAAAGTCCGACGACGGCACGGTGGCGAATTGGGGCTTGGAAACCGGGCCGCCGAACGTGCTGTATCGCGGTGGCTGGCGCCGGGACACGGTGAAGCCGGGAGACGCGATTTCGGTGCATGGATTTGTCGCCAAGGACGGTTCGCATACCTTGGCCGCTCGCCAGATCACAACCCCGGACGGGCGAAAGCTTTTCGCGGGATCGCCGGATAATGGTCCAAAACAGTGACCCGCATCCACCTGCTCGCGGCCGCCGCGCTTTTCCTTGCGCCGGCAATGCACGCTCAAGATAGCTGGGACACCATCCCGAAGCCAGGCGATGCCGATCCATTCCGGCCCGGTGAAAAGGCCGGCCCGATGCCGCGCGCCCGCGATGGGAAGCCCGATCTTTCCGGCATCTGGCAAGAACGCACCTTGGCTGCCTGGAACGTGGTCAAGCACCGAGGCGATTACGGTTTTCCGGGTGGCCCCGGCATCGCCGAAAGCGAACAGATCCCCTATCAGGACTGGGCTCTGAAGAAACGCGCCGAACTTGCCAAGAGCCTTCTGAACGATCCGGCAGCGCACTGCGAACTTCCGGGCGTGCCGCGCATCGCCTATTCGCCGTACGCATTTGAAATCGTGCAGACCCCCGGGAAGATTCACGTGGACTATGAGTACATGCACGCCTGGCGAGTCTTCCATCTGGATCGGACCACCCACCCCGAGGGAGTGGAATCCTCCGACGGCGATTCCATCGCGCATTGGGACGGGGACACGCTGGTGGTGGACGTCCAGGGTCTCAATGACAAAACCTGGCTCGATATGGCCGGCGATTTCCACAGCGATCAATTGCACGTGATGGAACGCTACACGCCCATCGACGCGAATACTATCTGGTACCAAGCCACGCTCGAGGACCCCAAGGTCTACACGCGTCCCTGGAAGCTGCGCCTGCCGCTGCACCGTCAAGCGAAGAACTTTGAGTTGATGGAATATGAGTGCGAACCAGGCGGATCAAGCGCCGCGGGGAAGTTGTCCGGCAGCGCGCAATAGCGGTTTCATCGTCAAACCCTGAGCGAAGATCGAGAACGCTACCACGGCGAAGCTGATGGTGACGATCGCATCCCGCTCGGGAACTTCGGCCGGCAGAGCGAGAGCCAGTGCGAGCGCCAGGGCGCCGCGCAGACCACCCCAGAATAGAAGATGCTGATACCTCGCCGGCACGCGCGATTCGGATGCGGCAAAGAGCGCGCAGCAGGGATAGACCGCCGCGGCGCGGCCCAGCGTGACCAGCAAAATCGCGATCGCCGCCGGCAGCCAGACGGCGCGGAAATCCTGCATCGCGACGCGCATGCCGATCAGCAGGAAGATCAGCGAATTCGCCACGAACGCGGCATATTCCCAAAAATCCTGCACCGCCTCCTTGCCGCGGTCGGATATTCTTCCCCGCGAACCAAGGTTACCCAGCGTCAGCCCGGCGCTCAGCGTGGCCAGCACTCCCGACATTTGAAATCGCTCCGCAATCAGGAACGATCCATAAGCGGCGACGGTGGTGAGCGCGAGTTCCACCAGGTGATCCTGGGTATTTCCAACCAAGAGCAGAGCGGCCGCCGCCACCGCCGCACCGCACAGCAGGCCGCCGCCGGCCATTCGCAGCAGTTGGCCCGTGGCCTGGAGCGGCGTGGGAGTGTGGCCCTGAACAAGGCTGAGCGCCATCGCGAACGCCACCGCGGCTGTGCCGTCGTTGAACAGACTTTCGGCTTCCACCAGCAGCGGCAAGCGGCCCCGCGCGCCCGCTTCCTGAAATGTCGCGATCACCGATACCGGGTCGGTAGCCGCGATGAGCACTCCAAAAACCAGCGCGCCTTCCCACCGCCAACTTGCAAGGTAATGCATTCCGATGGTGGTGATGCCGGCGGAAAGAAACACGCCCAAGGTGGCCAGTACGACGATTACCCCGAGGTCGCGGCGCAGGTGGCGCCATTGAATATAGAAAGCCGCTTGAAAAATGAGCGGCGGCAACAACACGGTGAATAGCAGGTCCTTGGTGAGGCTGATGGCCGGTGAGAATCGTGAGAACGCCAGGAAGATCCCCGCGGCCACCAATCCGGCGCTGTAGGGCAGATTGAGCCTCTGCGTCAGCATCGCGACTACCACCGCGATCAAGAGCAGGAAAGCGCCGTTTTGGACGGTTAATTCCATGGGTTGCGGGCACTCGCAAACATTTTTTCATTAGACCATCCGAGAGTCGGGTCGCGCGCGGCAAACCACCCTCGGAGGAGTCACGAAAGTATCCTCAGTTCTTTTTTATCCCCGTTGGTTTCCCGGTCAAGGATCTGAGGGACAGCATTCACGGCCTACGGCGCTGCGGCAGCCGCTAATTTTTCCAGCGTAGCCAGGCGAACGCAGATCGGTCTCACTTCCTCTTCAGTCAGTTCTTCGGCGCAGCCATTCACGATCCGTATTCCTAGCTCATGAAGTCTCAGGCGATACGCGGGGTCTTCAGTGCTAGCGGCAATGTCACCGAGCGCCCTCAGCATCCGCAGGCTGACCGCGATATCGGATTTCGAGTACAGGCGTATCTGCTCAAACGCTGAAGTCAGCAAACCACCGAAGTCGATCCACGAAATGCTGGCCCGAACGACACCTGGAGGATCGTACAGCAAAGGAGCGGGCACATCGCGTGAAGCGAAGCGGATCAATATCCTGCTCAATTGGTCCACGCAACTGACGCCCGTGCTCGGATCGTTCACCGCGGGCGAGATCGCCTTGAGAGCGATATCGACGATCTGCAAAACTCCGAACTCGATGTCCTGCTGCAAGGTTCTGGATGGGCCTAGGTCAACGGTGTCTAGCAGCTCCTCACGCTGGTCCCCGGAGAGCCGATGCCCTCTGTACACCATGAAAAGCGCCGCCCCGGCAGGGATGAAGTGCCCTACGCGTCGAACCAGGTGTACCTTCACGTGATACGACTTCGCCAGAGCAACCAACCGCCCGGTGTCGATGAAGCGGATGTAGCCCGACTTAGGGCTCGGGAACGGTGTCTCCCACGTGCTTGGCTCCAACAGATGCGGATCAGCCATGGCATTCAGCCGATGCGGCCATGGCATCACCTCATCAATCATGGCTTCTGTTTCTGAGGCAATCCTGTCGACGATGTGGCTCACACTGATGGACTCCGAAATGTGGTGAATGAAGAACAGCAGCCAGGCTACGCAGGCAAGGGCCAGCAGCATCGCGCCGGTCACGGTGGCGATCGGCGCGAAGGGGTGCGGTAGCATGCGCGCCGCAGGGAGCGCGGCCATACAGTAGCAGAAGGTGCCAAGGAATATGCCGAGCGTCCATTGAGTCACGCGGTCTCTGGCAAAACTGACGATGATGCGCGGCGAGAACTGCATCGAGGCCAGCGTTAGCGTCATCAGCAGGATCGCGAAAACAATGGAAACCACCGTCATGATGGAACCTGCGATGCCGCCCAGAATGAATTGCGCCACTTGCGGATCGGAGTGGGAGGGGAAGAGCGCCCTCGGCACGATGTCGCTGAACGATGGGAAGGTCTCTTCCAGCCATGAAAGCATCGCGCCGGCACAACCCAGAGCCAGCGCGATGGCCAGCGGGCGTACCAGGAACCCGCCACGCAGGTTGTATGTTGCTTGGCGCAGCAGCAATCGAAGAGGCTTGTTCATTGCTAATTGTCCCAGTCTAAGCGCGTCTCAGACTGAAGTGCGGCGACGTCGTTGGAGAATATCGAGAACGCCAGGACGATCCCGGCGGCCACCAACCCGGCGCTGTAGGGCAGATTGAGCCTCTGCGTCGGCATCGCGACCACCACCGCGATCAAGAGCAGGAAAGCGCCGTTTTGAACCGTCAGTTCCATGAGTTGATCCGAAACTCGATAACATGGGCCTTCGGAGAAGCTTTGAAGGTAATCCCCAGTCTAATACTGCTTGCCTCGGGCGCGTCCTTGTTGGCGCAGCCCGCCGACGAGCAGCCCATCCGCGTGGACGTGGACGTGGTGAACGTCCTGTGTACAGTGTCGGACAAGCGCGGGGCGCTGGTGACCAATCTGCACAAGGAGGATTTCGAGATCCGCGAAAATGGCCGCAAGCAGGAGATCCGATATTTCGCGCGCGACACCGATCTTCCGCTAACCGTCGCCATGTTGATGGACGTGAGCGGCAGCGTGCGGCAGGCCATCGGAGCGGAGCGCGAAGCAGCGGGGAGATTCTTCGACGCCGTCATCCGGCCCACCGATCATGCGCTCCTTCTGGGCTTCTCGAGCACGCTGGTGCTGTGGCAGGATTTTACTTCGTCCACGGTTCTTCTTCGCAGCGCGCTGGCTCAGCTCCACGCCATTCGGTTCCGCGGTCTGCCTGCCGAGGGACAACCCATGCCCGGCACGCTGCTCTACGATGCGGTATACCAAACGGCTGTAGGAAAGATGAAGGGCGTTCCGGGCCGCAAGATGATGCTGATTGTTTCCGACGGGCTGGACAATGGCAGCCGGATGCATATGGAGGAGGCGCTACAAGCGGTCCAGGAAACCAACACCATCGTCTATGCCATCTGCTATGACCAGAAATTCTTCGGCTGCGATTTCTTGAAAGGCCTCGCGGAGCCCACCGGCGGCCGCATGTTTGACGCGGGCAAGCAGAGGAAATCGCTGGGCGAGATTTACCAGACCATCGAGGATGAGCTGCGCAGCCAGTATGAGATTGGCTATGTGCCCATCAATCAAGAGCGTGATGGGAAGTTTCGCAAGTTGGCGGTGAAAGTGGGTTCGCCGGGGCTGCGAGTGTCGGTGCGCCGCGGTTATTATGCGCCTGGCGGTCCGGAGACAGGCGCCGGCAAAAAGTGATCGTCAGTCCTCGACGAACTCGCGCAGCCGGCCAAGGGCATTGTCCCACTGCTTTGAGATCAGATCCAGGTAGCGGCGGGCGTCATCCAGCCGCCGCCGATCCAATTGCCAATGCCTTTCGCGCCCCTGCCGCGCGCCATGCACCAGACGCGCCCGCTCCAGCACGCGCAGGTGTTTGGCGATCGCTTGCCGGGTGATCTTGGCGCCCGCGGTGAGCTTCGCCATGGACATGGGTCCGTCACGGAGGCGGAAGACCAGCCGCAAGCGGGTTTCGTCACCCAAAGCCGCGAACAGGGCCGCCGAAGTTTTGGGCGCCGGCAAGGCCTTTGAGCTACGGTGTGCGGACAAGGTACGCCTCGATCAGCTTCACTTGCATGCCCCAACCTTGCTCGTTTGCCATAAACGCCTTGGCGCGGCGAGCGAGCGGAATTTGATCGAAGCCGGACTCCGTGACGGTCAGCATCACGCCGCCGGCAACTTCTTCCAAAGCGAAGGTTACCAGCGTGGTCGGCTCGGCGGAATAGTCGATGCCGTTTTCAATGGCGAAGGGATGCCACCGGAAGGAAAACAGCCGCTCGGGTTCGACCCGCTCGACCGTAATCTCAAACGGCGCGCCTTCATGCTTCTTCTGCGCCTTGGCTACTTCGGGATCCATGGTTGTGGGTACGATCGCTCCGCGCAGTGAAACGCCTGGCTGGAAGGGGCCATCGAACTTCACGCCGAACCAGGCGCCAAACTCCGCGGAGTCGCTCAACGCGCGCCAAACCCGTTTCAGCGGCGCATTCAGCAGAATCTTTTTCTCAATGCGATCTGTAGTCATGAGCAACTTATTGGTTGCATATTAGCGCAAGCCGGGAATGACATGCAACCGCTGGGTTGCTAGTGGGCGCCTCCACGAAAACCGATAGCGCGTCCGCATGCTTCGCATGGCGGCTCAGTGAGGAGCGGATCGGCCGGCGCGGGTCAGGTTATTGCTTGCGATTTTGCAGCGCCGAAAGCGTCGCGTTGACGGGGTAAATCCCCAGGCCGGCCGTCACGCCTTACAGGCTTGTAGAGTTCCGCGATCGGCGCGTATTTTCGCTCCCTAAAGTAGAGCCGGGGAATGCAGAGGGCGGGGCTGGAAGAAGTGATGGGCCGGAGATTAAGATCTCCGGCCCAAATCCATGCCGGGCTTAGGTTCAGAAGAGAAGTTTCAGCGACAACGACATCTGTCTGGGATTGCTCGAGAAAGCCTGGCTCGGATCCGCGAAGGTGCTCTGAGTCGGAATCAGGAAATTGTGCACCAGGGTTGAAGTGGGATTGCAACTAGTGCCACCGATGCTTCCGGCGCAGGGGGCGACATCGCTGATGAAGCCGCCGACGTATTGCGGATGGTTGAACAGGTTGAACACGCGGGCGGCAAACTGAACCCGGAACTTCTCGGTTAGGTTGAAGTTCTTCGCTAGCGTGATGTCGATATCATCGATCGGCGGCAACATTCCCGTGTTGCGTCCGCCATTTGGCAAAGTGCCCTTGGGCGCGGTAATGTAGCGAGCGTTGGTGTTGTTCACCAGGTACGCAACCGTATCGCCAGCGCTGTTTTGCAGCGCGGTGGTTCCGGAACCCACTCCCGGCTGGCCGTTGCCATTCACGAAGGCGCGGTCGCCGGCCGTATCGCCGTTCAGATTGGAGTCAACAGCGCTTTGCACGTCGTAGAGCGTACCGGTCTGATATTGATATATCGGTGCTATTTCCCAGTTGCCGACGACGTTCTTCATGAGCCAGTTGCCGTTCTTGAAGGGATTGAAGTCGTAAATCGTTTCGACCGTAAAGCGCTGCCGGTGGTCGAGCGCCGAATTGGAGCGATCGGCTGAAAGATCTTGCGCATTCTGTGGCCGGCGAGGTGTAGTGTACGTCGAAAAGACCTCGGCGGTGGAATCGTCGATGTTGTGACTCCAGGTGTAGGCTCCGATCAGCTGCCAGCCCTTTGAGAATCGCCGGGTCAATGTGTTGGCCCAGCCGTTGTAACTGGAGTTTCCCCAAGGCTGGTAGGACGTAATGATGCCCGTAAAGCCTGCCGCTAGATATCCAGGGAGAATATTACCACCCGCCGCCAGTTGTCCTTGGAGACCTGGGAGCGTACTGGTCAAGGAGTCGAGGGTGGCTTGGCTCGGCATGCTGTAATACAACGGCAAAGCATTGGACGCATTCACCACCGGCTGGCGGTTGAGCTGAATCTGGACCGGCAGGTAGACGCCATGGGTGCCAATGTAATTGCTCTCGAAAGTGTAGTCGTCAGCGAAAACATGCTGGACGCCAATATTCCATTGAACGGCCTCCGGACGAGTCTGATCGGGCACGTAACCGCCCGTGCCGGCGCGTAGATCGGCCAAGCTGGGGACGCCAACGGTGCTACCCGGCTTGATACCGCCGTTTGCCAGGAACCCTGCTCCCGGTCCTCCGGCCTGGTTGCAGCCGGTTTGGGGACCGCCGGTGCAATCCACGGTGGTTGTGAACTGCGGTGGTTCGGTCAGCAGGCCGAAGTTATCGGGCAAAACATCGAAGTTCCGTCCAAACCCGGCGCGAATCACGGTTTTGCCGCTGGTTCCGGGCGAGTAGGCGATTCCGATGCGAGGCATGAACGCGAGACCCATGGGTTTCGGTTTGTTGAACTCAATCAAGCCGGGGACACTGGAACCCGCGTTTAGAGTTTGCAGTTGCTCGCCGATCGGCACCGTCAAATACTCATAGCGAAGTCCGATGTTGATGGTCAGGTTCGAGCGGATCTTCCAGCTATCGTTGCCGTAGAAACCGTACAGATACTGGTTGCCCGAGTACTCCTGTCCGCCCAGTGACCGCTGAGCGATGTAATCGGGATAGTAATCGAACATATAGTCGGACAGGAAGCTGTATTCGTAATCGCCGCGCGAGCGTTGCACGAACGACTGCGGCGAGATCCAGCTATACCCGTCGAAGCCGAAGTGGATGTTGTGCCTGCCTTTGGTCCAGTTGACGCCATCGTTGATTTGATAGGTGTTTTGGATGCCGTACTGCGGGGCGTTTCCATCGGGCCCTAAGGTTGTGCCGAAATTGCCCTCATACACGTTCATGCTGGGAAACTGATCCAGGCCTGGAAACGAAATATTGGGTACGGGATAGTCGTTCGAATAACGATTGAAGCCGAGCCGCAGCTCGTTCGTCAGGTTCGGCGAAAAATTGTGATATTCGGAAATGGTGGCCAGATAATAGTTGCTGGGGATGGTCTGAAAGAAGGCCTGCGGAAAACCGGCAGTGTCGATGAATCCTGTGCGCTCCAGCACAAACCGTCCGCGCAGCCGGTCCTTGTCCGAAATCGCGTAGTCAACTGAGGCCAGACCCGTGTTGTAATTTGCAAAATTCGGAAGGGACGAGGAAATCGTGCCCGCCGGAATAGCCACCGTGCCCGGTACTAGTCCCCCACTCGCCGTGGTAAGCGCCGCTTGAGAAGTGGGCGCTCCCGTTCCAGCCAGATAGACATTCGGATTTACATAAAACGTCTCCGAGGCCACTGGCGCGGCTCCTAAATATTTCTGATACTGCTGGAGGTTGGTTGTGCTGATTCCCGGAATCGCTGCCAGCATGCTGTAGCCAGCGGCGGTTGGAGCATCATAAGCGGTAGTTGAGGATTGGCCGACCGGGTTGTACTCCCAGTCGACAAAGAAGAAGAGTTTATCCTTCTTGATTGGCCCGCCGAAGTTTCCGCCAAAGCGGTTGTTATCGTACCGGGGATGGAGGGGGTTTCCTTCGACGGCATTCAAATTGTCGGCAGCGTTCAGATCGCGGTTGTTGAAGTATTCATACAGCATGCCGTGGAACTGGTTGGTGCCGCTCTTGATGACCTGATTGAACTGGCCGCCCGAGGAGTGGCCGTACTCGGGCGAAAACTGGTTCGCAATCACCGTAAACTCTGAAACGGCATCGTTGGGAACCTGCACCAACGGCCCCGTGACTGCCTTATCGTTATTGTCGATACCCTCGATTGTGAAGTTGTTGTTGCGGGGGCGCTGACCGCCGACCGAAGGGCCGGTTCCCAATCCGACCGCGCCACCGGTTCCAATGCCCGCCTGGAGCAACGACAAATTTATTACTCCAGAACCGCCGGACGCCATTGGAAGACTCGCCATCTGCTCTGAACTGTAAGTAGTTTGAAGCTGGGCTGTCGTCGTATCGATGACCGCCCCCTCGGCCGAAACCTCCACCGTCTGGGCGGACTGCCCAACCTCCAGGCTGATGTTCGCCGTCGCGACTTGGTTCAACGTTACGTCCACAGCCTTCAGTTCGGCCTTGGTAAACCCTGCCGCGACGACCGTAATGTCGTACTTGCCTACCAGGAGATTATTGATGCGGTACTGTCCGGCGGAAGTTGTCGTCGTTGTGGACGCAACGCCGGTGGTTTCGCCGGTAGCCGTTACCATGGCGTTAGGCACCACCGCGCCAGTGGCGTCAAACACGGTACCGGTCAGTTCTCCAGAAGTGGTTTGTGCGAAGCTCGAAAGGCCCAGGGCCATAAATACCACGGCCCCGGCGACCATCCGCTTCATGAACTTTGGCAGTAGAGTATTTTTCATTTCGTAGTTTCCCCTCCGGCGGGTTAAGACCACCGCACTGTGTCTCTGGTTAGTGAAACAGCCCAGGTTAGTGAAACAGCCACATCCTGCGCCCGCAGCCATGTGAGCGCCCAAGTGATACTCCCGCTTAAATGTGTCAATTGCGTTCTCCTCTAGCAGCGCGCCGGTTTAGCGCACACCTATCCTGATAGCGGGCATCCCCCGTTATGGGAAGCCGCAAAACAGCCGGGGGTTAGATTACAACCCCAAAAGAAGCAAACGTGGCGTTCAAGAACCAACAAACCAATTGCCTGGCGGCGCAGTGCGATGAAAGCTTAAATCGCACACCCGCTACTCGGGTTCCACCAGCCAAAATAACAAGCTGGTTAATTGTATACCAAGACTTTACGCTCTGACTAGAGGGCATTTCAAAAATAGTGATCCAGTCGGTGGGAGGCGATCAAAACGATGAGGGGATATCAAAAATAAAGGGGAGCCCCGGAGACTCCCCGCAACGATCAGGAGTCAAGTGTTTCGCCCGGTGGACTGCTCTCAGAACCGAAACACGCCCTTGAGCTCGACGAAGCGCGGCGAGCCGCCCGCCCCGAGGAACGAGCCCAGAATGCTGGTGGGGGGTGAAACCGTGCTGATCACCGAGCCGAATATCGACGGATTGGAGATGTTGGCATAGGGATTGTCGAAATTCGGGTGATTGAAGAGGTTCGAGGCCGAAGCGCCGAACGAGAAGGTGGCGCGCTCCTTAATTCGAATGCTCTTCATGAGTGCCAGATCCACATTGAAGAAATGCGGACCATAAAGCTGATTGCGTCCCATGGTGCCGAAGCCGCTAATGACGCCGGTCTGGGCGAAGCTGGGTGCAAATTGCGAAGTCGTGAGGCAGGGTGAGTTTACGCCATTGGGGCAACTCGTTGGAATATAACCGACCGGCGAGGCGAAAATGGTTGCGTTGTAGTTGTACGAATAAAGCGCACCACTAGCCGCGCCATCTACCACGCTGTACGGCAGACCGCTGCGGAGGAACCAGTTGCTCGAGAGCGTCCAACCGCCAAAAACGGAATTCGGGCCCCATTTGAACCCGCTGTGACGGAACATGTCAGACAGTACGAAATTCGCGCTTAAGTAGTGGCGGACGTCGTAATCCGAGTTTCCGTAATTGGCCAAAAGGTTAGATGGGTTCTGCGGGCTCGTGACGCTGAGATTGGTTGCGTTTGCCGAGTAGTACTCGTTGGCGATGCCGCCATTGGAAACTGCGTCCAGATCGTGGCTCCAGGTGTAATTGAGGTTGAATGTCAGGCCGGCCGACAGACGGCGCTGGAGGCTGATGGTGAGTCCGTTGTAATTTGCAATGCCCGCGTTGGTGTATTGCTCGATCGTTCCGAACGCCGGATTGGCAGGCGTGGCCGGCAAACCGGCGAAGCCGTTCGGACAGGGGCTCCCTTTCGCGCTTGGCGGACAGTAAGCGTTGATCCCGAAATCGGCGAGTGGGAGATGAACGCCGTGCATTCCGGAGTAGTTCACCGTCAGCACCATGTTTGCCCCCAGGGACTCCTGGATCTCGAAATTCCACTTGTAGTAAGTGGGCTGCATGAAAGTGCTCGGGAAACTGTAGAAGGTGGGCGGCGAGAATCCGGGAACCGACGCGGATAGGGAGTTGAAGCTTCCACCGGATTTAAAGCCTGTGAGTAAGGCCTGATTTTCTGCCGCGGCTGCGGTAAACGGACTGTTCGGCACGCTCGGGGCTAAGGCTCCCGTGGCCGGGACGATGGCCGTTAAGGTCTGCGGGGGATTGAAGGCTGAATTCTCGGCCAAACCGCCCGGCAGGTTATCGGCAAAGATTCCGGCCCCGGTGCGAATGACGGTCTTGTCGTTATTGAACGGTCTCCAGGCGATTCCAATTCGGGGTTCCGTGACGATCGCTTTGGTGTTCGCATAAGGATGTTTCTGGTCGAAAAGGATCAACTGGTTGTAAGGCGTGGATGCCGCGCCTGGGTCCGGCGTCAAGCTGGCGGGCGTTGCCAGACGTGTAAAGCAATCCTGGTCGCATGTTGGATTGGCATAGTTCTCGAACCGGAGATTCAGGGAGATGGTCAGCCGGTCGGTGGCTTTCCAGTCGTCGGCGACATAGCCGGCGCGCGTATTAAAGCGAATAACGGCTTCAGATGAAGAAGGAAAGCCCTGAAGGAGGTAGGAAGCCGGCCCGCCTCCGTTGAAGAAATCGTTTATATTCGTGTTGACCTCTCCATGCAGGAGACCGGCCAGGGACTCGAAGTCCAGGTCGGTGACGGTCTGGTGCAGCCAGCTAAAGCCGAGCCGGAATGTGTGGCGGCCTTTGATCAGGGAGAAGTCGTCCAGCAGCTGGTACTGGAACACACGCCGCCCGTTGGGGAAGAAGGCGTTCGCATTCGAGCTTTCGTCCCACGCTCCCACCGGGGTGAACGAGCCGTCGGTGAAGTTGAGGAACGTAGGCAGCGCAGCCAAGGCGCCGCTGGGGTTGGATGGGTTAAAGATCGCCGCATAGTAGAGAACCGATCCGCTGAGCTGATTTACTGCGCTCGAACCGAAGGTATGGGTCTCGGACACCTGACCGGCCATTTGCGGCTGGTTACTGGAAGCATTGAACGTGGGGCCGAACGCGCTGGTGTAGGTGGGTTGGAATCCGTTATCGCGGAAGATTCGGATATACCCTCGGTCCTTGTCGCTGAAAATATGATCGACTCGAGCCGCCCACTGGTATTCCGTCAGCAGACTGGTAGGTGCAGTTCTGAATTGATACTCGCATGGCGCGCTTCCGAGCAAGGGAGAGGAGAAGCTCCCGCACCCGCCGCCCGCGACCGGCGTCGCTCCTGAAGCGCTGTTGTAGATCTTGAAGGCTTGTTGGTAGAAGGGAATTTCCGCGGCGTTGCCGTTGGCCGTCAGGTTTTGGAGCGTGGCAGATTGGAATTGTGGGCTGGGGATGAGATTCAGCACGGCGCTCGCCGGCTGCAGGCTACGGACACCTTCGTAATCGACATCAAAGAAGGTGCGGTTCTTCCAGATGGGACCGTTGACACCGGTCGCCCATTGGTTGAAGTTATTGAAGGGCCTCGGCTGGCCCGATTGATTGAGGAAAAACTGATTCGAATTCATTTCGCGGCCGTTCCAGTTGTAAGTCGCATCGCCGTGCCATTGGTTGGTTCCCGACCTGGTGATGTAGGTGACCTGCGCTCCCGCATATTGGCCGTACTGCGCCGAGTAGGCGTTGTTGATCACGTTGGCTTCGGCGACATCATTGGCGCCGAGCATCAGGTTAGAGGCGCCGCTATTGTTGAGACTCAGGAACGGATCGTTAAAATTCATGCCGTTGATGGTGAACAGGTTGGAAATCCCGGGCATGCCGCTCGAGGAGAAATTGCCGTAGCCGGACTGGGTGTTCATGACTATGCCGGGCGCGGTCTGAGCTAAGTAGGTGAGGTCGCCGCCGGGGTTGGGCAGGTTGTCGATCATTTCCGTCGATATTCCGGTGGCGACATCCGCGTTCTCGGTCTGAAGCGCGGATGCAGCCTCAACCACGTCTACGCTCTGGGAGGCGCTGGCAACGGTCAGTTGCAAATTGATGGTAGTGGGTTGTCCGGCCAGGACCACCACTCCGGGACGGTCCTGGGTCTGAAAGCCGGTGGCACTTAGCTCCAGTTTATAAGTGCCCGGTGAGATGAATGCGAAACGATACTCCCCGCTGCCATTGGTAGTCGATTTCTGCGATACGTTGGTGTTGGCGTTTGTCAGAGTCAACATGGCGCCGGGTACAGACGCGCCCGTAGGATCGGTCACGATGCCCGTTACGTCGCCGGACGTGATCGACTGAGCGGGAGACTGGACGGTCAATGCGGCCAGCAGGCAAAGCCCAAAGAAGAGAACTAACGATTTGCTCAACATCGGTGAGCTACTGAACAGAACACCACGCCTGTCCGCAGCGATCGGATTTCGAGTCAGCATCTTGGTCATTTCATGCTCCTTTTGCGTAGCTTGCATTGTTTGATGGCCTCGCGCGCGTCCAGCGCCAAGTCCCCCGTTAAGCAAAAGACGAACAAGAAGCCCAAACAAACCAATTGAGCTCCCCGTGGACCGTACCGGGACTGCATTCCCGGTACCAAACATTACTGATGGCAGAATAACAAACTCGTTAGTCATTTACCATAGGTTTACGCGTCTGAGGCGGCGTTTCGAATACGGTTTCCGATAGAAACGGGAGAGCGATCTTCTAAAAACAGAAGTAAGCACCACCTTGAAGCGGTGCTTCGTTGGGCGTCGCCACCGTTGCGAACCTGCCAACTTCGCTCCCCCACGAAACAGCTCTTACTCCTATAATTCGTACAAGGGCACTTTTCAGAGGCTATGCGAAAACGAGTGATGTTCGGGTCGGCCGTGGTGCTGCTGAGCATCCTGGCTTCGCTGGTCGTCTCGCAAGGCTCCTTTAATCTTGGCGCCTTCGCTCCCGCGCCCTCCACAATCCAGCAAACTTACCTCTTTTGGGCCGTTTCGACCCTGATTTTCATCCTCACGGTCACGCTCGGCTTCATGCTGTTCCGGACCGTGGTGAAGCTCTACATCGAGCGGCAGACCAACCGCCCCGGCTCGCACATCAAATCCAAGCTCATTGGCGGCGCGCTGGCGCTCAGCGTCTTGCCGATCTTCTTTCTAGTACTGTGGAGCGTCTCGGTACTGAATCGGAATTTGGACAAGTGGTTCAGCCGGCCCGCCACCACCGTCAATATCGATCTGGTGCAGATCGCCGCCGCGCTCAATCAGGAGCAACGGGAAAAACTGACTGCCCAGGCTCACTGGCTGGCTTCCCAACCCGCCCAAAGCGCCGACTTCTACGAACGCTTCTGCCAGGAGAACCAGATCGAGAGGGCGGAAATCGATCACGCTGACGGTAGCCGCCGGATCCTTTGCTCGGTTTCGGCGTCTGGCCAAGGTGAGTCCCACGATGCCGAGCTGTTTAAGGCCAGCATCCGGACGGAGGAAGGAAACCTCATTCTCGCGGCGCGGATGCCGCTGGACCTGGCCGCCAAACAGCGCGAAATCAATCGAGCGGTGGCCGACTATGACCGGCTGTCGGTGGATAAGAAGGCCTTCCGCCGTGAGTACCTGCTGCTGTTATCTTTGATCACTCTCTTCATTCTCTTTTTCGCCATCTGGATTGCCCGCTACATGGCCGGACAAATCAGCACACCCATCACGGCGCTGCTGCGCGCGGCCGAGCAGATTCGCAAAGGCAATCTTAGCTACCGCATCCGAGTGGACGCCATTGATGAAATGGCCACGCTGGTGCGCGCCTTCAACGAAATGACGGAGGCTCTGGAAACCAACAGCAAGGAGTTGGAGGCCCGGCGGCGGTTCACCGAAGCGATTCTGGAGAGCATTCCCACGGGCGTCATCTCACTCACCTCCGACGGACGCATTCAGCGTGTAAATCGCGCCCTGCTCGGCATCTTCCCGGAAGAGCAGGTGGCGCGGGCGGCCCGTTTGAGCGACTTGTTCTCGCGCGAAGACACCGCCGAGATCCGTTACCTGATGAATCGCGCCCGCCGCACCGCGGTGGCCGGCACCCAGATCGAGTACAAAGCGGAGCGGCGCGTCCTGCATCTGGCGCTTACCGTGGCCGCGCTCGATGAACAACGCAGTTCCGGCTTCGTTCTGGTGGTCGAAGATACCAGCGAGCTTTTACGAGCCCAGAAGGCAGCTGCCTGGCACGAGGTGGCCCGCCGCGTGGCGCACGAGATCAAGAACCCGCTCACGCCCATCGCGTTGTGCGCCGACCGCATCGCGCGACAGTTGGCGCGTCCCGAGCAAACCGCCGATACGCGGCGCATTTTGCAAGAGTGCTCGGCCACCATCGCGCGCGAGGTGGAAAGCGTCCGCACCCTGGTAGACGAGTTCTCGCAGTTCACCCGCTTCCCGGCCGCGCAGCCGGTGCCGTCCGATTTGAATCAAATTGTGGACAACGCCGTTTCCGTATTCGAGGGGCGCCTGGATGGGATTCGTGTCGAAAAGGATTTGGCGCCCGGCCTGCCCTTGGTGCAGGTGGATCGCGACCAATTCAAGCGCGTGGTCGTGAATCTGGTGGATAACGCCGCCGAAGCGATGCAGGATTCGCTGGTGAAAAGCCTCTACATCGGGACCCGCTCAACAGGAGCCGATGCGGTGGAGTTGGTGGTCGCCGATACGGGTTGCGGTGTCTCGCGGGACGACAAAGAAAAACTGTTCCTGCCGTATTTTTCGACCAAGGGGCGGGGAACTGGGCTCGGCCTTGCGATCGTGAATCGCATCCTGGCCGATCACGAAGCCACCATCCGCGTGGAAGACAACCTGCCCACCGGCGCTCGTTTCATCGTGGAACTTCCCATCCGAACCGTCGACGAGATGCAGGCCAAAGCCGAGGCCAAAGCCGCCGAAGCCAAAGCGAAGGCCGTGGAAGTCGCTCCGGCGGAGACCCGATCGTGAAGCCGGCGCACATTCTGATCGTCGACGACGAGCCGCTGATCCGGCAGTCGCTGGCCGGCGTTTTGGAAGACGAAGGGTACCAGACGCACGCCGTGGCGACCGGCGAGGAATGCTTTGCCGAGATCGCGCGCAACGCCTACGATCTGATCCTTCTCGACGTCTGGTTGCCGGGGATGGACGGATTGGAGACGCTGGCCCGTCTGCAGGAAATCGCTTTCGCTCATCGGCCCGTGGTGGTGATCATTTCGGGCCACGGGACTATCGAGACCGCGGTGAAAGCCACCAAGCTCGGCGCGTTCGATTTCCTCGAGAAGCCGCTCACCATTGAAAAGGTACTCGTGGTGGTGAAGAATGCGCTGCAGCAGCGCAAGCTGGAATTGGAAGTGGAGCGCCTTAAGGAAGACGGCCGGCGCGAGTTGCAAATCATCGGCGAGAGCGTCCCGATGAAGGCGCTGCGCCAGCAGCTGGCCCTGATGGCCGCCACCAACGGGCGCGTGCTGATTTACGGCGAGAGCGGAAGCGGCAAGGAATTGGTGGCGCACGCCATTCACAACAGCAGCGCGCGGGGCGCCGAAGCTTTCGTCGAAGTAAATTGCGCCGCGATTCCCGAAGACCTCATCGAAAGCGAGTTGTTCGGGCATCGCAAAGGCAGCTTCCCCGGCGCCACTGAAGATAAGACCGGCAAGCTGCAAAAGGCCGACGGCGGCACGCTGTTCCTGGACGAAGTCGGAGACATGAGCTTGAAGACCCAGGCCAAGGTGCTGCGATCGCTGGAAGAGCAGCGCTTCGAACCGGTGGGCGCGGAGACTTCCATTCAGGTGGATGTGCGCGTGGTGGCGGCCACCAACAAGAACCTGGAAGAAGAGATCGAGCGCGGCAATTTTCGCGAAGACCTGTTCTATCGCCTGAACGTGATTCCCTTCTATGTTCCGCCGCTGCGCGAACGGATCGAAGATATTTCCTTGCTGGCCGAACACTTTCTGAAAGAGTTCACCACCGCGTACGGACGCCGGCCGAAGGAATTAACGCCCGAAGCCTACGAAGTGCTGAAGGAGCACCGCTGGCCGGGCAACGTGCGCGAACTGCGCAATCTGATGGAGCGCATCGTCATCATGAGCCCACAGGTGCGCATCGACGCGCGGCATATTCCACTGATTCCGGGCAAGCGCGCGGTGTTCGAGCGGTCGGCCGATCGCTTGGGCAGCCTGCATGAAGTTCGCGCGGCCGCCGAGCGCGAGTACATCCTCAAGACCCTGGATGAAACCAAGGGAAATGTGACCAAAACCGCCGAACTGCTGGGTCTGGAGCGCAGCAATCTTTACCGCAAAATGAAAGCGCTGGGAATCGGTCCCAAGGAATAACGCCCGCGGCGCTGCGGTGAAGACGCAACGCAGCCGACAGCGTGTTTCAGGATCGCCCGCGTCGGTTCATAGCAGTTGAAAGTTCACTTGAATCACGGCTTCCGTGGCAATCGGTTTGCCGTCCAGTATTGCGGGGCGAAAGCGCCAATGGGAAACGGCCTCGATGGCCTTCTCATCCAGCCCCAGCCCTAGGCTCTGGCGAACGTGGACGTCGCGAACGTGGCCGCTGGCGTCCACTTCGATGGTCAGTACCACCACGCCTTGGTGTTTGGCCTTGCGCGCTTCTTCGGAAAATTCCGGCTCCACTTTGTAGATCAGTTGAGGCGGCGTCACACCGGCTCCGCGATGAACGCTGAGTCCCGGCGGCCCGGATGTGGATTCGCCGATGCCCTGGCAGCAGCCGTGATCGCCGATGCCGTTGTCGCCGTCGTTTCCGAATGCGCCTTTAGCCAGGTGACTATAGGGATCGCCGATGTTCGCGCTGGTGTTGACCAGCGGGATGTCGAACGCGATCGTGATGGGGAGTGCGATCGGCGGATGATCGCTGGCGGTGGGCGGAATGAATGTCCGGTGCGCCTGGGACGGAGGCGAGCCATGCCGGGCCGGGAGCGCGCTGCGGTTGCTTCCTCCTGCGTGGGACTCGGTGGCCTGGCGTGGATGGAAGAACGTCAGCGGTGTGACGTGGAGAGCTGCGGCCGGCTGAATGGATCGCGATATCGGCAGCGATGTGGCCAGTAACAATAGCGCGAGCAGGATGTGCAGCCCGAACGAAAACGCTTGCGATCTGGCGGTGGGCATGCATTCGCCGATGCAACTAAGTGCCCAGCGAGTAAGTCGAAGTAAGTCAACGCTCGCGCGTGCGTGTGGCTGCCTCTTGCGCTCCACACGTGTGCGAGCGGTTCACTCGCTAACCGAGTTCCCTCAGCAATCCAATTCATCAGTCGATAAGATCCTTTGGACGTGTCGGATGAAACAAACAAATCTATGGGAAAATGTTGAGGCGGGGGATGTGCTAGGCTTGATACTCTCCCCCGGTGAAAGTGTAATGAAACCTGCATTTACTACCGAACGGGGAGCAGTCTACAAAACAGATTGCATGAATTTGTTCGCGTCCCTTCGCGATGGCTGCATCGACACGGTTTTCGCCGATCCTCCCTTCAATCTGGGCAAAGACTACGGCCATGGCGCTCACCACGATGAGCTCGACGCAGATGGCTATCTGACTTGGTGTTTCGGTTGGATCGATGAAGCGGTACGCGCGCTCAAGCCCGGCGAGCAAAAACGCTGGGATTGCTCTTAGCAACCATGCCGAATCTCCACAAAATCGGAATTCTGCAGACACTTCGCACCAGGTTTGGTGAACTTTATAAAATCAAGGGGAGCGAATCGCTTTTCAGACTTGGTGAAGATGCGGCGCGAATCTATATTCGATATTCCAAAGTGCATTCGGGTGGAGGAGCCTTCTTTGGCATCCGCGAAGTCGACCTGCGGCAGCTAGATGGGTACAACTCGTTTTTCTGCTTTCTGGTTGACGACGGGTCCGCGCCCTTGTTCGTGCCATATGAGGACTTTGAAGAGGTTTTCCGAAATGCCCAAACCGCAACGGACGGGCAGTACAAAGTCCAGCTGCTTCCAGGGAGCAATGGCCTGGAGCTTTATGTCGCGCGCCAAGGACGTTTCAACGTCGAGGGCTACCTAGGATTTGAAACCATCGCCCGTAGTCTAAATTCCGAGCTGCTTCGTGAGGCTCATAGCCTAACCCATTCGCAAGTACAGACCTATCTGGCGGGGATTGGGCACCTTAAGCGATATGAGGTCTACGTGCCAGAATGTGACGCCGGTAGGTTAGATTGGTCGATGACCGAGCGATTTGCCTTGAGGGGAAGCATCCCTTCCGGTTTTGAACAAGTCCGCGGAATCTTATCAGAGATCGACGTGATATGGATAGCACGGGGAGGCGAGGCGATCGAAGGACTCTTCGAAGTGGAGCATTCGACTACGGTATACTCGGCGCTCCTGCGCTTCAATGATATACACCTCACAGACCCAAAAGTTTTACGGTTTTCAATCGTTTCAAATGAAAGCAGACGCGGTCTCTTCGCACGGCAACTGTTCCGGCCTACTTTCAGGAAGAGTGGCCTCGCCGACCTGACCAGCTTTCTCGAGTATTCGAATGTTCTTGACTGGCATATGCGCCTTGCAAAGGGAAGGTTGGACCAGCAGACTCCGCACGAAAATTGATTTGAAACGGAGAATGCCGGGGCACAACGCGAGAACCGCCATTGTTTAACGTCCGGTCGCGCATCTCCTCCGGTGGAAACATAGGGGGTACCGGGATCTTGAGCTCTGGATCTTGAACACCATGCCGCAAATCGTCGAGGAAGTCTATTTTGTCGGAACCAAGGAACGGATTGGACGGCTCGGTCTTACTCCCGTCGTTGGCGAGATCCGGTTAGCTTTAACTGGCTTTCAGCTCTCGGTTAGGGAGAAAAAGGATTCTAAGGGCAGCGCGGCCGTTAGAAAACTCATCGACGAGCAGTTTGACCGGCTCGGTGGCTGGACCAAGAAAGTTTCTGGCGATATGGACTGGATCAAGTGCAAGGTTGTGAGCGGTACTAGCGTTTGCATTGGCGTTGAAGTGCAGATCTCGGCAGGAAGCGACCTTCTATTCATGGATATGATCCATCTGGACGCTGCCTTCCGCGAGGGGCGGATCGACGTCGGTGTGGTGATCGTCCCGAGCGACAAGCTCAGCAAATATCTGACGGATCGCGCGCCGTGCATGTCCGACGCGAAGAAACACGCCAAGGCGGCGCGTCTGGAAGATTCATCCATCGTCCTCTTTGCAATCGAACACGACGGCGCCGGACCTCCTTTAGCGAAACAAGCTAAGAAATAGCCGCATCGGGAAAGTTCACCGGCTCTCCAGTTGCCCGCGCGCCGCGGCGGTCGCTAACTCGTCGCAGCGATTGTTGTCGGCGTGCGAAGCATGTCCCTTCGTCCAGGACCAGATGGTCTTGTGCCGCGAGTTTTGTTCGTCCAACTCGTGCCACAAATCCTGATTCGCCACCGCCTTCTTCCCACCCGTGCGCCAGCCGTTCATCTTCCACTTGTGAATCCACTCCGTGATGCCGTTCTTCAGGTAATTCGAATCGGTCACGATTTCGACGGAGCACTCTTCTTTCAACGCGCGCAGGCCCTCTACTGCGGCCTTCAGCTCCATGCGATTGTTGGTGGTCTCAGGCTCAGAGCCGTACATCTCGCGCGTCTTATCGCCATAACGGAGGATGCATGCCCAGCCGCCCGGGCCAGGATTGCCGATGCAGGCTCCGTCTGTAATGAGCTGGATTTTCTTGATGTCCGGCTTCAGGCGGGAACTCCAGCTAACTCGTTTTCGAAGAACGCATCCACGCGATCCAGGATTTCGGCGGCCGCGGTGGTCCTGTAAATCTCGACGCGCAGCTTCGATCCGTTGCGCACGCCGTGCGTGAAGTAAGTGGCGAACTGTTTCATCTTGCCCACCGTGTCAGGTTCGCCGCGCTCGCACAACATCCGAAAGTAAGTGCGCATCAGGTCGTAGCGCTGGCGCTCCGTGGGATGCTCGTATGTACCGCTGGCAAGATACTGCTGAATCTGCCGGAAAATCCACGGATTCGACGATGCCGTGCGCCCGATCATCACCGCGTCGCAGCCCGTCTCGCGCACCATGCGAACCGCGTCCTCGGGGCTAACGATGTCGCCATTGCCGATCACCGCGATGTGCCGCACCGCTGCCTTCACTTCAGCGATGCGGGACCAGTCCGCCTTGCCGCTATAGCCTTGCTCGCGCGTGCGCGGATGCAGCGCGACGGCTTGCAGTCCGCAATCTTCGGCCAGTTGAGCCATTCTTACGGTGACCAGCTCGCGATCGTTCCAGCCGGCGCGGAACTTCATCGTGAACGGAATCGAAATGGCCGCCCGCACCTTGCGAAGGATCTCCTCCACCAGCGGAAGATCGCGTAACAATCCCGAACCGCCATTGCACTTGACCACTTTGTTGACCGGGCAGCCAAAGTTGATGTCGACGATATCGAATCCAAAATCCTGGCAAGCCTTGGCCGCGTCGGCCATCACCTGAGGATCGGAGCCAAACAGTTGCGCCGAGATGGGATGCTCCTCCGGCTCGAAATACAGATAGCGAAACGCGCGCGTGGGTTTCCTGGCCTTCGAGGAGTTGGCTTTGAGCGAATTCACCACACCATGCGAGCTGGTGAACTCAGTCATGATCAGCCCGCACCCGCCCTGATTGCGGATTAGCCGCCGAAAGACCGTGTCGGTGACCCCAGCCATGGGGGCCAGCACCGTAGCGGGCGCAATACGCGCCGGACCGATATGAAATTCGCTGGGAAAATCGGACATCCTAAGCTATTTTAGCGGGTCAGGCTCCGAAACGTAAATGACGCCCGTTGCGTTTAATGTAGTAAGCGCGGAGGACTGAGCGTGAACGTGAATTGGAAACTGGCGTCGGCTTTTGCGACGGGAGCCGTGCTGGCCTCTGGAATCGTGTATTTCGCGGTGAAGCCCGTGGATGCTCCTAGAGCGGACGTGCCGAAGCCCGCGGTTGCGGCAAAGACCGTTGCTCCTCCTGCGCCGGAGCCTGCCCCTGTGGCGCAACTTCCGGTTATCCACCGAGCCCCGGTTCGCGAAAAGCCATCGCCCATGCCGCCGCCCGTACGGCGCCAGAAGGAAGCCGTCATCGCCCGCAACGACCCACCGCCGGCGCCGCCTCCGCCTCCGCCAGCGCCCGCTCCAGATCCCGTCGCCGCGCCTCCCGCGCCGCCCGCCCCGGCCCCCGTTTTGGCGCCCGTGCCAGTGGAAAATGTTTCGCTACCGGCGCCGAATGTCGAAGTCCGCGTTCCACACACCGTAACTCTCGCGGTGGGCGCATTGCTGCCGGTTCGCATCGGCGAAACGCTATCGTCGGCGCGTAATCAGCCCGGTGACACCTTCCTGGCCACGCTCACCCAGCCGCTCGTAATCGACGGGTTCATCATCGCCGAACGCGGCGCTCGTCTGGAGGGCCGGGTGGTGGAGGCCGGCGCATCCCACTTGGGAATCTCGGTGGTGCGTCTGGCCACGGCCGACGGCCAGAACATCCGCATTCGCACCGAGCCGTTCGTTAAGCAGGCCACGAGTTCCACTGGAACCGACGCCGCCAAGATTGGAGCTGGGGCCGCGATCGGAGCCGTCATTGGAGCCATCGCAGGCGGCGGTAAAGGCGCGGCCATCGGAGCAGGCGCTGGTGGCGCGGTGGGCGCGGGCGATGTGCTGCTCACGCGCGGGCAGGCCGCCGAGATCAAGGTAGAAACCCGGGTCAGTTTCCGCGTTCAGGATTCCGTCCTCATCACCGAGCGCCTTGATTAATTGAAGATCGGCGTCGGAGGCAGTACTGAGATCCAAAACTGGTTTGGGTATCCGAACGAAACTCCTTGCAATCGACCGTCTGGGTAGTACTCGCTGAGCACGAAGTTAAAAACCAATGTGATGGATTTGACTCCGCAACTCTTGCGGAACGACGACGCTCGAAGCGCGTAGTCAACCGCCGGGCTGAGAAGTGGATGCGTGCCGGACGAGAAAGTTGTTTGAATGGACCCGTCTGAAGCCACGAGCACCGTAGCCGTCACGCTGCCCGAAATACGAGCTGCAGCCGCCAGCGGGGGATACAGCGGCATCTGCAGTCGCTCAACGCAAGACATGTTGGACTCTGTGTCCTGGGCGAATGCCGTCCACAAGCTGGCGGTACCCGCAAGGATCAACGTCGCCAATAACCGCATTTTGCACCTCCTCAGCGAAATCCGATGTCGTCCTTCACCGTCTCCATCCAGTTGTAAACGATGGGACAGTAGCCGACGCGATCCAGGAACTGCCACATGCGGCTCGCAATCGATCCCGTCCCGCGCACCACGTGCGGGAAGTTCACGCAATTATGCGGACGCGCTTCGTAGACACTGCACAGATTGCCCTCCAGAAACACGCAGCCCCCCTCATTGCGTTTCAGGATCATTTCGCCGGAATCATCCAGAGCCGTGAATTGTTCGACGAACTCGGTCTCGCTCATTCCAACAAACTTCGCCAGCTTCTCGACATCTTTCTCCGTGATGCCGACCTCGCTAACGCGGCAGCAATTCGCGCACGCCGTGCAATCGATCTCCGCTTCAATCTCCTCGCCGAAACGGCGCAGCCGGCGATCGGAATGCCGATGGTTTTTCAAATAGACGCGAAAGCGGGCGTTCTCGCCGTGGTTCTGCTGTTCGAGCCGGCGGATCTGGACTAGATCTGTAATCATTCTCTAGAATCAATTATGGCTTCTTCAAATGTCGCTTCGGGCGAAGAGTTTTACCGCATCCAAAAACTGCCGCCCTACGTGTTCGCCGTCATCAACGAGATGAAGGCCAAGGCGCGAGCGGCGCAAAAGGATGTCGTGGACCTCGGCATGGGCAATCCGGATGGCTCCACGCCCGAGCCGATCGTCAAGAAATTGATCGAAGCGGTACGCAATCCACGCAATCATCGTTATTCGATGTCGCGCGGTATTCCCCGGCTGCGTGCGGAAATTGTGAAGCGCTATCGCACCAAATACGGTGTCGAGCTGGATTCCGAGAGCGAAGCGATTGTCACCATCGGCGCCAAGGACGCGCTGGCGCATTTGCTCTTCGCGGTGATCGGCCCGGGCGACGCCGTGGTCTCTCCGAACCCCGCTTATCCGATCCATCAGTACGGCGTCATCATGGCCGAAGGGCACGCCTGCATGCTTCCCATGCCGACCCCCGCGGAGTTCCTCAATCGCCTGGAGCATCTGTATAACACCTCCTCACGGAAGCCGAGGATGATCCTGATTTCATTTCCTCACAATCCAACCACGCACTGCGTCGATCTGCAATTCTTCCGCGACATTGTGGCGCTGGCGGCGAAGCACGGCACCATGATCGTGCATGATTTCGCCTATGCCGACTTGGGCTTCGACGGCTACGAGCCTCCCAGCATTCTGCAAGTGGAGGGCGCCAAAGAAATCGCGGTCGAGATTTACTCCATGTCGAAGAGCTTCAACATGGCGGGCTGGCGCGTCGGATTCTGCCTCGGGAACAAGAAAATGATCGGAGCCCTGGCCCGCATCAAAAGCTATCTCGATTACGGCGTCTTTCAGCCCATCCAGATTGCTTCCATTATCGCGCTGCGCGAGTGCGCCAAGGACACCGAGAAGATCCGCGGCATATATCAGAAGCGCCGCGATGTACTCATCGCCGGTCTCGATCGCGCGGGCTGGCCGGTGGAACGGCCGCAGGGCACCATGTTCGTCTGGGCGCCGATCCCAGAAAAGTATCGCGCCAAAGGTTCGCTCGAGTTCTCGAAGCTGCTCATGGAAAAAGCGCTGGTCGCTGTATCGCCAGGCGTTGGATTCGGGCCGCTCGGCGAAGGCCACGTCCGTTTCGCGCTCATCGAGAATCAACACCGCACCCGGCAGGCCACCAAGGCGATCCAGCACTTCTTGAAGAAGTAATTCGAGCGATCTGCGTTCATCCGTGTTCATCTGTGGCTAAACTCTTAAAGTCCGGTGCTCCACTCGTGCTTTTTGACATCGACGGCACATTGATTCGCCGCGCCGGGCCGCATCACCGGGAAGCTCTGGTAGAGGCGATTCGGCGCACGGCGCATGTCGAGACCACCACCGAAGGAGTTCCGGTGGCGGGCATGCTGGATCGCGACATCCTGACTTCGATGATGCTGACCGCGGGCATGCCGCGAACCGCGATCCGCCGTGTGATGCCGGAAGTGATCGCTCGCGCGCAATCCATTTACGTTCGGCGCGCGCCCGACATTTCGAGAAAAGTCTGCCCCGGCGTCCGCAGCCTTCTGCGGCGCTTGACCGCCCGCGGCGTCGTGATCGGACTCGTCACCGGCAATCTCTCGCGCATCGGCTGGCGAAAGATGGAGCGCGCGGGGCTCCGGCCGTATTTCCGTTTCGGCGCTTTTGCGGAGCTGGCTCGCGACCGCGCCGGGCTGGTTCGGGTCGCCATCCGCCGTGCTCGCCGCGAACGATGGATTAGCCGTGAGAGCGCCATCACGCTGATCGGCGATCATCCCAACGATGTGCTCGCCGCCAAGGCCAATCACATTCGTGCCGTGGCCGTGGGCACGGGAATCGTTTCGCTGGAAGAGTTGCAATCGCACTCGCCGCTCATCGCCATTCCGGATCTCAGATCGCTCACGTTGGATGACCTTTTGTAACGGAATCTTTATATGCGCGTGAGACAATCGGGAAGTGTGTCGATTCGCGATCGTCTTGTTGGTTTTGCCGCTGTCGCTGCTGCCTATCCGGATGCCGGCTCAGACTGACGTAACTACACCCGATGGGAATGCCTCGGCCGCCGATCCTGAGACGTGGAACCTCTACTTTCAGGCCACTTCCATTGGCCAATATCACGGAACGTTCACCTCTCCTTATGCGGGTCCGCTGAGTCTCGAGGCCAATCCCGAGCGCGACGTGTCGATCACCACAACGTTATTCTTCGCTCTTCGCCTCAGCCGGAACACACGGTTTGTATTTGATCCCGAAATCGCGGGAGGGCGCGGGTTTAGCCACGTGGATGGACTCGCCGATCCCTCCAACGGCGAACTGCCGCGAGTTGCGACCGCCACTCCCAAGCCGTACATCGCACGCCTCTACATTTCTCATGATTTTGGTTTTGGCGACGCGGTGGAGCACGTGGAGAGCGACGAGAATCAATTGGCGGGCGACCGGCCCATGGTCCGCTACACGATTACAGCGGGGCGGTTTTCCCTCAGCGATTTTTTCGACGACAATAGCTATTCCCACGACCCGCGAACCCAGTTCATGGCGTGGGGGCTGATGTACAACGGCGCCTGGGACTATCCGGCGGACACGCGCGGCTACACCTGGGGGATCGTCAATGAGTTTCATACCAGGAACTGGTCTTTTCGATATGGGGTGGCCGCCGAGCCTTCGGTCGCAAACGGTGGAAGGTTCGACAGGCGGCTTTTTGTCGATCAGGGCCAAACGTTCGAGGAAGAGCGGCGCTATTCGATCGCGAGTCACCCCGGCGCCATCCGCTGGCTGCAATATCTCAATCGCACCAGATCCGGCAGCTACGCCGAAGCGGTGCGCCTGGCGGAGCAAACCGGGACCACGCCCGATGTTCAGGCCATACGCCGTCCGGGGACGCTCAAATACGGCACTGGCGTGAGCTTCGATCAGGAGCTCTCTCGCGACGTCGGGGTCTTCTCGCGGCTGGGTTGGAACGACGGCAAGACCGAAGACTTCGCATTCACCGCCATCGATAGGCTGGCCGAAGCGGGGGTGTCGGTGAAGGGGACGCGCTGGAAGAGGAAAGACGATGTTGCCGCCACTGCGTTTTCGGCTGCGGGAATCTCGGGCGTGCACGCGGTGTACCTGGCGATGGGAGGGCTCGATTTTTTGCTCGGCGATGGAAAACTCAACTACGCGCCCGAATATCTTTGGGAAACTTACTACACCGCGCGAGTCGTTCGCGGTTTCTATGCCACCTTCGACGCGCAGCATTACAACAATCCAGCCTACAATCACGATCGCGGCCCGGTCTGGGTTGAGTCCGTCCGGCTCCACATCGAGTTCGGTATCAAGCCGCTCCAGGCCAAGTGATTTTGCAGTAGGCTGATGAAATGAGCTCATCGGATCCCGCACGTCGATTGTTGCGCCACACCGTGGCGACGCTCGCTTATCGCGGCTGCAAAGCCGTCCGGGGCGCGAGCGAGACATTCGGCGAGTTTCATGCTTCGCCCGATACGCGCACGCCTGGCCAGGTTCTGGCTCACATCGGCGATGTTCTCGATTGGGGCCTGTCGATGGCGCGTGGCCAGCAGCAGTGGCGCGAGTCGACGCCGCTACCTTGGCGCCAGGAGGTACACCGCTTCTTCGCGGCATTAGAAGCGTTTGACGACTATCTGGCTTCCGAGGAACCGCTGCATGTCCCGGCTGAAAAATTGTTTCAAGCCCCGATCGCCGACGCCCTCACGCACATCGGCCAGATCGCCATGCTGCGCCGTATGGCAGCCGCCCCGGTGCGTGGGGAAAACTATTACGTCGCGAAGATCGCCGTGGGGACTGTTGGTCCCGATCAGCCCGCGCCGGTTCACGAATTCAATTAGTACGCTCGCTCCTGGCTTCCGCTTCCACCGCGCGCATCAGGCGCAGAGTGTTCCCGCCGTAGATTTTGCGAATGTCGTCCGCCGAGTACCCTTTCTCCAGTAACGCGCGCGTGAGGTTGGGGAATTTCGATACGTCCTCCAAGCCCCGTGGCGTGCAGAACACCCCGTCGAAATCGCTGCCGATTCCCACAGCGTCGATTCCCCCGATCTTCACCGCATGATCGATGTGCGCGACCACGTCTTCAAGCGTCGCGGGCGGCACTTTCTTGCGGTATTCGGCGATGGTGGCGTCCTCGCCCTGCGCACCCGGCAGCGTGCTGTCCTGCACGGTTTTCGAGGCCGCCGCCGACTTCTCCGACAGGAACCCGCAGTTGAAGTTGATCTGTATGACGCCGCCCTTCTTGGCCAGCGCCGCGATCATCTCGTCCGTCATGTTGCGTGGAACGTTGCACAGCGCCCGGCAGGAGGAGTGCGAAGCGAAGATCGGCGCCTTGCTCGCCGCCAGCGCGTCCCAAAACGTTTTGTCGGCGGTGTGCGAAATGTCGATGATCATTCCCAGCCGGTTCATCTCGTGCACCACTTGCTTGCCGAAAGGCGTAAGCCCGTTGTGATGTTCCACGCCGGCCTTTTCCACGTCGCCCGAGGAATCCGCCCAATTGTTGGTATTGGTATGGGTCAGGGTCATATAGCGGACGCCCAGATCGAAATAGTCGCGCAGCAGGCCCAGGCTGTCTTCGATGGCGTGCCCGCCTTCGATGCCCATGAGCGCCGCGATTTTGCCTTGTTTGTGGATTCGCTCGATGTCGTCGGCCGTGGTGGCGAGGGCGAAGTCGTTAGGGTAGCGCTCGACGATTCCGTGGCGCACAGTATCGATCATTTCGAGTGTTCGCCGCGCCGAGTGGTTTCCATTGACGTAGCTCGACGAAACATAGACGGCGAAAAACTGAGCGCCTACGCCGCCTTCCTTGAGCGACGTGATGGTGGTGTGGCCGTCGTTCTTGTTTTTGCCGATGTCGTAACCATCGACTGTCCGGCTGGTGATGTCGTTGTGGGTGTCGATCAGGAGCGCCGACCGATCCACGCGCTGGACCTCGGCGTCAGTCACCGGCCGCGTCTGCCCGAGGCACACGAGCGCCAGAGCCACCATTCCGCATAGGATTCGCATCATCCTGAATATAGCAGCGAATATAGCGCAATATACGTGGGCTGATGCTTCGGTCGTTCAACGCCGACGAATCGATAAATCGATCAGACACGCAGGCGACCCTCGCGGCAATTGCTTCGAGCAGCAGCGTGATTTTACGCCTAGCAGCCCGTGTCTAAAGTACAAAACATGTGGTGCCGAAAATGTTTTGGCCTTAAAATCGATCTATGGCGATGGGGACGCGGAAGAAGCGACAAAGGCAAGAGGAACTCTGGTATGGCGGC
>Ga0182024_10001457_pt1 | contig 61011 bp, 64 predicted proteins | sample P32metaG_FD_120480 | JGI IMG/M metagenome (GOLD analysis project Ga0182024, IMG submission 120480) | Permafrost microbial communities from Stordalen Mire, Sweden - P3-2 metaG (Illumina Assembly) | ecosystem: Environmental > Terrestrial > Soil > Wetlands > Permafrost | place: Sweden: Stordalen...
CGCAAGGCGCCCAGCGTACATCTCCGCATCCTCGCAGTCGCTCGTGATCAATATCGTCTATCCGGGCGCCACCGTGCCCGGCCTGGTGCTGAACGTCAGCCCCCTGCCGGCCGCGTGCACGGTCACCAGCGGCACCACGATGTGTAACGTTGCCGTCGTCGCGCAGTCGTCGGCGAAGAATTTCATCGTGACGTTTTTCGACGCGCCCAACGGTCAGGGCAACGCGCTCTCGACCTCGACTGTCGCGGTCCCGCCCGCTCCCAACGGCGTCGCGACGATCAATCTCACGCTCGATGGAGTCGTCGCGCGCGTCGGACTGAGTCTGGTCGGGCTTACGTACGGACGGGCGGGTTCAGCGCCGCTCGTGGTCACGGCGTACGATGCCGACGGAAACGTGATCGGCGGCACTGCGCCGTACAGCGCGCCGATCCTGTTGAGTACCTCGTCGGCCGCGCTGACGCTCTCGACCGCGTCGGTGACGAGTCCCGCGAGCGCCGTCAACGTCACCTACAACGGCGTCCTCGACCCGACGCTGCTGGTGATTGCCCAGCCCCAGGGCAGAGCGCCAATCGATCTTCAGCCGTTCGGTCCGACGCCGACCCCGGCGTCCTCGCCGACGCCGACCCCGATGCCGACACCCACACCGACGCCGACGCCGGCTCCGCTGACCGGCGTCCCGCCGCTCGCACTTTCGCTCACGATAACCGGTCCGGCGACGGTCACGGTGCAAGAGACGGGCTATCGCGGGCAGTACACGGTGCAGACCAGCAACCCGTACGTCGTGACCGTCGCGACGCCGGTGACCTCGACCGCCGACGTCACGCCGATCGCGATCAACGCCGTCGGATCCGGAACGGCGAACGTGACCGTCAGCGACTCCTACGGTCAGTCGGTCGTCTTCACGGTCACCGTGACTTTGACGCCGGTTACGATCCAAGGCATCCACCGCGCTGGGGGCCAGCCATGAATCGTCCGCTCGCCGCAATCCTCGCCGTTGTCGTGCTGACCGCCTGCGGCGGCGGGGGCGGCAGCTCCGTACCGTCGGCGCCGAAACCGGCGAGTACCGGCGTGGGCGTGCTTGCGTTCTCGATCGTGGTTCCGGTCAAGCCGGCGCCCTCGGCGCTACGACGCAAGCCGGCCTACGTCTCCCCCGCGACGCAATCGGTATCATTCCAAGTCGGCGCATCGACGCCGCAGATCGTGACGCTCGCACTCGGCAGCGCCACCTGCCCGCTGATGACGCTCGGATACACGTGTACCGCCGACGCGCAAGTCGCCGCAGGCCCCAGTCAATCGCTGACCATCAAGACGTTTGCCAGCACCGATGGTTCGGGCGCGGTGTTATCGCAGAACACCATCGTCATTAGCGTTGTGGCCGGGCAGACGAACCCGGTCACGGTATCCCTCAACGGTGTCGCGGCAACGCTGACGCTCGCGGTGCTGCCGCAGGCGTCGGTGACGAAGTGCACACCGTCGTCCGTCACCGTGACCTGGAGTGCGTTGGACGCGGCCGGAGACACGATCGTCGGTCCCGGGACGATCGTGGCATCGGACGGCACGCCGGTGGCCCCGACGCTGGCGGTCTCGGATCCGGCCCGCTTCACGGTCGGCGCGCCGATTGGAAACACCTGGAGCGTTGCCTACAACGGTGCGGGCGGCGGTGCGTCGGTGACCGTGACCGCGACGAATCCCAACGTCGCCAGCGGCAGCGTGCAAGTCACGCTGCGTGCGGGATCGCGCCTCTTCACGACCGCAGCGGCGGCGGTGAACGTCGTGGGGCCGCCGTACACCGGCGCGGCGACCGCCATCACCAACCTCGTGAACGAACCCGTCCGGCTGCTCGTGGACGGCTCGTGCACGCTGTTCGTCGCCAACAATGCCGGCGGCGGGGCGGACACCGTCACCGTCTACGCACCGCCGTATACCGGCGCGCCCATCGCAACGGTGCTGACCAGCAACGTCATCGACCTGGCCCTTTCAGCGGCCGGCAATCTGTTCGTCCTGAGCGGATCGCCGACGAACACCGTAACGGAATTCGGCCCGCCGTACACCGGCTCGCCGATCGCGACGATCGCTCTCGCGCCGGTCGGTTCACTTTTCGCATCGCTCAACATCTCGCTGGATTCCTCGAACGATGTCTTCGTCTTGGGCACGATCAACGCCGCCAACTTCGTGCGCTTCTACACCCCGCCGTACACGGGCGCGCCGACCGCCATCGTCGGAGACGTGGATCCGCAACGGACCGCCGTGCAAACGGGAACCAACGATCTCTTCATCACCAGCGGGAACTCGTCGCAGACCGTGTTCGCTCCGCCGTACACTGGAACCCCGATAGCCAGCATCAGCTCCGGTAGCTACTTCGGCGGCGACGGTCTGGCGGTCGACGCGGCGGGTGATTTCTTCGTCGCGTACTTCGGCAGCAATGTGGTTACGGAATACCAGCCGCCGTATACGAGTGGGCCGGCTGCGACCATCACCTCGGGCCTCGCCGGCCCGGCGATGCTGGCGCTCGATCCGGCGACGGGAAATCTGTTTGTCTCGAGTCTCCCGCCGCCCTCGACGTTCACTCCGCCGAAGACGGTGACGGTGTACGCACCGCCCTACGCCTCCGCGCCGTTTGCGACGGTCAACATACCCGGCTCAAACGGCGCGCTCGCCATTTCTCCCTAAGGCGTTAGCGCGGTGCGGGCATCCGCACGGTGTCGGGCGTCGGCGTCGGCGAGGCTTGCGGCTGAAGCATCGCGGGTCCGTTGAGGACGCGGATGGTCGTCGGCGGGTTGGACGTATCGCTCATGCGCATGAAGTTGAAGGTGATCGTCTCGGTCGGCGCAGCGTCTCTGCCCGCGCCGGCCGAAGCGCGATAACTGCTGACGAGCACGTCCTCGAACGTAAGCGTGCGCGCGCCAACCACCAACCGCATCTTTAAGATGTGCTGACCCATCGAAGCGGCTTGGAACAGTTTGGGGCTGGTCGCATCCGCCATCTTGGTGACCTGCAGCGAACTCGGCGACGGCTGGCGCGCACCGCCGCTGCCCGTCGCCGCCGTCGATCCAGACGGCGACCCGAGCGTGAACGACATCACGGGGACGCCGCTCGGCGCGCTGGCCCCGAGCGGACCGTCGAAAAAGAGCGTCCCGACCGCGGCGGCGTTCGCCACCGCAACCGAGAGCGCAACCATCAGTACGGTGAGGGTTGCGGCCGCAGCGTGGCTGGACAATCCCGCGCGTAGCGCCTGAAAACGTGACATAACGTCCTCACTTTTCCTTTGAAACGGCGACCGACGACTTTCGGCCTTTCCAGTTCGCTCCCTTGTCTTGGCTCGCGCTAGTAGCCCAGGTAGACGCGGCGGACTTGGTCGTTTTGCGCCAGTTCGGCGCTGGGGCCATGCATCGCGATGCGGCCGGCCTCGAGGATGTAGGCGTGGTCGGCGCTCGCCAGGGCAACGGTCGCGTTCTGCTCCGCGACCAGGATCGTCACGCCGTCCCGTTCGTTGATCGTTCGCAGCAAGGCGAAGATGTCGCGCACGATCATCGGTCCCAGACCGAGCGACGGCTCGTCCAGCAGCAGCATCTTCGGTTCCATCATCAGCGCGCGCGCAATCGCGAGCATCTGCTGTTCGCCGCCGCTGAGCGTTCCGGCGGCCTGCGATCGGCGTTCGGCGATCCACGGAAAGTAGCCGGCGACCCGCTCGTAGCGCTGCGCGAAGCGCTTCCGATCGTTCGTGAGGTAGCCGCCCAGCGCAAGATTTTCTCCGACCGTGAGCGAGCTGAGCGTCCCACGGCCTTCGGGCACGTGGGCGACGCCGCGCCGCGCGGCATCCTCGGGCGCGCCGTTCAGCGGCGAGCCGGCAAACGCAACCGTCCCGCCGGTCTTGACCGCGCCGGTCAGCGCGCGCAGCGTGCTCGTCTTACCCGCTCCGTTTGCCCCCAGCAGCGCCACGATCGCGCCCTCGTTCACGTCGAGGTCGATACCGCAGACCGCTTCGATCTCGCCGTACCAGGCATGCAGGCCGCGCGCTTGGAGCAACGGCGCGGTGCGCGGCTCGGCCAGTGCCGGCATCAGACCGTGCCCAAGTAGGCTTCGACGACGGCCGGATTGGCTTGGACCGCGGCGGGCGGTCCGTCGGCGAGCTTCTTGCCGGAGGCCAGTACGACGATGTGATCCGAGACGCTCATCACCAGCTGCATGTGGTGCTCGACCATGAGGATCGTCGTCTTGAAGTCGCTCGCGACGCGACGAATGGTCGCGGCGAGCGCCGTGACCTCGTCGTGACTGATCCCGGCCGCGGGCTCGTCGAGAAGCAGCAGTTCGGGCTTGGCCATGATGGCCCGGGCCAGTTCGACGCGTTTGCGAATGCCGAACGGAAGCCCCCGAACCGGACGCTTCGCGATGTCGGCCACCTCGAGCTTTGCCAGCACCTCCATCGCCTCGTCGAGTGCGCCTGCCTCCGCGTGCCAATCGCCGAAACCGCCGGGGAACCGGGCGTGGTAGCCGACGAGCACGTTGTCGAGGACGTTCATGTGTTCGAACAGCGCGAGATTTTGAAACGTGCGGGCGATGCGCTTGCGAGCGATCTGCTGCGGCCGAAGCCGCAGCAGATCCTCGCCCTTGAACAGCACCTCGCCTGAGGTCGGCTCGTACAAGCGCGTGATGCAATTAAAGCAGGTCGTCTTGCCGGCGCCGTTCGGTCCGATCAGCCCCGTGATATGACCTTCGGCAACATCGAAGGTCACGTCGTTCAGCGCGGTGATGCCACCGAACCGAATGGTGAGGTTGCGAACCGTCAACAGCGCCGGCATGCGGCCTACTTTTCGGCCATCGTCAAGGATCGCGTGTCGATCAGCACGCCCGAGGGCGACCAATCCGTTGCGAGCCACTTCGCCGTGATCATTTGCGTGATCGGGAAGCGAAACGTCGGCGAGGTGTGGATCACGACGCCGGGATAGGCCCACGGGTTGTCCTTTTCGACCAGATTCGAAGCGATGTCCATGACCTTCTTACGGGTCAGATCCTTGCCGGCGCGCCGCAGCACGTCGACCATCGTGAACGCGATCGAGACGCCGTAGAGGTAATTGCCGTCGTCCTTGTCGGCGCCGGGCAGATACTTGGCCATGATCTCGTTGTAGAGCTTCATCCCGGCATCGCCGGCGTAGCGCGCGTGGTTCGCCGGATCCTTGAGATAAATCGTACTGATGACGCCGGCCACTGCGGAAGCACCGCCGCCCTTGGACGCCGCGTTCATGAACGGAACCGCGGCCGAAACGTTGTTGAGGTACGTCGTCGGATGCCACGACTGCTGCGCCGCGGCGACCATCGCCTGAATGGCGAACTTCGGCGTGGCAAAGATCATGAAGGTGTCGCAGCCGGCGGCCTTGAGGGTCGAAACCTGCGAACTGACGTTGGGATCGGTCGTCTCGTACGAGACCATCTTGACGATCAGGTTCTCGTGCTTGCCGAGACCGCGTTTGAGTCCGGCGTTGTAGTCCTCGCCGTAGTCGTCGTTCTGATAGAGGACGCCGATCTTCGCCTTGGGATGGTTCTGCAGGATGTCCTGCGCGTAGAGGGTCGCTTCGGCTTGGTAGTCCGGCTGCCAGCCGATCGTCCAGGGGAACTTCTGATAGTCGTGACCCCACGTCGACGCGCCCGTCGCGACGAACAGCTGCGGCACGCCGTTCTGGTTCAGATACGGCCGAATCGCGGTGTTGACGGCGGTCCCGAGCGTGTCGAAGATCGCGAAGACCTTGTCTTGCTCGACCAGTTGGTGCACGATCTGCACGGCCTGCGGCGGACTGTAGCCGTCGTCTTTGTCGATGTAGCGGATCTTGCGGCCGTTCACGCCGCCGTGTTCGTTCACGTAACTGAAGTACGCCGCGATGCCCTTGCCGATGTTGCCGTACGCCGAGGCAGGGCCGCTGTAGGGATGCGTGCCGCCGAGCAAGATCTCGGTATCGGTGATACCGGGTTCTGCGGCGAAGGCGGGGGCGAGTGCGCTGCCGCTGACGGTAAGCGCGAACGTCGCGGCGAGGATGCCGGTTACGGCTTTACGGTAGACTGGGATCACGGGTACCTCCTGCGGGCGGAGAGTTGCGCTGTTCGCGCATTGGTTGATCGACCCCGATCGAAGCGGCGGCCGGGGCCGGCCGTTCGGGTCGTGGCGGCGACGGCACTCCTCGGACGAGCCGGCGCGTCAAACGCTGCACCCCTCCGACGATCCCGTCCGGAACGAAAAGCATCATGAGGATCAAGGTGACGCCGTAGACGACGCTGGGTGCAGCGGCGTTGACCTGCTGGGCCACCAAGGGGAGAAACTCGATCACGATCGCGCCGACGAGCGCCCCCCAGAATGTGGTTATGCCTCCCAGCACCGCTCCGATCAGCAGCGTGATCGAGAGCGCGAACGAGAACGTATCGGGGCTGACGTAAGCGGTCGTCATCGCAAAGAAGGCGCCGGCGATTCCGGCCAGTACCGCGCTCCAGCCGAATGCCAGCGTCTTGTAAAAGTAGGGGTTGACGCCGAACGAGATCGCGGCGATCGGATTGTCGCGCAACGCACGCAGCGCGCGGCCGACCCGGCCGCGCACCAGGAGCGCCGAAACGAGAAACGCCGCGCCTGCGATCGCCCAGGCGATGTAATAGAGCCACTGCTGGCCGTCGAGCGGGACGCCCGCCGGCGACTTGACCGCATCCAACGACAAACCGCCGAAACCGCCGGTGATGCTCTTGTAGTGTTTGAGGAACGACGGCGTCGCGACCGCGAGTGAGAAGGTCGCGAGCGCAAGGTACACGCCGGCCAAGCGAAGGGCGATCGCTCCGATGATGAGTCCGAACGCGCCCGAGGCGATCGCGGCCAGCGGCAGCCCGATCCAATAAGGCCAGCCCAGATTGTGGGCGAGTACCGCCGCCACGTAGCCGCCCAGTGCCATGAACGCTCCGTGTCCGAGCGAGATCTGGCCGTTCATTCCGGTCAGAATGATCAGGCCCAGAATTGCGATCGCGTACGCCGCAACATAGATGAAGTCGAAGACCAGGAACGAGGGGCTGATCGCCGGGAGGATCGCGATTGCGAAGATCGCGATGCCGACGCGGAGCGTGCGAGCGACGCTCGGCGACACTATACTCGCTGCACCGTCGCGCGCCCGAACAACCCGGACGGCTTGATGACGAGCACCGCAACGATAATCGCGAGCGCTGCGGCGAGCCGCAGCTCATTGCCGATCGCCTCAACGTAGGTCCCGAGCAAATTGAGGACGACACCGAGGATCAGGCCGCCGATGACGGCGCCGATGGGGCTTTCGATCCCGCCAAGAACGGCCGCCGCAAAGGCATACACGATCACGCTCTGCATCATGTTGGGATCGAGGAACACCACCGGTGCGATCATGATCCCCGAGATCGCACCCACGACCGAAGCCAGTCCCCAGCCCAGCGCGAGCATCCAGCCCACGCGGATGCCGAGCACGCGGCTTTGTTCGGGATAGATCGCCGCAGCCCGCATCGCGAGTCCGAGCTTCGTTTTCTGGAAGAACAGCGTCACCAGGCCGAGCGTCACCAGCGAGACGACGATGACACCGACGTCCTGCGCGCTGAACGCGACGCCCCCGACCTGCAGCGGCGTGGTCGGAAACGGTGACGGAAACGGCTTGACGATATAGCCCCAAATCCAGCCGGCCAAGCCGTTGACCGCCGTGAACAGCCCCAGCGTCACGATCACGACCGTGAGCTGCGGTGCGCGTTCGACCGGACGAATCACGATCCGTTCCAGCGCGACGCCGCCCGCGAACGCGACGACGATGGTGACGAAAAACGCGGCCAGCATCGGAACGCCCATCTGCACGAGCTGCCAGGCAACGTAGGTCGAAAACATCGCCAACTCACCCTGGGCAAAGTTGATCACGCCCATCGACCGGTAGATCAGAACGAGCGCAAGCGCCATGCTGGCGAAGATCGAGCCGGTCGCCAAGCCGCTGACGATCTGCTGGGCAAGAAGCTGCACGTGTGCGCGAAACCTTCCGAGCGTGGGAAGCGGTGCGAGGCGGAGGAAATTTCCGACAAGGGTGGTGGCGAACCTGCGGCTTTGGCCGCCACCGCGGTCTTCGTCATCTCACCGGCAAGGCAGGCGCTATTTCGCTCCGGCCCGCGATCCTCGCCGGGTCGCGGGCGGAGCCTCCGGCGTTAGATCAGGAAGCCGGCGATCGAGCCGGCGACTTTCTCCGCCGTGCCTTCGTCAACGGTCCGGCCGGCGAGCGGTGCCGGCGCCGGCGCGCCGGATCGAACGAAGGTGACGCTCCACCCGACCTTCTCGCGTGAAATCGTTGCCTTTGCCGCGCCGAGCGAGATTGTCGCGGGATCGCCCAGCGCGCGCGGCGGCTGATACTTGGCTCCGGGAACGCACGACAGCACGCCGTCGCCGATCGCCTCGCAGAAGTCGCGAAAGGTCAACGGCGTGCTACCGGCTGCTAGCGATTCCGCGAAACGAGCAGCAGGCGATGATGCGACCTGATCGTCCGGAACAACTCAGCAGCTTGACCATTCTGGTGCTCAATCGACCTGCCGCAGAAACGTCAAGGCAGTCATCAGGTCGTCGGCGGCCGGTTCGATTCCTCCGTCGCGCACCGCCTCGGCGAAAACGCGTTCGAAATAGTGCCGCAACGCGACCCGAGTCGTCGCGTCGAGCGCTCCGCGCACGGCGGCAACCTGACGCAAGAGGTCGAGAACGTAGGCGTCGTCGGCGACCATTTCGAGAATGTGATCGATGTGCCCGCGCGCCGTCTTGAGCCGGTTGACGACATCGATCTTGCGCTCGCCTTCGAGGGCTTTGTGATGGGTTTCGAGTTCTTGGCTGCGGCGGTTTGGATTGATCGACATGTGTAAGCGCACCTGAGCCCGGCGCGGCAGCGACGGGCGACGAGAAAGCGTGTAGCGCAGCCCGAATCGGGACCGCGCGGCTAACTGCGGCGGTGCGGGGGTCCGCGAACTTGCAGCCGGGCAAGCGCGGGTTCGTCGAATCGGCGAGGAGCCTCGAGAAAGACCGGAATCGGGGCCTTGGGCGTAAGCGCCGCCCACGGAAGCACGAGCCGGCGGAAGAACGTGATCGCCTCGGCGACGCTCTCTGCGAGCCAGCGCAGCAGCTGCGAAAGCACCGCTACGACGGCAATTCCCACCAGCGCGTGGAGCGCGAGGCTGGCGAGGATCGGACCGCCGAGCCAGACGGTTCCCCCGAGCTCGCGGCCGTCCACCACGAGTTGTTCGAGGCTCTCCATCGCGAACAGCACGCCGATCTGTCCGGCGAAGATCGCCGGGAACAGGCGGGCCTGTGTGGCCGGCGTGAGCGCGGCGTCGGAGAGGCGCAGCCGTTGGGCCGGCTTGGTACCTTGCGACAGCGCGAGGTACACGATCCAGGCGACGAAGAGCGCCGCGCATAGCGATCCCGCACTCAGCGTGGGTGCGACATCGGCCGTGCTGTGATCGGTGAAACTGCCGTGGCCGAATGCGCCGGCGTTCGACAGCCCTTCGACCAGCGGATCCGCCACCGCCGCTGCAATGATGGCCGCTGCCGAGCAGAACATGAGACGAGCCAGCGCAGACGCCGAACGCACCCGCAATCATTCCCGTCGACGACGAGGAATCTCCTACCCCACCGTACGCGAAAAGCGGCGGGACGCCGCGGTTTGCGAGACGTAGTCGCGGGAATGAGCCCGCTCGATCTTCGCACACGTCCTCCGCGTCATCCCCGCGAACGGCTCGGCTCGATCAGGACAGCGCGCTTGCGGCCAGACCGAACGAGCGCTGATTCTTCCGCGTGAAGCGGCGGCGGCGAACTACGGCGCGACGAGCTGCAGCGTGCCGACGGTGAGCGCGGCGGTCAGCCCGTCGCCGTTGAGTACGGAGTCGGCCGCCGGCAGCACGTGGCGAAGGGTGTAGGCGATCTGCGGGCCGTGATCGAGACCGCCCTTCGTGACCGTGCAGCTGCGCGGCGGAACGTCGACGCCGGCCGCGCCGTCGCGGATCCACTGCACGAAGCCCGGTTCGGCGGTACCGTTGCGCAGCAGGATCTCGACGTTCTTTTGCGCGCTCTTGGCATTGACCGTCGAGGTTGCGGGCATTTGGTCGCGCAGTAACTGCGCGAGCTTCGGATCCGTCGCATCGATCGCGCTGAAGATTCCAACCGTCGCACCGTCGCACGCGAGCACCCAATGCATGGCTGCCGTGGCTCCGGGCGCGGGCGAGGGCGTCGGCGAGGCGCCGGTCTGAGCACCGGCGGGGAGCGCGCAGCAGCCGACGGCCGCAAGCCAACCCCCCAGCGCGATACGGTGAAACGGCGTCACGCCGAGCGCCCGTTTTGGAACCACATCATCGACGCGGTCATGGTCACCGTGCCGGTGATGCCCATCGCCGTCGTCGATATCGGCGTCCAGTGCTGCGTCGTCGCCAGCCCCGGCTCGGCGGCGAAGGCCAGAATCAGCGTTCGGATCACGATTGCTTCCCCGAGCGGTCAGGGGGCGCGAAAGATCACTTCGGGCCGCGGAATGTGAGGGCCCGGCGCGCTCTGCGCATGGGCTGGGCTGCCGATACTGATTTCGGGCGACCGCTGCACGGCGTCGGCGGAGGTACCGCGCACCAGCTGCGTCACGCGGCCGGTGTGGATCCGCACGTAATCGGCGTCGCGGTTGTCGCCCGGCATCACGATGAGCACGGCGTTGCCGTCGCGGACCGACGCCCAGCCGACGACCGTTCCGTCACGCGCCGTCAGCGGCCGCGCGACCACGCGCGCTGCGGGCTGCACCTCGATCACGACCGGGACGGGTCCGGCAGCATCCGCGGGAAGCATGGCCGCTAACGTTCGACTCTCCCGTTCGGCTGCCTGGTCGTGGTCCCGCAGAACCGGCGAGCGGCGGTCTCAGACCAACTCCGGCGTGATCAGTGCCGGCTCTCCGCGGTCGAAGCGTTCGAGGTCGGGGGCGCGCAGCGTGACGTGCGTCGCCAGCAGCACGGCAACGATCACCGCGAGTCCGAGCGCCGCAATCACGACGATCAGCATGTCCGCATCGGCGACGCCCAGGCTCAGCGCATGCGGCAACGCACCGCGCGGCGCGCCGGCCGGCAGCGGGTTGCCGGTCACGTAGGCGCGGGCCGCGGCTTCGACCGCGACCGCCGAACCTGCCCCCGCAGCGGCCAGATGCTGCGCGGTCTGCGACCCGATCGCGTACTGGACGCCCGGCACGGCGATGAACCCGCCGGTCAGCCGAAACAGATTGAGCAGGGCGATCGCGCGGCCGACCAGCGCCCGTTCGAACGACAACGTGACGACGAAGAGCCCCGGCGAGACGCTGAGCCCTGCGCCGAATGCGCCGAGCGCACCGATCCAACCGGCGTCGTGCACGGAGACCGGCGCCAGTGCGCGTGCGACGACCGCCGCGGCCGCGATGAATACAAGGCCGGCCGCGCCGGTGAGGACGACCCAGCGCGTCGTCACCAAACGTGCGAAGACGAGGCCGCTGGCGAGCGCCGCGACGGACTCGGGCCACAGCGTCAGCCCCGCTTCGTGCGGCGCCAGACCCTGGGCGCGCAGCAGCCCGAGCGTCAGGCCGCCATTGAGGGCGGAGAAGGAAACGCTGCCCATCACCGTCGCGATCGTTCCGATGATCGCGACCGAGGTGGCGAGTTTGCGAACCGGGACCAGCGGCTGTTTCTTGGCCGCTTCGATCGCGATCAGCGCCGCGTATGCGGCGACGCCGGCGAGGATCGGACCGACCGTCAGCGGATCGTGCAGATCGCTGTTCGCGAGCCGCCCGGTGCCGATGTACACGCCGGCAGATCCGAGTGCCGCGAGCAGCAGTGCCGCCCAGTCCGGTGGGTCATCCGTTGCCTGCGGTTCACGTTTCTGCAGGGTGAACGCGGCCAGCAGCACCGCGATCAGCGCGACCCCAACCTCGGCTGCAAAGAGGACGCGCCACAGTGACGAGACGGCGACCAAGGCGCCGAGCGGCGGCCCGAGCGTGGACGCGCCGAACAGCACCGGCACCATGACGCTCGCGGTCGCGCTGAGTTTCCGGCTGCCGAAGGTCGTCAGCAGCGGCGGCAGGACCACCACGAAGAGCATACCGGACATCAAGCCGTGCACGACGTGCGCGGCGAGCAGCACCCCGAACGTTGTTGCCGTCGCGCTGGCGAGCGCGGAGATCAGCGAGACCGCCAAGAGTACATAGAAGAGCAGCCGTGCTTCGACGCGACGGCCGAGTTCGGCCGCGAGCACGCAGCCGAACGCCAGCGCCGCATCGCTCAGCAGCGGCAGCGTTGCCGCCAGCGCCGGCGCGACGTGCAGATCCGAACCGATCACGGCTGCGTCGAGCGAGATCGCGCTGGTGTTGATGAGGCCGGGGAAGAGGGTGAGGATCACCAGCACGACGTTTGCGGCGTACGATTGAGCCAGGGCCGGCTTCGGCGCGGCCATTTCAGCTCGCGGCGGCCTCGCCGCGGTCGTCGAGCAGCGTCGTGAGGTGCTTGCGGCGCCAGAACCGGAAATAGTAGATCGACTGAAAGAGCAAGTTGGCGCAGAACGCGACCGGGTAGGCCGTCCACACGCCGTCCAGACCGTAATGCGGCGCCAGCGTGTATGCGACCGGCACCTCGACGCCCCAAATCGAGACGATCGCCAGCAGGGTCGGCCACAGAACCGTCCCGCTCGAACGCATTAGGCCCGAGAGCACCGCCGAGGTACCGAAGATCGCGTAACTCCAGAGCGTGATCGCGAGCAGATCGTGGGCCGTTCGCAGCACGACCGGAGCGGTGATGAACCAGCCCAGCACGTCCTTGTCGAACAGATAGACGATGGCGATCAGCGTCCCGCCGAGGGCCCAGTTCAGGCCGACGCCGGCGCGCGCGATCCGCGTCAACCGGTCGAGCCGGCCGGCACCGATCGACTGCGCACCGAAGATCGAAACGGCGATGCCGATCGAGATCGCGGGAAACTGCACATATGAGACGATTTGGTTGACGGCGCCGTACGCGGCCGTCGCGCCCGAACCAAACCGGTTGACCAGTGCGAGCACGGCGATCTCCGAAAGCGATACCGTTACGACTTGCACGCCGGTCGGTACGCCGATGCGCAGCAGCGTCCGTACCAGGGGCCAGTCCAGCCGCATGTGACGCACGATCGAGAGGTTGAGCGCCAGCGGATTCCTTTCACGTGCAAGCGCGACGAGGAGGAACGCTAGTCCGACGGCGCTTCCCCCCAGGTTGGCGACGGCCGCGCTGGCGACGCCGAGATGCGGCAGACCGGCCCAGCCGAGAATCAGCGCCGGCGTGATGATCAGCGTGGCGAGCGTGCTGACGATCAGCGAGACGAACGGCGTGCGAGAATCGCCCGTCCCACGGACGAACGTCGTATAGGCGAGGTAGGTGAACAGCAGCGGCAGCCCGAGAAATACGATGCGCGCGTAGTGAGCCGCGTCCTCGAAGATGTCGGGCGGCGTCGCGATCACGTGCATGAGCGGCTGGACGAAGATCGCGCCCAGGCCGCCGATCACCAGCCCTCCGCCGATCGAGAGCGCCAGCGTCGTCCCGGCGACGGCTTTGAGACGCTCTTCGTCGTGCGCACCGTAGGCTTGCCCGACCAGCACCGTACTTGCGCTGAAGATCCCGATGAAGAACGAGATCATGAAGAAGACAATCGGGAAGAAGCCCGACGCCGCAGCAAGCGCGTGCACGTCGATCAGCCGGCCCAAGTAGATGCTGTTGAGCGTCGCCGATGCCGACTGCAGAATGTTGCTCAGCATCAGCGGGATCAGAAAGACGATCAGGGAGCGCCAGATCGGCTTGGAATCGTCGATCGCTGGACCTCGGCGCTGCATCGCGGTTTGTATCCCCCGTTGCGTGCTTTGCCCTTTCCTACGTTCCGGGGACCGGCGCGGTGCGCGCCGAATCGTCGGGGCGGCGGGCGATTAGCTCAGCGGTAGAGCGTCCCCTTTACACGGGGAGGGCCGGCGGTTCGAATCCGTCATCGCCCAGATTCCGTTTGCTCGAGTTCCATGAAGCGGCCGTGCGCCGCTTACAGCGCCTCGCGAACGCGCTCGGGAGAAAAGTTACCGCACTCGCCGCCATAACGCCGGCCAGCGGGTTCATGAGCTCCTCAAACGGCATGCCTCCGATGTGAGCGATCAACATCGCGTTACTCCACCGCACCGGAGATGACGGTATCGAGATGTTCGCTCCATTTCGCGTCCGACGAGGCGTCGACACCGTAATTGTCGTGCCAATTCCACCACGTGTAAGGCTCGGTCTGGGGGTAACCTTCGGGCGAGTCCTCCCACTCTTCCTGACGCCCGAGCGGCGTCGCGTCGAGGTAGCTCCAGGTGCTCCCCATCGCCTCGTCGCCGCGCCCGTTGATGAAGTACGTGCGGAATACGCGCTCGCCGTCGCGGAAGAACACGTTATGGCCGTGCCACTCGTCCACGCCGAACTCTGCGTCGAACGCGTCCGTTATCGTGTACCACGGAATCGCCCACCCCATCCGCGACTTCACGCGCGCGATCTCAGGCTGCGGCGCGCGTGAGACGTATGCGAGCGTGGTGTCGCGGGCGTTCAGATGGGCGAGGTGCGCGACCTGGTCGGCGCCCAAGGAGCAGCCGCGGCAGGCGTGCTCGGGCCAGCCGAACACGCCGGGTTCGTGGAAGGCGCGGTAGACGATCAGCTGACGGCGGCCTTCGAACAAGTCGAGCAGGCTCACCTTGCCGTTAGGTCCGATGAACTCGTACGTCTTCTCTACGGCCATCCACGGCATCCGCCGGCGCTCGGCGGCCAGCGCGTCGCGGGCACGGGTAAGGGCCTTCTCTTTCACGAGCAGCTGCTCGCGCGCAGCTTCCCATTCTTGCGGCGAAACGATCGGTGGCGTTTTCATTGCAGTCCTCCCTCGAAGTGAGATCTGGCATTTTTTTGGCACTTAAAGCGCAGCATGTTCATCGTCCGCTTATGACGCGGGGGGTTCCGCGACCATCGCCGCATTCTGGCGCTCGAACGCTTTGGCGGCACCGGTGCGCCAGCTCTCGGCGAATGTCGCGGACATGGGATCGGGAAAGATCTCCTCCTCGCCTCGCTCCATGCCGTCGAAGATCGCTCGCGCCACGGCGTCCGGAGCCGTCTTCGGTATGTCGAGGTCTCGGACCATGTCCGTATCCACCGGACCGGGCAACACGACGTGGACCTTTACGCCCCGCCCTGCCAAGAGAGCGCGTAACGATTGCGACATCGAGAACGCCGCGGCTTTTGAGATGGAGTAGGCCGGCAGGACGGGGACGGCCGCAAAAGCCGCTAGCGAGATGACGTTGACAATGGCTCCCCGAGAACGGGTCAGCAACGGTAGGAAAGCCTGGGTCACTCCAAACGTGCCGAAGAGATTGACCGCGAGGTGCCGTTCGATCGCGGCAGGATCACGAAAGTCGTCGAAGACGGAGACGCCGGCGTTATTAATGAGGACATCGAGCGATGCGACGCTCTGGGAGGCCAGCTGGATATCGGCGGGCTTGGTTACGTCCAGGACAAGGGGAGTGACCCGCTCCTCCACATGCGTCAGGGGCTGGCGCGTACCAGCATAGACCCGCTTCGCGCCCCGCCTCAAGGCTTCCGCAACCAGCGCCTGGCCGATACCACGATTGGCCCCGGTGACCAAAACCGATCTGTCTTTGATTGTCATTGCACCCTCTCTGTCGACCCCGACGCTCGGATTGTCCGAACCGTCGTACATGCTGACGTCACGAAGTCGTGAAACTGGGCGCTGATCGACCGCCCAGTTCGCGGCTCGGCCGGCGTCGATATCGGAAGTGAACGAGGGAGCGAAAGACGTGACGCGAGGATGGGGTAGTGACGTTCGACCTGATCACGAAGGCGCGGGCTGGAGACGGCGAGGCGTTCCGAGAGTTGACGGAGCCGTACCGTCGCGAGCTGCAGATGCACTGTTACCGGATGCTCGGTTCGATCCAGGACGCCGAGGATGCCCTACAGGACACGCTGTTGAGCGCCTGGCGCGGTCTGGGCGGATTCGACGGACGCTCTGCGATCCGCACATGGCTCTATCGAATCGCTACCAACCGATGCCTCAGCGCGCTGCGCTCGGCCAGCCGAACCCCGGCCAAGGAGTGGGACATCCCCGGGGTTGAACCGCCCGAGCCGACTCGGCTCGGCGAAGTCTCGTGGCTCGAGCCCTATCCCGACGCCCTCCTCGAGGGTGCGATCAACGTGCCGCTCGGCCCGGAGGCACGCTACGAACAGGCCGAAGCCGTCTCCCTGGCCTTCGTGACGGCGCTCCAGATCCTGCCCGCTCGCCAGCGCGCGGTGCTCATCTTACGCGAGGTACTCGGATACCACGCGAGCGAGGTGGCCGACATGCTCGACTCGACCATCGAATCGGTCAACAGTGCCCTGAAGCGGGCCCGCGCCAGCCTGCAGTTCCGTCTGTCGTCGACTAGCGAGCGCGAGCCGCCTCCGGCGCCTGGTTCACCGGCCGAACAGGCGCTTTTGGCAAAGTTCGTGCGTGCGTATGTATCCGCCGATATCGACGCGCTGGTCGCCCTACTCACCGACGATGTGCGCGTCTCCATGCCGCCGCTTCCCTTCGAATACGAAGGCCGCGAGGTTGTGGGCCGCTTCTGGGCTAGCATGATAAGCCAGGGCCGGACCTATGACTTCGTGCCGACCCGGGCGAATGGTCAGCCGGCGTTCGGGGTCTACCTTCGCGCTCCTGACGGCATCCGGCACGGGACTGGCCTCATCGTCCTGACCCTTACAGGCGGCCGGATCTGCGCAACAACCCGCTTCGAGAGCAACGTGCTTCCATGGTTTGGGCTGCCGCGCTCGCTCCCGTGACTCCAGAACCAGTCCGGCGGAGTGCGTTCCACGTCGCGGATGCCGGGCGCACTGGCCGTTCTCAAGCGCCGGCTCGAAAGGAAAGGGAAATGGCGGATTCAAGTATCTCGACGTGGTTCGATGGATTCAACGGCAGAGCGCCGCACGTCACGCAGCAGACGAACTTCGTCATTGCATCTCGCGTTAGGGAGACGCACAGTTGAGAACGCCATCTCGGTCCGAGCGATCCACTGAGAACCCACAGAGTACGGCTCGCATCGAAGCGTTGACGGACGGGATCTTCTCAGTAGCAATGACGCTGCTTGTACTCGCACTGCTGGTGGATCGAGGCGGAGCCGCCGACTCCAACGCCGGGGTGTTTTCCGTATTCTCCAGCGCGCACGTCGGCACGAAATTTCTTTGGTTTCTCGCGAGTTTCGCCGTAGCCGCATTTTACTGGAACGGTCATCATATGATCTTTTGGAGCATCGAGCGCACAAATCGTATCCTTAAGTGGATCAACCTTGCCTTTCTTGTCCCGGTCGTTCTGGTGCCGTTCACGACGCAACTCGTCGGCGAGTTTCCGCATGCGCCCGCGGCCGCAACGTTCTACGTGCTCGACGTTCTGGCAGCGGGTCTAATTCTCGACGCTTGCTGGTTCTACGCGATGCGTGCAGGCTTGTTGTCACCAGAGCTCTCACCGGAAATAGTTCGCGCGATAAATATTCGCGTCTCCGTCGTTTCAGCAATTCTGATTGCGGCCGCCTGCGTATCACCCTTCATCCCACATCTTGTGATCGGCGTCATGTTGACAGCGATGTTATTATACGTTGTCGTTACCGCTGGGATGCGTCTCCTCGTCGATTAGGTGATGAGTTGGACAGAGGGAACCGTGATCGGCCCGTGACGCTTCGCACGCTCGTCGCCGCCGTCAGCGCGGTGCTGCTGCTCGGCGCCGGCGCTGGGCCGGCGGAATCGCTCTACGCCGGCTTCTCGCATCCGGAACGGGTGACGATCGTCGGCTATACCGGCGACGCAATGGAACCGTTCGTCACCCGCGACGGCCGTTATCTGCTGTTCAACAACCGGAACTTCCCGCCCGAGAAGACCGATTTGTTCTACGCCGAGCGGATCGACGTGCGAACGTACCGCTTTCGCGGTCCGCTCGCGGGCGCGAACTCACCGGAACTCGATGCGGTCGCTTCGGTGGACTGCGCTGGGACGCTGTACTTCGTGTCCAACCGCAGCTACGCGGCGACCCTCTCGACGATTTACCGGGCACGCTTTCGTGACGGTGCGGTGACGAACGTCGAAATCGTCCCCGGGGTCTCGCGGCTGCGCCGCGCGCGTTGAATTTCGATGCCGAGATCACCCCCGACGGCCGTACGCTCTACCTAGTCGAAAGCGAGTTCCACTTTGGAAGCGGCCCCAAGAGCGCGAGCATCGCGATCTTTCGCAAACGCGGCGGCGGCTTCGTGCGCGATCCGGACAGCGACGCGATCATGCGCGCCGTCAACGCCGGCGCTCTGCAGTACGCGCCGTCGATCTCCGCCGACGGCCGTGAGCTGTTCTTTACACGGCTGATCGACGCCCCGACCGGAAGCACGCCGGCCATCTTTCGCAGCGTGCGCCCCGACGAACGCAGCCGGTTCGGCGCCGGCGCCCGCGTCAGCGGCGCGCGCGGGTTCGTCGAAGCAGCCTCGCTCTCACCGGACGGCCGCGTCCTGTACTATCACGCGTTCGAAGGAGGACACTTCGTGATCGACCTGCTTACGCGCCCGGCCGCGCTCGCCGGCTCCGGCTCCGCCTGCACTGGTGCCGATCGGCCGGCGGGCGCGCGATAGGGCTGTACGCTCGCCCCGTAGCGAGCGCACCGTGACGGCAAACACGCGCGGTTCAGGCAGGGGTCAGCGCCGGGGCGAGATCGAGCGTGGTGGCGCGCCGCAGATCGCGCGGTTCGTTTTCGTCGAACGCGAGTCCGCGATGCATCGTGCAGCGGTTGTCCCAGATCACGAAGTCGCCGCCGCGCCAGGTATGACGGTAGACGAAGGCCGGCTGCGTCGCGAGCACGATCAGCTCGCGCAGCAGAATGCGGCCGTCGGGGACCGGCCAGCCGACGATGCGCTCCGCATGCGAGGCCAAGTACAGGCCCGTGCGGCCGGAGCCGGGGTGCACGCGCACCAGCGGATGTTCCGCGCCCGGGAACTGCGCGCGTTCGGCGTCGCTGAAGTCGGTGAAGCCGATCGTCTGCCGCGAGTACATGATCGAATGGAACGCGCGCAGTCCGTCGAGCCGTGCCTTGAGCGCGTCGGGCAGCGCGTCGTAGGCGGCGCGCATGTCGGCGTACTCCGTCTCGCCGCCGGCCGCGGGTACGGTCTTTGCCGAGAGCATCGAGTAGCGGGCTGCCGGCTGCTGGAACGAGGAGTCGGTGTGCCAGAGACGGTTGCCCAAACCGTGCATCCGGCGACGGTCCGCGCGGTCGAGCGGCCGCCCGTCCTCGTCGAGATTCGAGATGTCCGTGATGCCCTCGTCGTGCAGCCGGCGCCGCGACTCGAGCACCGTGCGCGCGACCTTCGTGACCAGCTCGCCGTCCAGCCGGCGCGCGAACGCGGTATGCTCGCCGTCCTCGAACGGCTGGTCGTGGAACACCAGCACGGCGTAGCGGTCGAGCGCCGCGACGATCGCGTCGAGATCCGCGCGGTCGTGGGTTTCGCGCAGCACGAGGCCCTCGGCCTCGCCGGCGAAGTTGGGCCGCAAGGGGCGCACGGTCAGACCCATCGGTTGGCCCCTTCCGGCCGCTCCCGCACTCGTCCTCGCAAAGCCGGGTGCCGGGGGCCGGCGGCGCGAAGCGATGCAGCATGAACGGCGCCTCCCAAGTTTCGAGCCCCGCCGCGCCGGCCGTGCTGGTCAGCGCCGCCGACGGGGTCGCAACGATCACGCTCAACCGGCCCGAGAAACGCAACGCGCTCTCGCTTGCGGTCATGCGCGAGTTGATCGCAGCGTTTGAAGCGATCGGCGGCGACCGCTCGGTCAAAGCCGTCATCCTGCGCGGCGTCGGGCCGGCTTTCAGCTCCGGTCACGACTTGCGCGAGATGCTCGACCGCAGTGTCGAGGAGTACCGGCTCACGTTCGACGTCTGCGTTTCGCTGATGGAGAAGATTCAGTCGATTCCGCAGCCGGTCATCGCCGAGATCGCAGGCATCGCGACGGCCGCCGGGTGTCAGCTCGTCGCGACGTGCGATCTCGCCGTCGCCTCCGAAGATGCCCGGTTCGCGACCCCGGGCGTAAAGATCGGACTGTTCTGCACGACGCCGATGGTAGCGCTGACGCGTGCAATCGGCCGCAAACGGGCAATGGAGATGTTGCTGACGGGCGAGCCGATCGATGCGCGCACGGCCGCCGACTGGGGACTGATCAATCGTGTCGTTCCGCCGCAAGAACTCGCGACGGCGACTGCAGCGCTCGCCGCATCGCTCGCGAGCAGCGCCGGCTTTGTGGTCGGACTCGGCAAGGCCGCGTTCTACGCGCAGATCGACCTCGATCAAACCAAGGCGTACGCGTACGCGAAAGAAGTGATGTCGATGAATGCGCTGGCCGAAGATGCCCACGAAGGGATCGGCGCGTTCGTCGGCAAGCGGCGGCCGGTATGGCGAACGTAGGTTCTCGCGCGCGCAGCTCGCGTTAAGCAACCTTAACGGAGCGCTTTTTCTGACGCCAGGATTCAACCGGCCGGATTCCAATGGAGTGCAATCCGTCGGTGGGCAGCGTCTGGGACGCGTGCAATCGTCGCCCACACCCGGTAGTAGGGCAACCTGCTACGCGACGGCATCAAGGCCCGCTCAACAGCGGGTCTTGGTGTATCTGAGGGGACGGCGTTTTCCCGGCGAACAGGCGGCGGCGTGACCTATCGCCGCCTGCTGCTGGCCGTTCTCGCCCTGGGGCTGCTGGCCGCACTTTTCGTCGCCGCCCGGCGCGAGCTCCACGAACACCGCGCGAACCGCGTCGAGATCGTGCTCGACGACCAAGACTTCAGCGCGCTCGCGCAATCGTACGCGTACGATCAGCGCGCGTTTCTGATCGCACTGCGGCGCGCGGGCTTGACCTCGCTGGCCGTTCAGGAAGAATTGGGCACGTCGGTGTCGTCATCGCCGTCGGCCGCGGTCTACACCGGTTCGGCGCTGCTGGCGCAGGCGCGGCTCACCGGGCTGCGCGATCCCGTCTTCGCCGGCCTCGCGGCCGCGCACGCACTGCGCGCCGACGACGTGTACCTCGTCGCCTACGACGACGCGACCGCGCAGCGCTACGCGCGCCAGCTGAAGATCAAGTTCTCGGCGCGCGCAGTGCGGCTGCTGCATGCCCAGCTCCCGGTCGTCTTTGCCCTGCGCACGCAGCCCGATTACTTCGGAACGGTCGGCCTGGGATTGCCGTCCGACCGGATCGCAATCGCCCAAGAGCTGCATCTGCATCTCGTCCCGCGGCTGCAGAACGACGAGCGCTTCAAAGCGCCGCAGATCGACGCCTTGCTCGACGACGCCGTGCTCGGTCACGACGCGCACACGGTGATCTTTTTCGGCTTGCGGAACCAGGCACTGGGCTATCCCGACGCGATCGATGCGACCGCGGCCCGAATGGTCGCCGATCACGTCGACTTCGGTACGGTCGAGACCTACGACATCAAACAGAACCAAGCCGGGAGCGAAGCGCTCGCGCACGCGATGCCTGACCACGTCGTGCGCGTGCAAGCCATCGCGAAGGTCGAACAAGATAAACTGCGTCCCGAGGAGATCGTGGAACGCTATCTGTTGGGCGTTCGCGAACGCAACATTCGGGTCGTGTACCTGCGGCCGTTCGGACATCAGTGGGACGGCCGCTCGATCGAGGCGACGAACGTCGAACTGGTGCAGCGCATCGCGCAGGGGATTCGCGCGGCGGGGCTGCGGGTCGGGATCGCGACGCCGTTCGAACCGTTCCTCGTGCGCTGGTGGGAGATCGCGCTGGTGTCGCTGGCCGTCCCGGCGATCGTCCTGCTGGTGCTGGTCGACGTGTTCGCGCTGGGCAGCCTGCGCTGGCTGATCGCGGCCATCGCCGTCGACCTGGTGCTGGTGGCGGCCGGATACGCCGTCCACCACGACATGGCCGTGCGCAAGCTGCTGGCCCTGATCGGTGCGATCGCGTTCCCGCTCGCCGGCTTTGCGGCGATCGCGCCGGCCTTTCGTGCCGCGCCGTCGCCGTCGACGCGGGCCGCGATTCTCGACGGCTTGCGCGTGCTCGCCGTCGCGCTCGCGGTGACCGCGGGCGGCGTGCTGGTCGTGGTAGGTTTACTCTCGACGCCGCTGACGATGACCGAAGTCGACCGCTTCAGCGGCGTCAAGCTCGTACTGGTCGCGCCGCCGCTGGGCGCGCTGCTGCTGTATCTGTTCAGCCCGCGTTGGGGTGCACGCCTTGCGGCGTCCCGGTTAGCCGCCTCCCCGGTTACCGCGCTGCAGCTTGCCGTCGGCGTCGTCCTGGCGGGCGCGGCATTTCTGGTCGTCGAGCGCAGCGGGAATCAGAGCGACATCGCGCCGTCGGCCCTCGAGCTCGCGCTGCGCGCGCACCTGACGGCGCTGCTTCAGGTACGGCCGCGGTTCAAGGAGTTCGTGGTCGGCTTCCCGGCCTTGATGCTCGTTCCGGCGCTGCTGCCGTCCGACCGTGCGCGCTGGGGATGGCTGCTGGCTTTGGCGATCGGGGTCGGCTTGGGAGACGTCGTCGACACGTTCTCGCACCTGCACACCGCGCTGGCCGTCTCACTGCTGCGCGTCGTCAACGGCGCGGTGATCGGGATCGTCGTGGGCGCGCTCGCGATCCTGATCTACCGCCGCTTCCGGCGTCCGTGAGATGGCCGCGCGTCCGCGCTTCCTGCTGAGCGGGTACTACGGTTTCGGAAATCTGGGGGACGAGGCGCTGCTCGAAATCATCGTCGCCCGGTTACGCTCCCGCTGGCCCGGCTGCGCGATCGACGTGCTGAGCGGCAACCCCGCGCAGACGGCGCGCGACTTCGACGTGGAGGCGACCCCGCGCATGGATGTGGCCCGGGTGCGGCATGCGATCGAGCGGGCCGATGTCGTGCTTTCCGGCGGCGGCGGCCTGCTCCAGAACGTCACCAGCCTGCGCAGCCTCCTCTACTACGCCAACGTGATTCGCTCGGCGATTCGGGCCGGGAAGCGCACGATGATCTTCGCGCAGTCGGTTGGTCCGCTGGATTTCTTCGGCCGCGCCGTCGTGCGCAACTTCTGCCGCGGGATCGCGGGCGCGACGGTTCGCGACGAACGTTCGCGGGTGCTGCTGCAGGCGCTGCTGCCGGGGGTCGCGGTCCAGCGCACCGCCGATCCCGTGTTTTTGTTCGAACCGGGCGCCGCGCCGCTGGACCTGGCGGCCGAGGGCCTCGGCGCGGACACCGCCCCGCTGGTCGTCGTCTCGGTGCGCAAGTGGCACGGCAACGAAGCGACGGTTCAAGCGCTTGCCGCCGCGGTCGATCGCTTGGCGGCCGAGCACGACGCGCGGGTCGCCTTTCTGCCGCTGGGCGGCTCGGCCGATGCCGAAGTGTCGACGGCGATCATTCGGCGCTGCGCGTCGACGCCGGTCTTGCTGCCCGACTACCCCCTGGCCCAAGCGGCGCAGGTGATCGGGCGGGCGTCGTTCGTGATCGGGATGCGGCTGCACGCGCTGGTGATCGCGGCGCACGCCGGCGTGCCGTTCATCGCGCTGCCGTACGATCCGAAGGTGAGCGCGCTGTGCGAAGAGCTGCGCTACCCGATCGGCCCGCTCTTCGCCCCGGGCCAGGCGCTGCCGCCGCCGGCTGAACTCGCGCGCCGGCTCGACGACGCCTGGGACCGGCGTGACGAGCTGGCCGCCCATCTGCGGCGCGTGCAGCCGGAGATCGCCGCGCTGGCCGAACGCAATTTCGACATTGTGAGCGACGTCGTGTCCGGCGACGCACCGAAAGCCGCAGGCGTCGAAGGCTGACGCGCGAATCGTGCGCGTCACGGTGGGACGGCACACGCTGTTTCTCGGCCGCGTGAGCGGCATCCGCATCGGCGTCCACGTTTCGTGGCTCGTCCTGTTCGGTTTCGTCACACTGATGGTTGCGAGTGGTTTCACCAGCCTGCCGCCGCCGGCCCGATATGCGCTGGGAGCGCTCTGCGCGATCGTTCTTTTCGTCAGCGTGGTCGCCCACGAGCTGGCCCATGCGTTGGCCGCCCGCCGGTTCGGGGTGCGCACCGCGTCGATCAGCGTGTTTCTGCTGGGCGGGATCGCCATGCTCGAAGAGGAGCCGGCCACGCCGCGCGCCGACGCGTTGGTTGCCTTGGCCGGCCCGGCGATGAGCGCGCTCATCGCGCTGGTCGGTTGCGTCGGGCTGCTGCTGGGCGGCCGCTTCGCGCCGGCCGGCCTGCGCGACGCGACGCTGATCTTGGCGGCCTACGTCACGCTGGCGAACGCCGCGCTGGCCGCGTTCAACCTGCTGCCGGCGTACCCGATGGACGGCGGCCGCGTCCTGCGGGCACTGATCTGGCGACGCACGCGCGACCGCGAGTTCGCGACCGCGGTCGCCGCACGGATCGGGATGAGCTGCGGCGTGCTGATCGTCGCGGCGGCGGTGCTGATCTGCGCCGCGACCCACGAACTGGTCTTCGGCTGGTACGCGCTGCTTGGCACCTTCATTCTGCGCGCCGGCTGGTCGCACGAGCGCGCGTTCCGGCGCGCCCGCCGGGTGCGCGCGGAGCTGCCCGCCGCCGCGTAGACCAGGGGGAAGCGCGGACGCTCTCGCCCGAAGTTGAACTGTTCCATGTCCGAGCCCGCCCGCGACTACCGCGCGACCCTGAACCTCCCCAAGACCGGCTTCCCGATGCGGGCGGAACTCCCCAAACGCGAGCCCGAGCGGGTCCGCTGGTGGTCCGACCACCGCACCTACCTCAAGCGGCTCGAACGCAACCGGACCGCCGGCGGCGCGCCGTTCATTTTGCACGACGGGCCGCCGTACGCGAACAACGACCTGCACATGGGAACCTTCCTCAACCGCTTCCTCAAGGATGCGCTGGTGAAGATCCACTTGCTCGACGGGAAGGTCGCCGACTTCGTCCCCGGATGGGACATGCACGGGCTGCCGATCGAGCGCGAGACGCTGCTCCATCTCAAGCTCGACTTCCGGCAGGCCGATCCGATCGAGCTGCGCCGGGCCTGCCGCGAGCGCGCGCTGTATTGGCTGGACCGTCAGCGCGCGCAGATGCTCCGCATCGGCGCATCGTTCGGCCACTTCGACGATCCGTACATGACGATCGCACCCTCGTACGAAGCGACGATCGTCGAGACGCTCGCCGACCTCGCCGAGCGCGAGTATCTGTACAAGGGGCTCCGCTCGACGCTGTGGTGCGTGATCGATGAGACCGCGCTCGCGGAGGCGGAGATCGAGTACAAGGATCACACCTCGCCTTCCATCTACGTCCGCTTCCGCGCCGACGCGGCCCAGCGCGCCGCGCTGCTCGCGCGCGCCGGCGCCGGTGACGACGGTACGCCGCTCTCGCTCGCGATTTGGACCACGACTCCCTGGACGCTGCCGGCCAATGTCGCCGTCGCGCTGAACCCGACGGCGACCTACGGCATCTATCGTGCCGGCGGCGAAGACCTGATCTTGGCGCAAGCCCTCGCCGCGCCGGTGCTGGCGCGGCTGGGCGCGGATGCCGCGCAGCTGCGCGCGGAAGTGCTCGGTTCAACGCTCGAAGGACTCGCGGTGCGCCATCCGTTCGCCGACCGCGATTCGGTGATCATCCTGGCGGACTACGTGGAACTCGAAACGGGAACCGGCGCCGTGCATACCGCACCGGGGCACGGCGAGGCCGACTTTCAAAGCGGTCAGGCCTACGGGCTGCCGGTCCTCAGCCCGGTCGACGGCGCCGGACAGTTCACCGCCGAGGCCGGCCCGTACGCCGGGCAGTTCATCTTCGACGCCAACGAGCGCATCGTCGAGGACCTCCGGGCGGCCGGCGCGCTGATCGCCGCCGAGTCATATCTGCATAGCTACCCGCACTGCTGGCGCTGCAAGAACCCGGTGATCTTTCGTGCCACCGCGCAGTGGTTCATCGGCATGGAACGTAACGCGCTCCGTGCGCGTGCCGAACGCGCGATCGATACGGTGCGCTTTCTGCCCGAGTGGGGCGCGACCCGGATGTCGCAGATGGTCGAAAAGCACCCGGAGTGGTGCGTCTCACGGCAGCGCGTCTGGGGCACGCCGATTCCGGCCGTCGTGTGCACCGCCTGCGGCGAGGCGACGCTCGATCCGGTGCTGGCGCGAAACTTGGCCGGCGCGATGCGCGAGCGGCCGTTCGCAGCCGGCAACGCGTCGGACCTCTGGTGGACCGAACCGGTGGCCGCGTTCGCGCCGCCCGACTTGCGCTGCGCGCGCTGCGGCGGCACGGCGTTCGAGAAGGAACGCAACATCGTCGACATCTGGTTCGAGTCGGGTGTGAGCTGGCGCGCCGTGCTGGTCGAACGCGGTCTGCCGTTCCCGGCCGACGCCTATCTCGAGGGCGGCGATCAGTACCGCGGCTGGTTCCGGTCGAACCTGATGACGTCGGTTGCGATTCGCGACCGCGCGCCGTACAAGCAGGTCATCTCGCATGGGTGGGTCGTCGATGAGCACGGGCACGCGATGCACAAGTCGGCCGGGAACTTCCTCGCCATCGACGACGCGGTCGGCAGATACGGAGCCGATCTGCTGCGGCTCTGGGTCGCCTCCAGTGAGTTCACCAACGACGCGCGGCTGGGCGCCGTGCTGCTCGAGAACGTCGCCAACGTCTACCGCAATCTCCGCAACCGGCTGCGCTTTCTGCTCGGCGCGCTCGACGGGCTGAGTCCGCAGACGGTGGTGCCGCGCGCGGCGATGGAACCGCTCGACCAACTCGCGCTGAGCGCGCTCGACGCCTTCGCCGGCGAGGTGAGCGAACACGAGCGCGCCTTCCGGCTGCACGATGCGTACGTGGCGCTGACGCGTTTCGACACCGACGACCTCTCGCGGTTCTATCTCGACGCGCTCAAGGACCGGCTCTACTCGAGCGCGGCCGGAGAACCGCGCCGGCGCAGCGCGCAATCGGCGCTCTTGCAGGTCTTCCGGACCCTGTGCGTGCTGCTGGCTCCGATTCTCTCGTTCACCGCCGAGGAAGCGTGGCAGAGCCTCAATCCCGCCTTGCGCGGGAATGAGGAATCCGTCTTCGACCTGCAGCTGCCGGCGGTCGTGCCGGTCGACGGTGAGGCGCTCGCGATCTGGTCGCTGCTCAAGAACCTGCGCGCGGAAGTGGCCGCGAACGAGGGGATGCGCGACTTCCAGCTCGATGCTGCGGTCGCCGTCGAGACGCCGTTGTTCGAGCGCGTGCTCGCTCTCGGCGACGGTTTGCGCGAAGCCCTTGTCGTCTCCGCGTTGCGCGAAGTCGGCCGCGCCGGGGGCGGCCGCTCGCAGGTCACCGTGTTCCCCGCCGCCGGCGAAAAGTGCCGGCGCTGCTGGAAGTATTTGTCGCTCGGCACGGACCCGGCGCATCCGACGCTCGACGCGACCTGCGCGGCGATCGTGCGCGAGTGGGAAGCCTCGGCCTAAGAACGCACGCGAGCCGGCGCCTTCCGCTTCGAGCGCTGCGCCGCCACGCGGTATTTGACGATCCGCGCGACCAGTGCGAGCGGCAGCGGCCGGTCGAAGGTAAATTGCACGGAACCCTTGGCGGCCTTGAACGCCGACAGCTCCGTCTTGAACGCCGCGATCGCGGCGGCGCCCGGATAAAAGCCGACGTGGTTCGTGTGCGCCGCGAACCAGACCAGCATGCCGTCGAGGCGAAATGCCGGCATCCGGTAGCTGATCGTTTCCGTCGCTTCGGGCGCGGCCTTGCGGATCGTCTGCCGCAGCGAGCGCAAGCGCCGCTGCACGTCATCCGGAAAGCGCTCGGCGTAGTCATCGAAATCCTTGGCGATCCGCGCGTTCATGCGACCTCCTGGCAGCGCAGGCCCCTTCGTTTCGCACGCGGCCGCCTCATTGTGCTCCGCTTTGCACGGCTGGATCAGTGCGCGAGCGTCCAAGGTGAAGCGATGGTGAAGCTAGGGTCAATCGTCGATTAAGTCGCAGGCCGGCCAAAGCGGTTCGGCGGCGCCGGGACGAAGGGGTCTGTCGGAGGCTTCATGATCGACGGCATGCTGTTCGATGCGAATCCCGTCGCCACGTTCGTGTGTGACGGCGTCACGCTTGCGATTCTCGCTGCGAACGATCGCGCCGTGGCCGACTTCGCGCATTCGCGTGCCGAACTGACGGCGTTGACGCTGCTCGATTTGACGCCGGCCGAAGATCGCACCTCGCTGGCCGAAGCCTTCGCCGGCCTCGGCGACGATCAGACGGTGACGCTGCGTGAACGGCGCACCCAGGGCCGTGACGCTGCCATCCTCCACGTCGACCTTTCGATTTCGCTCCCGATCCTCTTCGGCGAGCGCCGGGCGCGCGTCGTGATCGTGCACCGGGCACCGCGGCGATTTCTGCGCGCGGTCCCCAACGACGCGAACGTCCACAACGAGGCCACCACGCTGCTCGAAGGCCGCGCCGCGCAGGATCAGGGCGGCTCGCTGGCGCTCGTGCACGTCACTTGGGTCACGGCGGCGGCACAGCGCGGACACGAATACCGCGAGCTGAGCGGCCGGGCGGTCGCGGAGATTCTCGAGCGGATCGCCCCCGCCAACTCGGTGATCGCGCGTTACGCCGACGATGTTTTCGCGGTGCACGTCGCCGTCGGGCGCACGCGCACGATGCGCACCTTCGCGCGCAACGTGCTCAACGCATTCGAGCGGCCGATCCCGGTCGCCGGCGATGAGATCGTCGCGATCCCGCGGATCGGCATCGCCGTACGCGCGCGGGGCCGCGACGAGCGGTCGCCGCTGGTGCACGACGCGCAAGCTGCGCTCGACTCGGCGCTGCACGGGGGTGACGCGGTCGAGTTCTTCACCGAAGAGCTGGCGGGTCAGCACGAACGCCGCGCGATCGTCGACCGCAACCTGCGCCATGCGATCACGCAGCGGCGACTGGCCGCGGTCTACCAGCCGATCGTCTCGCTGCGGACCGGCCAGGTCGTCGGCGCCGAATCGCTGCTGCGCTGGGACTGTCCGGGCATCGGTCCGGTACCGGCGCCGGAGTTCATCGCGATCGCCGAGGAGAGCGGCCTCATCGGACGGCTCGGCGAGTGGATGCTCCGCGAAGCGTGCGCGCAGGCCCGCCGCTGGCATCTCGCCGGCTTCACCGGTTTCCACGTCTCGGTCAACGTTTCGGCACGCCAGGTCGAACAGCGCCAATTCGTCCGCTTCGTGACGTCGTTGTGCGAGTCGACGGGGCTGCCGCCGCACGATCTCGAGCTCGAGATCGGCGAGGGCGCGCTGATGCGCAGCAGCGCGGCGGCCGAGAATCTGTGCGCGTTGCGGCGGATGGGCGTGCAGATCGCGGTCGATAACTTCGGCACCGGACTCAGCGCCCTGAGCGCACTAGGCACGTTACCGCTCGACGTGCTGAAGATCGACCGCTTCGTCATCGGCCCGCTGGGCGCCGACGACTTCAAAGCACAGGTCGTGCGCAGTGTGGTCGCGCTGGCGCACGAGCGCGGCCTGCGCGTCGTCGCCGAAGGCGTCGAAACCGCCGAACAGGCCGAGACGCTGCGCGAGCTCGGCTGCGATCAGGGCCAAGGCTTCCTGTTCGGTGCGCCGACGACTCCCGAAGACATCTCGGGCCGGCTCGAACGCGAACGCTTCCAGGCGCGCATCGCGCCGGTGCACGAGGGCGACTAGCCGCGCGCGCTGCTCGCTGCGAGCGGCGTCAGCTGCGCGACGATCGCGTCGGCAACGGCCGTCGTCGTCGCCGCGGGCGCGTCGCCGGCAGCCTGCAGGTCGGCCGTCCGCGGCCCGTGCTCGAGCACGTGTGCGACCGCCGCTTCGATGCGCGCAGCCGCAGCTTCGTCGCCCAGCGAAAACCGGGCCAGCAGCGCCGCGGAGAGGATCGCCGCCGCCGGGTTCGCGACGTTCTTGCCCGCGATGTCCGGTGCGGTTCCGCTGATCGGCTCGTAGAGGCCGAAGCTCGGCGTTTGCGGGTCGGCGCCCAGGCTCGCACTCGACGCGGTGCCGATCGTGCCGGCGATCATCGCCGCCTCGTCGGAGAGGATGTCGCCGAACATGTTCTCGGTGACGACGACATCGAAGGCGCGGGGATCGCGCACGAGCTGCATCGCCGCGTTGTCGGCCAGCATGTGCTCGAGGGTCACATCGGGGTAGTCGAACGCGACGGCGCTGACGACCCGGCGCCAGAGCTGCGAGCTGATCATCACGTTGTTCTTGTCGACCGACGTCAGGTGCTTGCGGCGTCCGCGCGCGACCGTGAACGCGAACCGCGCCACGCGCTCGATCTCGAAATCGCGGTAGACCAGGGTGTCGCGCGCGGTCATGACCCCGTCTTCGGGCTCCAGACTCTTGGGCCCGAAATACAGCCCGCCCGTCAGCTCGCGCACGATGATGAGGTCCATCCCGCGCACCCGTTCGGCCCGCAGCGGCGAGCAGGCTTCCAACCCCGCGAAGGCTCGCGCCGGACGAATGTTCGCGTAGAGGCCGAAGATTTTGCGCAGCCCCAGAATCGCCGCTTCCGGCCGCAGCGCCGGTGCGCGGTCGTCGAATCCGGGGCCGCCGACAGCGCCGAAGAGGATCGCGTCGCTGGCCCGCGCCGCGGCGAGGGTTTCCTCGGGCAAGGGTGTGCCGTGCGAGGCGATCGCGGCCGCGCCGACCGGCGCCTCGACGAAGCTGCACGACGGGAGTACCGCGCGCAGCACGCGGACCGCTGCCGCGGTGACCTCGGGTCCGATCCCGTCGCCGGGAAGGACCGCGATCTGCGTCACCGTGCCGCTTCCCACGCGCGCACGGCCGGGATCTTTGCCTGCAGAAAGTTCAGGAAGCCGCCGCCCAGCACGAACTGCTTGCGCAGCGGGTCGAGCGCGAAACGGATCGGTTCGCCGTCGTCGGCGCGCAGCGTCTCCGCATCGAGGTCGATCGTGATGCGCCGCGCGCCCATCAGCATGTCGACCGTGTGCTGGGGCAGGACGATCGGGACGAGCGCATTCGTGTACGCGTTCTCGGCGAAGATGCGGGCGAAGCTGGGTGCGATCACCGCTTTGAAACCGCGTCCGAGCAGCGCCCAGGCCGCGTGCTCGCGCGACGAGCCGCAGCCGAAGTTCTCGCCGGCGACGACGATCGCCGCGCCGGGATGCCGCGCCAGCAGCTCGGGGCCGTCGGGCATTCCCTCGAAGAGATGCTCGCCCATCCCCTCGGCGTCGATGCGCGTGAGGTGACGCGCGGGGATGATCTGGTCGGTGTCGATATTGGCGCGCGGAACGGGAAGGACATCGCCGGCGACGATCATGCCGGCACCGCTGCCGGCGCTTCGATCTCCGACGGTGAAGCGAGGCGGCCGAGGATCGCCGAGGCCGCGACCACGGCCGGCGCTGCCAAGTGCACGCGACCGCCGTCACCCATGCGGCCGGGGAAGTTGCGATTCGACGACGAGATGCAGCGCGTGCCCGGCGCGAGGACACCCATCGACATGCCCAGACACGGACCGCAGGAGGAGTGCGTCCACAGCGCGCCCGCATCTTGAAAGATGTCGTGCAGCCCCTCGCGCTCGGCCTGCCGCCGCACGGCTTGCGAACCCGGCGTGATGATGGTCGGAACGCTGACCCGCTGTCCGCGCAGCACGTCGGCGGCCGCGCGCAGGTCGCCGATGCGCGAGTTCGTGCACGAACCGATGAACGCTTGATCGACGATGATGCTCGCCAGCCGCTGACCGGGACGCAAATCCATGTAGGCCAGCGACTCTTCGGGCGCGTCGAACGGCACGATGCCGTCGATGGGGGAGCACTCGCCGGGATTCGTGCCCCAGGACACGACCGGCCGGATCGCGCTGCCGTCGATCGTAATCGAGGCGGCGTACTCCGCGTCCGGATCGGCCTGCAGCGGCGCCCACCCCGAGGGTTTCTCCGGCGTGGCGGCGAGATAGGCAGCGGTCGTTTCGTCGGCGGCGATGATCCCGGTCGTCGCGCCGGCTTCGATCGCCATGTTGCACAGCGTCATCCGCTGTTCCATCGTCAGCGCCCGAATCGCCGAACCCGAATACTCGAGCACGTAGCCGGTGCCGCCGCGGAACCCGATCGTCGCGATGACGCTCAAGGCGAGATCTTTCGCCGTCGCGCCGGCGGTCAGCGCGCCGGTAATCTCGACACGCATGACCTTGGGGCGCTGCAGGATCAAGCAGCCCGCCAGCATCGCGCCGGCCTGCGCCGTCGTCCCGATGCCGAGTGCGAAAGCGCCGAACGCACCCAGCGTGCAGGTGTGGCTGTCACCGCAGCAGACCGTCATTCCCGGCGTGACGTAGCCGCGTTCGGGGACCAGCACGTGGCAGATGCCGTTGTCGCCGATGTCGTGAAAGCGGATATGGTGGCGCTTCGACCAGGTGCGCACGGTCTGCGCTTGCAGCGCGGTCGCCGAATCCTTGGCCGGTGCGACGTGATCGATCATCGAAACGATGCGCCGCGCGTCGTAGAGCTGATCGTCGAAGTCACGCTCGATCGCAATCGCGCCGGGCGGCGTCGTGATCTCGTGCGCGACGGTGAGGTCCATGAAGACCAGGGCGTTCCCGCCGGGAAGTTCCTCGACGACGTGGGCCTCCCAGACCTTGTCAAACAGCGACAGTGGCACTGGCGTCCTCCTGGGATGGTGCAGTGGCGGCATCATCGCGCGCGCGCCCGACCGCGCTGACGATCGCCGCCAGCGAAGCGGTGACGATGTTCGGATCGATGCCGACACCCCACATGGTACGCCCGTCGACGACGACCTCGACGTACGACACGGCGGCTGCGTCCTCGCCGGCGCGCAGCGCGTGTTCGTGGTAGTCGCGCACGTGGACCGAAATCCCGAGCGACCGGTGCAGGCCGTCGACGAAGGCGTCGATGGGGCCGGTGCCGTCGCCGTAGACGGTGAACGGCACCACGCCGTCGGTCAGCGTCGCATCGATCGTGCAGGGCGTCCCGCCGACGCCTTCGTTGGTGCTGACGTAGCCCGCCAGGCGCAGCCGGCCGCCGCGCACGTAGGTCGCGTCGAATGCTTCGCGGATCTCGTCCGGAACGATCTCACCGCCGGTCGCCTCGGCACGGGCCTGGATCACGCGGCTGAAGTCGACCTGCAGGCCGCGCGGCAGATCGAGGCCGTGGTCGGCGTGAAGGACGTACGAGACGCCGCCCTTCCCCGATTGACTGTTGACGCGCACGACGGCTTCGTACGAACGGCCGACGTCTTTGGGATCGATCGGAAGGTACGGAACCTCCCAGCGCCGTCCGTCGCCGGCGTTCAACGCCGCAAAACCCTTCTTGATCGCGTCCTGATGCGAGCCCGAGAACGCCGTGAACACGAGCTCGCCGGCATAGGGATGGCGCGCGTGCACCGGCAGCCGGTTGCAGTCCTCGACGATGCGGACCATCTCGGGCAGGTCGGTGATCTCGAGGCCGGGATCGATACCCTGCGTGAAGAGGTTGAGCGCCAGCGTCACCAGGTCGACGTTCCCGGTCCGCTCGCCGTTTCCGAACAGCGTCCCCTCGACGCGGTCGGCGCCGGCCAGCAGCCCCAGTTCCGTCGCCGCGACGGCGGTGCCGCGGTCGTTGTGCGGGTGCAGGCTCAGGATCACGCGGTCGCGATGGCGCAACGTGCGGTCCATCCATTCGATCTGGTCGGCGTAGATGTTCGGCGAGGCCATCTCGACGGTTGCCGGGAGGTTGAGGATGACGGGATCCGCGGGCGTCGGGTTCCAGGCCTCGAGCACCGCTTCGCAGATCGTCTTGCTGAACGGAAGTTCGGTCGCTGAAAACGTTTCGGGCGAGTATTCCAGCCGGACTCGCGTGCGCGAGGCGACCTCGGCTGCGCGTGCTTTGATATAGCGCACGGCGGAAACCGCGACGCCCACGACGCCGGGTTCGTCGAGACCGAAGACGACCCGGCGGAACAATGGTGAGGTCGCGTTGTACACGTGCACGATCGCGCACGGCGCGCCGTCGATCGCCTCGAAGGTCCGGTCGATCAAGTCGTTGCGCGCCTGGGTCAGCACCTGAATCGTCACGCCCGGCGGAATCAGCCGCGCGTCGATCAGCTCGCGCACGAACTCGAAATCGGGTTGCGACGCCGACGGAAATCCGACCTCGATCTCGGTGAAGCCCATCGCCACCAGCAGCGCGAACATCCGCTTCTTGCGTTCCGGACCCATCGGCTCGACCAGTGCTTGATTGCCGTCGCGCAGATCGACGCTGCACCAGCGCGGCGCGCGGTCGAGCGTGCGGCTCGGCCAGCGGCGATCGCTCAGCTCGACCGCGGGAAAGGGACGGTAGCGTTCGGGCTTCATGGCGTTCCCTCCGGGAGGCGCGCGCCGGCCGGCGCTTCGTAGGCGAGGATGCGGTCGATCTGCGCGCGCAAACGGGTCAGCGCGACCGCCGGCCCGTCGAAGGCAAAACTCGCCGTGGTGGCTCCGGAAACGGCGCTGGCGTCGATCCGGGTACAGCGGCAATTGAAGCGATGGGCGAGGTTGATGATCCGGGCGACCGAACGCGCGTCGCGCAGCAGCAGATCGCAGGTCACGCGCGCGCTTCCATCAGGTCGTCGACCGTCATCCCGGCCGGGATCATCGGCCACACGTTTTCGGTCGGGTGGCAGGCCGCGTGCAGCAGCGCCGGACCGGCGTGCGCGATGAAGGCGGCGATCGTCGCGTCGGCGGCCCGCGGATCGGCGACCGCGAAGGCCTCGATTCCGTAGGCGCGCGCGATCGCTGCAAAGTCGGGGTTGTCGGCCAAATTCGTCGCCGAGTAGCGGGCCGAGAAGAACAGTTCTTGCCACTGCCGGACCATGCCGAGATTTTGGTTGTCGATCAGCAGCACTTTGGCCGGGACGCCGTAACGCCGCAGCGTCGCCAGCTCCGGCAGGCACATTTGAAAACCGCCGTCGCCGACGACGGCGTACACCGGAACGCCGGGATTTGCGAATTGCGCCCCGATCGCGGCTGGGAAGCCGAAACCCATTGCGCCCAGACCCGACGAGCTCAGGAAGTGCCGCGGATGAGCCGGGTGGGCGCGCTGCGCGGCCCACATTTGGTGCTGGCCGACGTCGACCGTCACGATCGCCTCGGGCGGCACTGCTGCGAAGAAGCGGTCGAGCACGTCGGTCGCCGAGAGCACGTGCTCCGCGACGCGATCGCTCGGAAGCGGGCCGCCGAGTTCCTGCGCTTCGCGCGCCCAGGCGTCGAAGCGCGGCACCTGCGAGCGCACGAGTTCCGCGACCAGTGCCTCGAGCGTGTCGCGCAGGTCGCCGTGCAGGATGACGTCGGCGGGGATGATCTTGTTGAACTCGGTCGCGTCGATGTCGGCGTGGATCACCGCGGCGCCGCGCGCGAAGCGGTCGGGCTTGCCGGTCACGCGGTCGTCGAAGCGCATGCCGAGCGCGATGACGAGATCGGCGCGCTGCACCGCCTTGTTGGCTGCTTTGAGCCCGTGCATGCCGAGCATGCCCAGCGCGTGCGGGTCGTCCGGATCGGCCGCCCCCAGCGCCATCAGGGTCGAGGCGTGCGGGAGTCCGAGCAGCGCGACGAAGGTCCGAAACGCCTCGACCCCTCCGGCGCGCACGCCCCCTCCGACGATCGCGACCGGCCGCTGCGCGGCCCGAATCTGCGCCACCGCGGCGCGCACCGCTTCGTCGGGCGCGCGCGGAACGGCTGCCGGCAGCGGCGGCGGCGCGGGCGCGGCGCCCTCGGTCACCTGCGCCTTGAGCACGTCGGTCGGAATGTCGACCAGCACCGGTCCGGGGCGGCCACTGCGCGCTAGCGCGAACGCCTCCGCCAGCGTCGCGGCGATCTGATTCGGATCGTCGACCAGAAAATTCCGTTTGGTGATCGCCTGCGTGATCGCGCACACGTCGGCTTCTTGGAAACCGTCGGTCCCCATCAGGTCGGTCCGCACCTGGCCGGTCACCGCGACGACCGGCACGCTATCCATGTAGGCGTCGAGCAGCGCCGTGACGAGGTTCGTCGCGCCGGGACCCGAGGTCGCGCAGCAGACGCCGACCCGTCCCGAGGAGCGCGCGTACCCGCCCGCGGCGAAGGCCGCCGCCGCTTCGTGCCGGCACAGCACGTGCCGGACCGCGTGGTTGAACAGTGCGTCGTAGAGCGGCATGATCGTGCCGCCGGGGTAGCCGAAAATGAAGTCGACGCCCTCGCGCTCCAGCGCGGCGACGGCGACTTGCGCGCCGTTCATGCCGTCACAACACGCGGAAGCGCAGACCGTCGTCGGTCTCGGCCGTCGACGTGCGGTCGTTCATCCACGGCATCAAGCCGCGCAGTTCGCGACCGACGTGCTCGAGTTCGTGCTGGGACGCTTCGGCGCGGAACGCGGCGAAGGCCGGCTTGCCGGCCGCGTTCTCGGCGACCCACTCCTGCGCGAACTGCCCGCTCTGGATCTCGCCGAGGATCTTGCGCATCTCGGCTCGCGTCTGGTCGTTCACGATCCGCGGTCCGCGCGTGTAATCGCCGTACTTGGCGGTGTTGCTGATCGCGTTGCGCATGCCCTCGATGCCGCGTTCGTACATCAGGTCGACGATCAGCTTCACTTCGTGCAGACACTCGAAGTACGCCATCTCGGGCGCGTAGCCGGCGTCGGTCAGCGTTTCGAAGCCGGCCGTCACGAGCGCCGAGAGGCCGCCGCAGAGCACGGCCTGTTCGCCGAACAGATCGGTCTCCGTCTCTTCCTTAAAGGTGGTCTCGAGGATGCCGGCTCGTCCGCCGCCGATCGCCGAGGCGTAGGCTAGCGCAGTGTCGCGCGCGTGCCCGGAGGCGTCCTGGTGGACGGCGATCAGGCACGGGACGCCGCGGCCGGCCTCGTATTCGGTGCGGACCAGCCGCCCCGGACCCTTGGGGGCGATCATGATCACGTCGACGTCGGCCGGCGGGACGATCGTCCCGAAGTGGATGCCGAACCCGTGTGAGAACGCCAGCGTCATCCCGGGCCGCAGATGCTCGACGATCTCCCGCATGAAGACCGCCGGCTGTTCCTCGTCGGGGATCAGCATCATCACGACGTCGGCTTGGGTCACCGCATCGGTGACCGACGCCACGGGCAGGCCGTCGCGACGCGCCTCGTCGCGCTTCGCCGAACCCGGCCGCAGGCCGACCACGACGTGCTGACGGGAGTCGTGCAGGTTCAACGCTTGCGCGCGGCCCTGGCTTCCGTAGCCGATCACCGCGATCGTCTTTTCGTCGAGTGCGCCGCGATCGATGTCGCGGTCGTAATAGGCGTTCATGGGGTCCTCCGGGGATGAAAAAAGCCCCCGCCGTGTACCGGCGAGGGGCTCTCGTAGTCGACCGATTCTCGTCGTCTATGCGAAAGCGTCTCGCCGGCCATCAATAAGGACCGCAAGAAGGACGCCGACGAGAAGGACGAGACGCGATTGCATCGTCTGTGGGTTGTACTATGGATCGCGGGCACTGTCAACCCGGACGTCCCCGCCGGCAGCACGGCCGACGGAATTCTTACCGTCGGCGGCGGAGCCCATCGAGCTGTGACACCCCGCTGGCACGGGTACCGGGCAGCATCGGGTCATGGTCGCCACCCTGCCGCGCGGCGTTTCCGCGCTGATCGATCCCGCCGACGAACCCTATCTCCGCCTGCTCGAACACTGCGCGCAAGCGCGCCGCGAACTGGGACTGCCGAGTTTCACCCGGGCCGAGCTCGAGGCGCTGCTCGACCGCGGTGCGCGCAGTCGCGACGACGCGCTGCCCGCGAACGTCATCCCTTTTCGGCCACGCCGGGCACGACCGCAGTGACGCGGTCATGCGCCGGCACAATCACAGGCGCAGGAGCTCGACCCGGCGGTTGAGCGCCTTCCCGGCGTCGGTGTCGTTCGACGCGACCGGTTTGGTAAGGCCGAATCCTTTCGCGACCAATCGTGCGGCCGCGATATGGTAGCGGCCCACGAGATCGTTGACGACCGATTGGGCGCGGCGCTGCGACAGCCCGAGGTTATACCGGGCGCCGCCGTCGGAATCCGTGTGGCCTTCGACTTGGAAGCGCCAACTCGGGTTCTCGCGCATGATCTCGGCGATCTCCGCGATCACCGGCTCCGAACGGGGTTGAATACGCGCGCTGTCGACGTCGAAGTGGATGCCGTAAATGCGGATGCGCCGCTGGGTCGGCGTGAATTGCCGTTTCAGCGAGGCCGTCCCGGTCAACGTGTAGGCGGCTTGGGCGGTCTTGCCTGAGCCGTTGTCGGCCGTGACGGTCACCGTGTAGAGGCCCGCCTTCGTTGCGGCGGGGACGTTCACGCCCAGGGTCAGCTGCTGCGTGCCGCCGGCAAGGTCGAACGCGGCCGGCGTCACCGTTGCCGGCAGAGCGCCCGCCGCTTTGACGGTGACGTGTCCGTTCCAGCCTTGGTTCGCCAGCACGTCCATGTTCGTGTGCAGCGACTGCGCCTTGCCGGCACTGAAGGTCGCTTCTTGGCTCGGCTCGAGGACGAATGCTTCGGTGACGAGCTGCGAACACGGCAGATCGGCGGGGACCGGCAGCGCGAGCTCGAGCTGGCGCAGCTGCCGCAGCGCCGCGTTCCCGTCGTCGCTGAAGCCGTCGTAGATCAGCAGCCCGCCGCCGTCGAACGCGTAGGTCTGGACGAAGCCGTTGAGGTTGGTCGGTTTCGCCACGAAGAAGTGGCCGCACCAGTGCGGATCCGTCGTCGTGACGACGTCGGCCGCAGCGAGCGTGTTGTTCGCATCCTTGACGTACGACAGCGTATCGACGAAATGCGAAGCGTCGTTCTTGTCGTTGGTTCCGAGCGCGTTGTTCTCGACTTGTATCAGGCTCGCGTGGGTCGTCTCGGGCCCGGGCCCCGCCGTCGTGAACGGATAGGGAAGCCAGGTGAAGTCCGAACCGTTCCCGCACGATCCTCCGCCCAGGATCAACTTGTGGCCGGCGGCGACCCATTGCTTCAAGAGATCGATCTGCTGCGGGGCGAGGAGCTGCGGAAGCATGCAGACATCGCGCATGATCGCGGCGTCGTTCCCGTTCAGCGCTTCGGCATCGAGCATCCCCGCTGCGATCGCCGCGAACGTGTATCCCGGCAGCGGCGGGGCGGCGTCGACCGGGTAGAACACTTCCTGCGGATCCTGATCGAGCACCAGGACGTGCTTAAGTCCGGTGCCGCTCACTCGCGGATTGCAGAAGGCCGGATACTGCGTCGTGCGCAGGAAGTAGATCGTGTTGCCGCCCGGGTCGGTCCCGGCAATGATCGAGGCATCGTCGTTGATGACGGCGCGGATCGTGTTGGCGTTATCACTGCGGGTCTGCGCGAGTGCGGCGCTCCAGGTTCGACCCTGCACTTGCCCGACGTACGATCCGGTGGCTTCCGTAGCCGTGCATTCCGTTGCGGTCAACGCCGAGCCGACGGCGACGAAACGGGCCCGCCGGTCGCCGGCGCTCTTTCCGGACATGACCAGCGCGCCGTTCTGCTCGGGGATCGCATCTTCGATGTAGACGCCGGTCGGGTTGAGGGTCGCCGGCGGCGGAGCGAGCGTACCGGTGGCCGCGACCGAATCGAAGAGCTGCTCGTTGGCCGTAACGCGAACCCAACGCGCTTGAGCGCCTGACGCGAGGGTCAACGGCGCCCCGGTGTGGCCGGTGATCGTGCCGGCGTTCGTGAAACCGCCCGTCGCGCTGGTCGTGGAGACCGCAAACGTCACGCTGGGCGGCGTGCCGTTATCGGGAGTGCCGCGCAGTCCCGCGGTGAATCCGGTGATCGTCGCGACGCCCGGCAGTTCGAAGGTGAAGACGAACGGCGGCTTGGCGTCGGCTGCGATTTCGGTCCCGGCGCCCCGCGCGGCGACGTTTCCCAGGCTCCCGTCGCCGGTGCGGTCGAGTGCGGCCGGAGCGTAGCTGCGCAGGACCGTTCCGTTGGACGTACTCAGCAGGTTCGGGTCGGGAGTCGGCGTCGGCACGGTGACCGGCGTACCGCCGGCGGTGGGGGCCGCCGCGACGGTCGAAACCGAACTCGGCGCGGCCGTCGCCGCGGCGCTGGGCGCGCTCGATGCCGAGCTGTCTGCCGATTGCGTGCGTCCGCTGCACGCGGCGACTCCGAGCGATATCGCAAGGGCTACGGCGACGCCGAGGGCTGGACGAAAAAGTCGCATCACGTCGTCAGTGCCGGATCACGGAGGTGCACTTGCCCCTGACCACGTCCGTCGCGTCGACTTCGGCGGCGCTGAATTCGCCCGGTGCGGAATCGCAGTACACGGTGTCGTGACAGCCGTTCCACACGTTGACGCTGGTGACGGGACCGCCCGTCTTTACCAACAACGCGACCGGCGAACACGGGGCGCCCGTATGTTGGCCGCCGCCGCCTTGGTAGCTGCTGAACGTGCCGCCGTTGCGGAAGATGAACGTGATCGACGAAACGCCTTGGGCCGGACATTGGATCGCGCTCGGCGTGTACGCGTTTCCAACCTGCGCCTTACACGTTGGGCCAGGCGTGGCCGGTATGCCTTGCATCCCGACGCCGGCCGTGATCATCAGACACGGTGCTTTGTCGGGCGCGCACTGCTCCACGTACGTAAAGTGCACGTTGGCCGAGTCCTCCATGACGTTCACCGTGAAGCCGTCACCGCTTTGGCCGACGACGATGCCCTGCCCGGGTGCGGCCGCCCCGCGAGCGGTCAGCGCGGCCATCGCAAGGACGGCGCACAGAACCCAGGAGCGAGAAAAGCCAAGCCGCACGATATCTCCCTCGACCGCCCGATAGCAAACGGGCAACATACCCGCTTTCGCCGGGTGCCGGCGACCTACTTGCCCAGCTGGACGAGCCTCCGCTCGTTCGCGAGGATCGCTCCTCTGCAAGCCCCCCGGCCCGGGGGTCCCGGCGATCGAGCACCGGAGCGGTAAAGCCCAATATCGGTTCGAACCGCCGACTGAGTGCTCGAAGGATACCGGTTCTGGCGGGAGCAGCGCGTCGCGTTCCGCGATTTCGACTACTTCCGCCACGTGAACAACGCTGCGTACATCACCTGGACCGAGACGCTGCGGATCGAATTCATGGATGAGGTCGTCGGGTCGCCGCCGGAGGCGCGGATCGGGATCATCATGGCGGCCCAACGTTTCGACTACGTCTCGCAAGTCGCATACCGCGATCGGGTGTCGGTGGGCTGCCGCGTCGGCCGGATCGGCACGAAGTCGTTCGACCTCGAGTACGAGATCGCCAATACCACCACCGGTAAGGTCGCTTGCCGGGGCGTCAGCACGCTGGTCACCTACGACTACGAATTGAGCCGCTCGCTCGCCGTCCCCGACGCGTGGCGCGCAATCTTCGCCGGTTATCAAGCACCGTGACGCGCGGCGCCGCACTGCGCGCGTGTGCGCGGGCGGCAATCGTTGCAGCGGCGTGCGGCGCGGCTGCGGCGATTGCAGCTCCGCCTCCGACCGGTGTTCCGCGGGTGATGCCGGCAGTCGGCGCGGCGCCGCGCTACCTTCACATCGACAACGCCATCAACACGAGCGGCATCGCCGGGACGTCCGCGGAATTGTACGATTTGACGACGGGGCGATTCGTCGCGCACGTCCGTGCCGGGGCTGCGTCCTATACGCAGGGCTTCGACGGCGTTCGAGGTTGGGGCGCTGATGCGAGCGGAATGGTACTCATCGATGACACGCGCGACGGAACGTTAGACGATGTCCTCTTTTCGCACTTCCTTGGGCGCACCGGTCCAGAGCGAGTCGAAGTCGTTCCATTGCCGGCTGGTTCGGGGCGTCGGCGGCTGCGGTTGCGCCTTGATGGTCTTTCAGGTCCCATCGACGTTACGCTGAACCCAGCGACCGGGATGATCGAGACGATCGACGACTATTCCGGCGTCACGAAAGGGTCTTTGCGGCTCTGGGACTACCGCCTGGTTAAAAACGTCTGGATCCCTTTCGAATCGGATTCGCGTTCGATTTACAGCGACGAACGCGAAACGGCGACCGCCGTCTACAGCGTGGCTCACGTGCCCGACGACGCGTTCGATCCCCCCGAGCCGCCGCGCGATACAAGCCTCGACGGTGTCACATCCGTTCCAATGGATCTGAGCTTAGGTCAGGTCGTCATCCCCATACGCATTGACGGCGGTCCAATCTTGCACGTCCTATTCGATTCGGGATCGACGAACTATCTTTCGCCCGCGACGGCTCGCCGTTTGGGGCTCACGATCACCGGTTTCGGGAAAGCCGGCGGGATCGGCGCCGAGGTGGTCGACCAGCACCTTACGCGCGCGAGACTGGTGCGGATCGGGCGAGCGGAGATCCGCGGTCTACCGTTCGCGGTTCTCGACGATGGCTCGAAGCTCGATGGAACGATCGGCTGCGAAGTCTTTGAACGCTTCGCGGTGCGATTCGATTTTCGCAACCGGCGCGTTCAATTGTCGCGCGATCCCAGCGCGATCCGCGGACGCGGGCGCCCCTTTGCGATCCGAACCGGCCGCTGTCAGCCCGAACTCGATGCTGAGCTCGATGGACTCGTGGGAGTCGCTGCCATCGACACCGGCAGCGCCGCCGCGGCCGACATTATGGCGCCGTTCGTTGCCCAGCACCATCTGATCGACCGCTATCAAGCGCGAGTATACCTCAGCGGAGGGGAAGGCATCGGTGGCGCAGCGGCCGGAAGATTCGCGCGCGCACACGTCCTTCGCATCGGCCCGTTTCTGCTCCGGGATGTCGAGATCGGACTCAGTCTCATGAAAAAGGGCGCCTTTACCGACCCTACCGAGATGGTCAATCTCGGCGTTCCGCTGCTGTCGCGCTTCGATCTGACGATCGACTACCGGTCGCATCGGCTGTGGCTCGAACCGCGCGCATCGCTGCGCGGTATCCGGCTCGAAGGCGACTAGAACCGCAACCGGTAGCCGAGCACCGGGGCCCAGCCGACGTTGCGGTCGGCAATCTGCCCCGGAAAGTCGTCGTAGTGCGCGGTGTAGTTGAGGTAGCGCAGGCCGAGCAGCAGCTCGCTGTGTTTCGAGAGCCGGCGCGCGACCCGTGCGCTGAGGTCGATCTGGGCGGCGTTCTCCGGGTCGGCGTACGTGTGCATGGCCGGGCCGCACGGAATATAGCCCGACGGCGTGAAGCAGAATGAGGTGAAGGTCGGAATCTGCGTGTACTGCACGCCGTGCATGCGCGAGTTCCCCGCCACCCAGAACTCGAACTGGTCGCGGCCCCGGCGAACGACCCTCCCGAGTTCGAAGCGCGCGCCGGTGACGCGCGAGTACTGTACTTCCGAACCGTAGATCAGGTCGACGACCGGTCCCCGGACGTAGCGGAAGTTCCCGTTGGACGGTGCGTAGGTCGTCGACTGATTGTAGAGCGTCTGTCCGGCACCGACGAACCAGCCGCCAAGAAAAGCGTGGCGAAAGGTGGCGTTCACGATCGAGAGCGAGGTCGACTGTGCGCCGTCGGCGGAGCCGCCGTAGCGCAGTGTCACCGGAGCGAGGCCCTCGATGCGTATGCTATCGCCGCGTTCGCGCACGATCAGTTCGGCCAGCGGAAGCGGGGCGAACGACACCGCGTCGCTGCGCCCTCCGTTGACGGTGTGCTGACCGTCGAGCGGGTTGATCGTAACCGCGAACGAGGTTTCCACCGGGTCGGCGAGCGCTGCGCGCGCGCACAGCAGCAACGCCGTGAGAACGGCGCCCGCCGATCGAAGCTTCATTGCGCCGGCGTTTCGGTGATCCGGTCGCGGAACGCTTCCCAGCGCCCGTTTTCGATCGCCTCGCGCGCGCTGCGGACCAAGCCGCTCAGCGCCGCCAGATTGTGATAGGAAGCCAGCCGCCCGGCGAGCGTTTCACCGGCGCGGAAGAGATGCGCGAGATAGGCCTTCGAGTGCACGGCGCAGACGCGGCAGTCACAGTCCTCGTCGAGCGGCGTGAAGTCGCGTCCGAAGCCGGCGTTGCGCAGGTTGTACTCGGTGCCGCGCCGGGTCAGAACGCGGCCGTGCCGGCCGCTGCGGGTCGGGTACACGCAATCGAAGAGATCGATCCCGCGGTCGATCCCGGCCACCAGATCGCGCACGGTGCCGACCCCCATCAGGTAGCGCGGCTTTCCGGCCGGCAGCAGCGACGCCGTCGAGCGGACGACGCGATCCATCTCGGCGCGCGATTCGCCGACCGAGAGGCCGCCGATCGCGTACCCGGGGAGATCGAGCTCGGCGAGTTCGCTCGCGCTTTGCGCGCGCAGCGCCGGGTCGAGGCCGCCCTGCACGATCGCGAACAGCAGCGTTGGCCCGCGCCGCCAGGCCGCTGCTGAGCGCCGTGCCCAGGCAGTCGTTCGCGCGACCGCGCTCGCGATCTCGGCCGGCGGCGAGGGCAGCTTGACGCACTGGTCGAGCGTCATTGCGATGTCGACGCCGAGATCTTCCTGAAATGCGACCACCGCTTCGGGCGTGAAACGATGCGTCGACCCGTCGAGGTGCGAACGAAAGGTGACGCCGTCGTCGTCGACGTCGCGCCGCGACTCGAGGCTGAACACTTGAAAGCCGCCCGAGTCGGTCAGCAGCGGGCCGTTCCAGGCCATGAAGCGATGCAGCCCGCCGGCGGCGACCAGCGTTTCGATCCCGGGCCGCAGCCAAAGATGGTACGTGTTGGCCAGCACGATGCGCGCGCCGATCTCCTCGAGGTCGCGCGGCTCGAGCAGCTTGACGTCGGCCAGCGTTCCGACCGGCATGAAGCACGGCGTTTCGACCGCCCCGTGCGCGGTCATCAGCGTCCCGCGCCGGGCGTCCCCGGCCGTCGCGTGAAGACGGAAACTTCCGATCACTGCGGGGGCCGGCGGAACAGCGCGAGCGTCGCGAGGTATTCGGGCGGCGGTTCGCTTTCGAACGAGAGCATCTGCTTGGTGCGTGGATGCTTGAAGCGCAGACGCCAGGCGTGCAGTGCCTGACCGGCGATCGGGACGCGCGCGTCGCTGCGCCCGTAGAGCGGATCGTTGACCAGCGGATGACCGAGCGCCGCCAGATGGACGCGGATCTGATGCGTGCGTCCGGTTTCGAGCCGGAAATCCAGTTCGCTCGCGCCGGCGAGTTTCTCGCGCAGCGCGTAGTGCGTGGTCGCCGGCTTGCCTTCGTTGCGGATGGTGAACTTCAGCCGGTTGCGCGGATCGCGGCCGAGCGCGCCGCGAATCGTACCGGCCGGTTCCTCGGGCGTGCCGACGACGATCCCGCGATACGCGCGCTCGATGTAGCGCGCCTGCATGGCGCGGCCCAAGGTACCCAGCGCGGCATCGGTTTTGGCGACCAGAATCAGTCCCGACGTGTCGCGGTCGAGCCGGTGGATCAGGCCCGCCCGCACGCGTTCGCCGGGCAGCGACGCCACGTGGGCGAGCAGGGCGTTGACCAGCGTTCCGTCGACCGCACCGTGCGCCGGATGGGTCACCATCCCGGCCGGCTTGTCGACGACCAGCAGGTCGTCGTCCTCGTACGCGATCTCGAGCGCGATCGCTTCCGGTTCCACCTCGAGCGGGCGCGGCGGCTCGATGGCGTACGCGATCCGGTCGCCCTCATCGAGCAGCGTGCTCGGTTTGCCAGCGGCGCCGTTGACCGTCGCGGCATCGGCGCGCAGCGCGCTCGCGACGTGCGACCGGGAAAGACCCGTCAGCCGCGCGAGCAGCACGTCGAGCCGCGAGCCGGCCTCACCGGCAGCGACCGTATGCGTCAGCTGCGAACCTCGCGCCGCAGTGAGGCGATGATGAGCAGCCCCACACCGACGGTGATCGACGCATCGGCGACGTTGAACACGTTGGGCCAGATCGTCTTGAAATCGATGAAGTCGACCACCCATTGGTGCTGCAGGCGGTCGACGATGTTGCCGACCGCGCCGCCCAGGATCATGCCGAAGCCGACCCGCACGAGCAGCGACTTCTGCACCGCGTCGCGAAACGCGAAGGCGAAGATCGTCAGCACGACCATCGCCAGCACGACCAGCAGCACCGGCGAGCTCCCGAACATGCCGAACGCGCCGTGCGTATTCTGCACGTAGGTCCACCACAGCAGCCGCGGGATGACCAAGCGGCTCTCGCCGGGGAAGAAGCTGCCCAAGACGAGCGCCTTCGACCAGCGGTCGAGCGCGAAGACGGCCAGTGCGACGAACCAGAGCACGATCACCGGACGGCCGGTTCGCGCCCCCCGAACGCGCACCTACAGGCTCGGCGGCTTCACGTATTGATAGAAGAAGCCGGCCACCCGGCCGAAGGTACCGGTGAAGAGCACGATGCCGGTCGCGACCAGGAACGCGCCGGCGCCCACCTCGATCGCGCCGAGATAGCGTTTGATGCGGCTCAGCGCGCCCAGCGACTGCGAGATCGCCGCGGCAGTGATGAAGAACGGCAGCGCGAGTCCCATCGAGTAGACGAACAGCAGCAGGGTGGCTGAGCCGTAATGCTCCTGGGTCGCGAGCGCAAGAATGCCGGCCAGAATCGGCCCCACGCACGGCGACCAGCCGGCCGCGAACCCCAGGCCGACCAGGAACGACGCGATGTAGGAGCGGTTGGCGCTGCGTACCTGCACGCGCTTATCCATCATCAAAAACGGGATCTTGAAGACGCCGATCATGTTGAGCCCGAGCACGATCACCACGATGCCGCCGATCTTCGCCACCCAATCGCGGTACGCGATCAGTGCGGTTCCGATCGCGCTGGCGGTGAACCCAAGCGCCATGAAAACCAGCGTGAAGCCGGCGATGAACGCGAGCGCGTGCAGCAGCACCCGCGCGCGGTCGCCTGCGTCGCTCTGCGCTTTGAGTTCTTCGAGACTCGAGCCGGTCAGAAACGACAAATAGGCCGGAATCAGCGGCAGGACGCACGGCGAGACGAACGAGACGACGCCGGCGAGGAAAGCGGTCAGAATGTTGAGGTTGGCGCTCACGGTGCTCCGGAGGGCAGACGGTGGTACGACCCGCCGAGCGGCGGCGGGGTGGCGGGTCGGCCGGGCGGAATCCTCGCCGGGTGAATCACTGGATCTCCTTTCCGAATATCGACCCGATTGCGATCCATCTCGGCCCGGTCGGCGTGCATTGGTACGGTCTGTCGTACCTCTTCGGTTTTATCTGCGTCTACCTGTGGATGAACCGGCCGGCCGGACGCCGCCGGCTGGGTCTGACCTCGGACGAAATTCAAGATTTTCTGGTATACGCGCTGATCGGCGTGCTGATCGGCGGGCGCGTGCTCTTCGTGATCGCCGACATCATCACCAACCACAACCTCGGCATGTACCTGGCCACCCCGCTCGATTTCATCGCGATCTGGAAAGGGGGCATGGCGTTCCACGGCGCGCTGATCGGGATCATCGTGGCCGGGGTGATCTTCCTGCGCAAACATCGCGGGCTGAGCTTCGGGACGGTCGGCGACGAGGTCGTTGTGCTGGTGCCGATCGGCCTGTTCACGACCCGGATCGTCAACTTCATCAACGACGAACTGCCCGGTAAGCTGTGCGTCCCCGATCAACCCTACTGCGTGCGCTTTCCCGCCATGAACGATGGGTACCGGTACCCCTCGCAGATCTTCGAGGGCCTGCTCGACCTCGCGGTGCTGCCGATCCTGCTGCTGGTGTACCGCCGGCATCCGCCCGACGGCGTCGTGCTGTGGACGTGGTTCACCCTGTACGGCATCACGCGCATGATCGCGGAGTTCTGGCGCGAGCCCGGTTTCACGGTCGCCGGCCTCTCCGGCGGCCAGCTCCTGGCGCTGCCCCAGATCGTCATCGGGCTCGTCATGCTGGTCATCTCCGTACGGCGAGGGACCCGCACGGAGGCGCGGTGAAGACCATCGTCCATGCCCCTCGCGACCGGAACGGTTGCGGAGCGCGTGGCGGCGCTCCGCGAGCGCGTCGACGAAGTCACCGTCGCCGCCGGTCGTGAACGCGGCTCGGTCGCGATCCTCGCCGTCACCAAAGCGCAGCCTCGCGAGGCCGTGCTGGGTGCGCTAGCCGGCGGGCTCCACGACGTCGGTGAGAACTACGTGCAGGAGGCGCGCGCGAAGTACGCCGGCCTCCCGCCGTGCACGCGGCACTTCATCGGCCACGTGCAGTCGAACAAGGCCAAGGCGATCGTCGGGCTGTTCGACGTCGTGCAGAGCGTCGACCGGCTGGACGCCGGGCTGGCGCTGGCGAAAGCCGCCCGCGACGCCGGGCGGCGCCTGCGCGTTCTCATTCAAGTGAACGTTTCGCCGGTCGAACGCTTCGGAACGACGCCGGCCGAGGCGCCGCGCCTGGCCGCGCGGCTGCGCGATGAAGGCCTCGATGTCGACGGCGTGATGGCGATCGGCCCGCTCGAGGGCGACATCGAGACGGCCTTCCGAAGCGCGCAGGCGACGTTCCGCGCGGTCGGCGGTACGACGCTCTCTTTGGGGATGTCGGCGGATTGGGAACGCGCGATCCGCCGAGGTTCGACCATGGTGCGGCTCGGGACCGCACTCTTCGGTCCGCGTCCGTTGAAGGAAAGGAACGCCGCATGAGACGTTGTCTCTTGAACCGCATCCTGATTGACGAGGCGAAGCCGAGGTGGATTCAGCCTCAGAATGAGGCTGAATCCTGATGAGCGTTTTCGCCAAGATCGGATCGTGGTTCGCGATCAACGAGGAAGAAGACGACGAGCTCTATCCCGATGAGGTGGGCTCGAAGCGCAACGTCGTTCCGCTCAGCGACGCGTCACGGCGCCCGGGGGGATCGGTGGCGGTGTTTGCACCGCGTTCGTTCTCCGACGTCACCGAGATCGCCGACGCGCTGCGCTCGCGTCAGGTCGTGATCGTGAACGTCCAAGGTGCCGATCGCACGCTGCTCCAGCGCGTGGTCGATTTCACCTCGGGCGTCGCTTACACGATCGACGGGCGCATTCAGAAGCTTGCCGAAGCGATCTATCTGGTGGTCCCGTCGGGTGTCAACGTCAACTCTGCCGGCGTGCGCGAACAGCTCGATCACGACGGCTTACTCGGAATCAAGGATCTGCGCTGATGGCCAAAGTTACGATCGTCGACATCCAGCACAAGGCGTTCAAGAAGGCTCTGCAAGGCTACGACCGCGGCGACGTCGATCAGTACCTCGAAGAGATCATGGAGACGCTCGAAGACGAGGCCCAGATGCGCGCGGCGCTGGCGGGCGAAGTCGCCGACCTCAAGGAGCGTATCTCGCACTTCAAGGCGATGGAGGAGACGATGAACGCGACCCTTTTGCTCGCCCAGCGCACGGCCGACGAAGTGAAGGCCCACGCGCACAAAGAAGCGGATCTGATCAAAGCCGAGGCGCGCATTGCGGCCGAACGCGAGATCGCGACGCTTGCCGACCGCATCGACGAAGCGCGCCGCGAAGCGCAGCGCCACACCGACGCGGCCGAAAAGGTCAAGAGCGAGCTCCGCTCGCTCTTGATGTCGCACCTCTCGCTGATCGAGCGCGCGATGCCGGTGCCGCCCGCCGCAGTCACCGAAACGGCCGCGGTGCCGAGCCAGCCGATCTTGATCGTCGCGGAAGTCGACGAAACCGATGAGCTGCCGATCAACGGGAAGTCGACGCACCTCGTCGTCGAGTAACCGCCGCGACGGACGACGGGGCCTCGGCGCACGGCGCGCGTAGCGCTCGTTCTCGCGGCGAGCAAAGGGCTCGGCCGCGCCACCGCCGAGGCTTTGGCCGCCGACGGCGTCGACGTCGCTATCGGCGCGCGAGGGCCGCGCGCGCTCGATCAGACCGCTTCCGCGATCCACGAACGCACCGGCCGTGCCGTCCTCGCCGTACCGGTCGACGTGACCCAGCCCGAAGGCGCCGCAGCCTTCGTCGAATGCGCGCTCAAGGAATTCGGGCGCATCGACATCCTGGTCAACAATGCCGGCGGTCCCCCGTTCGGGGCGTTCGGCCGTTTCGACGACGCCGCGTGGCAAAGCGCCTTCGAACTGAACCTGCTCAGCACGATTCGCATGACGCGGCTGGTACTGCCGCACCTGCCGCGCGACGGCAGCGGCCGCGTCATCAACATCGTCAGCGTCTCGGTGCGGTCGCTGCTGCCGGGCTCGATCCTCTCGACGGCGATTCGCAGCGGCGTCATCGGGATGGCCAAGCTGCTGGCGGAAGAAGTGGGCCCGCACGGCATCACCGTCAACAACGTCGCTCCGGGGATGATCCTGACCGACCGCGTGCGCGAGACCGTCTTGAAGGACAAGCTCGCCGGCGGCATGGCCGAGGAGGACGCGCTGGCCGAGCTCGCGGCGCACATCCCGCTGCGCCGGATCGGCCGTCCCGAAGAGTTCGCGTCGGTGGTCGCCTTTTTGGCCTCGGACGGCGCGTCGTACATCACCGGCGCGACCATCCCCGTCGACGGCGGCATGTCCCGCGGGATCCACTAGTGGGTTCGGCTCGCGCCGAACCCTTCGCGTTTCGCCTGCGGCGAAGCCGCCCAGTGGAAGTTTACGCCCGGGCCAACTCGCGGCGCATCTCGTCGGCGCCGATCGGTTCGTTGTAGACCGGTGAGCCGGGCTGCTGGCGCCCGCCCCCGCTGACCAGTCCGTCGTTGTCGACCGGGTCGAATCCGATCTGGTCGATCAACTCCATGACGACCGTTTTGGCGGCCGGGTCGTCCGAAGCCACCGGGATCGCGAGACGCCCCGGTTCGCCTTTGGCTTTGCCGTCGGAGAGCCGCTTGTAGTAAATCGTGTTGAACGCCTTGACCAGCATCGCGCCGGGCACGAGGGCGCGCGTAATCTCGCTTGAGGTGCGGCTGCCGAGGTCCTCGATCTCGAAATCCTCGGTGTAGGCGTTCATCGCGTCGACGACGATTTTGCCGTCGTAGGGTCCGGTCTCGCCGAGGACTTCCTCGCGCTTCGTCCACGGGACGGCGATGACGACCAAGTCGGCGCCCTCGACGGCGTCCTGCGCCGAGGCGGCCTCGACGTTGGGCCCGATCGCGTCGACCAGCCCGCCAAGCGAGGCCGGCCCGCGCGAGTTCGCAATCCGGACGTGATGCCCGGCGTGCGCGAAGAGGCGTGCCAGGGTCCCGCCGATATTGCCGGATCCCAAGATCCCGATCTCCATTCGTTTCCTCTGACCTGCGAGGGACCCGCCCCCGCCTTTCCAGTCTGGTACGCCACGCGGCGGCGGGATTCCGCGAAAAGCCGCGCCCTCGGTGCGGTCATGCCGGGGTCACGGCCCGGACATGCCGCCGGGCTAGCGTGAAGGCCATGAACGGACTGGATTGGAGCGCGAGCGCCATGCGGGCGGCGCGAGCGCAGCTCGACGTGGCGACGCACAATCTTGCCAATGCGGTCAGCGACGGTTTCCAACGGTTGGCGACACGCGTTTCGCTCGGTTCGGGCGGTCTCGCCGTGCGGGCCGAGGCCTCGTCCGAGCAGGGTGCGATCCGCATGACGAACCGCCCCTTCGACCTCGCGCTGCTCGGCCCCGGAGCGTTCCGGGTCGGCGAGGGCGCAACGCGCAACGGCGCGTTCACGCGCGACCGTGAAGGCTGGATCGTCGACGACCGCCGGCGGCGTCTGCACGGTGTTTGCGGCGGGCTGCGCGTGTCGGCCGCCGCGACGGTCGCGGCCGACGGCAGCGTGCGCGACGGCGGACGCATCGTCGACCGCATCCCGCTCCCGGCCGGAACGCACCTGCAGAGCGGCGCGCTCGAAACGAGCACCGTCAATCCGATCGGCGAGACCTTGGCGATCTTGACCGCGCAGCGCGCCTTCGAGACCGCGCAGAAAACGATGCTCGCCATCGACGGCACGCGCGAGAAAGCCGCAAACGACGTGGTGCGGCTGAAGTGAATCGCGCCATGTACGCGGCCGCGACCGGCATGGCGGCGCAGCAGACGCAGCTCGAGATCGTCGCCGACAACCTCGCCAACGCCGACGTCGCCGGCTTCAAAGGCGCCGCGGCTACCTTCACCGAGGTGCGCGCCGGCGCGATCGGGCTGGGAACGACGGTCCTCGGTCGCCACGCGCTCTTCGCGCAGGGGAAGCTGACCCGCAGCGGCGGAGCGTTCGACCTCGCGATCGACGGCGCGGGCTTCTTCGTCGTCGAACGCGGCCGCGCAACCGCCTATACGCGCAACGGCGAGTTCGCGCGCCAAGCGGACGGGTCGCTGCGCAACGCCGCCGGCTGGAACCTCGCCGGCGTGCGCATCCCCGCCGATGCGCTGGCGGCGCGCGTCGAGCGCGACGGCCGCGTGGTCATCGACACGGCGCAGCAGCGGAATCGACCGCTGGCGCAGCTGCGTCTGGCTGCATTTGCCGCGCCCGAAGGCCTGCGCCCGCTCGGCGCGACGCTGTTCGCGCAAAGCGAGGCCTCAGGCCCGGTACGCCTGTTCGCGCCCGGCGGGCGCGACGGCCCGGCGATCGCGTTCGGCATGCTCGAGCGCTCGAACGTCTCGATCGTCGAGGCGATGATGCAGATTCTCGGCGCGCAGCGCGCGTACGAGGCCAATGCGAAAGGGATTCAGGCAGCCGATGAGATGCTGCGCATCGCCAACAATCTCCACCGCAGCTGAGCCGCCGCCCGACGCGACGCGCACGGCGCGCGAGGTGATGAATGCGATCCTGTTCCGTGAGGTCCTCAAGCCGCTCGCGCAGGCGCTGGGACCGGCCGGCGATCTGGTGCTGGGAGCCGTCGCGGACGACGTGTTCGTTCGCCGCGGCCGATGACCGAGGATGCGCGCACGGCGCAGATCCGCTCGCTGCTGCCGATGGTGAAAGCGCTCGCCCGCCGCGTCCAACGCATGCTGCCGCAAGCAGACCTCGACGATTTGATCGGTGACGGGAGCGTCGGACTGATCCGCGCCGTCGACGCCTTCGATCCGTCGCTCGGCATCCCGCTCGAACACTACGCGCGACGCGTCGTGCTGGGCGCGATCCTCAACGGCGTGCGGCGGCTCGATCCGGTCTCCGAACGGGTGCGGCGCACGATCCGTATCGCTGAACGTGCACGCTACGCGCTCGCTCAGGAGCTGGCGGCGCTGCCGGCCTCGCAGGCGCTCGAAGAACGCATTCCGGGGCTGACGCGCGCGCGAACCGAAGCGCACCGCGGCACGCCGCTCTCGCTCGACGCCGCGCTGCCGCCCGGCGAACGGCTGGAACCCGACACCGGTGCCGATCCGCAGACGATCGTCGTCGCGCAGGCTGAGTGCGAGCGCGTCCGGGCGGCGGTGGCCGCGCTGCCGGCGCGCCAGCGGCGAATCGTCGAGGCCCACTACTTCGAGGAACGTTCGCTGCGTTCGCTGCACGCCGCGCTCGCAGTCTCGCCGCAGCGCGTTTCGCAGCTCCATCTGCTCGCGGTCGCGCGCTTGCGCGCCGCGCTTGCCGCCGGCGCGTGAAAGACGCAGCGCGCGCGGCGCGCGAGCCGACCCGAGCGCCCGTTTCGCTCGAACCGCGTGCGGAGATCGATTTCGAAAGCGACGAGCGCCTCGCGGTCTCATCGAGCGGCGCGCCCGCGTGGCAGCGCGACGCGCTAGCCGTGTCGGCCCGAGTCCGCGCGCTGCTGCAGACGCTGCAGCCGGTCGTGGTCCGGGTCCTAACCTTCTGGGACCATGCGGTACGCGCGATCGCCGTCGGCGGGCGCCGCCTCGAAGTCGACCCCAGCGGCTGCTACCGCATCCGGTAAATCGCACGCTGGTGGCTCGCAAGGACCGTGGCCCCGGCGTTGACGTGATATTGTGCCTGTAATACGATAGTTCACGACCACAGCATGAAAGCACCAATCAGCATTTCGATCGACCTCAGCACCGGTGTCGGCTATGTACGATTTCGGGAGTTGACGGAGGGCGAGCGCGCGCACGCGAGGCGAATCGAATCACACAGCGACGTGGTCGTGAATCGATCCCACCGGCTGCGACCGTATGCGCTAAGACCCGACCCAGTTCAGGCAATCCTTGAAAGCTTGATCAGTAGCTTTCGCACACTGGACGCAGAACTACCGTACGTAAGGCAGTTCTTCCGCAGACGGCCGAACAAGACGTACCGCTTTCATGCTCAGTGCGATTTCGGCTCGTCGAGGTAACGGCTGACTGATCTGGACAAAAAACGTTCCATCACTGGCTCTTGTGAGCTCGAAAGCCCTTGGCTCAATGCTTCCATCGCCATTCATCTCTGCCGTGACTGCCAGGGGTCGCGGACTAGGAAACGCGATCCGAAGCTCTATCGGGCCTTCAATATCCGGAGGACTCGGCGCAAAAACTAGGTGGAGCGTCGCCAATAGTGCTTTACTTTGCAGCGCCTGCTTGTCGGCGGGCCGAATCGATGACTCAAGATCATAGTATAGTATTTGGCCACCAATGGAGACGTTCATCGAGAGCGTGCCTCGAACGCCTACCGCAGTCTGAAACGGCACAACCTGCAAGCCTTTGTGTAGGCATATACTGTTGTACGATGAGACCGGGAGCGAACCCGCGTCGCTCGAAGATGGCGAAGCGCAGGCGAGAGGTGCAGCCACTGCAGGCGCTGCTTGGCCGTCGATAAGCGCTACTGAAGGGCCATTGCGAGCAAAAACCGCTTGAATGGATCATTGGACATTTAGTGTCCCCGTTGATTGGGGCATAGCTCAGTCTTCGAGCGGGGTGGGCTCGAGGTTGGCGACGATGCCTTCGACGAGCCGGGCGACGGCGGCGGCGCTGCGCGATGCGGCTTCGAGGACTTCTTCGTGCGAGGTAGCGTTGTTGGTGCCGTGCACGTTGGTGATCAGCGAGAAGCCGACCACGCTGCGGCCAAGGGCTCGGGCCGCGATCGTTTCGAGCACGGTCGACATCCCGACCGCATCGGCGCCGATCGTGCGCAGGTAGCGCGCCTCGGCCGGCGTTTCGTACGTCGGGCCGGTGAGGCCGGCGTAAATGCCGTCGTGGAGCACGATCGCATATTCCGCGGCCATGTGGCGCGCAAGCTCGCGCAGATGCGGTGCGTAGGCATCGCCCATGTCGAGGAAGCGGGCTTCAGCGCCCGGTGGTAAGGCCTCGCCGACGAGCGGATTCTGACCGGTCAGATTGAGGTGGTCGACGATCAGCATGAGGTCGCCGGGAACGTAATCGGGGTTGACGCCGCCGGCCGCGTTGGTGAGCACGATCGTGCGCGCGCCGGCGTGGGCGGCGGCCATCACGGGATAAATGACCTCGTGCGCCGCCCGGCCCTCGTAGAGGTGAAAGCGGCCGCTGAATGCGACCACGCGTTTATCGTGCAGAACGCCGATGTGCGCCTCGCCGGCATGCCCGGCGATCGTCGGTTCGGGCATGCCGTCGATCTTCTTGTACGAGACGGTCGTCCCGCCGATCCGCTCGCGCAGCACGCCGCTGAAGCCCGACCCCAGTACGATCGCGCAATCGAGATCGCCGCCGGCCTTTTGCCGGAGGTAGTCGGCCGCGGCTTCGAGCCGTTTGCGTTTCATCGGATCGCAGCGCCGGTTGGGATCAGGAGATTCGTACCGGTCATGGCATCGGGAACCTCGAGGCCGAGCAACGGGAGCAAAGTCGGTGCGATGTCGCCGAGTTTTCCGCCCGGCCGCAGCGTTCCCGGCAGGGTGCCGGCGATCAGCATGAAGGGAACCGGATGCGTCGTGTGCGCCGTCAGCGGATTCCCGGCGGCGTCGATCTTCTCTTCGGCATTCCCGTGGTCCGAGGTGATGGCGAGGATGCCGTCGGTCTCGAGAATCGCTCCTTCGAGCCGGCCCAACGCGACGTCGAGCGTTTCGAGCGCCGAGATCGTCGCCGGCCAGACACCGGTGTGGCCGACCATGTCGGCGTTGGCGTAGTTCATTACGATGACGTCGTGGCGGCGGTGGGTGATGTCCTCGACCGCGGCCGAGGTGATGTCCGCGGCCGACATCTCCGGCGCCAGGTCGTAGGTGGCCACGCTGCGGTTCGACGGAACAAGGATGCGGTCTTCACCCGGAAATACGTCCTCGCGGCCGCCGTTGAAGAAATAGGTGACGTGGGCGTACTTCTCGGTTTCGGCGAGGCGCAGTTGGGTGAGTCCGGCATCGGCGACGACTTCGCCGAAGACGCCGTATTGCGGACGCGGACCGAACAGCACCGGGTTGGGGAAGTTCTCCTCGTATCGGGTCATGGTCGCAAACATGAAATCGGTGAACCGGTGGACCGGAAAGTGATCGAACACCGGATCGGTGAAGGCGAGTGTGAGCTGCCGCGCGCGGTCCGGGCGAAAGTTGAAGAAGATGCAGGCGTCACCGTCGCGCACCGGACGCGGCTCGCCGATCAGGGTCGGCAGCACGAACTCGTCGCTCTCCCCGCGCGCGTACGCATCGTGCAGCGCGTCCGTCGCCGTCGCGGCGCGGTGCGCCGCTTCGGCCTCGACCAGCGCCTGATAGGCTTTGCGGGTGCGCTCCCAGCGTTTGTCGCGGTCCATCGCGTAGTACCGTCCGCCGATTGTGGCGATCGCGCCGGGTCGCCCGCGCGCGATGCAGTGCGCGTCGATGCGCGCGAGGTACCGCTCGGCGGACCGCGGCGGCGTGTCGCGGCCGTCCAAGAACGCGTCGATCACGAACGGCACGCCGGCGGCGGCCGCGACGTCGACGAACGCTTCGAGATGATCGAGCGACGAATGCACCTTGCCGTCGGAAAGCAGTCCGAGGAAATGCAGCCGGCCGCCGGTCCCGCGCACGTGATCGAAGCACGCGAGCAAGGTTGGATTGGTGGCGAACGAGCCGTCCGCGATCGCGTCGTCGATGACGACGACGCCTTGCGGCACCACGCGGCCGCTGCCGATGTTGATGTGGCCGACCTCGCTGTTGCCCATCACGCCGTCCGGAAGGCCCACCGCTTCGCCGCTGGCCTCGAGCAGTACGTGCGGATAGGTGGCCAAGAAGCGCTGCCAATTCGGCAGATCGGCGGCCGCGATCGCGTTCCCATAGGATTCGGGATTGTGGCCCCAGCCGTCGAGTATCGCCAAGACCAGCGGCCGGCGCCGATTCACGCTTCGACCCCGCGCCGCGCGCCTTCGATCAATGCCGCAAACGAAGCAGGGTCGAGACTCGCGCCGCCGACCAGGCCGCCGTCGATCTCCGGCTGGGCCGCGAACGCGCCGACGTTGTCGGGCCGCAGGCTCCCGCCGTACAGTATGCGCACCTCACCCAAGCCCGGGACCGCCGATCGGATCGCCCCCATGATCGCGTTGGCACTCTCCGGCGAATCAGGCGTACCCGATCCGATTGCCCAAATCGGCTCGTACGCGACGACGCAGCGCGCGACGTCGCCCGGCTTCAGTCCGTCGAAGGCCGCGCGCGCCTGCGTCTCGACTTTGTCGCGTGCGAACCCCGCGTTATGCTCTTCGGCCGTTTCGCCGCAGGCGACGATCGGAGTGATGCCGTGCGCGAGCGCCGCGCGCACCTTCTCGTTCACCCGTTCGTCCAACTCGCCGAACAGCGCGCGGCGCTCGGAGTGACCCAGCACCACCCAGCCGACACCGATTTCGGTCAGCATCAGCGGCGAGATCTCGCCGGTGTAGGCTCCGCTTTGGGCCCAGTTCATGTTTTGCGCGCCCAGACCGATCGCGGTGCCGGCCAGTTCCTCGTGCGCGGCCGCGAGCGCGGTGAACGGCGGGCACACGACGGCGTCGACCTGATCGAGCGCGAGCGGCAGCGCGCGCAGCGCCGCGATGAACGCGCGCGTCTGCGCGATCGTCTTGTGCATTTTCCAGTTGCCCACGATGAGCGGTCTGCGCGCGTCGCTCACCGCATCAGCGCCGCGACGCCGGGGAGCGTCTTGCCTTCGAGGAATTCCAGCGTCGCGCCGCCGCCGGTCGAGACGTGGGTCATCGCGCCGGCGAAGCCGAGGGCGTGCGCGGCCGCCGCGGCATCGCCGCCGCCGACGACGCTGATCGCGCCCTCCCGGGTCGCAGCGGCGATCGCTTCACCGACCACACGCGTCCCGTCTTGATAGGCAGGCTTCTCGTAGACGCCCATTGGCCCGTTGAACACGATCGTCTTCGCGGCACGGAGTACGGCCGCATACGCGCGCGCGGTTGCCGGTCCGATGTCGAGGATCATCCCGCCGTCGACGCGATCGAGCGTCGCGACGTGCGCGGTGTCGTCGGCATCGAAGCGCTCGGCGACGACGGCGTCGGTCGGTAGGTGCACGGCGACGCCGCGTTCGCGCGCGCGCGCCATGATGCGAGTTGCCGGCGCGAGGTCGGGGTCGCGCAGCGAGCGTCCGACGTCGACGCCCGAAGCGGCCAGAAACGTGTTCGCCATCCCGCCGCCGACGACGAAGGCATCGACGATCGTCAGCAGGTTCTCGAACACGCCGACCTTGTCGACCACCTTCGCTCCGCCGATTGCGCAGACGAACGGATGCGCGGGGTCGCGGGTCAGCCGTCCCAGCGCTTCCAGCTCGGCGGCCATCAGGCAGCCGGCGTAGGCCGGCAGGTCGGCGGCGACGCCGACCGTGGAGGCGTGCGCGCGGTGCGCCGTTCCGAACGCGTCGTCCACGTAGAGATCGCCCGATTCTGCGAGCGCGCGCGCGAAAGCCGGATCGTTCGCTTCTTCTTCGGGGTGAAACCGCACGTTCTCGAACAGCACGAAGCCGCCGTTCGGCAGCGCCTTCGAAGCGGCGACGCAGGCCGGCCCGATGCAATCGTCGACGAAGCCGACGTCGCCTCCGAGCAGTTCGCTCAGACGCGCCGCGACCGGCCGCAGCGAGTAGGCGGGATTCGGTTTTCCGTCCGGGCGTCCCAAATGCGAGAGGATCACCGTCTTGGCGCCGTGCTCTGCCAGCCAGCGCAGCGTCGGGAGCGCCGCCGCGATGCGCGTGTCGTCGGAGATCGCGCCGCCGTTCATCGGAACGTTGAGGTCTTCGCGAACCAGGACGCGCTTGCCGCGTACATCGGCGTCGCGGACGGTCGCAAACTCCATCAGCGCGAGCCCTTCGACGCCGGTTCGCCGAACCCGGGAACGTCGAGCGTGACGAACGGGGTCGTGGTCGGCGGTCCGGGCGCGTAGCGCAGAACGGGCGTCCCGACGGCGGGGATGCCGACCAGCGTGCAGGCGACGGTTCCGAATCCGCGGTCGGTGGTGACGGTCATCGCGCGATGCGGATCGGCGCGGTCCTCGCGCTGCAGCAAACTCACCCAACCATCCCAGTCGGCGCGCTCGGGCTGGGGCAACGCCGCGGACCGGAAATCGGCCATCACGGCGGCGACGCGCGGCGCGTCCGCGACGTCGCATCCCTCGGGCGTCAGCATGTGGTAACCGGGGGTCAAGGTCGCGACCTGCATCTCCGTGCCGTCGTTGGTGATGCTGAAGGCGGCCTGGCGGTCAGCTACCAGCATCGTGAAGCCGCCGTACTCGGCGGCCGGGAGTACGCGCACCGTGTCCGCCGCCGCCCATGCATCCGCTTCGCGCAGCGCGCGCACGATCAGTTCACCACGGCTCGACTTTCCGGTCAGCGGTCCGAGCGTATCGAGACGATTGACGACCGTCGCGACGACGCCGGGCGCGCCCAGGCCGAGCCAGCTGCCGCCGCTGACGCGGTCGCGCCATGCGATGACGCCGGGCGCGTCGGGCCACCAGCGGCCAGGCGGGTCGAAGGCGCGGTCGAGCCGTTCGTCGCGATTGGAGGCCAGCAGGAGGGGCCAGGCCGCCTCGGGCCGGTGCAGGAGCAGTACGGTGCACATGCGCGCTCAGCGAATTTTCGCGCCGCGAGGGAACTCGATTATGCGGGACTCGGGATCTTGGCCCCGACGACGGCGGCGAGGTCGGCGAGCCGGCACGAGTAACCCCACTCGTTGTCGTACCAGGCAGCGATCTGAATCAGGTCGCCCATCGCGTTGGTCAACTTGCCGTCGATGATCGAGCTGTACTGATTGCGCTTGAAGTCGCTCGACACCAGTTCTTCTTCCGTGTACTGGACATACTTGGAGAGCGAACCTTCGGCGGCGCCGCGCAAGAGGGCGTTGAGCTCGTCGCGCGTGGTCGCCTTTTTCGTCTGTGCGACGAGATACACCATCGAGACGGTCGGCGTCGGGACGCGCAGCGAGATCCCGTCGAAGCTTCCCTTGACCTCGGGGATGGTCAGGTAGAGCGCCTTGGCGGCGCCGGTCGAGGTGGGAATGATGTTGGTGGCGGCGTTGCGCGCGCGGCGCCAATCCTTATGCGGCGCATCGAGAATGTTCTGATCGTTGGTGTACGAGTGGATCGTGTTCATGAAGCCGCGTTGCCAGCCCAGCCCATCGACGATCGGTTTGACCGCCGTGGCCAAACAATTGGTCGTGCACGACGCGTTCGAGATGATGTGATGCACCGCCGGATCGTAGTCAGCGTCGTTGACGCCCAGCACGATCGTGATGTCTTCGCCCTTGGCCGGCGCGGAGATGATCACTTTCTGCGCGCCGCCGCCGTCGATGTGCGCGCGCGCTTTGTCGGCGTCGGTGAAGATGCCGGTCGATTCGATCACCACATCGACGCCCAGGTCCCGCCAGGGCAGTTTGCCGGGATCGCGCTCGGCCAGCACGCGGACCGGCTTGCCGTCGATCACGAGCGCATCGCCGCGCGTCTCCACCTTGCCGGTGTACGTCCCGTAGTTCGAATCGTACTTGAAGAGGTGGGCGCACTCGGCGGCGCTGGTGAGATCGTTCACCGCAGCGATCTCGACCTCCGGATAGCGCTCCAGGAGCGCCTTGGTGAAGTTGCGGCCGATCCGCCCGAAGCCGTTGATACCAATGCGCATAGCAACGAGGCTGTTAGACGGAGGAAACTTCCGCCTCCTCTCGCGGCCGCCGCAATCGCTTGACGAGCCGCATCAGCGTCGCGATCCGGCCGTTGAGCGTCGCTTTCCCGACCGGGGGAGCGCAGCGCCGCCCCAATTCGGCCAGCGTCTCGTCGGGATGCGCCAAGCGAAGCTGCGCTGCCTCGCGCAGGGCCGGGGAGAGGTTCCGCAGGCCGTAGGCGTCGGCCAGGTAGGTAAACGCATCGCGCTGGGCTGCGGCGGCTCGCGCGGCGCGCACGACGTTCGCGGCTTCCGTGTTCACCAGCCGGTGGATGCGGTTCTTCGTTTCCTTGACGGCCCGCACGTCTTCGAGGTGCAGGATCGCCGACGACGCCCCG
>Ga0182024_10001458_pt1 | contig 60963 bp, 60 predicted proteins | sample P32metaG_FD_120480 | JGI IMG/M metagenome (GOLD analysis project Ga0182024, IMG submission 120480) | Permafrost microbial communities from Stordalen Mire, Sweden - P3-2 metaG (Illumina Assembly) | ecosystem: Environmental > Terrestrial > Soil > Wetlands > Permafrost | place: Sweden: Stordalen...
ACAACCCGCTTCCGTAAAGACAAGCAAGACCAGATGAGCACTGGGGCCAAAATCCGTCTGGCGCTTCTTCGTGGGATGACCTGGAACCCTCGTTCCAACCTGTCCTCTGATGAGGATTACCGCCAGCGCATGTCCGTGGGTGCCTCGTTCAGCGCTTACCGCTATCTACTTCCTTCCTTCTGCAAGAGTTCCAACATTCGCTGATCATGATGTTCACGGATGGTAATGTACAAGCCCTCCTCTTCGCATCTCCTTACCAATTCCTTCTTCGCGTGAAGGTCACACACGTACCCATCTTTCTTTACTAGACCCAGACCGGGTTCCGTATTCTTTGCATCCAGTGCCGTTTGGAGAACGTCAAGAACCACCTTCAAGAGATTATCCAGGGTCTTTCTTAGCTCTCGTATCAGTAATTTCCGGCGAACCCTCCCACAAGCGGAAAATGACGCTTTCCGAGGGATTTTCGAGCTCTACCTAGAGACGCAAAGTGCAGAGTTACCGTCCGCTAACTATAGCCCAACGTGTGGGTGATATTCCCCGGTGAAGACGCAACGAGCTCTTTACGTCTCAATCTCTAGCCGTACCAGGGACGACGACGCATTCCTAAGTCTGCGTTGAAAAAGATAACTAAGCCGTTGCGATGCGTCAGCGAGATGCCAGCCAAGAGAATCCTCGTAACGGGCATGAGTGGGTTGATTGGAGGCGTCGTGCGGAGACGCCTTGAAGGGAAATATGACCTCGTAGCTCTAAATCGGCGACAGGTCGATGGGGTGAAATGCTACCAGGCTGACATAGCAGACCTTGATGCGATAATCCCGGCGTTCGAGGGCGTCGACAGCGTAATCCATCTCGCCGCCCAGGCCAGCGAAGCTTCCAGCTGGCAGTCCTATCGAGATGCTAACCTAACGGGAACCTACAATGTCTTCGAAGCATCCAGGATGTGCGGTGTCAAGAGAATCATATACGCGAGCAGCGGCTCGACGATAAAGGCGATAGAGAAGATCCCTCCGTACAACGCGATCGTCGAAGGACGGTACGACGAGGTTCCAGAGGCCTGGGAGAAGGTGACCCACCTGTCGACGCCGCGGCCATCCAGCATCTACGGGTGTACCAAGCTCTGGGGAGAGGCGTTGGCCAGGACCTATTCCGATCTTTACAGCATCAGTGCCATATGTATTCGAATCGGGAACGTCAATAGGGATGATCGGCCCACGGAGACAAGACAGTTCTCGGTATGGTGCAGCCAGCGCGACATCGGAAACTTGATTGCACGATGCCTGGACGCACCCGAGAGCCTGAAGTTCGATATCTTTTACGCCGTCTCCAATAACAGGTGGAGTTACAGGGACATGGAACACGCACGCCAGATACTCGGGTTCGTCCCTACGGATTCCGCAGACAACTTCCGTCAGCCTTCAGGCGATGGTCGAGTACAGCCTGGTCAATGACTGCTCGACTGCAAGGGTCCACGATCTATCCTTTCCAGCCGCCTGCTCAGCGGACGGAGGCGCAATGAAACCCGTGCATGGCTTGGCGTTTCTTCACAGTCGTCGGAGTCCCTCTTTCGACGCCCAACCTTTATCATCGGCCAGGTGTCTGTGATGTCAATGCCCCTGACTATGGAAGGAAAAGTCGTCCTAATTACGGGAGGAAACTCTGGGATAGGCAAGGCCGCCGCCGCGTCGCTGGCGAAGATGGGAGCCGACCTGACCCTGCTCTGCAGGAACCGCGAAAAGGCTGAGAAGGCCCGCGCCGAAATCGCCTCCTCCTCGGGGAGGTCGGTGGACCTGATCATAGCTGACATGCTTCTCCAGCGGGAGGTAAGAAGGGCAGCCTCCGAATTCCTTTCGACGCGCTCCCGGCTCGACGTCCTGCTGAACAACGCAGGTTCTGATTTTCCGAGTTACGAGGAGACAGAGGACGGGATCGAACGGACGATGGCGCTAAACTACTTCTCACAGTTCCTCCTCACGAACCTTCTCATCAGCACGCTCAGGAAGAGCGCACCCTCAAGGGTCGTGAACGTCTCCTCCTCTGGGCACTACGGGGCCTCGCTCGATTTTGAGAACATCAACGGCAAGGGGAAGATGGGGCCCGGAGGCCTCGGCGCCTATGGAAGGTCTAAGATAGCCCTCATACTCTTCACCTACGAGCTCGCGCGCCGGTTACAGGGAAGCTCGGTGACCGCCAACTGCCTTCATCCGGGGGCGGTAAGGACGAACATCTGGTCCCACGCTGGACTTTTCAGTCCCCTGACGAGGCTGGCGGCTCTCTTCATGCTCAGCCCGGACGAAGGTGCAAAGACCTCGGTCTACCTCGCGTCATCGCCTGAGGTCGAGGGCGTCACGGGGAAGTACTTCGAGAAATGCAAGCCGAAGAGGTCATCCGAGCAGTCGTATGATGAAGTCGCAGCAGCGAGGCTGTGGGAGTTGAGCGAGCGCATGACGGACTTGGTCTCCCAGCCAGTCACTCCTTGACGCTCCCCGGCGGAGGCGCAATGAACCCTTATTCGCGGTAATTTAAATACACATACATGCACATACTCTAGTCATGGCGCACAAGACGATTACCATCTCTGACGAGGCCTACGAAGCGCTCGCCAGGTCGAAGAAGGATGGCGAATCCTTCACCAAGGTCATACTGCGCCTGACCTCGGAAAGAACCAAGGCGGGCTCCCTTCTCAGGCACCTGGAAACCTCCCAGGCTGACGAAGAGCTGGCAAAGAGCGTAGAAGCGGCGATGCTCAGAACGAGAAACGCGCGGCTCGAGCCTGCTCAACTTTCAGGGTGATGTGATATGGTCTGTCTCGACACCTCCGTCCTCGTCGCGCTGATCAGAAAGGACCCAGAGGCCATGGACGGCCTCAGGGCCGAGGCAGAAGCCGGAGGAGTAGTCTCCACCACCCTGGTCAACCTGTGCGAGCTCTATTCGGGTGCATATGGCTCAAACGCGCCGCAGAAGGAACTGGAGAGAGTCGAGCATCTACTCACACACGTTCGTCTATTAGGCTTCGACATAAGTGCCGCGAGGCGCTACGGAGAGCTGGTCAACGACGACGCGATAAAGAGCCAGCAAATCGGGGATTTCGACCTAATCATAGCTTCGATAACCCTCGAGAATAATGAAGAGCTTGTTACCCGAAACCTCAAGCACTTCGGCAGAGTTCCCGGGCTTATCGTAAAGCGATGGTGATATCGCCGGCGCAGGCGCAATGAACCACGTTGATGATACTCTTCTTACAAAGGCAGCGGGCATGATTAAATACAAGAGCGTATATACGTTATCTGTATGACAGAAACTGTGGTGGTGAGGGTGGATGAGGAACTCAAGAGAAAGGCGAAGACCTACAATGTGAACATCAGCGAGGTAGTCCGGTCGGCACTCAGGGACGAAGTACAGAAAAGAGAAAGGAGAGAGTTGATTTCGGCATTGGAACGGGCGAAGAAAGCACTCTCGAAGGTGCCCGATGATGAAATTGTCAAGGCATTCAGGGAGACAAGGGACAACCGATGAAGGCTCTTGTGGACCCAAGTGCGCTGCTTCTCCTCGTGAAACACGCTGATGCGACAAAGCTGGCAGACATAGCGACGGACCTTACTACACTGGATCTGGCGACCTATGAAGCAGGAAACGGGATCTGGAAGCAAATCCGACTCCTGAAGTTAATCAGCGAGAAGGACGCGCACGCGACTCACGAGGCTCTCGTCAGACTTCTGTCTCACATCTCCATAGTACGTGGAGAAGAATTAGACTATACCAAAGCGATGGATTTGGCCGTAAAGAAGGGGATTGCGTACTACGATGCCTGCTATATCATCGCCGCAGAGTCTCTCAAGCTCCCATTCGTCACCGAGGATAGAAAGCTCGCTGGGTCGACCGCTAATCACGAAGTCATCGGATGGAAGCAGCTGCTAAGCGAGGAGTAATACGTGAAAGATATCCGAATCGTGGGCCGAATTCGTTCGGAGCTGGCACCTACAGCCCAACGTGTGGGCGATATTCCCCGGCGGAGGCGCAATGAACCCTGAGCGAGGAGACCGCGACAGGCACCGGGTTCATCACGGCGCCGAGGGTTCAAAGTCCGCTATAGGGCCTGGCAGCAGTAAGCTCGAATCCGCTCATGTCCAAACTTCTCTTTAAACCTGGTTCGCCCCTGCTAGTTGGGATGGCTCTCGCTGCTTGGATAGTTCTTCTAATAAGTAAGGAAAATCACGTCAGGTTTGACAAAAGTGACTACCAAACCAGTCCTCAGCGAGTTCGACATAGAGCTGGCACTTAGTAGTCTAGAAAAAGACCCAAAGGGGGTAAGCCTGTGCTGGCTCGAGGCCAGAGAAGTGCGGAGGGACAAGGGTGGCCTGCCTTCCAATGTTTTCCTCGACGACATGCTGGTCTATTCGGATGCATGGAAGAAAGTAAGAGAAAATGGCTACGTGCCTCTTTGGGCTAGAGAGCTTGAGGCGTATCCGAAGAAGAATGGTGTCTTTGAGGATGGAAAGGACCTCGAAGACCCTTACCCGGACAAGGAGGGGAGGACCTGGCGGCTTCCAAGGAAGCATATCCCAAGGGAGGCTAGGGAAAGTAAGGGAGTGGGACTGTTTATTCTTCCAGCGTCTTATCTTGAAATAACCAAATGGGAGGTTGTAATCATACCCGAAAAAGTAACAGTGCTCAATCCGTTCATCCAGAGTAGAACAGGGGGTGGCAAGGTTGATATGGGAACCAGAGTTCCTCTAGCTGTACCTTATACTGGCCTTCACGCCGATCATGTCAGATACGGCACAAGGTCCAAAGAAGCAGGCATAAAGCCCATTTTCCGTTACTTAACTGAAGATTATACCTACAGACGTTGTGTAGACAGCTATGACCATGACGTGCTTCCCCATCTGTCACCTGTGTTTATACCACCAAGAGATCCTAGACAGTGGTAATTATCAGTCTCATTCTTCTTGCACCCGAGGAGAGCGGCGTGTTCAGTATACGATTGCTTGGAGCCGAAGAAAGCGGGAAAGCAGAGACAACAGGCGCAATGAACCCCCGTGCCGGTCGGAATTCTTTTTCAAACACTATATATTATAGCTTATATTCTATATGCGTCATGAGCACCACGATTGCGGTAAAGGAATCCACCCGCGAGAAGCTCAAGAAGATAATGAAGGAGGAGGGGACGAAGAGCCTCGACCAGACGATTAACGCCCTCATAGAGAGGGCGGGAGGCGTCCCCAAGAGCATGTTCGGCGCTGACAGAAAGAGAGGCGTCGGTCTCTCGAGGCGGGAGCACGAAGAGTTCCAGAGGTGAGGACCGATCTACATAGTGGACACGTTCTCGTGGGTCGAATACTTCGCCGGTAGCGCCGCGGGAGAGAAGGCCAGGCCCTACATCGAAGGGGGCGACGCATTCACACCCACCATCGTGATAGCCGAGTTCGTGGACAAGTACACACGGGAGAAGATTGACCTGGAAGAGAGGCTCAAGTTCATCAAGACCAAGTCGTCCGTGACTCTCCTCGACGAGGACACAGCCGAACTGGCTGGCAGAATCAGCGCAGAGCGGAGGCCGCTGGTGAAGGGCTGGGGGCTCGTGGACTCCATAGTCCTCGCGAGCGCGAGGGCGCGGAAGATGAAGGTCCTTACCGGGGACGAACACTTCAGGGGCCTGGAAGACGCCGTCATGATCAAGTGACCGGCCCGTTTCATGTTCTATTCCCCGGCGGAGGCGCAATAAACTCCATGTGTGACACATTACCGCTCTCCAAGATTCATCGATGAGAAGCAGACGAAGCATGTTCGCTTTGTTTTCCGTGGTCAACTTACAGCGAAACAAGTAAATGTCCCGGCTGCGACCCAATACATATGGACTTTTGCGGATGCTGTGGCGCGTCTAAGGGAACTGGTGGGGGAAACTGTCCCGGTCACAAACTAGGAGGACGACATAGTTTCGTCAAAGGAAACATGAAGATGGCCTGTCGACATTGCAACAAGCGCGTCGGAGGAGAAGGAACAAGCTGCTCGGAAAGAACACTTGGCGGCTGTCACGATTTCGTGTAATCAAACTACAAGATATCCGAACCCTATGCATGGCTACCGATGCGATGAGCTTTGACCGACCCTCCGTATCCATTCATTTCTTCGCTGCTTGTAATATTCGGTGTTTTGCGGTGTCGGGCCGGCAGCCATCGAAACCTATCTGACCGAATCTGGCCATTACATCCCTTATGTACGCGGCGTCATTGACTAGTAACTTCCCATCTGCCAGACTGGCGTAATTGTCGTTGCGTCTATCTCTCCCCTTCGCATCCAGCTCGACCATGGAAGTGATATCTGTTGCGCACCCATAGGGCTTTGCGTTGAATGTTATGAAGAACAGCTTCTTCATGACCCTAATCTCTTACCAGGCGCCCCAAGCGCCTGAACATGTCATGACCTCGACCCAACAAGGAGGTCAGGGTTGGAGAGTAGTTCTGGGGACCGGGTTCAGGTGCGCGGACGTCATCGAGATCGATTACGTGGACCCAGTTGGGACCCCTGGGCTCCCTAACTATAGCCCAACGTGTGGGCGATATTCCCCGGCGGAGGCGCAATGAACCCTATGCATGGCTAAACATTTCCTACGGGAGTGCAAAAGCCAAAGAATGGCTAGGGGCTCTAATCGAATAATACCGTCCAGGCAATGAAAATGGATTATAACGACCTAAGGGCACGGTGAATCGTGCCAACTTATGCAGTTGGAGAAATAGAGATCGACAAGGTAATTGCCAGTCATAACGGTCAAAAGGGCGTTCTTTACTTTACGAACAGAAGGCTCGTCTTTGAGTATGCACAGGGCCTGGTAAACAAGAAGTTTTTCCAGATGGGGGTCGCCTTACCTGACATTCAAAGTGTCCGTGCTTCACACCCTCGATTGAGTTGGTCCGAGCTTGTTATCCGGACTCAGAATTCCAGAAATGGATTCGAAATGAATGAGATAATTATCAATACAGCAATGAACTCGGAGATGTGGGTCAAGAAGATAAATCAAGTTCTCATGAGTCGTGATTCCAGTGAGGCTCGTCCTCACCTAGTCGTGGAAAAGGAAGTCGTTAGAGTGCCCTGCAAGTATTGCGGCAGTATTGTCAACGCGTCGAGTGAGCACTGTCCACAATGCGGGGCTCCTCTGTAAGATGAACAAGGGCTAAATAACGCTCGAACATTTCATTGAATGTTTGTCGAGGTATGATCAGAACAGGCAACTGGGTAAGCAGAGGGCGAATTGGGAGACGGCCCTCCGGCGCGCCAGGTGTCCCAAAGATCGAGGGCACATATTGGAGACGGCCCAGCCTGATGTGGTCTGCTCGAAGTGCGGTACGCAGTACATCCTCGCTACCAAAGTCGGACTTCTCACTTTGAGGCAGGAACTAATTGAGAAGCCACCCGTCGCCGCCCCAGCGCCCCAGCCGGCGCCCAGTTCCATGGGACCCGGGAAGTTCTGCCACAAGTGCGGTTCCGTCTTGAAACCCGAAGCAAGTTTTTGCTCTTCATGCGGAACTACCGTGTGATGATTCAAGCCCTTGAATTTCTGCCCGTCCTGCGGCTCGCGAATGAAGGCTTATTCTGCCCAACTCGTCTGTCCTAGATGCAACACGACGATACGGGTTCAGGGCGCAGGTCCGAATGATCTCAGAATGGATCCTGCTGCTGCAGAAGATAATGTCAGACGTTTCATCGAGATGCTATCGTCGCAAGCACGTTTTGGCCTCAGGGGAGAGAAGCCCCTCGCCGTGATTGCCTCTCTCAAGTACCTCTGCGAATCAATTCAGACAGGTATCGGATTCTCGGCGCTCCTGGAGAATGAAACCTACTCGCGTGCAATAAGGAATAGGTTCATCGCCCTCGCAAACCTATATGGGCGAATTTCGAATCCAGAAAACTCTTGGAGTGTAATAACAGGGGGAGACCGATTCGAACTTCAGACAGCCGTGAAGAGTTCTCCCGATCTGGACAAGAGCGTATCAAGCCTGACGCTCGAGCAAATATGTTCACTCTCCAGAGAGTTCGTTCAGAATTTAGCTGATCATCAGGCGCAATGAGCCCCATGCTGAGGCAGCAGGAACATCCAAGAACCAAAGGGTCTTAACCCGCCAATCTGGAATTCGAAACATGAAGTACCGCGTAACCATCGAGCAGGACGAGGACGGTATCTTCATCGCCAAATGCCCTTCCTTACCTGGGTGCGTCTCGGAGGGAAAGACGCGGAAGGAAGCGCTTGCGAACATCAAGGACGCAATCGACGGTTACATTATCAGTCTGAAAAAGCACCACGAGCCGATACCACCCTCAATAGATGAGGAGCTCGTAGAAGTCAGTGCCTAGACTCCCGTGGTATCAGGAAAGGAAGTTGTGAAGGCTCTCTCAAAGATTGGATACTCACTCCACCATCAGACTGGTAGCCACATGATCCTGAGGCATAGGGAACCACCCCATCGGCGCATAACCCTTCCAAACCACAAAGAAATCGCCAACGGCACACTCCGGCAGGTCATCAATGACGCAGGACTCACTATAGATCAGTTCACCGATTTGCTGTAGGCAATGGTCGTCGTGTCCGCTAGCGATAGCCCAACGTGTGGGTGATATTCCCCGGCGGAGGCGCAATGAAACAAACCTAGCTAGTCAGTCTCTCCAGCCCGATAGGTTGCCTTCTCAGGGGAGGTAGGTTGCCAACAGGATCCTCAAAGTAGTCAAACGAAACTGCGTTACAGTAGGCATGAATTGCCCCGATTGTCATGTCGGTAGTATGGTCATGATGTAGGTGAACGGGATTGTCGAAAAAGGCCGCCGGATAGCGTTCTTCATGCACAGGTGTCCCGTCCTCTTCATAGGGAGATCTAGAAGTCAAACTTTCCCCACAGAAACAGCAATTCCCATTCTGGCGTCTGATGTATTCTTCCCGGACTGCCCGCTTCTTCTCAGATTTCTTTCTCAGGCTACTGTATCTTACGGGCAAGTCCATGCCTTTTCGCCATTCATAGCGAGAGAAAACAGTGGCTATTAGGTGAGTACGGTCCCATTTTTCTCGCAAAGTGCAATGAACCCTTTAACCTACTGACGTTTCTTTCCCGATTCGTACTTGAACTCGCTGCGCAGATTGGCGTGCATCGTCCTCGCCGCGGCAGGAGTCTTCATCCTCTATCTCTACGCTCTCGTGTATTCAGGAGGCGGAGGCCTGCCGCCCCTTCCGGTAACGGCGATTGCAGACCTCGGAGTCCTCTGCCTGTTGATAGCATCGCGGATGGTCCTGACATCCTACGTGGACGCCGGCTCACCAGTCCCGGGGCCGAGAAGGGGAAACAGGGCGTCGCTGCTCGGCATCGTCCTCACTCTTTCAGCCCTGTTCATCATCTTTCCAGTAGGATGCAACATCTCCAACGGCTGTTCCATGAGTCCTGAAGGAACCTGGTCGACCATCTGGCCGAACACGCTGATGCTCATTCTCGGGTTCGTGCTGGCGGCCTGGGGCTGGGGCGCGAGCAGGTCCCGAAGGCTGTCGCTGCCGAGCCTGGGCATCGGGATGATTCCGGGCGGACTGGTGGTCTTGATGCTCGCACTTCGGACCGGCTATACCACGTTCTGCCCAGCGAACGGATGCCTGCCTCTGACCGCCAGGGAGTGGTGGTCGCTCTACCTGCCCAACGTCATCGCCGGTTCTTTAGGCGTCCTTCTCATAGCCATCGGATCTCTGCTCGTGCTGCTTCGTTGGCCTAGGATTGGACAGGCAGCCTCCTTGACGGAGGCGCAATGAACCCTATACATGGCTAAACATTTCCTACGGAAGTGCAAGCCAAGAAATGGCTAGAGGCTCTGAGGCTCTCTCGGAACACTCTGCATCAAGTCTTAAAGCCAGGAAGGATGCTGAACCTATATCATCGAATTGACCCGGGTCGAGATTACAGATGAGTTATTGGGTGACTTAGGAGAACTGTATTTTCGACACCTGTGCAGGAAACGGTCTTACGGCTATCTGAGGTTGGAGAACGTATACAATGCGCTTCCTGCCCAAGTATTGAATTTCAATTTTGGTTTTAGACGGATTCCTATCGCTATTCCAAATTCCCTATTGGAGGAAATCACACGTATCTCAAAACCGGCGCTGATTAACGGAACACGAAGCTTTGTCTTCGATTTCCTGACATGCAAGATATACGATTCCGACAGTTCTGAGAAGCCGAACGCCAGACAGCCTGATGACTTCTCTTGGGTGGAAATAAAATCTGGAGCGAGTCACCTATCGAGACATCAGTACCAAATCGCGCAGAGTTGCGACATACGCTTCGCGATCTTCAGAGTAATGAACGTGATGTCACCTCCTCGCGACGTTGACATAGAATGGGAATTCGATTCGCGTCGTCGCGGGTAATTGAATACGCCTCCGTTGAGGGGTATCCCTTCACCCGGCGGAGGCGCAATGAACCTCTTGTGCAGTTAGGGTCGGTTAAATATACCAGTATATTGTATACAAAATATGGATTCGACCACGGTGAAGGTCTCCAAGGACACAGCACGAGAGCTGGCCGCATTGCAGAAGGGCATGCGCGCAAAGACCCTGGAGGAGACGATACGGATGCTGGTCATGAGACACCGTAAAGAGCTTCTTGACGAGGCGTTCGGTGCGGACAGTGGGAAGATGACGTCCTTCAGCGATGACGACCGAGATGAAGATCGTAGTTGACGCCTACGCCTGGATAGAGGTCTTTCTGGGCAGCGAGGCGGGGCTGCGGGCCAAGAAGGTCATGGAAGAGGCCGAGAATGTATTGACGCCTGTCACTGTGCTCGCTGAGGTGGCGAGGAAGTATGTCCGCGAAGGCGCGGGAGAAACAACCATCCGGAAGCGGCTGGCCACCGTGGTGGAGGCTTCAGAGCTGGTGGAGGTGGATGCAGACCAGGCAGTGGAGGCGGCCAAAGCGACCATCCAGCTGGAAAAGAGGGCTGCCTCATCAGGTTTGAGAAAACCGAGTCTGTTCGACGGGATCGTCCTGGCAGCGGCAAGGAGGAACAAGGCAAAGGTCCTTACCGGCGACGAGCATTTCAAGGGTCTAGCCGAGACGACATGGCTCGGAGCCTGACCACAGCCCGAAGTGTGGGTGATATTCCCCGGCGGAGGCGCAATGAACCACACGATGAAATGGTAGACGGCGCAGTTATCAACACATTACATGAATGACCTAAAGTCTTATCAATATGTGTTGATAACCAACATGCATGACCACGGTAGTGAAAAGGATGGTCAAGGGCATACCATACTATTACCTGGTGCACACTATCAGAGATAACGGCGGATTCAAGCAGAAATCACTGTATCTTGGTAGAGTCATTCCGAAGGATGTTGACGGCATAAGGAGACGATTCATTCTAGAGATGGATCAAGAACGATGGTTCAAGTCATTCGAGAACATAAAGAAGAATTACGCTGCGGAGCTGAAAAGAGCCCCCAAGTCATCGATACAGAAAGAGCTGCAGACATTCTCCGTCAGGTTCACTTACGATAGCCAGAGAATCGAGGGTTCAATGCTGAGCCTCAGGGAGACTTCCGGACTTCTTGAAGAGGGCATAAGTCCCAGCGGTAAGCCGATCGTAGACATCAAAGAGGCTGCCTCACATCAGAAGGTATTCTTGGAGATACTTGCACAGAGGGAGGATCTGACGATGCCCGAGGTCCTCGATTGGCATTGGAGGCTTTTCAGGGACACGAAACCCGATATCGCTGGAAAAATCAGGAGACATGGAGTCAAGATTGCAGGAAGCCGGTTCGTACCTCCGTTCCCGGTCGAACTTCAGGCCTTGCTGACAGAATTCTTCAGGTGGTACGGTCGATCCAGGAGCAAGATGAATCCCGTGGAGCTGGCTGCCCTGGCTCACTTGAAGTTCGTGACGATTCACCCGTTTGCCGACGGGAACGGAAGAGTCAGCAGGCTGATGATGAACTTCATCCTGCATCGGCATGGTTATCCCATGTTCAACATCGACCACAGAAGACGGAACTCTTACTATCGGGCACTGGAACGCTCACAGCTCGTCAAAGACGAGAGAGTTTTCACAGCCTGGTTCTTCAGATGGTACGAACGTGAGTTCAGAGCCTACGAATGAAGAAGCGTGGAGCCTTGAACCGCCCATAAACAGTTTGGGCGCCAATCTCCTCTGGCTCGAGCGAATTTAGGACGCAGTGGTAGACTTCCTAGCACCCAAGTTCAAAGTGTAGGTGATATTCCCCTGCGGAGGCGCAATGAAACCCTGACAAACACATTTGTGGACGCAACCCTGCACCGTCCGGCCTTCCTCTCCGGACAATCGATAAATACGAATTGCCTCGGCCGCGGGGGAACTTGGATCCCCTTGAACGGAGAAGAGTGGGCGCCACCGACCTCCGTGTGACGCGCCTTGGCCTCGGCGGAGGTCCTTTGGGAGACGCCTACGGTCCGATAACCGACTCCGAGGCCGATTCGACGATTGCAAAGGCCACAGGACTCGGAATCCGGTATGTGGACACCGCGCCCCTCTACGGTAGAGGGCGCAGCGAGAGCCGCCTTGGTCGTTATTTCGCTTCTCACGGAAAGCCGGCCGACCTCGTCTTATCGACGAAGGTGGGAAGGATCCTGCGCCCGGAATCGGGAGGGGTGCTGGAACCGCTGTATGACTACACCAGCCAGGGGGTGCAAAAGTCGTTCGAGAGCAGCCTGCAGCGTCTCGGCCTGGACAAGGTGGATATCCTGTACATGCACGACCCTGACGACCACTACGAAGAGGCCATCTCCCAGGCCTACAAGACCCTCGCGGAGTTCCGGCAGACCGGCAGGGTCAAGGCGATCGGGGCCGGGATGAACCAGTGGGAGATGGAGCTGAGGTTCGCGCAGGAGGGCGATTTCGACTGCTTCCTTCAGGCAGGAAAGTACACCCTGCTCGACCAGAGCGCCGGGGAAAAGTTCCTTCCATACTGCCAGGAGAGGGGCATAGGCGTAGTTGCAGGCGCTCCGTTCAGCTACGGCATCCTGGCGGCAGACCTGAGGCACGGCGCGACGCCCAGTTCCGGCTTCGTGGCCCCTGTCCTGGTGGAGAAGGCCCGAAAGATAGATGCGGTGTGCGCGCGTCACGACGTCCCGCTGAGAGCGGCCGCGCTGCAGTTCGTCCTGGCGCACCCCGCGGTAGTCTCCGTCATCCCTGGAGCCCGGACTCAGAAGGAGGTGCAGGAAAACTTTGAGCTCATAAAGCACGACATACCTGGCAGGCTGTGGGATGACCTGAAGCGGGAAAAACTGATACCCGAGAAGTCATTCGTTCCTTAGCCGCCATGAACCACATTGGTAGGAAACGCCGCTCCTTTAGGACTCTACAGGGAAATTCCCATTCGACCATGTTCCCAAACATTTTCGACCGTTACAACCGCGGGGCGACTCTCTCGGCTGCCTCTTTGGAGCTGATGACAGGGCATACGTCGAAGTCGACGACATCGTTCCAGTTCGCCATCCACTGGTCTAGAAGCGAGCGGTCTTCCGCCTCCATGACCTGGTAGCAGCGCTCAAGTTTATGGTCGACCCAGCTGGACACGTAGGTCAGCCCCTCCGGAGTAAGCCGGCCGTGGTCTCTGAAGCGTCGGTAGACTGGTACGGGATCGCCATTCTTGAAATTCTCAATTACCATGTACAAGGCCATATTGCATCAGTTCGTGGCCGAGATGATAAGTGATTGCCGGCCATTGCTTGCGTGCGCAATGAACCCTTCTACGGGTGAACCATAGAAGGATTACCTCTTCTCCCGGTATCCTATGCCGTTGCACTCATCACAAGGTTTCGTAGCATCATTCGCAGAAAAACAGTATTCGGATTTCTATTGATCTGTTGCAGTCTCTCTGCAAGCGGCGCATCATCTGTCGCGCTCAATGGCAGCGTTCCAGTACCGTTGCACTTTTGGCATTTTTCTCCCTGGACCATGCGCTTTCTTGACCTGCGCGGGTCATAAATTTATTCTCAGACATGGCCCTCCTCTCGTAACGGAGCGATGCCGATCATCATTCCGGCGGAGGCGCAATGAACCCTCACGCAGAGCAAGATGTCTTGTCTATCTCAAGCAACAGGGGATTTTGTTGCCACCATTACCAGGTGAGGAGCGTGCGTTGTTGCTTCCCTTACGCCCGCCTTGAGGCTCCCGAACAGACGTATGTCGGAGAAGCCATTGGCGACCAATTGACTCTTGAACTCCGGAAATGTCCACATTCTGAGTACATGCGTCTCCTTCCAGCGACTTGTTCTCCCATCGATTACCATCCGAGCCGCCAGTCTGTGATACCAGAGCATATTCACATCATCAACCTCGTGCGATACGACATTGCTGACGGTCCAATTGTTGCCCCTGATGGTCTCCCTCCGGACTCCTTTCCACCTGCTGTACAATGAAGCGAAGTTCATGATATCCACGACTAGTACACCGCCGGGTCGCAGGAGAGATTGCACCCTAGCGAGCGAGTTTGAGAGTTCTTTCTCCTCGAGTACATAGTTGAATGGGTCTTGGACACTGTAGGCTGCATCGAACCGTCCCGTAATCTTGAGTTCGCTCAACTGGGATCTAAGGAGCCTGAGCTTCACCTGTCTCCCGTCGGCGTTTCGTCTCGCTATCTTCAGCATGGCCGGAGACTTGTCTACGCCTGTAACGGCGTAGCCCTTCGCTGACAGGTCGATAGCCAGTCGCCCGGCTCCGCAACCCAGGTCTAGTATCTCGTGAACATCTTTGTCGGCAAATCGTCTGAACGCCCACTGCAGAAAACGAGCCTCTCTGGCCGTCCGCTCTCTGGGAATAACCAAGTTCCAAGCCTCAGCTTCATTGGCGGACCATATCCTATGGCTTGGATTCGACATCTCTTCATCTGCGGTTTGGTCGTATTAATCGCTTAGACATCCAATCATGTGCCGTCAATCATCTCGAAACCTTCTGGTATGACAATGGATTTCTTTGATTCACCCAAAAGGCGAAAAATGAAGGTTTGAAGGATGGTAAGAGAAGAGACTTCGCCAGAAAACTGAACGCGGACCCGTAAGGTGCCGCGGTTTCACTTCTCGTTTATCAATATGCCGTAGTTGTTTCCGGTGCTCTTCGACTTCTTCGTTGGTTTCTTCGCAGGCTTCTTCGCCTTCTTCTTTGCCGCTGGCATCGACGCGATTTAGCAGAGGAGAACGATTTACACCTTTCGGCCGTGTGACAAGGGCGGAAGCGCAATGAACCCCATGCATGGCATTACGCTTTCTATGGACGCTCACAAGATGGCCGAATGTTCTGAATCGAATCAAGTGCCAACCCGTGAATGGAATTCGAATCCAGTCCATGACAAACTAAATAGCTCACGCTATAGATGATGACATTATGTCAAAAGTCGTCGTCATCTACAAGCTGAAGCCGGGCGCAACCATGGAACAGTACAAGAAGTTCTCAAGGGAAATCGACCAGATCATCACGCCGAAGCAAAAGGTAGTTGAGAAATTCGAGGTGTTCGAAGTGACCGACTCCCTTCAGGGCAGCGGCGCACCCGAGAAAAAGAACCCTCCGTATCAGATCATCGAAATCATCGACGTGAAGGATTTTGGAGAGTGGATAAAGACGACGCAGAGCGAAGGCTTCAAGAAAGTTACTGATGGCTGGGCAAAGGTAGGAGACGGAGGCACGCTGGTCATGCTGGGCGGCAAGAAGATCGAAAAATAGTGCGCGCCGCGTCGGCGGTGCTAGCTCTTCAGAGCGACTTGAAATGGGGGATAATCTTGCTCGCGACCGAGCGATAATCATCCCTTCCACCGAGCGGGGTATTCACGCAGATGTGGGTCGCGCCGGCTTTCACGAACCTCTCGAGTGAACTTATGCACTGGTCGGGCGTGCCGATAGCCATCATCTCGTCCAGTCCCTTCTCGAGAGCCTCATCCGGGACATGAAGTTTGCTCACCACCCTGTCTATCATCTTGGAATAGCCCAAGGTCGGGGCGATGAGCTGATAATTCAGTTCTTTGGGGACAGAGTCGAGCGCGTCTTCCACCCCGAGTATCTTGAACAGGTACCTGTTCGTGACCATCTGTTTTTTCAGATTCTTCTTGAGGTCTCTCATTAGAGACGACGATCTCTCGCCAATTACGATAGGTACGTACGCCATTCTATCTAGGGAATCGAAGCTTCTGCCTGCCCTTCTTGCTGCCTCCCTGATGATTCCTAGTTTCTCTCGGTAACTGTCGACGGTATAATAGAACGCAGGATACCAGCCGTCTGAAAGCTCTCCAGCAATCGCCAGCATCTTTGCGGAAGAGTAAGCTCCCACATAGATGGGAGGAGAGGGCTTCTGGACCGGTGGCAAGTCAAGATGCGCATGATCAAGGTTGTAATGGTCTCCCTCGAAACTCACGGGCTTGGTATATGACGAGGACCAGAGGAGTCTTATCACCTTTATTGCCTCTTCCACTCGCTTGATTCGTACTTCACTCGATTCCCACGGAATCCCGTAAGGCTTGATATTCATCGCCTCGCCAGCGCCGATCCCGAGAACCGCGCGCCCGTTTGTGATGTTGTCTAACGTCGCGACGATGTTTGCGGTCTTGGCGGGATGTATTCTCTGGGTATCTGTAACGCCTGAGGCAACTCTGATTCTCTTGGTGTGCGACCCGACGTAGCTCAGAGCTGTCCAAGCGTCTAGCACAACTGTAGGCGGCGGTATGTCGGTCAGATGGTCAGGAATCCACAGGCAGTCGTATCCCTGCTTCTCGGCCAGGATGGCATCTCTCAGGTTCTCATGAACATCGGTGCTCGTCAGCTCTCGCGAAAAGAGGATTCGCCGGGCTACCAAGCTCTTCCCACGTGCGATGATGCGCGAGCCAATTCTTTAGTGTTCCGTCGCTTGTCTTGTGAAGCCAGGAGTGTACTGATGATGAGATTACTGCTCAAGTCATTCAAGTTGACATCTGCAGAGGATCGCGAGCCCAGCCGGTCAACTGCACATTCTTAGCACCCGGGACCCATTGACGTGCGGGTGATATTCCCCGGCGGAGGCGCAATGGACCCTGCGAATGGTAGCATCATTACCTGTAGACTCCGTGAGTGCCGACATCATGGAAGACAAAGGTGTGGTCCTCGAACCTGACTTGGTACAATAGTCTGAACTGTCTGCCGATTTCATATGAATAGACCCTTTCCGCAGTCCGACCTTTCGGAGCCCGAGCTTTGTGGGGTCTTCGCTCTCCAGAAGCTGGACCATCGCTTCATCTGCCCTGACCCTTACTTGAGAGGCCAGCTTATGGTAGCTGCGCCGAAACGTGTGCGTTATCTCGGATTCCCACGGCAAGGGTCTTCAATGGGACTTGTGAAGGGCAGCCAGAAGCTCGTCCTTATTCTTGAAATGCAAGACCCTCTCTGTGCGTGCCTCCTTGAGACTTCGTTCGAGTCTTCACTTGGCGACATCATCCAACATAAGATCGATCTGGCTGGCTACCTCTTCCTTCGTCAGTCCTTCCCTCAAGGCCTCCTCCATGAATTCGACCAATTCCTTCATCGTCTTGCGGTCGATGACGATCTGGTCGGTCTTTGCCATCCTGATCATTTTAGGGCAGAGGCCGATATAAACTCTGCATGGAGGCCAGGTGAACTCTGCCAATTATGGCCCAACATTTGGGTAATATTTTCCCGGCGCAGGCGCGACGAATCCTATGCATGACACTGTCGTTCTTGGGCATCTAGGAACAAGAAGGCCTTGATTCTCTGGATCGTAGTAATCCGTATATCGACTATCCCTGATTCATAAAGCGCTGACTGAGATGCTGCCCAAGGAGAAGATTGTCGGCCTAATATGGATCAGCATGATTCACCATGGCAGCCCTTTCATCGCCGGCGTAGTACAGGCTACTTTCCATATACGAGAGGAGGGTCTCTGGCGCTCAGCTGTGATATGTCGTCGCCGACCCTGATCAGGCCACTGCTCAGCGGGAGGACATTCTCTCCGAATATCAGCTCCCTGGTCTTGCTCCATCTCTTGTAGGTGCTTAGCGAGGTCAGGGGTTCCGTCCCTCTCCGTTCCCCCTTCTCCTGGTCTATGGTCGTGACAGGACAGCGGGTGCACGGCTTCGGCTGAACAAAGCGCACATCGCCCATCCTCCCCTCGTGCATCCGGTGCTCCGCCTGCGGTTCTCCCTCATGGCCGACGACGTTGGGCCTGAAGCTGGTCCATGGAATCTCCTGCCCCGCAATCGCGGAGAGTTCGTCCACCGACTCCTGCAGGAACCAGTGGATCGGGTAGGCGTCCTGAAACTTGATCTGGTTCGTGTTCTGCATGTAGTTCTGGCTGGCCAGCCTGTAGAATGCGCCGCTCGCCCTGACCAACCTGACCTTCACCCCGAGGTGCTCGCTCAGCCACTTCGCGACCGGCTCCCCCTGGTCGACGGCAGATACGACCACCTTGTGAATCTTGACCGTCATCTCGTCTCCGGAATCCTGGTCGCGGGTTACCGCTATCGGGTCGTTCCCATTCCACGTCAGTCTCAGCGCATCATCCCTGATTTCGGGCTTGATCAGCGCGAGTATGGCCAGATTCTGTGGCTCGGCCTCTTCTCTGGTCCTCTTCTGCCTCTGGGTCACGAAGAGATGTATGCCGTCGGCTTCCGTCTGTTCCCTGACGATCATGTACTCTCGGTCGCCCTCCAGCCCCATGAGGCCGACCCGGACGCTCTGGAGTTCGACCCTCGCGCACCCCTTCACCGGGTACACCGCAAGGTGAGAGACTTTTCCGATGTGCCTGTACGATTCGACGGTACCTTGCACGGCTATCTTGAGTTCTCGTTGAAGGACTCGCTACTTAATTTTTCCAGTCCTCGGCCTGCACGGGGTTGATTGCGCCTCTGACAGGGGGTATCGCCACGCAGGGCATAGGCCGAGCGCGCTCCGCCTGATTAACACGTCCCGTGGGCGAATTGCTCAACTCGGAAGAGGCGTTCGACCCCGACCCACCGGAGAGGGTGATGGTCTTCGAGATAGGGAGGATCGACTTCCTGCACGACCAGAGGTTCCTCGCGGAGCTGGTCTGATGCAGATGTGGCAGAAGGATAAGGCGAACCCGCCCGGGGCGGGGAGACGCTGAGGCTCCGGAGGACCTAGCGGTTTTCAGGAGGTATGTCGACCCTGGAGTGAAGGCGATGGCGGAGGGGATGGTGAAAGTACCTCTCCCGTCCTGTAGCGCGAGCTCCGGCATCATGAACGGGAGATAGCCAGCGAGCGCCCTCCGAACGGACGCTAACCCTCCGCCGCAGCCGAAAGCCGCTGCGAGAGTTCCTTCATCCTGTCCGCGTACGCTTTGGCAGCCTCCGGGTCGGTCTTCTTCAGGTCCTCGATGTAAGATACGAACCCGCTTATTTCCCCGAACATCTCTTCCAGCGAGGGGCTCTTCCTGAACGATGGACCGAATGACCACTCGAGTTCCTCTCCCGCCTTCTCGGTCAACTCGTAGCGCCCGTCCTCCCTCTTCCTGAGCATCCCCTCCTTCGTGAGCTGCTCAAGGAGCGGATAGATCGAGCCCGGCGAAGGCCTCCACCAGCCCTGGGTCATCTTCTCGATTTCGTCCATTAGCTCGACTCCGTTCTTGGGAGAACCCGAGAGCATCGAGACGACAGCCATCCTTAGGCCTCGCTTCCTATGCATCATCCACCGGAAGGGCCACATGGGAATCAGCCCGATATCGGAAAACCGAGTTGATATGCGTTTCTGATTTATCGGTATTACGATATCGCTTTTTCGATAAATTTATATCCACAGGCTAGATTAGGTAGGGTGGCGAATGACATGATCGGACCTTTCAGTTACACGGGAAAGAAACGGCGCGGCTTGCTGAGGTGGGTCTTTGGAGCGGTGTTCGCGCTTTTCCTGGTCGGACTGGTCGTCGGACTGCTAGCCTTCATCGGCGTGTTCGGACGATTCGCTCCCGGACCTTACTACGCGGGGCCTTTCTTCTTCTTTCCCTTCGGCTTCCTGGTACTCGCCTTCCTAATCTTCGCAGTCTTCAGGTTCGCATTCTGGGGATGGGGATGGCGACGGGGCTACTACCACGGCTCCTGGGGGGCGAGCAGCGATCCCTACGCCCTCCAGATCCTCGACCAGCGGTACGCGCGCGGGGAGATCACGAAGGAACAGTACGACCAGATGAAGAACGACATTCTCCGAAAGGAGTAGGTCTTCAAAGCACGACGAGGCGCAATGAACTCTCTGGAACAACGCGGTTCTCTCCTGTTTGAGAGGAAGACCGTGCCTATCGTCTCTGCTTCAGATGTCCTTCATGTAGAAGTACGCTGCGGACAGCGCGGTGGAAGTTCCTGAAATTGCGACAAAGCCCGCGACCGTCTCCCATTCCCCGAAGCTCCACGTGCCCCTTATGATGCCCGGCAGCTCGCCCAGCACGTTCCCCGGGGACAGTACGTCAAGACCGATGACCGGGAAGAAGATCGTCATCGCGTACCACAGGACCAGAAGGGCGACGATTGACATCACGGTGTTCGGCATCGCAATGCTGAGTCCGACTCCCAGGGCCGTCAGCATGACCAGCGTCAGCGCGATGAGGAGGATCGCAGATGCCAGTCCAAGGGCATTGTAGTCGCTGACCTCCAGCTTCAGAGCGAGTCCGACCAGCACCGCCGTAACCACAGAAAAGCTGATGAGCGTATACGCGACCCGTGAGGTAAACTTGGCGAGGACATAGTCAAAGCGCGTGACCGACTTGCTCATGATGGAATCTGCGAGTTCTCCCGCCTCTGACGAGACCGAGCTGGCGGCCAACCCTATTATTACCAAACTCCAGATGTAGATGAAATCCGAGAGCCCGGAGGAGACCACGCTCGAGGTCGTGCCTGCTCCGCTAGAGCCGAGCGTCCTCACTACCTGGATGAAGATGGCGGCCAGCAGCCATCCATAGGTTATCCTGCTCCTGAAGAGGCTTCTCAGGTCGGCGTGCACGATTGCCCAGAAGGGCCCGAGTGCTTCGCCCTTGCTAGGCTGCTCTGAGGAACCCACGCGATTCTTCATCTCGAAGCAGCCCTATGAATGCGTCCTCGATGCTGGACGTCGAAGAGCTTACGGAAATCAGGTCTAATCCGAGGCGCGAAACTAGGTCCGTAACCTCCTTCACCGCCTCCGCCATAGGCATAGAAGGGGCGAAGGTGACGTCCACCTCGAAGCCGCCCCGGGTTTCGACGCCCGCGACCCATTGCGCGGCCTTCAGCGCTTCGCAGAACTTCACCAGATCACCTTCCAGCTCCAGGCGGATGACGCGACTGCGCGTGCTCTTCTTCATGTCCTTTATCGAGCCTGAGAAGATGCCCCTTCCATCCCCTATGACACCGACGTCGGTGCATACCCTGTCGATGTCGCTCAGGATGTGAGACGATACGAAGATCGTCTTCTCCTTGCCGAGCTCTGCAATCAGGTCCAGGGTCGACTTCCTCCCTGCGGGGTCGAGGCCTGACGTGGGTTCGTCGAGGATCAGCAGTTCGGGGTCGTTCATCAGAGCCGCCGCGAGTCCGAGGCGGGTGACCATCCCCGTGGAGAACCCAGCAATCTCCCTTGACGAGTCGCCCAGGAGCCCGACCGAGCGTATCAGAGTTGAGAGCCGCCTCATCCTCTCCTCCCTCCCGATACGGAAGAGCTTTCCTACAAAGTCCAGGTACCTGATCGGAGTCATCTTCGGAGGAAACCGGGGGTTCGTAGGAAGGTAGCCTATCCTTCTGCGCAGGTTGGATGAGCTGGGGGTCATCTTCTCCCCGAAGACTTTGACTTCCCCCGCAGTCGGCCGTATGAGTCCCAGGAGTAGCCTGATGGTGGTGGTCTTACCTGCACCATTCGGGCCTAAGAAGCCGAAGATGGCGCCTTCTTCGACCGTGAAGTTCACGTTGTTCACCGCGATGAGCTTCTCGCCAAAGATCTTCGTCAGGTTATCCATCTCGATGACTCTCTGGCCCATCGAATAACAACAACCATGAGTAGGCCGGGCGTAATAAGATGTACTATGGTGAACCCTACGAGCGGCCTAATATTTCCAAGTGCAAGTCAACTCATGGCGGAGGCGCAATTAACCCTGTGCGTGGCATAGGCAGCAAGCCCAACAGACTACAGTGACCGCGTCACGCAGATTCAATAACTCAATCAAGTGTGAACCGCCGTTCGATGCAGTCCAGCTCAAGAAGGTACTACACGCTCGCCGTTGCTACCCTGGGATTCGTAGTGTTGGGTGTATCCCTGCTCAACTATCCCACGATATCGACACTGGTATCGCAGCAGTTCGGACTCTCCAACACCGAGTCTGGACTCCTGACCTCAGCGTTCGCTCTAACATATACGGTCATTCAGATCCCAGCCGGTCTCACCGCGGACAGAATCGGGGGTGCAAAGACCCTCCTCGTCTCTCTATCGGTGGTGACTGTCGCCCCCCTCGTCTTCATATTCGGCAACAGCTTCGATGCGGCGCTGCTCTCGAGGGCCATCGCGGGAGCAGGCGCGGGCATGATCCTTCCGGCCGATGTCAGACTACTGTCTTCATCCTTCCCAAGCAAGGAGCTCCAAAGGGCGTCTGGAATCCTTGGAACCGGTTGGGGTGGGTCTCAAGTCCTGGCTTACTTGGTTTTGCCGATACTGATTGTCGGCAAGGACTGGCACCCACCCCTCGAGTTTACGGTTCTCCTCTCACTCGCTGTCATGGTCATGGCCATCCTCCCCGCCCTATGGGGGACCACGAGAGTCCCTTCCGTCCTGGCCAAAGTCGACGTCAGAGGGCTCGTGACCAAGAAACTCATTGTGCTGGTGCTCCCGAACTTCACTTCGCTCGTTATAACGGTGGGGCTGCTGGCCTGGATGCCGGCATTTCTGACGGCAAACCTGAAGCTGAACGAGGTAGACGCGGGCCATCTCATCGCGATCGTAGGTGTCGCAGGCATCGCATCGTCTCTCGCTGGCGGGATTCTCAGTCAGAGAATCGGACCGAGGCCGGTCGTCTTCGTCTCGATGGTCCTGTTGGTCGTCTCCCCATACTTCATAGTCGTGTCCAACACTTGGCTGATTGCCACATTCTGGATGGCCATGCTCGGTATAGGTGGAAACCTCTTCCTCGGCCCTGTCTTTGCGCTCGTGCCTTACTCCTCCGCGCAAGGGATCCAGGCGGCGGGGTTCTCGTTTGGCATCTTCAACACGCTCAGCAACGTCGGGAGTTTTCTTTCCCCAATCATAATCGGATATACCCTGGACGTGACAGGAAGCTACCTGGTAGGTTTCACGCTCCTGGGAGTAATCGGGATAAGCGGAGTCATCGGAGCCCTGCTAATCCGCACGGCAACGCCGAAGCCTACGTATCATGCGGCGCAACACGTGTAATGGAGGTGTGAATGATATTCCGTAGCGGAAGCGCAATGAACCCTATGTATGACACACCGCTCTCAGGCATCTTCAATCAAGAAACGCTCAGGACAAAGATGGCCTGCTGGGTGGAAGAGTAGGCGACGCTAAGTCCCGGAAGCACTGGTGCAGTACGGCGTTGAGATGACCGAACCGGCGGAGGTCTCATTCGAGTACGAAACGAAGGTGCACGCAGTGAGGCCGAAGGTGCCCGGGGTCCAGCTTGCCGTGAAGATGTAATCCCCGGGTGTCGAGAAGATGAACTGGTCGGCCAGCCTGCAGCAACTATAGAGGGTGCTGTTCACAAGCGAGGCCGACGAACAGTTTGCGGAGGCGCACCGCAAGATGGGTAGGCCACCGAAGAGGTCGATCTCGATTCGCTGGTTACGTGGAACCGTTGCAGTGCCGCCGCCGGTCGCGGAGAAAGAGGCGTATTGCGGCCCGGGGCAGACGATGACAGAGGAATTGGCGGTAGGACAGCCTAAGACATCGACGATGCCAGTCAGCGGCCCGCAGGTACCGCTCGCTGACGTAGCGCTCGCCGTAGCAGTAAAACCTCCCGAGACCAGGAAAAGAGTACAGGTCGAAGTCGTTTGCGAGTAGGAAGGCGAGGAAGAAGTATAGTTACCCAGCGTAACTCCGAACACCACCACGATGACGATTGCGACCGCGGCGGCAGCAAAGACGTTCAGGCGGTGCATACCTGCGCGTCCTTTCCATTGGTCCCTTTTATCCTAACGAATCTTCGCAGGATATGGATTCACTTCAGAAGAAGGATAACGGTGCTACGAAGCCTGTGCCGGGGCGGTTTCTACCTTATGCGGATCCCGAAGAATAGCACGGCCACGACATGTCTCTCCTCACTATTGTGCAAAGTGTGGGTGATGTTCGCCGGCGGAGTCGCAATGAAACCTTATGCATGGCTAAACATTTCTGATGAAGCTACAATCTAAAGCGGTTTTTTAGTTGCCAGTACCGCCTGATTCTAGTATCGGGGAATGTTTTATCTCCCCGCTGGGCACGACGCGCGGCCTCCATACGATTGTCTTCTTGTCCAAAAATCCCGGTAGTAAGGAAAGGCACCAAGAGGGACTCGAAGAGCTTCCTCGAGCTGATAGATTCTTTGGCCGCCTATGAGAGCCTGGACCCCCCAGGGCGGGACGCGAGACGAAGAATCGTCCGTGATGTTTTCGTTAAGAAGAAGGCGAGTCTCTTCGTCGCACTCTATGGAGGGAAGCACGTCGGATACGCGGTCTACTTCTACACGTATTCGACGTTCCTCGGTCGGCCCACCCTGTACCTTGAGGACATATTCGTCCTCGAAGCATACAGGCGCAAGGGAGTCGGGCGGGCCCTCTTCATGCGCTGCATCAGTGAGGCCATCAAGCATCGCTGCGGACGGATGGAATGGGCTGTCTTGACGTGGAATCGCAGCGCGATGGAGTTCTATGAGAGCTTGGGAGGCGCGCGTCTCAACGATTGGTGCATCTACAGACTCACCTCGGACAAGCTCTCTGAACTCGCGGCCGCAAACTCTTAGCTATGGCCCAACGTGTGGGCGATATTCCCCGGCGGAGGCGCAATGAACGAACTCTCGATGAAAAGCGTCACAAACACAGACGATGGATAGAAATGGGACCCGGGTCGCGTCAATTCATTCTCCTGCAGTTTCCTTGAGGCTTCCCGGTCCGCCAGTGAATATAGCATCGCGACAGCTATCTCACTAGTCTATCATTCTTGTGAAACCTGATTACCTTTCCCCGGCGGAGGCGCAATGAACCTTGCACAAGGCGAAACATCACATCTGGAAGTTGCAAATTACCGATGCCCCCTGAGGCTCTAAATTACATACCGGTCTTCCGCCCCTCCCTCGACTGTGACGATGAGTGATCATGATCAGCATCAGCATACTCGCTGTCCTCTGTGTGAAGGAAGACTCGAATTAGTTCCTCCCAGTGAGCATGAATACAGGTCCTGGAGCCTAAGCGAACCGTCACCGACAGTGGACTACAAGATAACCTACGTCAAATGTGATTACGAGAGTCACAATGTGAAAGTCTTCTGGAAGAAACCATTCTTCACAGGGTACGGCTAGAGACTCCCGCACGCATCCCAATCAGTCTCTGTCGGGCTAAGCGATTCAGTTGACTCGTCGTCATCTACTGGTCAACCTGCTCGCAGTAGTCGACTTGGCGGGGCCCCCACGATGGACCCCATCATGGCTAGGCATTTCTACGGAAGTGCAAGCCAAGGAATGGCCAGAGGCTCCGAAAGTCGTTCCTGACGTTTGGGCAAAACTATTAATCACGAATCACGAACGATACTTCCAAGCGTAACGATGAGATGACCCCTCAGAGGACTGCTGTCAGCACTGCAGCCGTGGTATTCATAGTGGTCATCATCGCCGCGGCGGGCGTAGGCGTCGCTTCGTATGTTTCCCAGGCAAATACTACCACCAATACCACTACGTCTACGCAATCCACAAGCATCTCCACAGGGAATTCCTCGGCGATAAGTACTGTCACCGATACGCTGATTCAGACCACGACGCTCAACCAGACGGTAACCACGACGATTACCTCGGCGGCTAACTCGACCGTGACGGTCGACTCTGCCGATCAGAGCGGGGAGACGATCGCTGGCAACTATACCTTGCTCGGCGGCATCAATGGAAGTTTGGTGGCGGCGGAAGGTTTCACTCCCGACACGCTCACCATTACGGTCGGCCAAACATATAGTGTGCGAGCCGAGGGCAACGGTAGCTGCACTTTCAGCGGATGGTCTGACGGGGTGACAAATGACACTAGGACGTTCACCGCGACGAGCGGGCCGCTCTCCTACACCGCCGTGTACAGCTGTGGCAATGAAAGTCCGACGTCGGCCATCTTCCAGTCTTGCACCGGGTATTACCCAACAATAGGTACCGTCACTCAGACGCAGACTCAGACCGCGACAACCACCGCGACAGGGACGGAACCCGTAGCGCAGACCGTAAGGTGCACGATGAGCGACGACGTACGTGCGGGCGACCTGATCGTCGTGAAAATCTCAGACCTGTCCGGCATTAATTTCAGCGACTCTATGGGAAACGCGTTTACGCTGCTGGAGACGGACCCAGTTTCGAGCACCTACTACAATTTCATCTACTACACAATCGCATCTTCGAGCGGACCGGACACGCTTACAGTACAGGGCTACGGCAACTACCCCTCGATCATGGCAACGGAACTTCAGGGATTGCACACGATATCCAGTTACGAGGTAGCAACGGGAGACTCGAACGTTACGTCCGTCGGCGCGTTCACCCCTGCGAACGGTTCCTTTGTCATGGCCTTCGTTGAGGCGCTCGGACCTCCGATATCCGTATCCGCCGGTGCCGGGTATACGGTGGCGACTGTCTACGCCGTTTCGAACGCGTGCGAATATGGGACGGTGAGCGGACCGACCACATCGTCTTTCACCCTGGGTGCATCTGCGGATTGGGAAGAAGTGTCTCTGGTCTTCTCCTAGAGACCTACGGGTCTTAGCCCCTGCCGGAGGCGCGATGATCCCTCCTTCCTTCCTGGATCAGCTGTGCTAGAACGTTTCGGACGGCCGCTGCATCCCCGTCGTCTTCAACGCGCTATCAAAGGCAGTCGCTCCGGTTTAGATGGGTTTCTGGCGCCTTCTCTGCCTCATGTATGCGAACAACACCAGAGAGATGATCACGAAAGCCGCCACGACCGCTATTGGGAGAAGGTCGGTCGAAGCGTTAGTCGAAGCGGGCAGCCCCTCCTCTCCGTTGGCAAGTGTGTAACTGGCAATTACCTTGCTCGCCTGTACCACCAGAAGACCCGCTGCCGATTTAGTGTTGTTGAGTGCTGCCCAGTTCGGGACTGAGAACTGCGCCGTTTGTGACGCTTTCACGGGAATTGACGTGGCGTTCAGAAAAGAATGGCTGCTCTGCCCAATTGAAAAGAACGTGACCGAGCTGACGATGTCGTCTAGCGCCGTCACGCCGACCCCGCTGATTGTAGGCGCTATCGTCATGTTCAGAGAGGTCAGAGAGGTGGTCGTCAGCTGGTAGCCCACGATTGACGTTTGGTTCTGGGGTATGATCACGGTGATCAAAGAAGAAGTCCCTCCCGGATCGCTTATGGTGAACCGTTCGCCTACGGGGACCCCATAGACCTGGATACCGTTCTCCTCAAACCCGACGGCTCCCTGGATTGTGCTGATGAAATTTGGGGCGCCCCCGGTCGTGCTGAACGAAGCCCGACCTGGCTGCCCGACGATTGTAATCGGTACGCTCGAGAAGACGTAGCTGTAGTACGGGTTCGTCGCTGTGACAGTCGAACTCAACTGGGCTGCATTCGTCCCTTCAGGTGCCAACCAGCTCCACTGGATCATGCCGGGAGAGATTACGCTGAACGTGGTGTAAACAGATTCGCTCCCTATGTACAAGAACTGTCCATTGTCGTAGGACGCATATCTGGGCACGTTGCCGAAGTTGGGGTCAGACACCGAGATAACCACGCTACTGTTGGCGAATTGGGTGTACCCCCAAGCGACTATCGCATGAAAATCGGAGGGGCCTAGGGCCAGGATGACAGGCGTCCCGCTCTGGATGCTCTGCTCGAGAAGTTGGATGTAGGGCGCCTCGTTCGAGGGGACGACCACATTGTTGTTCGGGTCGTATGTCTGGTGGATGTAAATCGGAAATGTCGACTGATAGAGAGTATCACCCGGGGCTAGGCATATCGCAAGGAGGCAATTCTCCCCCGTCTGGCCGGGCAGAGCCGCTACTGAGGATGTGGGTTCGGGATAATACGGGTAAGATTGGTCACCCGATTCGTAGTGTCGGAAAAGGAGAATGGCTGTGCTCGAGAAGCCGTAGCAGTCACCCGTGTTGAACAGTCCGAAATTCAAGAAACTGTAGAAGTCGTCATACGGGTCCCATTTGGTGCTGACGGTGTGCAAGATAGTAGAGTTGACGAAACTAGTCACATTAGAGACGATACTGGTTATATTAGAGATGATACTAGTCACATTGGAGACGATAGTCGTTATTGGGTTGCCCGCAAGGTGGGGCGAGGACCCTACTCCGAGTGCCGACCCCGCCCGGCCGCTGGGAGATGCGTTCAGAGGATAGATCAGGAAAGGGGTCGAAAGATAGAGAAGCCCGATTGTTATTCCGAGGATCCGAGCTACCGCTCTTTTTCTGGCAGCGCTGACGCCGGAGAACAATCAGAACGAGCGAAATCTGCCTGCGTAATATTCTTATGGAAAAGAAGTCGACCACAGCGGGATTTGTCAGAAGAGCGGCCGAACTTCTACTTCAGGTCCATCTTTTTCATCACGGCTTGGAACCTGGGCTCGTCCCACAAGCTCTCGAACGCAAAGTCTCCTTTCACCGTGACAAGATAGCCCGATTGTTCCTCATACGCCCTCTCAAGCCACTCGAGGGCCTTCTCCTTTTCACCCAGGCTGGCGTAGAGGCCTACGATTGCCGTGGATTGGGTGTGCCCCTCCACACTCGATCGGAGTAGTTTCGCCAGGATTTCCCTGGCCTCCTCAGGCTTTCCCGCCTGGACCAGAGCGTATCCGAGGTCAATCTCAGATCCTGGTGCGTCTCTTTCCGCCGCCCGTCTCACCTCCTCGAGCCCTTCCTCAAGCATTCCCTGCTGTATGTGCGCCAATCCGAGATTCCCCACATACAACAGATTCTTGGGGTCCAGCTCGACAGCGTCCTTCAGGTGTTTGACGGCTTTGTCGTATTGTCTGGCATAGAGGTACCAGGTTCCCGCGTTCCCTGTGGTATCGACGGAGAGAGGGTCGAGTTGAAGCGCCTCTTCGACCTCCCTCAGGCAGTCTTCCCACTTGCCGGTGAATGCGTACACGGACGCCTGCCACAGATGGGCGTCGACCAGATTGGGGTTGAGCTCGAGCGCCCTCTTGAACTCTACGATCGCAGAAGCAAAGTCGTGCTTGTCCACCATTATGCCCCCGAGCGCGGCGTGGGCCTCCGGAAGGGACTCATCCAGCTCCAGAGCCCTTCGCACGTACTCCTCAGCCTTCCGGTACGCCTCTCTCGGATTGAGGATATCTTCGAAGCCAAGCTTCGAGTAAGCGTGCGCCAGACCAGCGTACGCGGCTGCGTAGTAGGGGTCCTTTGCGATGGCATCCTCGAAGTACTTTATCGCCTTCAAGAGAGAGTCCTTGTCCCATCTGTTCAGATGGAACCTCCCCTTCAGCATGAGGGTGTACGCTTCTACGCTTCTGGGCCCCGGTTTCTCTATCCTACCCCTGTCCTCCTCGAGTAATTTTACCTGAAGCGAGGAGGCGACCTTCTCGGCTATCTCGCTCTGGACCGCGAATATGTCCTCCAGGTTCCTATCGTAGTTCTCAGCCCAGAGGTGCTGGTCGTTCGCGGCATCTACCAGCTGAACGGTGATTCGCACCACGTTCCCTGATTTCCTGACGCTTCCCTCCAATAAGATCTCAACGTTGAGTTCTCGGCCGATTTCAGCCGCTGTCTTTTTCACGTCCTTGAACTTCATCGCGGAAGTGCGTGATATCACGCTCAGCCCCCTAATGCTCGATAATGAGGATATGAGTTCCTCTGTCATCCCGTCCGCGAAGTAGTCGTCATCCGAGTTGAGGCTGTAATTCGCCAACGGAAGGACAGCGATTCGAGTCTGGCCGGCTGTTGCAGCTGATTTCGTCCAGCCTTCCCCCCACTCGACGAGCCTGGTCGAGGCTCCGACGGGGAGCCTGACCCCGCGCATTTTCTTTACCGAAAGCAGCGGCGCCGGGCGTGCGCTCGCACCCCCGGGAAGGCTCAGACAGATTACCCCGTCGAAGAGGTCCTCGATAGTGGCTGTCACTTCCGGCTTATGCATATCCTCCTCGAGCGTCGCGAGCAGGACCGCGTCGCGTTGCTTGATGTCGGAGAAAAGCTGGCTCAGGAAGCTGTAGACCTTTTCTGGCTGGTTCAATATCAGCAAGGGAGACAAGAAGTCTAGTACTATCCTGATGCGCCGCCCACTGTTCTTGTCGAGGAGAATCTTGGTGTTGATGGAAAGCTCGACAAGGTCATCCACGTTGAATTTCGCTTCGCCGCCTTCTGAGGCAATCCAGACAGGCATCTTGCCTTCTGTGAGCCCGTTCGCGATTCCCTCAAGCCTAGCATCCCGCGCTGAGAGGCGGGTAATGTAGAGGCAAAACTCCCCAAGGGAGAGGCCGGCGTCCATGAACTTGTAACCGAGCCTTTCCTTTTGAGTTCCCACCGTTCCTTCTATTAGGATGAGCGATCTCTCTGGATACCCGCCGCTGCCGAGCAGGTTGTCGAGTGATGGGACGCCGGTGGTGACCAAGCGGTGACGTTAAGCGTGGAATCGGCACCTGAGATAAGGGTATCCCGAGCTAGTGACTGGAAATAGATTGTTCCCCCTATTGAGTCGACAAGGCGTGGCTCCATGATGGGCCGAGGCGGAGGCGCGATGAACCCTTTGCTCTTTTAACTCAACAAACTGAGAAGGGAGCGGATGGCTTCGGGCAGCCGGACGAATGTCCCAATCGTCGGGGCGTTGGTGCTGATGAACGTCTTCGTGTCGATCGTCCAGACCAACATTGCCTCCCTCAACCTTCCGATATCGCTCGAGTTCCATCAGACGCTCTTCGGGCTAGGGCTTCTCTCCTCGGGTTTCTTCGTGGCTTACGGGCTGTTCGAGCTGCCCGGTGGGTTGTTCGCGTTCCGCGTGGGTGCGAAGAAGCTCCTGGTCATCGGAGGGCTCATCACTTCGGTCGCTGCGCTGGCCAGTGCGGCCTCTCCCACCTTCGACGTCCTGATAGTGCTGAGATTTCTCGCCGGAATGGGTCTGGGTTTCTCCTTTCCCCCGATAGTGGTGCTCCTCATCCGGAACCTGAGGACCGGGTCTACTGGGCTGGGGGCCGCGCTGGTCTCGACGTCGTTCTCGATAGGCGGTGGGATTGGCGTATTCGGGTGGGCGATCTTGAGCCTGGCCCTGGGGTGGAGAGAGAGCATCCTGATCGGCGGGGCGCTCTGTCTATCCTCGACCCTTGTCGTAATCTGGCTGCTCCCCGCCGACGCCCCTCTGACCGTGCCGACCCGCATGATGTCGGCCCTGAGGAGGGTGGTCTTCAACAAGCAGGTCCTCATCATCTGCATCGCCTTCCTAGGAGCGGGGGGCGCGACGGCCATCATAGGCAACTTCATGGTCTACTACCTCGAGCAACACCTAGGTTTGGAGGCGGAGAGCGCCGGGCTAATAGGCGGGCTGACCTACGTGCTTCCTCTGCTGTCGAGCCCTTTCTTCGGAAGGCTCTACGACAGGGGACGCAGCGAGAAACGAATACTTCTGTCGGGCGTCGCTCTCCTGAGCATAGGAATGGGGACAGCGGCTTTGGACTCCGTCCCCTCGGCCATCGTCTCGGTTTTGGCGGTAGGCCTCGCGACGGGAATATTCTTCACGGTCGGGTTCTCTATGGCTCGGGACAGGTCGCCCACGCGGGAGATGGAAAGCTTCACCGTCGGATTCGTCGACTCCTTCTCACTTGTGGGCTCCTTCGCGTCCCCTCTCTACTTCTCGGTAATAGTCCTCGACTATGGCTACCCCTCTGCCTGGCTCGCCGGAAGCGCCGTTGCCATGGTGCTGGCGATACCGCTTGTCTTTCTAAAAGGAAGAGGGAAGAACTCATGAAAAGTTCTGCGCTGATGACTATGCCTCACCCTTGGAAAATCCTCATCCATGGCCACCTTCAGACGCGTGGGCGATGCTCCCCGGCGGATGCGCGATGGACTCTGTCACGTCAGTTAGTCGTCTGACCAGCCTTGAAACTGCACTCATTCATTCGCTACCGGGAAGGAGGCAGAACCTCCCGACGTACTCCCTTGTCAGACTGTCAGCCCTCTCCAGAGCTGTGTCTTCGATTCCAGGTACACCGCACATCATGAAGAGGATGTCCGTGGTACTCTGCGTAATCTTGCTGTCGTCCGAGTCCCTATACGGGTAGACGGCTATGAGCCCGTGAGATCCCTGGTCCTCGATCACTACCTCTACGCCCGAAAGGGAGTCGGCTGACCCCATCCCGATACCGTGGAACGGCTCGTCGCGCACCGCCTTCCTCATCAACAGGGCGTCTTCACTCACCTTCTTCGAGTCGAAGGCCGCTATCGCTATCGAGGTCTCTACCGACGCGAGGTTGTAGGAGTCCACGACGGTATTGACACGCGGGAGGTCCCTTCCGCCGAGGATCCTCCTCGTCAGCGCCTCGCCGGCCGGCCTTGTCTTTGTCGGGTCGATACCCACCTTCCAGAAGAAGTCCCGGTAGGCTCTGAAGATGGGCTGGTTCTTGACCTCTTCCAGAGAGGCTATTCTCCGGCGGACCCGCTCCTGAGTTTCTAGCTTGAACTGTTCCAGGTCGGGGTCGGAGCTCCTCACCGTGAGTCCCATCAGCTTCAGCTCGACGACCCTCAGGCCGGGAAAGGCAACTCGTAGTTCTGGGGCTATTTCCATCCAATGATCAGACGGCAGATAACCATTAAGAGATTTGCGCTCAATTCTCTGGAGTAGGCGCATTGAACCCTACGCATGCATGCATGGATGCCCAATATCTCTCTACAAAAGCCGCATCTTGTCTGAAGCGCAGCAAGCGCCGACCTGAGCAGCCTGTCCAACCAACAAATACTTAGCCAGAGCCGCGGTTGACTTGCAACCATGGATGTGTCCTGCGGACACTGCGGCGTGATCAACAGATTCGACCGAGTGTTCTGCCTCCGATGTCGAATGAGGCTCTTCCCCGTCACGAAATTCGACCTTGCCGCAGACGACTTTCTCTATCCTGGCGACAGGACGAACCTCTCCATCGTCGAGGACGCCGGCTGGCTCCCGAGTGTGCTGGCGGGTGTCCGACTCGGAAGTCAGGAAAAGTCACTAAGAGAATCCTTGTCAAGAGAGGCCGTCAGGGTGAAGAGCCTCTCAGACCTTGACTTGTGCATGAGACAGTGCGGCGACCGCCTCGGGCTGGAAGTGCTGCCCGAAGCCTTCGTGATGCCTTCGGCCGTCCTCAACGCGGCGGTGACCGGGACAGAACGAAACCCCTTCTTGGTAATCACTCAGGTAGCCCTCCAAGTTCTTAGCGGTGCCGAGATGGAGATGCTGGTTGGGCACGAGCTGGCTCACATCAAGAGCCGACACATGTTATACCACACCGCCGCCGAGTCGATCACGACGGGAGGAAGCCTACTGGCCTCCTTCTTCGGTGCGGGTCTCATCGTCTATCCCCTCCAGATGTCGCTCCTGGCGTGGCACAGAGAGTCTGAAATCTCGGCGGACCGGGCAGCCGTCCTGCTGGGAGGAGACGTGAATGTATTCGAGTCGATGCTGACCAAGACTCTTCTTCACAACGGAGGGGAGGCCGCCGCCGGCGCAATCTCGCAGCTCTTCCGGACCCATCCAGAGCATGCGAGAAGGCTCTCGCTGGCCAGGGAGTTCTACACGAGCCCAGATTTCGCCCGCGGACGCGAGAAACTGCGCCGACGGAACGAGCTCGCGAAGACGCTCATCCCATTCTGCCGATCCTGCGGCAGCCCCAAGCAGCTTCGGGCGAACTACTGCGGGCGCTGCGGAAAGAGCGTTGTCTAGTGCCCGACTCGCCTCGACCGCTCAATGGGGTCTTCGTGGATTACAACTTAGGGCGACATCTCGACTAGTCGACTTATGGTGAGGTCAGTCCGCTACTTCTCCGTGAAGTGGGGGAGTACCTTCTCTCCCATGTACCTGATGTTCTCGGGAAAAGAGTGGGTGCAGATGTTGACGCGCGTCGCGCCGACTCTTCGATACTGCTCGACGCGCTCAATCACCTGATCGGGAGAAGTAGCAAAGCAGTAGCTGTTGATGATATCTTCGTCGCTGACTTCCCTTTCCATCTCGGCGATCTTCCGCGGATCCTGCTCCGAAAAGGCCTCCCTCCTGCAAACTCCTGCCTCTCCTGTCTCCCTCATTCTCTTGACGCCGCTCTCCTCGTCCATCAGGTAGACCTCGAAGGTAACCATCTTCTCCATCTTTGACGGGTCTTTTCCTGCTTTTCGAGCTCCGGCTTCGAAGGCCGGGAAGATTATGTCACGACACTTTTCAGCCGAGTTCCCTACTGTGACCAGATTGTCTCCATACTGACCAGCATAGCCTGCTGCTTTCACGCCAATCGCCGAGAAGTAGATCGGTATGGTCGACTTGGGCTTTGTGTAGAGAAATACCTTGCTCATCTTGAAGTATTTTCCGTGGAAATCAAAGTACTCCTCACTACTCCAGAGCCTTCGAATCAACTCGGTCGCCTCGGCGAGCCTCTCAATTCTTTCCTGCCATCTCGGGAAGCCGCCAGGCATGAACCTCTGCTCGTTCATTGCTTCGCCTGAACCCACGCCAAGCAAGAACCGGCCAGGGTAGATGTTGTCAATCGTCGCCGCGGCCTGCGCGATGATGGCTGGATGGAATCTTCCTCCTATGGGGACGGTCACATCCGGGCCGACTTTTACATTATTCGTTCGGTCGAGAGCCACCGGCATCACAGACCAGACGAATGCGGACCTGTTTTGGCTGTGAACCCATGGAATGAAATGGTCTCCCAACCAGACCGTCTCAAAGCCGTACGTCTCAGCCAGCTGAACGCACTCTACGAATCGCAGTGGGTCGTTGTAGCCCTCTCCCAAATCGATGCTGATCCGGAAGGGAGGCATTACCAGATATTTTCAAAGGTGTGCGGAGCTAATAATCTTATTGTAACGGCCGCTCTGCTGCGGGACTCCATGACCTTCATGGTCATCGCTGGATGTCTGTCACCTCTACGTGATCACGATGAACTGGCCGTAAACGGCGTCCTTGCAACCCGCTCTGAGGGTCCTAGGCTCAGCGCCCTCTGACGTTCCGGCTCGAACGTTTCGGCTGGAAATACTGCTTGTAAGCGAATAGCGCAGGCACTCCTCCCGTGTGCAGGAAGCAGACGTTCTGGTCGCCTCCGAACTCCCCGTTCCTGATCATATCCACCATCCCAGCCATCGTCTTCGCCGTGTAGACTGGGTCGATGATGAGTGCGTCCGTCCTCGCGGCGAGCCTCAACGCGTCGTTGGACTCATTGGTGGGTATCCCGTAGTCCTTTCCGGCGTAATCGTCGCTGATGGTGACATCGCTCCTCTCAACTCTGGCCCTCGTGCCGAGAAGTTTAGCCGCTCCCTCGGAGGAGCTCAATATTACCTCGGTCACCCTCTTCGTGGAGTACGCCCCGACGTTTATGCCCACTATCTTTGTCTTCATACCAATCATCTTTGCTCCGAGTATCAGTCCGGCCTGAGTCGGACCAGCCCCCGCAGCGACGAATATAGCGTCGAGCGCGACCCCGGCCGCGCTGGCTTGTTCAGCTATCTCCCTGAAACCGTCCGCGTAGGCCGCGGTGGCGACCGGGGAGATCGAGGTCGATGGTCCTAGGACCAGGGGGTTGTGCCCTTTCCTGCGCAGCTTCTCGGCCTCCTCTTCGAGGATGGGCGTAGGGTCCTCGCTGATCTTCATCTTGATCACCCTGACGTCGGCACCCATTATGTGGTCAAGGAGGATGTTGCCGTCGTAGACCTTGGGCTTCGTCTTGAACTGCGCCGTTCGCAGGACCAGCAGGGACTTCATACCCATCTTCGTGGCGAGGGCTACCGTCTGCCTAGACCAGTTGGACTGAACCCCACAAGTCGTTATCACGTAGTCTGATTTCATCTTCTTCGCCTCGACTAGTATGTAGTCGAGCTGCCTCACCTTATTGCCTCCGAGGGCCACACCGGTAAGGTCGTCTCGCTTCACGTAGAGCTTAGGTCCTCCGAGTTCGGCTTGGAGCCTCGGCATCGACTCGAATGGCGTCGGGAAGACTCCCATTCCCACACGCTCAAGTTGCCTTGTCTGCAAAGTCTACCGTCGCTTCGGCTGCCTGATGCTCTTAAAGCGTTTGGGTCTTGCTGTGTTGAATGACTGAGCGTTCTATCAGTGAATCTTCCCAAGGGCCTCTGGCGGAGGCGCGACGAACCCTTTGTATGGCCACAGAATCAGGTGCAATAACGGTCCTCTCCTAAGATAAATAATCACGCTCTTTGGTCTCCCGCACGTTTGTCTGAGGAACCGGTCGGCGTCCCGCGGATTAAGGTGAGGATAGAGGGGCTATCTGACATCGTCTTCGGACTCGCACTCTCCATCGGCTCGCTGGTTCTCATCGCGAACCTCCCAAAGACGCCTGCTGACCTCGGCCTCGACATACTATTCTTCATCTTCAGCTTCTTACTAATCGTGACAAGCTGGTTCCTGTATTCGCGGATCATGTCCGTCCTGCCGGTCGAGGTGCGCGGGGCCCTGATCCTGAACTTGGTGCTACTACTATGCGTCGCCCTGGAACCGTACACGCTATACGTGCTGGACAGTAGCCAGAACATCTCCCTTGTGGAATGGTCCTCGTTCACTTACGGCCTGGACGTCGGCCTGATCTACCTTCTCCTGGCAGGTCTGGCCCGTATCTTCCTGAACGAGGCTAAGAGGCCCGGGGCTGAGCTGCGCATGCACCCTGTTATCATCAAGAAGTTCACGCACGAAATGCGGGCCGAGCTATTCCTGGGGGGCATCTTCGTCGCCTCAGCGCTCCCATTCTTCTGGGTGCTTACGCCGATAGGCTACCTCAGGTTCGACATCTGGTACCTTTCATTCGGTGTGGGTTTCTTCTGGCATCCGCCTCGCTTGCGGGGCAGGAAAGGGCAATGAACCCCGTGCATGGCTCCGCATAGCTCTACATTCCTCAACGGAAAAAAAGCCCATATTCAACGAAGGGTTCGCCTTACCTGCTTTATAGCGCTCTTGATGTTCTCTTCCATGAGCTGTTTTCCTACGTCATAGTCTGCGATAATCTTTCTGTCGGTTTTGACGAATTTCAGAGCTGCATCAACAAGTTCCTTGTGCCTGGTTCTCAGGCCTTCGTACTTCTTCCCACTCAGGTCAGGCAGCACGTAGTAGCCGAGCCCCATTATCGCGGGATTCTGTCTCAAGGCTTCCTCAGGATTTTTCTTTGCAACCCCGTTTATCATCCGCAGTTTCCTTTTGTCTAGAAGACCCAGATACAGACCAACTGAGTGTTCTCCATCGTCAGCATGCGTCATCTGTATCCTGTCATGTTTCTTCGATTTTATGCGTATGAATCCTTGGAAAGGTGGGACGTAACGGAAAGGTATTCCCAGTTCCTCTCCCAGCGAAACTTCCTCCTCTTTCAAGAAATTATTGCCGCCGTGGCCGCTTATCACTATGACATGAGACGGCTCATTTCCGAATTTGCTATGAACGCAGATGGCCCTTTTGAGATCCGCTATCATCATCCTGAGCAGCACCTTCTTCGGTATGTACCCAGGATTCCAATCCTTGGCGATTGGGCCTGCTCTGTCGCTTGAATAGGGGAGGTGACCAACATAGGTCAGGCCTAGTTTCATAGCGATATCGGTCGCGATCTTTATCGCCGCATAATCATCAATATTAGAAGATAGAGCCGTACCATGGCTCTCATTTCCGGCACCAATAGAGAATACTAGTACTCGCCTATTCCTTTTCTCGAAAGGCCCATTTTCCTTCTGACTCTCAGCGCTCAAGACACCGTACTGTTTCTTTTCACCCATTTGGATCCCTCACTCTTCATTGCCAGGCTTCTGATTAAAGTTTAGAATGACGGAAATTGGATGCGGATAGACACACATACCCGATAAAAAACCATGGGGCGATCATCCAACGAAGTCCCTCGGGCGTGCCGGCGGGAGCAAGGGAAAGTAACAGCCATGGCCCAGTGTGTGAGTGATATCCGCCGGCGGAGGCGCCATTAACCCTGTCGTGTCGAAGGGCCTTGACGAGCCTGTCTAGGGATGAACAAGTCGCCCGACTCGTGCTTAAATGAGCCTCACACGTCAGCCGCACTGACCCGAATGCCGAACATCATCCAAGTCGCGCATCTGAAGTGCAAGAAGTGTGGCGTTGAGTTCGATTACGCGTACCTTCCGGGTGGTTCGTTCACGTCAATCAGGCTTGGGAATTCCAGGTTCATGCGTTGCCCTAGCTGCAAGAAGTGGTCCGTGTTCAACATCTGGAACACGAGGGTAGACCCCAACACCCATCATTGCGAGCTCAGGGTCGGACCGAGCTAGATGAGGTGCGACCCGGTTTCGGCTCTGATATGTCCTACGTCTGACCGCTGGGGCCACAAGATGATGAAGCTACGATAGGTTTTGCTAACCTCTAACCATCGCCCCACGCGCCGGTGATATTTCGCGGCTGAGGCGCAACGGTCGATGTGCATTAGAGTTCGTCCATGATCATCTTGACCTGTCTACCTCCCTCCATCCAATGAATTACCCAGGTTCAGCATTCAAGCTCTCCAGATATCCTTTTCAGGGCGATGAGGCTTGCAGATTTTACAAGACGAAGCCCCGAGTTCTACGGCCGCGCTTGAGATGCTATCGACCCAATAGTACTTGCCAGCGGCGCTCTCGGCTAGCATCACTTTGACTTTGAAATTGTCCGCAGAGATGCAACGCCCATTTAGTTTGTGGACAATTGAGGGACGGGCGGCGCCGGTAATCACGATGAAACCACTATCATCGAGCCGCGCCTGTCGAAACTCATCAAACGTCCTGAGTTCCCTTTTCACCAATCCAATTGAATTCAGTTTGAATCGATTCTAAAATAGCTTCCGAACGGCGCGTAAAAGTGGGACTGCTTCGGCGCGTCCGCCTGGCGTACCTCATCACGCGGACGATATCCCCGGCGGAGCGCGTTGAAACATATCCTATATTTGGCCGTCGCATCTCCTCCAGAGGCATTCCACGCCGCGAAGTGTACGCGCTTCGGGTCCGGATGAGTCGCATGAGCTCTACTTGAGGAACTCTATCAGTTCGCCGTTCACTCTGTCCGCATGGGTCCAGGTCAGGCCGTGAGGTGCGCCCTCCACCACAACCAGCCGGCTATCCTTGACCTCCTTGTTCGTACGGATTCCCGTGGCCGCAATGGGAAGGATCCGGTCGGCGTCTCCATGGATCACCAGCGTGGGCACGCTGATCTTCTGCAGATCCTTACGGAAGTCGGTCCCCCACGCCGGGACGCAATCGAGAGTAGCCTTGGCCGAGGCACCCGCTGCGACGTTCCAACTACTCTGAACCGCCTGGTCGCTGATGCGGGTTCCACGTAAGACGTCGACGTTGTAGAAGTCCTTGAAGAAGCTGGTGAGGAAAGCAGGCCGGTCTGCGATGATAGCCTTCTGGATTCCGTCGAAGACGCTCTTGTCCACCCCCTCGGGATTGTCGTCCGTCTTCACCAGGAGCGGCGGGACGGAGGAGATGAAGACCGCCTTGCTCACGCGGTCCGATCCATAGGCACCAAGGTATCGTGCGACTTCGCCACCCCCCATCGAAAAGCCAACCAGCGCGACGTCGTGCAGGTCGAGCTTCAGCATCACGTTCTGCATGTCCACGGCGAAGGTGTCGTAGTCGTACCCGGACGCCGGTTTGCTCGAGTTACCGAATCCTCTGCGGTCGTAGGTTATGACCCGATGACCCGCATCCATTAGGACTCCCACCTGCTTCTCCCAGGAGGCGCCGCTCAGCGGCCACCCATGAATTAACACGACGGGCTTACCCTGGCCGTGGTCTTCGTAGTATAGGTCGATGTTGTCCGAATTTTCCTGACCGACAGTGATCCGGCCCATCACATTCGCCCTCTCATCGCGCTCCCGCCAGCATCGAGATATCGCAGAACGTCTCCGATTCTGTGTTCGACGGACGCCGCAGTTTTTCTAACCGTCGAATATTCCATGTGCATTTAGGACAATGCGAAGAATATAAGGGGAGAGTAACTTTCTTACGGTGCTCTGGACTAGTGCATGCGTAGGATTCAATCCTGCTCCTGATGACGATGCGTCGACCGCAGCGCTAAGGAACCTCCTCGAGAGGAAGTCCAGCGCTGCGATGACCAGAACAATCTCGACAAATAGGAAGAAAGGCTGTGCGAACCCAGTGCAACAGAGAGGACGAGGAGTGCCAAGAAGATTGTCGCCCGTAGATGTCTGACGCGTTTGGCCGAATAGCGTTATAAATAATCGACTTGCAACGTTTGCAATGCGCTCATTACCACGCGCGACGGGAGGCACCTGAAAATCCCATGGCAGTCATGATTACGGGAGGTACGGGCCAGATCGGCAGCTTTCTGTGCAAGAGCCTGTTGAAGTCCAATCAGGACGTGGTGATTTTCGATGTCAAGCCGAACTTAGAGAACATCCGCGACTTCAAGGATCGGGTCCGGCTGGTAGAGAGGGACGTAACGAACCTGGCGTCGATAGAGGAAACGATCAAGAAGTATCACGTCGAGACCATCTACCATCTGGCTGCGGTCGTTGTTCTGGAGTCCAGGGAGAATCCGCTGAAATCCGCAAGTGTAAACTGCCTGGGGACGGTCAACATATTCGAGGCGGGAAGGGCCACCGACATCGACAGGATAGTCTACGTGAGCTCGTCGGCCGTTTACGGTAGGCCGGAGGGCTATGGAAGCAGCAGCGTGGTGTCGGAGGATGACGTCCCGAGGTGTCCCGTGGACCCCTATTCTGCGACCAAGGTGATGAACGAGGTGTTCGGGCAACACTACTACAACAAGTTCGGGGTCAAGACTCTGTGTCTGAGAGTCGCAGCGGCCTGGGGGCCGGGACGGTACACGGGATTCACGGGCGCGTTCAACGAGATGATCCGCAAGCTGGCTCACGGAGAGGCAGCCGTCCTGCCGCCTGATTTCGCCTATCCGCGTGCCCCGCTTCGGTGGCTCTACGTCGAGGACCTGGGGGACATGTTCGAACATGCGGGGACCGTGGACGATAAGATGATCCGCAGAAGGCTCTACAACGTGGGAACGAGAAAGCCGTTCACTCCTGTCGAGTTCGTGGACACACTGAAGGAACTCATCCCAGATGCCAAGCTCGATGTCGAATGGAGAGATAAGCCGACCGAGCTCGCCCTCAACGTGGCGGGCCCATCAGGTCTAGATATCGACTGTAGCAGATTCTACGAAGACCTTGGCTACCGGGAGGGGTACACGCTCAGAGAATCCTTGGAGCGAGCAATCGCATTCGAAAGGACCAGATAAATTCTATTGACGGGCGAAGCTTGTTAGCTCCCATTCTAATTTTCGAGCGCTCCGTCGTACATATCTTGCAGAAGCTTCACGGTGTTCTCGACGGTTAGACGCCTGGGATTATAGCGAGACAGGTTGTAGACGTGTTGCCTATCGTTGACGATGTATTCCGCAAAGGATTGAATGTCTACCTTCGGAAAGTTGACCTGCTTGAGCGTCATTGGGAGGTCAGTGTCCTTCATCAGCTCGAGGATCACCTTCGGCACCCTCTCGGCCGTGGATCTGATAGAGGACTCGCCAAAGTCCCCAATTCGTCCGATGCCGAGTGCCGATGCGAATGAATATACTTTCCCGGTACAGGCGGCCATGTTGAAGTCCAAGATGTAAGGTAGCGCTATGCCGACTGCGATTCCGTGAGGCACACCGTATTTTGGTCCGAACGCTTCCGCGAGGCAGTGTCCTAGAATGGCTGGACCGCCGATCCAGGGGTAGGCGATGACCATGCCCCCGAACATCGCGGCCATGGCCATCCCGGAACGGGCTTCAAGGTCATCGGGATTGTGATACGCTCTTCGGGCGTGCCTGAATAGCAGCTTCACTGCCTCTGTCGCGAGTGCGTCCGAAATCGGCGCGGATTCCCTGCTAATCAACCCTTCAATGTTATGCCCAGCAACATCCAAGGAGCAACCCGCAGTAACCCGGGGTGGGCAGGTTAGCATCAGAGTTGGGTCGACGAGCGCGACTTCAGCGAGCAGGTTGCTGCTCGCGGCCCAGGTCTTATACATCGTCTCCTTGTTAATAACAACAGAGTAGTTCGAGACCTCGCTACCCGTGCCTGCGGTGGTTGGAATCAGGATTTTTGGCACACTCGGTTTGGCGAACTTGTCCTCTGTAGGCGTCAGGTAGGTCGCCGGGTCGCCCTGGTTGGTGAGCATATTGGCCACCATCTTTGCCGTGTCCATCACGCTCCCACCCCCGATTCCGACGACTACATCGTAACCCGACGAATCCCGCGCCGCGTCGACTGCCGCCTCAACACTCTGTATCGTTGGTTCGAAGGATATCTTGTCATATACCTCTGTCCTGCAACCATCTTTCTCGATCGACTCCTGAACTCGAGATGAGAGACCTGCCTTCCTCACATTCACATCGGTCAGAATCAGCACCCTACCTCCTCCTAGTCTCTTCGCTTCCCTCCCCGCTTGGTTAGAGGAGTTAGGACCAAATATGACTCTGCGAGGTTGGTCAAAGTTCAGAGAGAGGCGAGAGAGTGGAGGATTGAACGTGTACTGTTCCTGAGCGCTCATCAATCATCACAGGATTATGTTGCGATATTTGTTCTTTTATCGACGGAAGAAGGGTTCTTGATAATGTGGTTGCAATAGGTCTCGCCGACTTTAATCATAGCTCAACGCGTGGGTAATGTTCCCGGTGGGATTGCCGAAAATTTCGGGAACCCTCCCGTTGAATCTCCTTGACGAATACCTAAGGCAGATTGTAGAAGCGTTTTGCATTGGAGTAAAATATCTTCTCGCTTTCGATCTCGCCAATCGGTCCAATTGCCTCCGATGTCGCTCGGAGCACTCTTCCATAAGAGGAAGCGAGGAGACACACCGGCCAATCGCTCCCCCACATCAATCGCCCCGGTCCAAAGAGTTCAAGCACTAATCTTAGGTACGGCTTCAAATCTTCGTTGGTCCACTTGTTCCTGTCTGCTTCCGTGACTAATCCTGAAATCTTACAGTACATGCCCGGTATAGCGGCAACTTTGGCCATCTCCGTCTTCCACGGCTCCATGTGGTGAGTCGCGATCTCGGGTTTCGCCATGTGATCCAAGACCATGCGCAGCCCCCGAACCTTTTCAGCGAGAATCGGCAGCGTCTTCAACTGACGGGTTCTGACAAGGAGATCAAATGGGAGTCCGAGTCGAGCAATCTCTTTCAGTCCGAGAACCACGTCGTCTCTAAGCAGCCATTCGTCATCCAGCTCATCCTCCACTTGATATCGGACACCCTTCAATTTGGGACTCGAGGAGAATTTCACAAGCAACTCCCTGACGTCCCTTCTACGGGGATCAATCCAGACAACGACGCCCTTCACGAAATCGTTGCTCTCAGCCAAGTGCAACAACCACTCGCCTTCCTCTATGGAATCATGAGCTTGAACCACAACGGTGCCAACTACTCCAGCATCTTTCATTATTGGAATCAGGTCTCCGGGGAGATAGTTCCGTGCCAAGACTTTCATAGCGGGAGTCATCCAATAGTATCTGAAACGGGTGACATCCCAAAAATGTTGATGACTGTCTATTATCATCGATCAACAGGTCCCTTGTCTACTAGATAAGGCTGAAAGCAAATCTTAGGATTTCGGGCGAAGAGTTTGAAGCCAAGCCTAAGCGACCGGGCTCCCCGGTCCTTTCGATGCTGTCTCGCATAACCGCGTCGGGAGGAGGACGGGTTACCCCCTCAAGTTACATTGGCTGGACAGAATGGTAAGAGAGGCTGGAGCTAATTACACGCAGCCCTCTACCGAACAATACTTTAAGCCGAATCGCTCGCCTCGGCGCCGTAAATTTCTTGGCGAAAAAACCATCTTCTGCGGCCGGTAGTGGGAAGCCGGTAAGGAACGGTCCCCTACCCATGATGCACCCCGGCGGGGGCTACATCGGAAAGGAGGAGATGGACGCGGTGATGGACGTCTTGAAGGCCAAGTCGCCGTACCGGTTCTACGGTCCCAACCTCCTGAACATCACCGGTCAGTTCGAGCAGGACCTCAAGAACTACTTCGGCAGGGGTTACGCTCTCGGGGTGACATCCGGCACTGCTGCGCTGCATACCTCGATTATAGGCTTGGGAATAGGTCAGGGCGACGAGGTCATCGTCCCGGCCTACTCCTGGATTGCCTGCCCGTCTGCAGTCGTCGCCGCCCGGGCAACGCCAGTCCTCGCAGACGTAGATGACAGTCTCACCCTGGACCCGGTGGACGTCGAACGGAGGATAACCAACCGGACAAAGGCGATCATGGCAGTTCACATCAGAGGGACTCCCTGCAACCTCGACGCGCTCTCGAAGCTCGCCAACGACTACGGAATCGCTCTCCTCGAGGACGTCGCCCAGGCTGCCGGAGCGAGCTACCATGGAAAGAAGCTCGGCAGCTACGGGAAGGTCGCCTCCTACAGCTTCCAGTTCAACAAGATGATCTCGGCTGGCGAGGGAGGCGCGATCCTCACCGACGACAAGCTCGTCTATGATAGATGCGTCATGTTCCACGACATGGGCACGCCGTACAGGTCCTGGGAGGACAAGAGCCTGAAATTCGAGGCGGAGCCCTTCCCCGGCGTCAACTACAGGATGAACGAGATCACCGCGGCGATAATGAGAGAGCAGTTGAAGAAGATCGACTGGATCATCAAGGACATCAAGAGGAACAAAGCGAAGATCAAGAAGGGAATCTCCGACATCGACGGGATCACATTCAGGCGGCTCAACGACCCGGCAGGCGAGGCGGGGATCTCGCTGGTCTTCTTCACCAAGAAGCCCGAACAGGCCATAGCGTTCAAGAAGGGCCTGAGGGAAGAGAACATCTGGACCGCGAGCGGCTCCTACCCCGCCGTCGTATACGACCCTTCGACCAACGACGGCCACGTCTTCATGCACTGGGGTCACGTCTTCAAGGGGATAGACAGGGTCAGCAGACGATACAAGCAGAGCCTGGACCTGCTGGGCCGCGCAGTCCACCTGGACATCAGCCCGCTACTCTCGGACCAGGACGCCGACGACATAGTGGAGGCTGTCCACAAGGTCGCCAAAGCCGTCCTCTGAGGAGGCTCAGGTAAGAAGGATGAAGGGAGTTGAAGGACTAGGGAAGAGATGGATTGTGGAGTGGTCTCCTCGTCGTTCAAGCTCGGGCATGGAGACACTCTGATATCAGGTTGGTTCACGAACCAGAATGCCTAGGCATCCCTCAAGATAATGCTCTACAACATTTCCCTATCGGTGGGACAGTAGCTACGGTGTCGAAGCAAGAGGACGCCTCCATGTCTAGAATCTCGCGACAGCCTACCGCGAAGCACCCCAACAATTAATAATCCCTGAACGGTCACCGCGCATCAGATGAATCTCGCCGCGACTGAAAGGATGGCGGTCGGACGAACCGTTTTAGCTGCTATCATCGTAATCGTGCTGATCGTGGCCGCCGGGGCAGGGGTCTATTACTACGCGTCGAGAGCGTCGACCTCTACCTCCGCGTCGACCATTTCCTCCTCCTCGTCAACCAGTAGTGCCATTTCCACCGGAACGGTCAAGACTCTCACCATAGACGATGAGACCTGGCCCGCTGGCAACCTGAATCAGCTCAACTCCTTCGCGGTGATTCCATACCCCGACTGGCTTTCCTATACGGTGTACCAATCGCTGGTGACGGTAAACGGGACGCAACTCTACAGCAATGGTACCATAGCCCTGGAGCCTATGCTCGCGAGTAGCTGGAACTCCTCGACGAACGGAGACAGCTGGACGTTCTTCCTCCAGAAGGGCGCGACATTCTCCAACGGTGACCCGTTTAACGCTTACCAGGTTTGGGGCGAAATGTACGGCGAATACTACCTGAGCGGCAATAGCTCCGGGTGGGCGGTCGGCTACAACGTGTTCAACATGAACACCGCCAACTTTGGGCCCAGCACGATTGCCCTGATGACATCGAGCGGGCTCATCAACCCTAACGCCGCGCTCATGAAGGTCATGACGAACAGTTCGTGGCCGATTTACGTGGTGAACCAGGATGAGATCGGCTTCAACCTGAAGGCCGCGTTCCCGTACTTCCCGCAGATGTGGGTCCAGAGCACGGGCCTCATGTACGACACGCAGTACGTCCTCACGCACGGAGGATTCGGGACTCCGGCGACTTTGAACACCAACTTCAATTTCTCGCCGATCCCAGGGACCGGCCCGTATACCGTGACGGGCGTGGTGCCAAACTCGCAAGTCTCGTTCACACAGAGCTCGAACTACTGGGCCAAGAACTGGACAACCGCGCAGATCAGTGCCAACCCATACATGGACCCGGGTCATGTCCAGAACGTGGTAATCACGGTCAACCTGGATGACGTATCTAGGTACATAGACCTGACCTCTGGATCTGCTGATATCGCCCCGATACTCCAGACGGACTGGTCGAACATAATCAACAACCCCAAGTTCACATACTTCGCGTTGCCGAGCAATTCCGCCAACATCGTCGGTCTTGCGTTGAACGTATTGCGCTACCCGACCAACATCACCGACTTCCGGCAGGCGATAGTCCACGCGATCAACTACACCCAGATATCCGACGATGCCTTCCTGGGTACCCAGGGCGGCGGTCTCACACCATTCATGGGCCCGGAGTATCCTTCCTTCACACAGTTGTACGACCTGGGTAACATATCGCCGTACCAGTACAACATGACGCTCGCCGAGCAAGACCTCAACGCCAGCGGCGTCAATGTGAACACGTTGCAACCGCTGGAGTTCCGCATCATCCAAGGGTGCGGAGTCTGCCTGAGCACGGCAAACCTAGTTGACTCCGACCTCAGCGCTCTGGGCATCCCCGTCAACGTGATAATCACGACTCCGTCGCAGTACGCGCCTCCATACATAGGGGGCGACGGAACATATCCGACCGGAGTGAATGAGTCGCAGACGATCGCACAGATTGCCTGGTTCGGGACGGCCACCTTCGCTCCGGACCAGCCTACTCCCGCTGACTCCTGGCTCACCTGGGTCAGCAACGAGACCGCGGCCAACAACTGGGCCATCTACTCCAACCCCGTAGTGCAGACCTGCGTCAACGACCTGACCAACGGCACGCCGCAAGCACAGCTGACCACCGCATGCACTGCGGCCCAGGCACAGGTAGCTAACGACGCACCGTACGTCTGGCTGGGCAGCGTCAAGCTGTTCTTCGGCGGCGGTTCAATCGTCTGGAACAACCAAGTGGTGAAGAGCTTCCTGGCGGACCCGGTCTTCAGCGGCCAGTCTTCCACTGCCATCTTCAACACTGTCAAGTTCGCGAACGGCCAAGACACGTAGCGCGTTGTGGTCCGCGGATCACAGCGTGCCTCCCTGATTTCCAGTTACGTTATCAAGACATTACTTCAAATCTAAATCTGCGGCACCGTGACTAAGAGGCTAATGCGCTCAAGCGCGCATTGGTTCAGGGATTGCCACGCCCAGGCCCTTTGCAATCTCAGATATTGCGTCCCAGGTTGGATCTTCGACAAATATCCCGGTCATCCGCCTCGCTTCCTCTGTCATGAACTCGGGTTCCCCTGGAATCATGATCTGGGAGACGTTAGGCGCCCTCCTGCTCGTCTTGACGTTCGTGATGACCTCTTTCATCCTGCTCTTGAATCCTTCAAGCTCACCGAAACGTGCGACATCCAGCGTAAGGATGAAGACGCCATTCCCACCATGGAACTCCTGGCTGGACGCACATCCGCTTCCACTGAGGGCTCCGGTCAAGATGTCAACCAAGAACGCCAGGCCATAGCCCTTGTACCCGACATCTCCTCCGATAGGAAGTATAGAACCGCCCTCGTAGAAGTCGTTTGGGTCTACGCTGGGTCTTCCGTTCCTGTCGATTATCCATCCCGGGGGTAGTTTCTCTCCCCTCGCCTGCTTGAGGTCAATTTTTCCCTGGGCGCAGACGCTCATGGAGATGTCGAGCATGAACGGTTGTTCCACGCCCGACGGCACTCCGGCCCCGAGCGGGCTAGGATTGAATATCCTCTGCACGCCACCGAAGGGAGAGACGGAAGGCGTCGAGTTGACCATGGTTATCCCAATCATCTCCTGTTCCGTCGCCATCAAGCAATAATCTGCCATCCGTCCAATATGCCAACAGTTGTAGATGCTTACGGCCGAGACACCATACTTCTTCCCCTTGTCGATTGCCGTCTTCATGGCGCCTGATGCCAGTACCTGGCCGAACCCCCAGTTCCCATTGATGAGCGCAGTCGCTCCGTCATCCGCTTCTATGACGCCCTTCGCCTTCGGGTTGAGTTTCCCCTCATCAATCGCCTTGACGTAGCTGCTTATTCGAATGACTCCGTGCGAGTCGTGTCCTGCGAGGTTGGCTCTTACGAGCAGGTCTGAGACAATCTCTGCATCCTCCTGGCTCGCACCCTTCTTCACGAAGATTTCCCGCGTCAACGTCTTGAGCTGATGAGATGAAAAGTTCGCCATGTTATTCGAGGGAGGCATCGAAATGTTATAAGGGTTCAAGGACTTCATGTGACTAGACGGCGCCAGTCATCGGGGACAGGGGCATTTTGGAAAACAAGCCCTCGGTAGTCGGTCCCTCCGCGACTTTGAGGCACATTGAACCGTATACACAGAATCAAATTTCCCACGGGAGTGCAAAGCTGCGAACTCTAGGGTTCATCCTTTTCGCTAGCGATGACCCCAGAATACTCTTTCACATGCCGCGCGAACCCGAGCTTCTTCACCCTCCGCAGCAGTTCCTCGTCCGCCGTGTAGACCTCCAGCCCCTTCAGCTTCGCTATCGACAGGTAGGCAGCGTCGTAGACCGTTACTCCGTAGTCCAGGGAGATCCTGACGGCCACCTCCGCGTAGCGACCGCCCATGCCAACCTCCATGAACTGGTATCCGTCCAGCGCCCTGGACGCTTCGACCAGCTCCTCCGCACCAAAGCTCCCCGAGTACCGCAGAGCGTTCAAGACCTCATAGCCAGCGAGCGAGGGGATGACGATTCTGACCCGCTGTTCGACTTGGTCGTCCCTGAGCCTCAGCGCCGGCTCAGAATGCTCCTCCTCAACGAACCACCTTACGATGACCGAGGCGTCAGCTACTATCGCGGACACGCGAGCGCCATCTCCTGATCTCTGAAGTGCTGCTCCACCCTTCCACCTTCCGCCTCAGCTCGTCGGTCTCGGAGGAGGCAAGCTTCAGCCTGCGGCCATCGACGCGCCTCCACATCTCCGTCTCCTTCACCTTCTCTTCGATGGCCGCCCTCGTCACCTCGCTCCAGTTTACCTCCTTGAGTTCATCCATCTTCCTCTTGAGCTCCTCGTCCACCCTCACCGTGAAAATCGGCATCAAGATGTAATACATATGTGTGTCTATAAATGTATTACGCGGGCGAAATCCTCATACCCCGGACACAATAGGATAGATTATGTTCTCGGCGGACGGGCTCACCGTCCATCTCGAAGTGACGATGGATGTCGGTTACGTAGGTAAGTTACGCTTGAAGGTACCTGAATCCACATAACCGGTCAGGAGCATTATCCGCTATGACATCTGAAATACAGAAGAAGAGGGGCGGATATGGGTTACTCGGCACAATCATCGTCGTAATCCTCATACTTGTGGTAATCGGATGGTTTTTCGGTAGGTAGAACCATCTGAGCGTGGAATGATGCTCAAGGCGAGTCTCTCAGGACCAAAGCAAGCTCCGTCGATCCGGTTTATCAATCCGGTCTAGCGCGACCGCGCCGACATGGCGACGCGGGTGGGCATTGAGCGCATTCTACGGAGGACCCATCTGGAAGCGACATCGGGTCTTTCAATGCCTCCCCAGACGCCGCACCTGTCGCCGACGGCACGCTCGAGGCTGCGTGGCTAATCCGTGGACAATAGAGTATATGATCGCCGACCATAGTGCGAGTATATTCCCCGGTGCAGGCTCTATTCACTGCATATCATTGATGAACTGTTTCACTTCACACGACCGTTCAGGGACACGGCCACAGCTTCTCTCACACTCTTTTTCCTGTGATCGATCGTCATCGTGAGTTTGACGGGCTTTCCCCTGTATGGCTCGTTCAGGACTAGCTCGTGCCTGGTAAAATCGCTCAGTTCCAGTTCTCCTCTTTCCTGGATATCGGGCCAGAAGATCGAGCGCCGTCCCCGAAACATCCTGCGCCAGTCACCCCCTTTCCTTGCCTCCTCGAAGGCAAGCGTGAAAAGTTGACTCTTGAGGGTTATGATGCTGATGAGGCTACTCTCGTATGCTGTCCGTGTGACAGAATTTATCCTCTTGGACCCAGGGAGTACCGAGGCCGCTGCGGGTTCGACCTTTACCCCTGCTTTGATCCGAGCCCAGGCTTTTCTGATATGCTCCTCGTTGATGTAGGCACCCGAGAGATAGATTTTCTTCAGGCGTCAACCCTCCGCATTCCCGCGTTCAGTATATTCTTGGGACATCCAGCTACCAAGCGAATCTCATGATGAATCGTGTTAGGAAATGATATTTAATCCCGCGACTGGAAATCTAGAAAAGTCATAGCCGATTAATGGAGTTCAGCACGTCGTCCCGCTTGACTCATTCCGGATATGCTTAGAATGGCGCCGAGGGTTCAATGGAAACTCCAATGGATTAGGACCTCTTACGCCCACTCGGTAGGTGTCCATAGATGATTTCATGCCTGACCCTCTGGAGAGTCTCAAAACCCTGCAGGACCTCCTGTTTGTTGAAGTTCCAGCGTCGCGTACCCTCGTCGTAGTATTGAATCGGCAATGAAAAGGACAAAGCGTGCGCTTGGTCCATATGGAACCACTTGACTTTCTCTCTGACCGGTGAAACGGCAGTCTCAAGAAGCTCCAGCAGTTCGGACATCTCTTCAGCCGGAAACACCATTCTGGCGAAATAAGCTCTGGCCCCGGAACCCTCAATCCAAACGAAAGGCGTTTGATTCAATGTCGCCATAAGCCGAAGCCTCTCGCCTTCCGATGGACCGTTGGCAATGACATCAATCCATGAGTATCTATGCCTCTTGTGCACCAATCTATCGGATCCGAAGTCGTACTTCATTCCAGTCCAATTTACTCGGTATCCCTTGATCATCCCTTTACGGAAGACGTGAGCTTTATAGTGCCAGGCGAAGGTCTTGTAGTTCTTCGCTCCAACCTTCTCGCACATTTCAGTAAGTGACAGATTCGCATTAACTTGAAGCTGCCCAATTATCTTAAGGTCTGTACTATCGTATTTTTGCTTCTGACTGGGTTGCACATCTGCGGAGACAGGATTGACTTTATCGCTTTTCCAATCGAACTCCCAATCACCATTCTCGAAATTGAAGTACTCTGCCCGCATCGGTACATTGCGAACCCAATCAAGGATGATACTCTCGATTGACTTGAAGACCCCGATCTTCTTCAAGTCAAGCATAAAGTCAGTCCACGAGTTCAAGCAGTCTTGAGGCACGGAGGCGCTCAATACATGGTATCCACCTAGCTTGGTTTTCGCGTAACCAACAACATAGGCCTGGTGGCCCATAGCATAGAACACCGTATCCGCACAATCCTTGAAGAGATCGCCTAGTTCGATTATGACTACTACTCTCTTCATTCCTAGGTATTCGTAATTGCAGGAGGCTTGGATTGCAAACCCCCTGCTCAGGAGCTGCCTGTACCAGTATCTGACGGTCTCGTTGTAAACTCCCATGACCCTGGCTATCTCATCAACTTTCGGCCCCCTTTGCGCAATGAGTTTCACCATCTCGGCAATCTTCTCCTGATTGCGATTCTCGCTTACGATTTCGGGCTCGGCCAACCCGCGAAATATTTCACGAGGTTTCCTAATTAACGTTTATGGGTTTCCTGACCGAATAATCCTTGGAATCCAGCGCTATGAGTGTCGGGCTAATGTAGCTGGAAGAAGGCGGAGACAGAACGAACCAACGTCCAACAAGGCGTGTTACTGCTTCCTTACGCTCTTTCCACCAAATTGGCCAAAAGGGGAGCGAAGGCTTGAATTGACTGCAATAAGAAGAAAAGATTCAAGGTTGTTTCCCTGTTCACGAATAAACTGCACGAATCTTAGATAACAATTGAACGACTTTCTATTATAGCCACACGGGTTTTCAATGCAACGATGTTTCCACTTCCATGATAGTCTTTGACGCTTTCTTATTCAGCATCATTCAGGCGTTATCAAATACACCACTCTTCATCGGAGAGAAAATCTTCACTGGCATAGTCGACGTCTTCGGAGGGATAATCCTCTTCGCCATAGGCATATTGATCATACTATTGGTCGTAGCCGCTGCCGTAGTGCTACTACCGGCGATCATCGTGGCGGTCGTCGTCTTGTTCCTGACAGGCAGTTTCTTCTACGCGGGAATTGCATTTCTGGCCATCGCGCTGATAAGCATAGTCGCAATTGCAGACGACTAGTACGCCGTGCGGATTATTGCCCGGAACTCTGTTTGGGGTTAGGTGCAATGAGCCCGAAAGCATCCTTTGCCCCGAATTTCTAAGAAGGCTACTGGTTTTTGCCTTACCTTGCTGGATGCCCGGTAATCCCCTTCAAGAAAAGTTATGGGCGTGACCGTCAGAGGAAAGTACGTTCCGAAAGCCTGCATAATGACTTGTAGACGCGATAGTATCTTTCCTCAATGGGCCCCGAAGACCTGTCGCGCACTCCACGCAGTAGATCCGTGGCACGGAGCCTGCTTATTTCATGTCTGCTATCGATGGCTGCCGTGGTCGGAGCGCTCCCGATCGTCGCGAGCTCTGCGCAAGCAACTCCCTCATCGTCACAGCTCACCATCAGCACGCAGATGCTGAATGGGGTAAGTATCAGCGGCTACTACGTCGCCCTATATCAGGGCTGGAGCATCGCAGCTACGGGATTCGCGCCAGCCACATTCACCGTCAACGACAGCCAGACGTATACCGTGAACGTAGACAATTACGGCTCATGCACCTTCGCCTACTGGGCGGATACGGGTAGCACGTCATCCTCAAGGACTGTCTCGATAAACGGCAGCACACAGTACCCCGCGGTGATGAACTGCGGATCCACTCCATCTAGCGTGACCGTGCAATCTGCCAATCAAAACGGTCACATAATCGGCGGATTCTCCACAGCTCTCTCGCAGAACGACAGTTTCATAGCAAGCGGATTCTCCACCAGTACATTCTCGACGACTGCCGGACAGACGTACATCGTACAAGCAAACAGCAGCGGCAACGGTTGCATTTTCAGCCAGTGGTCGGACGGAGTCGCCAATAACCCGAGGTCTTTCACAGCTGTTAGCGGGGGGCTGACACTTACCGCTGTGTATGACTGCGCGACGACCACCTCCAGCGTGAGCGTCAACTCCATCAACCAGGGCGAAAGCTCGATCAGCGGATCCCTCGCGCTGGAGCAGAACGATACCGTCGTGGCGAGCGGGGTCACAGCGGCGATACTCACCACTACAGTCGGACAGACATACGCCATACGGGCTGACAGCTATGGAAGCTGCACGTTCAGCAAGTGGTCTGATGGGGTTTCGAGCGATTCTTTGTCATTCAATGCGACGAGCGGAGGCCAATCGTTCACCGCGATATACAACTGCGGTGCCATTTCTCCAGGATCGATAACCGTGTACGCGCACAGAGCGCCTGCGTCCTACTGGGCCCCGTGTTTCGCGACCACCTGCAGCGCTGGCACGGGTCCGGGAGCCACGATGTGGCTTGTGGTCTATGACTCGATGGGCAGCGTGGTGGCGACCGGGTTCGCAAACGAGAACGGGTACACGTTCACGGGGCTCAATCCCAACGCCACGTATTACGTGTCTCCAGCGGACTGCGACAATTGCCATGGTTCCACTCACGATGTCCTGTTCTCCTACTGGGGAGACAACAATAGCACTACTCAGCTGAGGGCCGTAATCGCGAACGGCACAAGCGTCAATGCCTGGTACACCTGCACGAATGGTTGCTCCGGCTTCTGAAGTATCTTATTTGCGGAGACGCAATCAAGCCTTCAGAACCCCTTTTAGGATGCAAGTACTCTGACATCGTCGGATTCGGAGTTGATTCTCCTGTGACTTCGGGAAGCGAACGGGAAGCCTTTCTGCTCTGGATGAGCTCTTCAGAGAAGAGCGAGAGGGAACGGATCGTCATACGGGAAGAGGCGATCTCGACGTTGGAGAAAGTGATTGAGGAGCAGAGTCGCGATGTGGCACATAGGTCGTCGCTGACGTGCACCCTCAGAAAGTGGAGAGGGATGGTCGCACGCGAGCAAGGCAACTGGGCCGGCGCAAGGTTCGAGTTCCTGCAGGGGAGGAGTCTCGCAGAGTCATACGACCCCGGAAACGTGCCCTGGTTCGACGCCGCCATAACGGAAGCTGAGGTCTGGGAGGCGTTCGGGATGCCCGGCCTGGAACTCAATGGGCTGAAAGAGCTGGTTGAGAAGCTCGACCGCACGTCCGGACTCTACGGCATGGCAGGCGACCGTTCAAACGAGGAATTCACCGCCGATTGGGTTCGATGGTTCAGGTTCTTCCTCGTTCCAGCCGTACCAACCCCCACACTCGTCGCCCGCGTAGTGGACGACGTAACGCGGCTGCGCCCCGAACCCGAGCCGGGAGGAGCGCCGACGACGCGGTCTGTTCTCGGAGATTATCTCTTCCTCTGGAACTATTTCTGGTTCTCGGCCCTCGCCCGACAGACGGAGGTCCTGCTCAGGGGCGTCTTCGCGGACAAATCTGCTATGGATATCCTGCTGCGCGGTGCTTCGGCTCTGGCCCCGCCCACCGGCCACTTCGAGCCGCTGCTCAAGCCAGAGGTCTACAGGAGACGCGAGTCTCCCATACCCGAATCTCCCAGCGACCTGTTAGAGCGAATCGAGGCCGACCTTGGGGCTTTTCACGCCGTCGAAAAGGACGTCAAGGAATACGTCTCCAAAGTCCAGGGGCTATGGGGTTCGTCTACAGACCAAAAGAGACGGGAGGTACAGCGCGTCATGCATCCTGTCAAACAACGACGGTAGAGGATACCAGCGGCGTCACCTCATCACCCGTCAATCGATCGTCTTGTAGATGCGCTCGTAGTCCCCGATCAGGCCGGCTCCTTTCTTAGTCGGTATGAAGACCTCGCTCCCCTCCTGCTTTCGAAGGATGTCCGACTGCTGCAGGAAGGACAGATACTGTTCGACCTGAGATGATGTGAGGGAGCTTTCGTTCATTATTTTCGTCTTCGTGGCCCCGCTGCGGGCTGCAAGTAGGATTCCGGTCAGGTCCTCGACCCGGCTGTGCGACTCCAACGCGATACGCGGCGGCTTTTCGATATTAGAAAGGCCAATGTGAAGCGGTTTTGAGTAACTTGTCAACACAATTTGCCCAACCGCCCGGGGTAAGAAGACGGCGGGCTCGTCGGCGGGGTCGATTCGCTTCTGGACAGGAGGCCAAACATTCTTTATGATCGAAGACCGTTCAATCTCGTCATGCAGAACGGACGAGCGAGTCACGCCCTGGAGTTCCACGAAGCCACAAAACACTCCAAGGTCAGCCTGGAGGCCTCAGGACACTATCTGGACTGGGGAAACAAGCCAAGTCCCTTCAAATTGTACACTGAAGTGCCTCTGCAAGACCTCCCGACCGAATTCCTCAGGCCGACGCTCAACGCCCTCGCATCTATCAGCAGAGGCGTGCCAAAGGAGAGGACATCGACGGGCATGGGCATCGATACCCTCGCGGAGCTCCTGTTCTTCTCCGCAGGGATAACTCGTGAGGTCAAGGTCCCGGGACGGGGCACGTTCTATCTGAGGGCGGCCCCGGCCACTGGAGCTCTTTATCCTATCGAGCTGTATGTCGTCTGCAGGGACCTAGAGGGCCTTGAATCGGGGGTGTATCACTTCTGCCCCGGTGATTTCTCGCTCTCCCGGCTCAGAGGCGGAGACTGGACGCCGGCCCTGTCTTCATACGCAGGTTCGCGGGCAGATATCTCCGCAGCTCCCGCGTCCATAGTCCTCACGTCGATCGCTTGGAGAAACTCCTGGAAGTATCAGGCGCGCTCATACAGACACTGGTTCTGGGACGGCGGCGTCATCGCGGCAAACCTCATGGCGACGGCCAACTCGGCCGGCCTTCGCTCTTCGGTGGTGCTTGGTTTCGAGGACGAAGCAGTCAACGGGCTACTCGGCCTGAGGGCGAGGCAAGAGGCGGCGATTGCGATATGTCCCGTGGGGGTCTACGCCGACGCGAGTACCCGGTCTGTCAGTGGGAGATCGCCAGAAAAGGAGCTCCCACCTCCCATCGACCCCACCTTCATCCGGCTCTCTCAGAGCGAGGTGGAGTACCCGCAGGTCTGGGAGGCGCACGAGGCCTCCTACCTGCGAGATTTCAGCGACGTAAGAGCATGGACTAGACCGCGAGATGAGGAAGCATCCCGCGCCTCCGCGCCCCCAACCGACCGAACCTATCCTCTGGACCCGAGCCTGCCCCGTCCAGACGAAGGACCTGACCTCGCTCAGGTCATACTTAGGCGAGGCTCGACCAGGAGATTCTCTCCCGAGCCCATAACCTTCGAGCAGCTATCGAACGTACTCTATCACTCCACCAGAGGAGTACCGCTTGACCTCCCTGTCCGGACGACCCTCCTGGACGTCTATCTAATCTCTAACGCTGTGAAGGACCTGCCCAACGGGAGCTACCGCTTTGACCCAGCTTCCGGCTCGCTTGAGCAGCTGAGGGCGGGCGAGTTCAGGGAGATGGGCGGTTATCTCTGCCTTGAACAGCCGCTCTTTACGGGAGCGAGCTCCGTGATCTTCCTGATGACAGAGCTGGCCCGAGTTCTCCGACTCTTCGGGGACCGCGGGTACAGAGCCGCCCAATTCGAGGCGGGGGTGGTGGCTGGGAGGATGTACCTCGCGAGCTACGCGCAGGGAATGGGCGCATCAGGAACGACATTCTACGATGACGCTGTGACCGAGTTCTTCTCTCCCCAGTCAGCTGAGACCGCCCCGATGTTGGCACTCGGTATCGGCATGCCTGGCTACAGGGCAAGGTTTGGAAAGATGCTCCCGAAGAGGCTGACAAGGGAACAGATGACCGCCGGTTCAGTCTAACGCTAACTACAGCCCGACATGTCTGCAACGCTTCCCGACGGCGTGCGGTAGAGTTATGAGGGAAGAGGCTCAATACAGAGCATAGATGACCGCTTTCAACGAGTCTTACAGGGGCACTCCGCCGTGGGACGTGGGTCACCCGCAGGCCGAGTTCGTCAGGCTCACGGATGAGGGGAACATCCGGGGAAGGGTGTTGGACGTCGGCTGCGGCACCGGCGAGAACGCCATCTTCTTCGCGGGGCTCGGTCTGGAAGTGTGGGGAGTGGATGCGGCTCCGCTCGCGATCGAGAAGGCGAAGAGGAAGGCTTCGGAGAGGGGCTCGAAAGCTGCCTTCGTGGTCGGGGACGCCCTCCACCTGGAGAAGTTGGACCGGAGGTTCGACACCATAACCGACTCGGGCCTCTTTCACGTCTTCCCGGATGACGATAGGATTCTCTTCGCGAAGAGCCTCAGGTCAGCGCTGAACAGGGGTGGCACCTACATCATGCTTTGTTTCAGCGACGAGGAACCGACCGGCTGGGGCGGACCAAGACGCGTCTCCAGGGAGGAAATCAGAGCGACGTTCAGGGACGGCTGGAAGGTCGACTGGATAAGGGAAGCGAGGTTCGAGAGCACGTTCCACGAGAAAGGCGGGCACGCGTGGCTATCCTCGATTACTTCGGTCTAGGGCCACCGGTGGTGCTGGAATTACGGGCGATGGGAGTTCAATTGTCAAAGTGAAGGCACCCGAGTTTAAATAACAAACAAGTCCGTACCCGAAGGAAGTGGGATTGAAGCCGGCCGTCTTGCTCTTCTACATCATGGGGGTCATAATCTTCTTGCAGTTGCTGACGGGCGGTCTAAGGGTGTTCGGCTTCATCGATGAGAGCGCGCACATCACCTTAGGTTTCATAACGTTCTTCCTTGCCATCGTAACCCTGGTTGCCGCAGCACTGACAAAGCCGAGGTACAGGCCTGCGATATCCATATCGGCGCTCATGGTCGTCCTGATTCTGGTTCAGGGTTTCCTGGGATTCGACTTCCTGGACAATAATGATCCCACAGTCATATTCGTGCACTTTGCGAACGCCCTCATAATCTACGGACTGGCTATCTCGGGAGTGTTCATGGCCATGCACTGGAGCAGGATGACTGTGGCAACTTCTCCAAAGCAGCCATGACTCTCAACTCGCGCCTGACGTAAGTTTCCACGGAATCGCAAAAACCGACAAAATGCCTGGAGACCGAGTCGTCGTCTCCATTCTCACCTCCCAAAATCTATTTGAGCGCAGCGCACTCGCGGAACATGGTTGGCCTACGGGACCGCCGTCATCGGGTCTGTCCTGCTGGTTTCAGGCATAGCTCTGTCCGTAGTCTTCGTGAACGCGCCCGATTCCCCTTTCCTAGTCTTCGCAGGATTGATGATATTAGCTGGCTTGGCGATGCTGGCGGTCTCCCTCGTGAGCTATGTCGTCGGCAGATTTCGCCCCGATCTTCCGCCGCTCTCGCCCCCAGCTCCCGCAGCTCAGGTGCCCCAGACACCGGGAGCATCCCAAGCTCAGACGCCGCCCGCTGATGGGGTTCCGATCGTCCTCGCCGTGGGAGTCGACGAGCTAGGCTATCGGAAAAAGATGAGGGCGATTCTAGCATTCACTGTTTTCGCGCTTATCTTTCTATTCATAGTGCTGGCGACGGACTATCAGGTCGGCCTGCTACTCTTGGCGATCTACATCGTACTATTCTTCGTCCAGGTCTACTCCTCGACGGCCGCGCTCAGACGGACCGCAATAGCCCTGACGCTGGCACGCTCACTATCGACCGACCAGGGAATAATCACCCTTCCGGCAGGCGTCCGGGTCGAGAAGGTCGAAGTGACGACCTCGGGCTTCTATGACAGCCGCTACCCCATCACGAACTCCACCAGCAGACGCTACCGTTCGCTGACAAATGTGAGCGACGCTCCCATAGGCCAAACGCTCACCGGGACCGTAGTAGCAGGGAAGAACCCGTGGGGCGCAATAGCAGATAGCAATGGAATAGGGTGGTTCCAGGCTACCGCTTTCAGAGTCACTGATGGACCGTTCAAGGAAGTGATTCTGGTACCGATTGAACCGTCGGAAGTGCAATACAACTATTTCATCATGGCCAACCTCGATGATGACTCTGCTTCGGCTGAAATTGAGGCAAAAGGACCCATGCTCAGTGGACACATACAGCGGTCCACCGGTAGCCGGATCAAATCCTATTACATCGAGATGCGTGGAAAATCAGGAAGAAATAATGTGGCGTTCAGGATAACCTCTCCCAAATCTGACGATTTCACTCTTCAGGCCCAGCCCACCGTCCCGCTGGTTCTCGTCGCCCATCGAAAACTGTTCAACCCTCTGTTAATAATGAGGGTCCTGATTGGAAGTAACGCGCATCGCGGGGCCTTATTCGGAGGCATCGGTGTCGGCACTTTCACGGCGGAACTTGTGCTCAATACGGGTCTGATCAAGGCGCACGTCTTCCCAAGCGAACCCATCCCTTACTAGCTCAAGGCGCAACGAACCCGGCCTATACGGCTGAGAGCTTGAAGACCCGGGCAGTTACTCAGAACTATGGATGGGAACCGGATCGCGTCAATCCTTCCCTTACGGTCTTGCTTGACGCTTCCCGACTCCGCCGAAGTGGTTTCGCATCCCGACCAATATCTCACTAGGGTAACATTCTTCTGAAACACGACTACTGTGCGGAGCCGCCCCTGAGAAATTTTCTCTTTGGCATGACCCGGGACGAATCGTTCAGGCACCTGACATCGACCAAGGGGGCGTCCTCCGCTCAGTAGAATGACCGCTCTTTCTTTTGGGCCTTGCCTCTATCCTCGGGAGGCTTGAACTTCCAGCCCAGTATGCGCGCGACGTCATCCTCCGTTCTCGTGGCTATGAGGCGAGGTGGTTCCCCCCTCGTCCAGATACCGGTCGAGTTGATGAGCAGACCTTTGTCCCTCGCCTTTATCGTCATCCCGATGGTATGACCCTTGGGCCCAGTGGCCCACATGAGGGTGGCACCCCACGAATCCTTACCAGGGCAGAGGAACAGATTGACCTGAACCCCATCATACAGGAAATTGGAGATGACCACCCCAAACGAGATTACCTTCCCGCCGATTTCCGTGACGCGTTTTGTGACTTTACCCCTCCAGACGTCGAAATCAGCGCCCTTGGGGATGACGGCGATGTCGATGTCGTGCACCACGGGCGCGTTCCTCCTCAGGCTCCCGCCGACCTCGCTGCGCTTGTAGAGATCCTTCGTTTTTCCCAGAAAGTCCTGAGCGACGGAGCCGGCGAAGATAGGGTCGAGGTCCTTCTTCATGGTCCACATCAGCTCTTTTGCATTACCTGCGAGACCATACATTCGTCAGCAGTCTTGTCGTGCCTGACCCTGAGTATGAACGGAGCCCGAAGCTTCAGGTCATCGGTGACCTCCTGGAACCTCACCTCGACCACCGAGCCCTTCTTCACCTGGCGCGGGTCCACCTTCTCGACGAAGGACCCGACCTTCCCGAGGTTCACCACCTGCCCGT
>Ga0182024_10001459_pt1 | contig 60957 bp, 57 predicted proteins | sample P32metaG_FD_120480 | JGI IMG/M metagenome (GOLD analysis project Ga0182024, IMG submission 120480) | Permafrost microbial communities from Stordalen Mire, Sweden - P3-2 metaG (Illumina Assembly) | ecosystem: Environmental > Terrestrial > Soil > Wetlands > Permafrost | place: Sweden: Stordalen...
GCACTCGAAGAAACTCCGCCTGCCCGAAAACGTTAGGGGCGGCCGGGGCTTTCTTCGTCGTCGTATTCGCCGGGGACATCGTCTTCGGGAACTTCGTGGGTTGTAACTTCAGACTCGTCGGGATCCGGCGCGTCCTGAATTCCCTTAATAAGCGTTGCTTCGAAAGCGTTTCCCTCTTCGAGAAGCTCATCGACGCTCTCGGAATCCGCGCTCTCCACGTTCGAAATACCCTGCAGATCACCGGATTGTCCGGCAGAACGCGGACCGACGTCCTCCGGCTGAAAGTCGACGGTATCGATAATTTCTCGCTTGCCACGCGATCGAATGCCGCTGTTCCCGCCGGCAGTCTTCACCGCCACGGCAGGCCTGGCTGCCTTCGCCAGGGATTTCGTTTTCGCCTTCAATACCGGCGAAGCCCCGGGACGTTTTTTCGGCGCGGTCTTTTTCTTCCTGGCAGATTTTGCCGGAGCCACTTTCTTCGCAACCTTAGCGACGCTTTTGACTTTCTTCTTGGGCTTGGGCGAAGCCCTTTTCGTGTTCTTCTTTTTGGTAGCCATGCTGAAAGTCTAGCATTTTCCAGCCAGCCTGTTTACCTGCGCGCTGCTTTGACCTATCCTCTGACCACGCGGTAGCTTCATCAAACAAATCTGCCAGGGAAAGTCCGGCTGCCATGAACCCCGACGAAGTTCGCGCACGAATCAACGAGATTGGCATCATCCCGGCGATCCGCACGGCTTCTGAAGAAGACGCGCGCTTCGCGGTCGAGGCGGTTTCCAGCGGAGGGATTCCGATCGTGGAAATCACGATGACCATTCCCGGAGCTATCGAGGTAATCGCACATTTGACAAAGTACATGCCCAACACTCTGATCGGAGCCGGCACCGTGCTAGACACGGAAACCGCGCGCCGCTGCCTTGATGCCGGCGCGCAGTTTCTGACTGCGCCGTGCCTCGATGTGCCGGTCGTGGAACTGGCCAAAAAAGAGAACGTCGTGATGTTAGCCGGCGCGCTTACGCCGTCAGAGGTGCACAAGGCCTCCAGCGCTGGCGCCGATTTCATCAAGATTTTTCCATGCTCCCAAGTGGGCGGTGATTCTTATATTCGGGCACTGCGCGGTCCCTTTCCAAACATTGCGCTGGTGGCCGCGGGAGGCGTGAATCAACAAACTGCTGGGAATTTTATTCTGGCGGGAGCTGCGGCCGTGGGCATCGGCAGCGAACTGGTCCCCCGCGAAGCGATCGAGCGGAGACGGGCAGAGCAAATTCGTGAGCTGGCGCGCAGATTCATGCGGTTAGTCACGGCGGCGCGCGCCCGGTTGGCGCCGTTCCACGCTATGGCGACTACTCACAAATGATTTCGACCAGGATAGCGGGAGCTATCAAACCTTTAAGCTCGATTCCCACTCGTCAAGCGCATGAGCTATCCTGCGCTTATGGCACAGGCGCCGCTGCAAACCACTGTTTGTATTGTCGGCGGAGGCCCCGCGGGTATCGTACTCGCGCTGTTGCTTGCGCGCGCCGGAATCGACGTTACCGTCCTCGAAAAACACAAAGACTTCAATCGCGACTTTCGCGGAGACACGATCCACGCGGCGACGTTGCGCGTGATGAACGAACTCGGACTTCTCGAAGCGCTACTTCGCCTGCCGCATCGCCGTTTCGAACATGCCGCGGTAACCATCGGCGACCGCACCTACGAGATGGGCGATTTCACTACGCTGCCTCCGCCGGCAAATTTCATCGCACTGATGCCGCAGTGGGATTTTTTGGATTTTCTTTCGGGCGAAGTTCGTAAACATGCCCACGCGCACATTTTGATGGAACACCAAGTCACACGCCTCCTTACCGATCCCGCCGATGCTCATCGCATCATCGGAGTCCAGGTGCAGACGCCCCATGGCCCCCTCGACGTTCACGCCATCCTGACCGTGGGTTGCGATGGCCGCCACTCCACCACGACGGAGTCCGCGCACCTGCAGCGCGTGGATCGCGGCGCTCCCATCGATGCTCTATGGTTGCGCTTGTCGCGCCGTCCGGACGATCCCGCGAGCGCGCTCGGTCATCTGAATTACGGCCGCATGATGGTGTTGATCGATCGCGGCGATTATTTTCAGTGCGGCTACATCATCGCGAAAAATTCCTTTGAAACAGAGATGCGACCGGCCGGGCTTCCGGCCTTCCGCGAATCCATATCGCGCATCGTGCCGTTCCTTGGCACACCAGGCCCAGACGGGCGTGCACGCGTCGACGAAATTACTTCCTGGGACCAAGTCTCGCTGCTTTCGGTGCAGGTCAACCGCCTGAAACGCTGGCATCTTCCGGGACTGCTGTGCATCGGCGACGCGGCACACGCAATGTCTCCCGTGGGAGGAATCGGCATTAATCTCGCCATTCAAGATTCCGTCGCCGCCGCTAGAATTCTGAAGGATCGCATTCACGAAGCAAGCAAAACCGGGAACATTTCGGAGAACGCGCTTGCCGAAGTGCAGCGCCGCCGCGATTTTCCCACACGCGTCACGCAATCCTTTCAGGTGATGGCCCACGGGTTTCTACATCGTTATCTCGGCAACCCTGCGCCGGCACACGCATCGTGGTTGGTCCGGGTCTTGAGTTGCAGCCGCCTGTTTCGTCGCTTCAGCGCCCGTTTTATAGGGCTGGGCGTCCGCTTGGAACATGTCGGTTCGTAAATCCCGCCGCTCAGACTCAGAGCGAAACGAAGTCAACGCTCCATGGTCGCGCACTTAGATCGAGGCGCGCCAGGCTGATCGGCAATTGAAACCTGCGCGGACCCGAGCTGCCTGGATTAATGTACAGGACACCGTTGCGCCGCTCTTGTTTCGGTTTGTGCGAATGCCCGCTCAAGACTATTGCAAACCCCGCAGCTTGCGGAACCAAATCCAAGCTGTGCACGTCATGCAACATGTAGATGATTACGCCGGACGCGCTGACCATTTCGCTAGCGGGCAAACTATCCGCCCAAGGCTCGGTGTCAACATTGCCGCGAATCGCCACCACCGGCGCGATGCGCCGCAGACTCTCTAAAATTTCCGGGTCGCCTACGTCTCCAGCGTGCAGGATCAGGTCCGAGCCCTGCAACGCACGCAGCGCTTCTTCGCGCAGCAGTCCGTGCGTGTCAGAGATCAAGCCGATCTTCGACGCGTCGGGAAATACATTCATGTCGATTGGAATTGTCTACAATTAAGCGGATTGCTTCGAAGCGGAAGGAGCTGCGCGCCGCAATGGACGGGAGCCCGGAATCGGGAAGACCATGTGCCAGAAATTCGAGTCTTCCGCGACGAACTCCACACCGACATAATTCTTTCCGTCGCGCGCCCGGCGAATATCTATCACACGGCATTCCACCGCTCGCGCGGTGTGGTCGTTCACCAGCAGCACCTGCTGCCCAATGGTCACCAGGTGCTCCAGATGAAAAAGCGCACCGTGGCGATTCACCGATTGCGAGTGTGTGGCGATCGAGAACTTCTCGCCTTCCACGGATTTACCATGCACGGTAAGCGGCACCGTCAGCGTTACGCGCACCGTGCGACGACGTTCCCGGTATCGAAAGTTGATGAGGGACATTTTCTCTTGCGACCTTCTCTTTATAGCTACGCGGAATCGCGTTATCCGGATTACGCTGCACGGAATCGGGGGGGCGGTTCCAGCAAACTTTAGACGCAAACTCACAACTAGGTCTGTGTAGGATGCCAAATCGCACGGAAAATGCAACCAAGAAATTTAGCCACCGATCAGCAACTGAAGACAGTGTGCGCGCCGGCTCTCGCGCTGGCAATGGCGCAATCGTACCAACTCCTCGTACTAGCGGGTACTTTCGTTCTAATCGGGGTCTGCTATAACCCTTGCAAATGAACTATTTGCAAGGCATTTACGTGCGAAAGATCGACGGTGAGCCCCCAGTGCAGGTGCGGACCAGTGACCCTGCCGGTTGCCCCGACTCGTCCAATACCTGCTCCAGCGGTTAGATCATCGCCAACCTTCACGGATATCTCCGACAAATGGCCATAAAGCGTGTAAACACCCAGCCCATGATCGATGACTACCGTGTTGCCGGGGAAAAACAGCGCCTCCGCGAGCACCACGCGCCCAGCCTGCGCGGCATGCACGGGCGTGCCTGTAGGCGCGGGAAAATCCACGCCCGTATGCGGCGAACTTGGCTGTCCATTCAATACGCGGCGCCGGCCGAAATTCTTGCCGGAAGTTACACCATCCAATGGAACGCGAAATGGCCCGCGCCATAGTTGCTTTGGCGTGACCTGGGCATAAATATCGTGCAGATGTTGTTGTTCTTTTTTAGCGCGCTCCGATTGTTCGGGGTTAGGTTCGACGAATTCCGGAGCCACCGTCAGGCTTTCCGTGGCGAATTTTCCCGCGCTCACGTGCACGTCCAGTTGGCAGGAGATTTTCTCGCCGGTATCGCTTTGCGCAGTTAGCGTCAGGGGATGAGCGCCGGGCGATTTTTCGAGGTCCACGGGAACCAACGCGTGCCACGCCCACACTTTTCTTGCGCTCCTGCGGCGGGCGTCAAATGACCAAGACGGAATCTGTTCGCCGTCGAAACTGGCCTGGACGTCCGTGAGCGGTAGGCTTGCGAAGAGTTCCGCCACCAGCAAGCCACCCTGGCTCGCCGTCGATGCGTTTAGGGATAACGTTACTCCCGTGGCGCAAGTAACCATCGGCCTTGGTGGCACTATTTTGTGGGCGGATTGTCGCCTCTCCGCAGGGAGCACTGGCGACGCGGCAACGGCCGATACGGCAACCAACGCGATGGCAGAGAATAATTTCAAATCAGGGATTCTCAGTTGAAAGTTTCAGATTTACAGCAGTGCGGACGCGCGGCGTGTCCAGGCTTTGCCCTTCTCCTTGGACGCCGCCTCGACATCCTTGACGTAAGCGCCCGCCTGCGTGAGCACGTGATGTAGATCGTTGCCCACGCTGATGAACGTGAATCCTTTTTCCAGAAACTCGCCGACGCGCGACGTGCCAAACAAAAACAATCCTAGAATCACGTTGTTTTTGCGCGCGGCATCCGCCAGCTTTTGCGTCGCCGCGCCCAGCTCCGGCGACGTATACATATGCGGAAACTCATACTTTTCGTACAGCCCCATGGACATGCACAAATCATTTTGCCCCAGAAACAAAATGTCCACACCCGGAACCGCGGCAATCTCCGCGATATTTTCGATGCAGGAAGCCGTCTCCACTTGCAGCGCAACCAGCACGTTGCCATTCCACGCTCCAGCGTAACCGAGCAGACCCGCTTTGTTCATGCTGCGTTGTGGAAAATAGACAGAGCGCGTCCCCGCCGTGGGATAGCGCATGCAACTCACTGCCTGGCGAGCCTCCGCGGCGGTATTGATGTACGGCACCAGCACGCCATCCGCGCCCAGGTCGAGCGCCTGCTGAATACCCGGACGGTCATCGAACCCGCCGACGCGCACCAATGATTTGGCGCCACCGCTGCTAATACCGCAAAGCATCGACGAAAGATTTTGGTGATCCATCGGGCCGTGCTGCGTGTCCACCAGCAGCCAATCGTAACCGCTATGCGCCAACTGCTCCGCAATCGTAGCGCTGTGCGAATTCAGAAACAGCCCCAGCTTGGGCTCGCCCGCCCGCAATTGTTTCTTAAATTCCGCGCCCGTTGCGACGGCTTCCGGCATGATTTCTCCTCAAAGTGCGCTCTGGTCAGCGCGTTGTTCTCAGACGTTAAATCTACAGGACTGTCCGCCGCCGCGCCACCTGCAGCGGCGCAAGCCGTACTTGGAGTCTTGGTGAATCTTCGGGTTAGACACACGCGCGCGGGCAGCTTTGTCCCGAGCGCCGACGGTCCTCCGATGCGGAAAAGGGGCTTAGCGGGAAGTTGGGCGAAAATTCTGGGGCGACGTCCACTCGCCCGCGATGGCCGAGAGCTCCAGCCCAACCGCGAACTCTCCGCTGTTGGTCGGTTCGCAGTACACCACGCGCGCGCGGGAACGCAGGCTGCCCAGCAGCGATCTGACGTTTAAGCGTGCGTTGGGCTCCCAGCGCTTGCGCGTCAGAATGCGAGCTCCGTGCGCGCTTACATTCTCGGTAGTGGCCTGCTGTGCGGGAGTGCGCAGTTCAAGGCTCGCCAGATCCACGGTCACACGAATGGGAATGCGGTTTTCAATGCGGCTACTTTCTTGAGTCATGAGACACCTGCCTGCGTAGAGAGGTACTTGCAGACGAGCGTCGGGTTGGGAGGACGACAGTCGCGTCCATGCTACGCAATACCGCCAAAAAGCCAAGAGAACTTTAGTACTAGGGGAGTTTGCCCGGGACCGGGCACCGCTGCGAGGCCGGAACCGTATCCTCGAATGGATGGAAATCTTTAAAGGTTGGACGAATCAAAAGGCTTCGGAAAAAGATCGCGCATGGCAAACGTCTCGGCTTTGCCATGAAGGTTCGCGAGGATCACCGGCACGTCGCCGCAGAATTCCCAGATCAACTGGCGGCAAGCGCCGCAGGGCGGCGTCAGCCGCTCGGTGTCGGTAACCACCGCGATGGCGTCAAAATTACGCTCGCCTTCCGACAACGCTTTAAAAATCGCAATTCGTTCTGCACAAACGGTAAGTCCGTAGGTCGCGTTCTCCACATTGCATCCGCCAAAAATACGCCCGGAACTCGCGCGCAGGGCCGCGCCCACACGAAAGTTTGAATACGGTGCGTGCGCATTTTCGCGGCTTTGCTTGGCGGCCGTGATTAGGAATTCAAAATCGCTCATAGTAGTCCTGAGATCAGCCCCTCTGGTAGTTCCCTGAGACCTTGCATAAAAGTGTCATTCCGAACGCAGCGAGGAAACTGCTGGGTCAACGGGAAAGCACGACGTTCATTTCAATTCAGCAGCAATCCTCGGAATCACCGCCTTAAGCAGCGCGATAAATTGCCCCTTCACGCGTTCCGCCACCTCCAGCACTTTGGTATGTACCAGCGGCCGGTCGATCACTCCGGCTGCCGCATTGGTAACGCACGAAATTCCCAGCACGCGAATTCCGCTGTGCCGCGCGGCAATCACCTCCGGCACCGTGGACATACCGACCAAATCTGCCCCAATCGTTCGCAAATATCGAATCTCCGCCGGCGTTTCGTAACTAGGCCCCGCAAGCGCGGCGTAAACTCCCTCCGGCATGGTCGTTCCCGCGCGCACAGCTTCCGCAGCCGCAATCGCGCGGAATTTCTTATCGTATGCCGTGGTCATGTCCGGAAAACGCAGGCCGCATCGTTCATCGTTCGGCCCAATGAGCGGATTCGCGCCTTGCAAATTAATGTGGTCGCTGATCAGTACCAAGCGTCCCTGCGTCAGCTCACGCAGAATTCCCCCGGCCGCGTTCGTCAAAATCACGGCTTCCACACCCATTCGCGCGAAAACGCGAATCGGAAAAGTTACCTCGTACACCGAATAACCTTCGTAAAGATGCACGCGGCCCTGCATGGCGGCGACAGGCGTATCGCCAACTTTGCCGATCACCAAATTGCCGGCATGCCCAATCGCCGTGGACCGTGGAAAATACGGAATCGTGTGATACGGCAATTTCACCGCGCCGGCAAATTCATCGGCGAACGCTCCGAGTCCGGAGCCGAGCACCAGCGCAATCTTCGGCCGTAGTTTGCTCTGCGACAAAATGAATTGCGCAGCCTCTTTCGCTCGGTCGAATTCATTCGCAGCGTTATTTTCCAAACCTTCGCTGCCCGCTCTTGCATTCCGCGGCCCGAACCGCGCACCAGCGAGATCGTCCGTCCCGCCCTTAGATCTTTCTGCGCTCACGAAAGTATTCCCACAATCGCCGCGGACATCAGGTTGGCCATGGTCCCGGCAAGCATGGCGCGAATGCCAAACTTCGCCAGTTGCTGCCGCTGCTCCGGCGCCAGCGCGCCAATCCCGCCAATCTGAATCCCAATCGAACTGAAATTCGCGAAACCGCACAAAGCGAATGTCGCAATCGTAAATGTCCGCGGGTCCAGCGCGGTTTTCATTGTCCCCAGTTGCGCGAACGCCACGAATTCGTTGATTACCATGCGCGTGCCCAGCAAATCGCCGATAGCCGCGGCATCATGCCACGGAATTCCGATCAGCCAGGCCACCGGGGCGAACAGCCAGCCCAGCACTTGCTGCAAATTGTACGGAAACCAGCCGACGTGCATGTGGATCCAACCCATGACCGCATTGAGCAATGCCAGCAGCGCCAGAAAAACGATCAGCATCGCGCCAACGTTGAGCGCCAGATGCAATCCGTCAACCGTCCCCTTCGCGATCGCCCCCAGCACGTTCGCCTCTTTTTCCGACGGTGGTATTTCGACGCGCCCCGCCGTCAGCGGATGTTCCGTCTCCGGCACCAGCATCTTGGCCATCAGCAACGTACCCGGCGCGGTCATGATCACTGCCGTCAGCAAATTTTTTGCATCCGCGCCGCCCACGCGAATATATCCCGCCATCATCCCGCCGGAAATGTGCGCCATTCCGCTGGTCATCACCGTCATCAATTCAGACTTGGTCAGCTTCGGCAAAAACGGCCGAATCGTCAGCGGCGCTTCCGTCTGCCCCATAAAAATACTCGCCGCAATATTCAGCGATTCCGCCCCGCTCGCTCCCATGATTTTTGTCATCACCCAGGCTGCGCCGCGAATAATCAGCTGCATGATCCCGAAGTGATAGAGCACCGCGAAAAACGCCGCGATAAAAATAATTGTCGGCAACACTTGAAACGCAAAGCTGAATCCCAAATTCGAATCGGCCTTCCCAATTTCCCCGAACAGAAACGCGGACCCTACATAAGAAAAATCCAGCAGCTTCTTGGCCGCCGCCCCCAAAGTCGCGAAAAGCCGCTGCCCCGCCGCGACCCGCAACACAAACAATCCGAGCGCAAACTGCAGTCCCAATCCCCAAGCGACCGTCTTTAATTTAATCGCGCGGCGGTCCGTCGAAAAAATGTAGGCGCCCGCAAGAATCACGGCGATTCCGAGCAGTCCGACGTACCGTCCCATTTATTCTCCTTGTGGTACCGCCGCGAAAATTTCGCAAAGGCCGTTAAAACTCTCTCGCATCACACTTTCTTGTTCGGCGCCGCGTCTTCCGGAAGAATTATCCGGTGAATCAACTTCGGCAATTCGCGCGGCGGCGCGGATGTTATCTCATAACTGTTGGCGATCAGCGCTTTCGCCTCATCAAGCTTGGCATCGGCATTGTAATGGATTGTCGCTAGCGGCTGGCCTTTTTCCACGCGGTCGCCAATTCGCGAATGAAATTCGAGCCCCACCCCAAAGTCGATGCGATCCTCTTTTTTCTCGCGCCCGCCTCCCAGAATCGCCAACGCAATTCCAAACTGCTGGCAATCTGTCCCGCTAATAAATCCCGCCGCCGGACTCGCCACATCCACTCGCGATCTCGCTTGCGGCAACCTCCCCGGTTCTTCCACCACGCGCGCATCGCCTCCCTGCAATTCAATATTCTCTCGAAACTTCGCCTTGGCCCGCCCGCTGGTAATCATCGCCTTCGCCAGCACACGCCCCGCCTCCACGTCCGCCGTTTTCTCTCCCAGAAAGAACATCCACGCCGAAAGCTCGATACTCAAATTCCGCAAATCCTCGGGCCCCGTGCCGCTCAACACCGCGATCGACTCGAGCACTTCATTCGAATGCCCCGCCATCCTTCCCAGCGGCTGATTCATGTCGGTAATCAGCGCCACCACTTTCTTCCCCATGCGCTCGCCGGTTTCCACCATCACTTCAGCCAGCTTCACCGCATCTTCTTCGCGCTTCATAAAAGCGCCCGTCCCCGTTTTTACGTCCAGCACCAGCGCATCAATCCCCTCCGCCAACTTTTTGCTCATGATCGACGCGCAAATCAATCCAATGTTCTCGACGGTAGAAGTAGCATCGCGCAGCGCGTATATTTTCTTATCCGCCGGAGCAATTTCCGCCGTCTGCCCTATCAATCCCACGCCGCACGCCCGCAACACGCGCCGAAACTCCTCGAGCGTCAGAAACGTATTGAACCCCGGAATCGCCTCAAGCTTATCCAGCGTCCCGCCCGTATGCCCCAGTCCCCGCCCGCTGATCATCGGCACCGTCAATCCGCCCGCCGCCACAATCGGCGCAAGAATCAGCGAAGTCTTGTCGCCGACTCCTCCCGTCGAATGCTTATCCACTTTTTTGCCGGGAATTTCAGAGTGCTGCAGCACTTCCCCCGAATGCAGCATGGCATCCGTCAGAAACGCTAGCTCTGCGCGATTCAGTCCGCGCAGCCATGCCGCCATCAGCCACGCAGCCATCTGGTAATCAGGAATTTCCCCTCGCGTGTACGCCGAAATTAAAAAATCAATTTCCGCGCGGGAATGTTCACCACTGTCTCGTTTTTTGCGGATCAGATCGACGGCGCGCATTCGTTTGGGAACAGCGAAGCGGGAGCGTAGCACCCGCACAAGGCGGCGTCAACGAAACTAGCCACATCGCATGTCAAATTCTTGGCGGAGAAAATAGTTGCCGACGAAACATCCAGGTCCGCGCGCGCTACAGCGGCTGATGCGCGTCCGGCGGCAAAGCCGTACTCTGCCCCGCAATCACTTGCCAGCCACGCCGGCCATTCACATACACGTGCGTCACGCGCATCTGACTACTGAAATGTTGCCCATGATACGTGCCGCGCGAAGACCACAGACAGGTTGCCACCGCAATATCCTGATAAATGCGCACCTTAATATCCGTGGCCACGAAAGAATCATACTTCACGTCTGCGGACTGCACCGCCTGTACCATTTGCGTTTTATCGACGGCCTGTCCGTGCGAAAGCGTCCCTACAAAATCGTCGCTATAAACTCTTCGGAAAAAAGTCCCGTTATTCAATAGAATCGCCCGCGCCGTTTCGCTCTCCATATTCACAATCTCTTGTCGCTGCATCTCCGGATTCGGGGGCGCTTCATCCGGATCCTGCGCACGCGCTAACGGCGCAATCAGCAGAATCAACGCCAACAAAGTGGTCATTCGATGCACTTAGAAGCTCCCGGGTCGAACGCAGTAAAGCTTTTGACGCACTAAGCCTTTATCGTACCCGCACCAACCGACCTTGCGTCGCAACTTGTCCTTCTTGGCAACTGTCAACCGTACTGGAGGGTGCTGGCAGCGACCGAGCGTTTTGGAGTTCCGCGGATTCGCTGGCGATATTTCTAGATGATTTGCTGGCCAGGAATGGATCGTGTTCCTAGTGAGCGGGCCACGCCGCCACAAGGCGAGACCTGTTGGTCTCGCCTTGTTGTGCGAGGATTTTCCAGACGTAGAAATTAGAATTTTACGAGAATCGACAAATCGATAAACGATTCATTCTTCCGCAAATCCGGAAACCACACGTTGCTGGCCCCGCCGCAAGCCACCTGCGCAGCCAGCAAACCGGTTTGCCCAGAGGAAGCGCCGCTCGTGCAAACATAATCTTCCGGATTTCCAACATTCCCGCCAGGTGGTGTAATTCCGCCTCGCCCCGTCCAATACGGCACATTCGCATGACGGTAGTCGTACTCCGCGCGGAACGTGATGTATTGCTTCGGCATATAGTCGAAGGTAATAGACGAATCCCACGCCTTAAACGGATCGCCAGGATTTTCCGTAAAGTAAGGAGAATTGGTAGCCGCCGTAATCGCTGTCTCCCCATTGATCGGCGGCAGTAACACTAAATAGCGCCCGGGATTGTTGATCTTGCCGCCACCCAACGTTAGCCCGAACAAATCATTGTGGAACCAAAAACGGTTGTACAGCATGAAGCCCACAAAGCTCTGCTTCGGCCCACCCTTCTTCGTGGTGTAGCAGCTCACTCCACCACCGTATTCGCAACCCAGATCGCCGGTGAACGAAAACGCCATCTTGTCTAGCGTCTTCTCCGGATTGTCAAAGTATTTGATCTCCACGCTGTCGTCCGTGTGGATGCGCTTGCGTCCGGGCACAAATAAATCGTCCTGGCCGAGACCGTAATTGTTGGAAATAATGTCGATCCAGCTATACGGCGTCCACTTGATCTGCCCGCCCAACCCTGGCCGGTGATTCGCAGACGCATACGCCTGCCATCCATTAATGAACCACGGCTCGATTTTCAAATGCTTCGTGGGAAATATCTGCACGCGTACGCCGTTAAAAAACCACGGCGTGTTCGAGGAAACATACGAAGGCTGGTACGCCCAATTGTCAAAGTTGTAGTAGCTAAACAGCCCGATGTACGACAGAAATATTCCTGCGTCGACGTTGACTCCTTGCAGCACATTGAAGTGATATCCGCCGTAGGCTTCCGAAAGATAGCGATAAGCGGCCACGAGGTCCCATTGCCCATGTCCCGGACTAGGATCGTTTCGTGGCGTGGTCGCCGAATACATACCGAACTGCGTCATCAGCCGCCCGCGAACATTGTCATAGTGAAAGTCGCCCCCCACTCCCAGCTGCTCCAATTGCACTTCGCTCGACCGAAACAGTTCACTCGAGCCGCCGATGCTGTGATCCGTCGGATGATTGAAATCCGCCACATAGTTCGCATCAACCCTGATTTCCGGCGTGAAAAGTGGCGTATCCCAATAAATGTTTTTTGTGCGCGGGTTGCCGTTTAGCCACGTCCAGTCCCAATCCGAGAACGGCTCGACTGGTTGCGGCTTGCTGGCCTGCGTCGACACCGTGCCCAGCCCGGCAGCCGCCGCAGCCGCACTTGCCGGCGGTAGCGGCACCGGTGGTGCTGTGGCCGTATCTCTAGCGGCGACCGCCGACGGAGCATTCGCTGCCGCGGGCGTGCCCGATACCGCTACAGGAGCATTCGGCAGCGCGGCGTTCGGTACCGGCACGGGCTGCGTTGCCGCGCTCGCCACGGTCGGCCCGCCACTGGCGCCGCCTTTCGCTTCCAGTTCCTCAACCCGCTTCTCCAGTTGCTCCACGCGGTCCAAAAGCATGCGCTCGCGTTCACTCAACCCCGCCGGAGCAGCCTCGGTCTTCGTCGCCGCATCCGTCTTCTTTGCCGTGTCACCCTTCTCCGAGGGGTCTGGGTGCGCGCTGGCGCTCTCTTTGTCGTCCGCCGATGCCGAGAACGGCGCAAAGCAGGCACTCAGCAAAACCAACAGAAAAAGCCACGAAGTGCTCTTCTTATTTCTAAACGTGCACATTTCTTTCTCCTAATCGCCGCTCGGGAATGGAGTTATTTTTGTAGCTAGCTATAGCCAGCTTCACAGGGAACGTGAGCAGGTCGTCCGGTGCTCACGCGTGCTGTTGGCGGGATAAGAAATTCTTTAAGCCTCGCATAAGCTCCGCATCAAGACAGCTTGGCGCGACTCGTGAATCGGGATCAGCGCGAAAGCGTTGGGCCCGGATAAAGCACGGCAATCTCGTTCGCCACGGCACGCATTTCTTCATGGATAAATCCGTTGCTGGCCAGAATCACTGCTCCGCCCAACTCATACGCCAGACCCGCGAAATCACTCACCTGCCCGCCCGCTTCCTGAATCAGCAGTACCCCGGCCGCGGTATCCCACTTTTTCAGCCCGAATTCCCAAAAACCATCAAATCGGCCGCAAGCCACATACGCCAAATCCAGCGCCGCCGAACCGTCGCGCCGCACCCCGTGCGACCGCATCGTAAATTCCGAATAGTAATGAATGTTCGGGCTGGCGTGCCGTTCATGCACCGGAAAACCTGTGCACAATAGACTGGATGCGACTCCGGCGTTTCGGGATACGTTAATTTTTACGCCGTTCAGTGTCGCGCCCTGTCCGCGAGCTGCGGCGAAGAGTTCATCGCCGGTCGGATCGTAAATTACGCCCGCCAGCAGCGTATCGCGCGGTGAACTCTCTCGCCCTGCGGTGTCGCGCGCCGTCTGCGCCAGCGCAATCGAAACACAAAAACACGGATAGCCATGCGCGAAATTCGTCGTCCCATCCAAAGGATCCACGTGCCACCGAAACTCCGAACTTGCTTCGTGTCCTAACCCCTCTTCGGCGGCGATCGCGTGCGTCGGAAAATATTTTGTCAGCCGCTCCACAATCAGCCGCTCCGACCGCTTATCCGCCTGCGTAACCAGATCCACTTCGCCTTTATACGAAATCTCCGCCGGCCGCGACGCTTCTTCTCGAAGAACAGCTCCAGCCGCCCGCGCAATTTCCTCGGCGACTTCAAGATACTCAGCCAATTTCACACCCCGCAGGGGCACGGCATGCCGTACCCGCTCTAAAGTTGTCCAGCGGCACAAAAATCAAATACGTTTTTCACGCACAAATAGATTGCTGGTTGCCGCAGGCAAAAGTATACGCCAGGACTCTCGTCGCTCAGGGCTACTGCGGCCCCGTGAGGTAGGACGTACGATGCCGCACGTGATAGGTCCCCAGCACATTCACTTCGATGCTACGGTAGGTATTCGCCGGTCCGTGCGGATTCGGGTAATACGCCAGCCGGTACTGCGTGCGCAACTCCCGGTCTATGCGGTCAAAGATAATTCCCAGTTCCTGCGGCGTATCCGGAAAAAACATCGCTCCGCCGGTGGTATCGGTAATCGTTTCCAGCGCATGCTCCCCCGCGGTGTTCCGTCCATTCTCATTTTTCACCGGACGCACCACAATGGTGTACAGCAGCGCTCCGCTGCGCACCGCCGCTTTCCGCGCCGCATCGAAATCGTAATGGCTGGTCGTCTCTCCGCCATCCGTAATCAAAATGATCACCCGCCGCCGTTCTTCGCCCTGTCTCTCTAGCGCGTGCGCGCCCAGCACCACCGCATCGTAGATCGACGTTCCCGCGCCTCCGGGAATTTTCCGTACCGCATCCTGCAGCGCGGACACATTTTCAGAAAACGCCCCTCGCTGCGTCACGTTCTCGTCAAACGAAAATACTCCCAAGCGATCTTTCGGCCGCAGCACTTGCCGGATGAAATGTGCCGCTGCTTCCTGCTCAAACGCAAATTCCTTGTGCGCGCTCAGGCTTGCGTCGATCATCAGCGCTAAATCGAGCGGCTGCGACGTCTCGGAATCAAATACCGCGATCTTCTGCTGTACTCCTTCATCGAAAATCTTAAATGCTTCTACCGGCAAATCCGGCGCCGGCCGGTTGTGGTCATCCAGCACGCTCACAAGCACGCTCACCAAGTTGACGCTCACGCGAATCCGCCCACGCTGATTCGCCGCCTCCTGCCCTTCTCCCTGCGGCGGTATCGTGGAAGTATCCAGTGTAGGTTGCACGATGAGCACCGGCGGTCCTGCCGGAACTCCGGAATTGTTGCCCGCCCTGCTTGACGTAGTTTTGGCCGGAGGGCCGGTAGACGTTCCGGTGGATGTTCCCGCGCCCGTTCCCGCACTTGTCCCACTCGCGCCGCCGGTTGTCCCACGCGCCGTGGTGCTCGCCGGGGCCGAGGTGCTTTTTTGCGCCCAAGGAGGCCGGTCCGGCTTATCTTGGTCTTGTCCCGCAACGCGCGCGGCATCCAGCAGCAATATCGTCGTCGCCAAAGAAATTCCAGCTAGCAAGCACGCTGGCCCGGCGGCGCGAAGATGCGCGGTTGGCATGTAGGTTTAAGATGCAGCTTTCGCAGGCGGTGCCGCCCCTGCTGCAGGCGCCGGAGGTGGCGGTGGCAACTCTCCATCCGCCCACACTGCGCCATCTTCAAAAAATTCTTTCTTCCAGATCGGCACCGCACGCTTCAGCGCATCGATTGCCCAGCGGCAGGCTTCAAACGCCGCCCCGCGATGCGCCGCGCTTACCGCGATAAACACGCTGCTCTCGCCGATCTCCAGGCGCCCCAGCCGGTGCACCATCGCCACGCGGTCAATCGCAAATTTTTCGTGCGCCTGCGCGCCAATCTCGCGCATTTTCTCGACCGCCATCGTCTCGTACGCTTCATATTCGAGGTACAGCGTCCGCCGCCCATGCGAATGATTGCGCACGCATCCGTCAAACGTAACAATCGCGCCGTCTCCCGCCGTGCGCACCTGTTCCGCCAGCGCTGGCGGGTTAATCCGCTCGCGCGTTAACTCAAACCGGTCCTCGCACTTCTGCTTGCTTTCTCTCATCTCGTCTGCGGAGTTCGAGCTTCAGCCGCCGCTGCTCATCGCGGTGTGCGATACAATGTGCTCTAGCCGCCGCTCACTGGTGGCAAAAATCCTATTTCGTCGCCCGCTTCCACCGGAGACTCCCACGCCGCAAATTCCCGGTTCCGCGAAGCCGCCACCGATCCGCGGAATTCCGCCAGCCGCGGCCAGCGTTCCGCATACTGCGCGAAAATCCGCGAAATCGAAGTCCCATCTTGCACTTCAAACAAATCTTCGCTAACTCCCACTACCTCTTTAAGCCGCCCAAAAAATAACACTTTAGCCGTCATCGCCATCACCGGGCCATTGTACCCCGCGCTCCCACCCGCGGCCACCGCTACAACCGCCGATACTCTCGTCGCCTGTGGTCTCCGCTTCCGCGTCGTAAGACCATTAAATAAAGTCTCTAGAATCAGAGAAAGCCTATAGGACCACCCCAAGACCTCCAGTTGTGTCGCCCAAGTCGTGCGCGCCCTGCAAGTCGCACAATCAAAAATCCTTACAGATATTTATCAACATCTACTTGACACAATCATAACCATCTCTCGCGCTTTCCGCGTTACCCGAGCCACCACGATTTCTGGCCCACACTTTTTCGATCCGTGCCGCCACACGCCTCTCGCACCGCGAGGACCCTTAGATTTGCGACTTCCTGTAGAATAAATACTTGTAAAATATAGGAAAACAAAGGACTTAATGGCTTGGGCTCGCTTGCCTGACGTTGAGCGATTTTCGTGTCGTTTCGCGGTCCGTAGACCCTAGGAGACACTTACAAAAACAACTAGGGTGGGGTGCCGTTCCGGTCGACCAATCCCCTGCCGACAATCTACTTCTCCGCGCATCCAACCAACGCCGTCGAGGAGCGCCCATGAGGGTCTTGATTACCGGTGCCACCGGCCTGGTAGGAACCGCGCTCGTACAGTCACTAAATCGCGACGGCCACTCCGTTTGCCGCTTGCTCCGCAAAAAAGACGAAGACGAACAGGAAACAAAAGAAGGCTGTGATCTCGTCTGGAATCCGCAGTCCGACGAATTCGGCGCAGAAGGGCAAAGCGCCGACGCCATCGTCAACTTAGCCGGCGCATCCGTTGCGGACGGCCGCTGGACTGAAGACCGCAAGGCCCTGCTCTTTAGCAGCCGCTTGGACACTACCCGTGGCCTGGTAGCGGCCATGGAAAAAATGACGATGCGCCCAAAAGTTCTCGTCTCGGCATCCGCCATCGGTTACTACGGAAATCGCGGCGACGAATTGCTCACCGAAGAAAGTTCGCCGCGCACGGATTTTCTTTCTCGGCTCGCCGAACAGTGGGAAGCCGAAGCTCTGCAAGCCAGAAAGTTGGGCGTCCGCGTGGTCCTCGCCAGATTCGGCGTCATTCTTGCGAAACACGGCGGCGCGCTCCCGCAGATGATAGTGCCCTTCAAAATCGGTGCCGGCGGCAAACTCGGCGCCGGCAATCAATGGATGTCTTGGATCGCTCTCGACGATGTCGTTCGCGCAATTCGCTTGGCCATCGAAAATGATCAGGTGCTCGGCCCGGTCAACGTGGTTGCACCGCACCCGGTAACCAACGCCGAATTCACCACCGTCTTGGCGCAAATCATGCACCGTCCCGCATTTTTCACCATGCCGCCATTCGTGCTGCGCACTTTGTTCGGCGAAATGGCCGACGGCATGCTCCTCGCCAGCCAGCGCGTCGCGCCGAAAGTTCTGGAAAAGTTCAGCTACACATTTCAGCACCCGTCGTTGCGCACGGCGCTAGCGACTCTCCTCGGGTGAAAAAAATCTTACGCCCGTGCGCGTCTGCGCTCACTTCAACACAAACAACGTAACTTCGACTTTTGACACTCTTCCGCTCAGCGGATCCGTGGCTTGTGCGGACTCGGAAGACTGCCCGTCGCGCAGTGTTACGCCCATCTCCGTCTTAAACTGGCGGATGATCGGCTCCTTGAACGGTCCGGACAGTTCCGGTCTTTCCCCAACTGCAGCCGCCACCTCGCCTTCCACCCAGGAACGTTCCACAATCAGTTCCAGGTGAAAACTTCCCGCATCCGCATGCGTGGCGCGGCAATCAATATTTGTTCCCACGTCAAGGTATTGCATCCCGGAGTCTTTGCCGGTGTATACCGGAACGCGGCTCCCGATTCGCAGTCTTCCAGATCCTCCATGACTTTCCGAAGAATTCAGATACGCAACGTACGGCATGCTCTTCACTTTTTTCTCTCCATCAAATTCCGTCACCAGCACCTGGACTTTTAATGGCGTGACTTTGTCGGTGTGCGCTTCCGCTTTGGGTTTGTCCTCCGTCGCACCTTGCGCGCACACCACGGGATTTGCGCACAATATGCAAAGCGCTAGAGCGAATAGTGCCTTGTTATTTCGTTTCATCTTTCCTCCTGTTGAAGCGTCACGCAAAAAACGAAGACTCGCAGAGTTTACTGGGCCTCTTCCGGGGAGAGCGGTTCGATCCGCAGTTCGGCAATTTCCAGCGGTTCCGACGCTTTAAATGTCGAAGGAATTACCGGCGCCGTCTGCGTCAGTGCGATCGCAACCTGGTTGCGTTGCCCCACGCCGCGAACGAATTTCGCAAAGGCGATTCGCTCATCCGGCGGCACGATCACTTCCGGCTCGTGAGTTTGCCGCGGCCCAATATCGGCGCTCGCTGCGCGAGGAATCGCAGTCGGCCTTCGGATTTGCGGGCGCAAGGTTTGTTGTTGTGACACTTCTGGCGCCGCCGTCCTGCTTGCTACCGACTCGACATTCGCGCTCTGCGCCATTGTTTCCGGGCGCGGATGGACGCGCTCAAAAATCGCGAATGCCAGGCAAACGCCGACAGCCAGCGCTACCGCGGGACGGAAGACAACAAACCAGCTACGAGACTCGTCACGAACAGCACTCTCTTGCTCCAACGCGGCACGAACTCTTGACAAGAAGGACGGACCCGCATCCGCGTTGACCACCCGCGAAACGCTCGCATCCATGGCCGCAAATAATTCTTGCTCCTCTGCGTAGCGCGCTTGACATGACGCGCAATCGTTGAGATGCCTCTGCAGCATCGCGCTTGCTTCCCGCATCGCCGCGGCTTCGCTTATCGCCGCTTGATATTTTTCACATGACATCGCAGCTTCTCCGCCAACTGTTTTCGTGCAAAAAATAAACGCGACTTCACCGTGCCGACCGGCACGCGCAACATGCCTGCAACTTCTTCGAGCGTATGGCCATGCATCGCGGAGAGCAGCAACACCAGCCGCAGTTTTTCCGGTAGCTCTTCGAGTGCCAGTTCGAGGTGCTCCTCGAATTCGCCCCGCGCCGCCAGATCTTCCGCCGTCGCCACCGGAGCGCGCCGCTCTGGCCGCGACCAGTTCGTTTCCCGCTCCGCGCGCCGCTTCGCCGCGCGCGCACGATCCAGCGCCAGCCGAAACGTGATGCGCACCAGCCACGCGCGAAACCGCTGGCGTTCGCGCAAATGGCGGAACCGTCTGTACGCGCGCAGCACCGCTTCCTGCGCCACGTCTTCGGCATCCGCGGTGTTCCGCAAAACGCCGCGGGCCACGCGAAACGCCAGCGGGCCGCATTCCGCCAGCAGCACTTCAAACGCCGCGCGGGCTACGGCATCTGACTCGAGATGCCGCTCCGCTGTTGCGTTGCCTAACGTGCTGCCCGGCTGGGTCAGAACCAGCTCCTGCATGCGTGATTGCTCCCCGTACAACTGCAAGACGCCGCGCTCGAAAGGATGGTTCATAAACGCGGAATGTAAATCATAACCATTCGTCCTGGTAGAAAAGGAAAAGCAACATTCAGGCTGCGCTACGCGATCAGATGCGTTCATCTCGCCGGCAGACAGCCGGAATCATTCCCAGGTTGAAGCATGCGGTCTCACTCGATTGTTCCGAACTGGTCCAGGTTCGCCCGGGCAGTTCCTGAGCTCGCAAGAGACCACTCGCCCGGGAACAATACCCATCTCTTCCGTAACAAATAGCAAATAAGCGCCTTCCTGTAGGTTTCGCGTGGCCGCTGATAGGAAATCATGCCACCAGATGTCCTTCGCCTGCTTCTGCACCCCGCGTGCGACCTCTCCCGCACACTAAATTCAAGAGCGCGGCGGCCATCGTTCGCGAACCGCGTCCAGCGAAGGCAAAGTCCGCGCAATTTTTCTTTTCTCAATCGGTTGCGCAAGCGCGATTGTTGCGCCGCATCCCGAGGTGTACAAGGGACCGCGGCAACTCGGCAGCTTTCGCTCGGCAAAAAAAAACGCCCCGGTTTTCGCCGGGACGTTTTTGATTTGTTGGGTGGCTACAACCGTTCGCCGAACTCTACTGCGTTGGCAGAAGCAGTTGCGTAAATCCGGTGGTATTTATGTCGCGGAACAGCGGTGTCCGCGGCGGCAGCAACGAAGGTTGCAGGAAGTTGAGGTCAAAGCTGTAATTACGAACTGGCGCTCCGTAGACCGTCGTACAGCATTTATACGTTCCGACGCCCTGCCGGTTGTAATACAAGCTCACCAGCGAACCCTCGTAATTGACGTTCACGCCGCCCCAATTTTCGAGGAAGCGCAGGAAATTGTGCACACCGCCATCGGTCCCGAAGTCTGCGGCGGTACCTGCGGGCTGCGGAAAGTAGATGCCCTTTCCACCGACGATCGCCGTGCGATAGTAGGTAGCGATGGGAACGCGGAGGTTCTGGCTGTAAAGACCGGAGGTATTGCCGGCTTGCGTTGCGAAAGAATTTACGTCATTCCAGTTGTTGGAGAGCAGCGTGACGGAATCACCGATCACCGATGCGCCCACATCCAGGGTATTGAACGTATTACCAGTGCATCCCGGGCAATTGTAGTCTCCCTGGATATAGACGGGGTTTTCCGCAACGATCGTCAAACCGCACGTGACGCCACCCGGGCAGGCGTTCAGGTTGTCTATGAGGTCGGAACCGTTGACCAATTTGACCGCCCGGCGAAAGAGGAAATTGGGATTCTCGCGGGCTTCATTCGCGTGAATCACCAGGGTCCCAGGCCAGATGTGAGATCCAGAAGCGTCCGTGACGCCGCAATTGTTGGGCAGGCCATTGGCTGCATACGGGGGTGGTGCAAAGGCGTTCAGCACAGTGCCCGGATTGCCGTAGAGTAACGCTGGTGCGAATGAGCCGTATAGCGTCATGGTGTGGCTGGGATCCTGGCCGTAGGTGTACAAAATCCCGGTGCCGCTGACGTCTTCTCCCGTGTCCACCACCCCGTTCGGGCATCCATTGGTGTCCGCGGGGTTGACGAAGTTGTTGAAGCCATATTCGCCCGTCTCATTGCCAGAAGGGGAGAGCGGTGGCCAGTTTCCTGCGAAGGCGGCGCCGCTGTAGTAATTCCCGCGGCGGTCGGAAACGTAGATTACGTAATCGTTCGGGGCGGTGGTGGAATCATACGATGCATGACCGGTGCCGCCAGAAAAACCGGCAAGGTAACGCGCCGCATTCTTGACGTCCACTTCGACGTACTGCATCACACCGCCGAGTGTGGGCATGGTGTAGTCGTTGATAGTACCGACGACGGCGCCAGTCGGCGGCGGGGCGTCACGCAATGACCCCTCACGCGCGTCGAACAACACGTTAGGCCAAAAATCCGTGCCGAGGATGGTGTTGATGGTGGTTCCCGTGACGGCGCACGCGTTGCCGGGTGCGGTTGACGGATTATCACGAATGCGCTCGAGCCGAATGATAGCTTGCGCGTGACCGTCGAGGCATACGTCCGGACCAGGGGCGGCCGCGTTCAGGGAGCCGACGGCCGCAACTGGCAATGCCAGTAGCGCTGGCGGTGCGCCTGGGGCCGTCGCAACGGGATTGGCGTTCTTTCCCACATATCCATAGCCCAGAACTTCGGCGGTCACATCAGTCCAGTTGCAGGCGTTATAAGGCGGCGTCTGGATTTCAATCTTGATGTACCCGGTGATCGTCGCGTTTCCCGCGGGTAACCAATAGCCGTTGGCGGGCGAATACGCGGCCGTGCCACCTGAGAGGGCGAGTGGAACAAACGTCTCACCCTTGGCAATCAGCTTATTCTTGATGATCAGCGTCTGCGGATCGCCAACGTTCATGGCGGCGAGATTGGCCAAGTTGTACGGGATCGTGGGGGTCGTGCAGGGAAGATTGCCTGCCGGCGAGCCCTCTAAGTCCAACGGATTGTCCGACAGCAAGATCTTCATGCTGGCCTGGGAAAAATATCTCTCCTGGGTAATGTTTGAGGCTTCGCCGCTGATCGGGCGACGAATCACGTCCACTTCTTGTGTGGTGCCGCCTCCCAGGGTGACGATGCCCAATTGCAGTTGCCGCGCACCGGTGGCGCCGTTGCGCATATTGCCCGCGTAATAAGCAGCGCCGAGAGAAATATTGTTCCAGTTGCTGTTGACAGCGCTGCCCGGCGCGCCTACCAGGCTGCCTTCGGTTTGCGCCAAAGCACGCGTTCCGGACCCGTTATAAACGTTGACCGTCCCGTTGTAACTGGCGGAGGCGGGGAAACCGTTTTCGAGGTTCGTGCGGATGATGTCCTTGAACGCCGTGACTTTGTCGGAAAGCGTAAGTGGTCCCATGTTGGCGTTCAGGAACAGGTTGCCATTCGTGTGCGTTCGGCCGCCAAAGTTAAAAACCGGACCGGCAAAGAACGAGAGATCGGAGTCGGAAAAGATGCCGAACTGAAACATGGGAATGCCGACGGTTTGCGTGGTGCGTTGCAGTTTAACTTCGGACCCCGCGTTCGTACGGGCAACTACGTTCATGATGTACGGCGTGGCCAGCGCGGTCATGCCCTGATAAGGTCCCGATTTAATCAGCGTAACCGTGGCCACCGGGTTTCCGCTGCTGTCAATGTTGCCCGGCGGGTTGGTGATCGAGTAGCCAGAGGCGCCCGTGTACGTGAGGTAGTTAATTCCCGAAATTGGCGGCGGGGTGGTCTGCAGCGCGGTGATCTGCGCTCCCGTGGGCGCGTAGTTGTGGTCAAAGAGCGTGCCCAAGTCGGCGGTCAACTTCTCCATACCGGCTTCCGCAGCGTAGAAAGCGGAGGTGTAGTCGTTATTCGTTCCGCTGAGGCGCTGGCCGGAAACGATTATCAGCATGAAACCCACCAGCAAGCTGGACATCAGCAACATCAGCAAAATGGTGGTGAGCAGGGCTATTCCCGACTCGCCGTGCATGATTTTTTTGAAGGCTCTCATCGTGTGTTCCCCTTATTCCATCACTGATAGCTATTGAAGTACGCCATGCTGCGCAGGCTGACCTGCGTCTGGAAGTTGGTGCGAATAAATTGTTGGGTTTGTGCCAAGCGCGCGTCGGAGCGAGCGCCGATATAAAGATTGACCGAGCGAATCTGGCTCTCAGAATAACCGCTGGGTACGCTGACCTCGTTGGTAGCGATGCCATCGTTGAAGTTGTAAGTGAACTGCAAATTCTCCAAGGTTTCGCCGACCGGCTGCCCGGCGTTGAAATTGACCCTGCGGATGAGCCGCACGTGCAAGGGGTCCGTGATGTTGTCGAGATAATAGGAAACCATGGTGATGCGCGTGACCGTCGTCGGCGGATAGCTGGTGTCTGGATTCTGCAATGTCTTCAACGTCCCGGCGGCAAGTCCCGTCTGATTGAGACCGAACGGATCATTCTTGGCAAAGAAAACCGTAGGCCAGGAAACGCTGGTCACGTAGGCCAACGCGTTCCCGTAGCTATTGCTAAACATCAGCAGGTCGCCCGCGTTGATCGTGGAACCGGAGCTGCTCGGTGGCACGCATGGGGCGGAAGTATCAAAGGTTGCTGAGCTCGCTGCTGCGTTGATGCTTCCCGCGCAGCCAGGCGTCGCGCCCACGGGAGCGAGGAAAATGGGATTATTGTCGAGGGTTAAGCTGTTGTCCTCGTACATCACGGTGATGATGTCGGTGTTAACGGAGCCTGTGGCGTCCGGGCTGGTCACGAAGGGCCCCAGCGTGTTGCCCGGTTCAATGGCCGGCAGCGTTACATTACAATGCGGAAAATATGTGGAGCCCGTGAGGAGTGGGCGCGTAATGTTGGAGAGCGACGAGCTGCAGCTCGAGGCGCCGGTGTTGGGGATCGCGATACCGCCGGTGGGGATGCCCGTGCCGGTCTGGATCAGATCCTGTTCCATGAGGTTCATGCCCGCGCGCAAGTTGTCCGAGACGTCCTGACGCAATCCAACCAACTGGTTCGATGTCGTGGCGTCTTTGAACGCCAACATGGCGGCCGCCAGCGCGACGGTAGTAACTCCCATGGCGATTGCGAATTCCACGAGCGTAAATCCGGTTTGCCTCTTCATGCGCGATAACCTCATAGCGTGACCTCTGTTCCTTTTACAAACCCTGCGAATTCTCAAATCCGGCGCGGGCGCCGGAATCTTCATGCGAAAGACGAAATGTAGCTGACCAGCGTGTAACTGCGTTGGTGCGTGCCGATTTGGTAGGTCACGGTCACCGTCACCTGCCGGAGATTAGGTTCGGAGGCCCCGGCGATCACCACCGGAGTGATGGCAATGGTGCGCTTCATCCACGGATTTAAGTCCACCACCTGATCGTCCGGTGTACCGAAAATACCGTCGGGACCGGGTCCGATGATGACCGATTCGTCGGGCGAGCCGGCGTCGGTCTGTGTGCCCACCAAGCCGTCGGCGCCGGGCAGCAGGATCGGTTGCGGCCCATCAACAAAGACCCCACCGGTACTCACGTTTTGAATCTGCGACCAGCTCAGCGAGCGAATGTCTCGCGCCGTGAACATGGCTTCCACCGCTTGCTCGGCTTTCTTCTCGGCGATGTAGTCGTACTGCGACAAACCCGCGAAGAAAATGCCTTGCGCGTATACCGCTGCCAGGGACAGAACACCGACTGACAGCACCACCATGGAGATCATTGCTTCGATGAGCGTGAAGCCGGATTGCCGGCGCATTGTTTTTTTGCGTGCCATAAATTTTCCTTTTACTCCTCCCATATCGCACCGTCCCAAGAGTAGGCACGCACCCGGCCCGTCGAGCCCATCACCGTGATGGCTCGCAACTCTGTGGTATTGGCCGAGTTTTTGGGATCACCAATGAAGATCGTGAGGTTTACGGGGTCATTATTTCCAATGGCGTAATAATTCATGGAGCCGCCCGCGCCGACCAGGCTTCCCGAAGTTGTAAACATGATGGCGCTACCCACTACTCCGCCGTTGGCGGCCGTCATGTTGATCGCCGAGCCGTTGCCAAAACCCATTGGAGTATCGGGAACTCCGCTCGGCGGGATCACGTAAGCGAGTCCGGTGGCGTCGCCGTCGTTCATTTGTACCGCCAAATAGGAAGTCGCGGCCGCTTCACCCGGTAAAGTTTGTACCGCCATTTGGATCGCATTGCTGCCGCTGAGGGTCACCGTAACGTTACGGCGTTTGGTAATGGCCATCTCGCGCGCTTGCCGCAGTTGCGTAACCAGAGTGGCCACCGCGTTGTTCGCGCGGCTGTTGTATGTGGCGCTTCGCGTGGATAGGATCGCAAAAGCCGAAAGGATGAACATGATGCCGATCACCACCACCATCTCGATCAGCGAATAGCCTCGTTGCCGTTGCTTGCTGAAAACCCTCATTCGGTACTCCTGGGAGGCCCGCTAGATAGCGGTCTCCGCGAGAGGAAGAGATGCACGCTGAAAGCCAGCGCCGTTTCTCAGGTAAGTTGCTTTTATTCAGATAGTTACGCTGAGCACAGAATTGGGAAATCGGCGGATGGGGATGAGGCGGTTACAAAAGGTTACAAATCGCGCGGGGTCTTCATCGGTCATTTACAGCTTCTGCGGAACGAGCCAACCGCCGCCGAACAGCAGGCCGGGACCCAGCGACGCTAAAAAGATGGGCATGCGACGGCCGGGGCCTTCTCTGGCCGCGGACTCGAGAGCGCGATGGAGCGCAGCACCACAGGTCGAAGTGCCAAGGTTTCCTGAAGTGCGTGCGACTTCTGGAAAAAGCGACGGCGAAACGCCACATTGTTTGGCGACCAGCGCCACGAGCCTCGGATTCGGCTGGTGCGTTGCAAACGCACCGACGCCGGCGCGCGCGATGCCGCTGCGTTCTTCGAGCGTCGCAATGATTTTGTCCATGCGGCTGATGGCCGCGCGGGAAAGGGCATCTCCATCGAATTGCAGCTCCAGGCCGCCGTCCAGGTCGTCGCTGACGGAAATGGCGTTCGCATATTTTCCGGCGCAACCGAAGACAAATTCACCGAGCGTATAGTTTGCGGACTCGCCTTCGCGCCCGCCTCCCAGTAGAAAGGCGCTCGCTCCGTCGCCAAACAAGCCGCCGAATTCACCGGCTACGCGGCCCGGGGTAAGAGCGCGGCTGTGCACATCCGCGGTAACCACCAGCGCCAGCTGCCCGCGGCCCGAAGAAAGTATCGATTGCGCGACAGATAAAGCGTTCAGCAGACCTAGGCAGCCGCCGCCAATATCCAGCGCGCCACAATTTTCGCGCACTTGTAAAGTGGAATGCAGTTGCGCGGCCAGCGACGGATAGTTGTGATGCGTTTCACTGCTGGCGATGATCCAATCGATGTCGTGGGTCTCGGCGGCCGAGTGTCGCAAGGCTTCCTTGGCTGCGGCTGCGCCCAGTGAAAGCTCGTTCTCGCTGGCCGCCACATAGGCCAAGCTTTCAATGCCCGCGCGACAACGAAGTTTTCCCACCGGCATGCCGAACGCGCGATCCACTTCTTCCGAGGCAATGGTCCGCGAACCCAGGGCATCGCCCGACCCGCAAATGCATGTCGGAGAAATGACCGCGGTTGCGACAGGTTGTTCGTATGAAAGTGGCCGAGGCATGGCGGTTCCCTGAACTTTGCAAAACAGATGAAACGGAAGTGCGCCCTACCATTTCAGCAGAAATTGCTAGCGCTGTTGCAAGAATATCTCGTGACGGGTGAAGAATGCAGCAACTTCGCGGAGAAACAAAAAAGAGATACCTCACGAGGCGTCCCAAAATGCTCTAACACGCGAGTTACTCGCGCACCGGCGTGCGGTGCGCGGAAGCGATATGGATCGCGTGATTCTCAGCGTATTTCTTGCTTAAGATTTTTTCCTTGCTGCGCCGCCTGCCGCAAGCAATTCGAGTTCGCTTACCACACGTTCCAGTTCGTCAACCAAAGCGCTAGAGCCCGCCTGCTCGAACACGTCCACGAGTTGCCGGTAATAACCCAGCGTTCCCTGTTTGCCTCCCTTAAAACGGTCAAACACTTTGTCGCCTTCCGCGCGGTAATCGGAAAGAATTTCCCGCGCATTGGCCAGTTTATCCGCCGCGGAAACCAGGCGCACATCAGCGGGCTCCTTCGCAACCCTGGCAATGTACGCGCGTTTGCGCTCCGACCACGTGCGCTTCTCGCCGTGCGCTTCATACGAGTCCGTGCAGCCGTCCACGATACGCGCCACTTCCCCGCCAAATTTTTGGCGAATTTCGTCCAGCCGCGGTATTCCGCCCTGGTCTTCCACGGCGTCGTGCAGCAGCGCAGCGATCACCTGATCTTCTCCGCCGCCGTGCTGGATCACAATAGCTGCCACGCCCAGCAAATGCCCCACGTACGGCTGACCTTTGCCTTTGCGCCGCTGGTATTGATGCAGTTTCGCTGCGTAACCCAGCGCTTCCACGAAACGCTGCGTCAGCACTGGCGATTCCGCTGGTGTTTTGTTTGCTACCACGATTCTTCCGTAGCGAAATATTTAACGTCGAAGCTTTTTGCCCGGCAGCGACACACTGGCTTCCTTATTCACACACAAAAAGTTTACGCTCTGCGTCGCGGGATTCCAACCAACGCGGGAACGCTGCGCCTAAATGGACTTTGGTTCGCCGGCGATTTGGCGCTGCACTTGTTCGCGGAAACGCAGCGGATGTGCGATCTTGGGGAATAATTCCGGAGTGCCGCCGGTGCCGCGCACGATCACTGTGCCGTAGCCAAAAACGCGTCCCATGGCGGGCTCCTCGACGGCGATGCTTTCGATGCGCGTCAGCAGCAGTGCGATGGTGAGGCGATTGGCCAGACCGGTCTTGACAATCACGCGTTTGTTGGTCACCGCCATTTCCGTGGCGTTGCGGCGCAGCAATCCGATTCCGAAGACAATCGCCCCGAGCACGAAACACAGAAGAGCGCCCACATAGAGGACGTTGCGCGGAGGCGCAATTTCCGCTCCTTGCCAACTAGAACGCGACGAGATCACCAGCGCTATTCCCATGATTTCTAGAATCGCAGCGATCACCACGTGCCCTAGCATCACCACCCAGTGCAAGCGCGTTTCATACTGCACCGTTTCGTCCGCGATCAGGTGCTTTGATGCGTAGCTCAATGGGGCTCCTTAACGTGCCGGCGCTACTGTTTGGACTGGAACAACTGCGGAGTCGCTGCCGCGCAGAATCATTGCCACACAAAAATCGCAGCACGTTTCGTTCCCGCCGCCTGAATATTAGTACGAAGAATTGGTAGCGCCAACGGGAATCGAACCCGTATTACCGCCTTGAAAGGGCGATGTGCTAACCGTTGCACCATGGCGCCACATTTTACGTGGAGGACAACCTTACTAGAATAAGAAACTTTGCGCCTTTTCACAAGCGAACCTGCGCCGAAAACGCGGAAAAATGGTGAGCGCTTACGCTGCGGAAGCAAGGGCTGCCGCTCGCGACAGCCCTTTCTAGGGAAGCCGTCAGGTCAACTCTTGCGGTCCGTGTACTCTTCGTTCCAGGCCATTTGAATCGCTTCGAGCTTGCTTTCATTGGAGGCGCTGGCTTCGCCGGAAAAATTTGGCAGTTCCATAATCCATTTGTGCATATCCGTGAAACGCACCGTGAGTGGATCGGTGTCTGGATGCGCATCCGTTAGTTCGATGGCAATGTCTTCGATGTCGTCCCAATCAAATGTCGGCGGCACGATAATTCTCCTCGGCGATTGGTTCGCGGGAATTAGTGGTCCAATTCCTTGGCGTAGTTTTTATTCCACTCGGGAATTTCCACGACAATGTCCGTGGTGCCATCCGGTACTGTCTGACAGCCAAGGCGCGATTTTTGCGTGATGCCTGGAGCCATGTCCAACTCGTCGAGTTCCGCGTCCGTGGCTTCATTGCAGGATTCCAAGCCTTCTTTCACGATGACGTGGCAGGTGGAGCAGGCGCAGACGCCGCCGCACGCGTGGTCGAGGCCGGCTTTGAGTCCTTCGGAAATATCGAGGATGCTGCCCGGCAAACCGTTGTGGCCATAGGGAATTTTTTCCGGATCCACTTCGATGGTTTTGCCACTGGGAAGAAATGTGACTTTATATTTCTTCGTGGCCGGCTTGTATTTTACTTCGTCGATGTATGGGTTGCTTCCGCCCATGGTTGCCTCTCTTGATTCCTTCGAGTAATTCCCGAACTCTTCGCATGCGGCGCATTTCGCGGCGTGGCGAAGAGGGGCACGATCTATCGTGCCCCGACAAAGTCAACGGCCTAAACTTCGGCCAGTTTGCGGCCTTCTAACGCCGCCGAAACCGCCGAGTTCATCACCAGTTCCGCTAGGTGCTCCGTGGCGTGATTCAACTCGTCGATGCGCTTGCGAGCCAGTTTGTAATCGGTTCCCGCGACGGCTTCTTTTACCGCGGCCACGCTGGCACCTATTTTGCCACGCTCTGCGGCGGATAGCGCGGCGGACTGCGGCGTGGTCAGGGCTTTTTCGGTGGCCAAAAGGATTGTTTCGCTTTCCGTGCGCGCTTCGATGAGCTGGCGCTCGGCAAAATCCTGTTCCGCATATTCAATGGATTCTTCGAGCATGCGCTCAATTTCCGCGTCACCAATTCCGTAACTCGGTTGCACTTCGATGGAATGTTCCGTTCCCGTGCGCAAATCTTTTGCGCCTACTTGCAGGATGCCGTTGGCGTCGATCAAGAAGCGCACTTCGATGCGCGGCAGTCCGGCAGGCGAGGGCGGTATTTTCAGGATGAAACGAGCGAGTGAGCGACAATCTTTGGCCAGTTCGCGTTCGCCTTGCAACACGTGGATATCGATGCCGGTCTGATTGTCGACACCCGTGGTGTATTGCTCTTGCGCACTGGCGGGGATGGTCGAATTGCGCGGAATAATTTTTGCTACGGCGCCACCGTACGTTTCGATACCCAGGGAAAGCGGAGTGACGTCGAGCAGCAACATGTTGCTGACGCCGCGGTCAAGAATGTTGGCTTGCACGGCCGCGCCGAGTGCCACAACCTCATCGGGATTTAGCTCGGTGTGCGGCGTGCGTTGAAAATATTCCTCGACCGTGCTGCGCACGAGTGGAGTGCGCGTGGTTCCGCCGACCAGCACAACCTCGGCGATCTGCGCGGGCGTCAGATGCGCGTCGGTCAGCGCGGCTCGCACCGGGCTCATGGTGCGATCCACAGTGGGCTCGATCCATTCGTTGAACTTTTCGCGCGTGAGCGGCATAGCGAACACCGCGCCGTTCGGAAGCGGGAAGCGTACAGGCACATCTGTGTCGGTGGAAAGTTGGTGTTTCGCGGCGATCAACGCTTTTCGCAGCTTCTGCGCGAGTTCCGGCTTGCCGGAAATATCCACGCCATGCTCCTTGAGAATTTTTTCGCGTACCAGCGCTTGCAGCAGATTGTCGATATCGTCGCCGCCGAGATGGGTATCGCCGTTGGTGGCGAGTACTTGATAGATGTCGCCCTCGCTGGTGGAGATAAGTTTGAGCACGGAAATATCGAAGGTGCCGCCGCCGAGATCGTAGACCGCGACATGGCCGCGCTGCTTTTCGTGTAAACCGTACGCCAGCGCGGCGGCGGTTGGTTCGTTCACCAAGCGGACGATGTCGATGCCAGCGATTCTTCCGGCGTCCTTGGTGGCTTGGCGCTGCGCGTCGTTGAAGTACGCGGGAACGGTCACCACCGCGCGTTCCACTTTTTCGCCCAAATGCGCTTCTGCCCAGTTTTTTAGTTCGCGCAGGATGAATGCGGAAATTTCCGGCGGGGTGAAATATTTGTCGCCAAGCTGCACGCGAATTACGTTTTTGCTGTTCGGGTCGATGCGAAAAGGAAAAAGTCTTAATTCCGTTTGCACGTCTGCGGCGCCGCGGCCCATCAGGCGTTTCACGGAATAAATTGTGCGCTCGGGTTGCATGAGCAACCGGCGGCGAGCCGCCTCGCCAACGATTACGCTGCCATCGGCGTCGAGACTGACCACCGAGGGACAAAGAGTTGAACCATATGGACCGGGAATACACTTCGGCGCGTTCGTCTGCGGATCGAGGTACGCGACGAGACTGTTGGTGGTGCCGAGGTCGATGCCGACGATGCGTGTCATGAGAAAGGCCGCAGGGCAAGCGCGCTGCGCTATAGGAGCTCCTTTTGAACGTTGGTGACCAGGTTACGGATATACGAGCGGCGATTCAGCAGTTCATTTAGCCGCGTCATAACTTCTTTTCGCTTTGCCGTGTCGGATTCCGAAGCGGCATCCCAGGCATGCGCTGTTTGTTCGAGATGCGCATCGACTTCGCCCAGCTTGCCTTGAAAATTGTTCTCGGCGGATTGCAGCCGCAATTTCAAGGCGGTTACGTCGCCGCCTTCCATCTTGGCCTCACGCAATTCATCCAGCGATTCATTTAGCTCGAAGACTTCTTCAAGAAGCTCGGGCGGAACCTGCTGCTTTTGCTCGCCTTCTTTGCGCATGCCTTCAACACCCAGCAGGTATTCGACGCGTGCTAGGGGATCGCGCAGCACGCGATAGGCGTCGTTTAATTCGGAGCTGCGCTTCAGCGAAAGTGCGCGCTCCGTTTCGCTGGCGTTCACGAATTTGTCCGGGTGTAGCTTCCAGCTAAGCTGCAAAAATTTCTTTTCCAGCTCGCCCATTTCAATCCACAACTTTTTCGGCATTTCGAAGAGCGCGAAATAATCCAGGGATTGCGGAATCTGTTGCAACTTGCCGCAACTCGCGCAGAAATGGGTGCCTAGAGAGCGTTCCTGGCAACTCCAGCATACGAGTGGGGGATTCGCGGCGGTCGATGGTGTGCTCATTTATGTTTTTCCATTCCCGCCCTAGAAACGAAATGGCTGGCTCATGCTGCGCCAGCCACAAACAGCCGGAAATCTTGGCAACGGCTCAGGCCGTGAAGGAGCTGCCGCAGCCGCAGCTTCTGGCGGCGTTGGGATTCTGGAAGACAAAGCCTTGGCGCATCAGGGTTTCTTCGTATTCCAGCGTGGTACCGTTCAGATAGAGAAAACTCTTTGGGTCGACGAACAGGCGCGCGCCAAATTCCTCGAAAATTTTATCGCGGTCGCGGGCTTGCGTGTCGAGGCGCATAGCGTAAGACAAGCCGGAGCAGCCGCCGCCTTGCACGCCGACGCGCAGGCCGCCCTGATCGAGGGAGACGCCGTCTTTTTCGAGCAACGCGCGAATTTTTTTGGCAGCGCGTTCGGTCAGGTGAATTTTCGGAGAATTAGGCGCACCGATTTGATCGACATTTGGCGTTGCCGTCGGAGTGCTTGTCGGATTTTGTGTTTCTGTGGCCATGGTACAACTCCAAACCCTCAACTCTGGTTTCGCCCAGCGCTCACGCTTGGGCGCTTAAGCCGCAGCGTGCCGCGGCCTTACACTGGCGCGTCGCCAACCGTGCACCGGCAAGAGTGCCTGTGCTGCTGACTCTAGTGCGCGGCCTTTTCGGCAACCGGTACTGCGATGCCGTGCTTTTTCTTCCAGTCGCCGATGGCGGCCTTGATGGCGTCTTCGGCGAGGACCGAGCAGTGAATTTTGACGGGAGGCAGCGCGAGTTCGCGCACGATGTCCGTATTCTTGATGGACAGCGCTTCCTCGACAGTCTTGCCTTTCACCCATTCCGTCGCCAAGGACGAGCTGGCGATGGCCGAGCCGCAGCCAAAGGTTTTAAATTTAGCTTCCTCGATGACGTTGGTGTCCGGATTGATGCGCATCTGCAGCTTCATCACGTCGCCGCATTCCGGCGCGCCGACGAGGCCGGTGCCCACGTTGGGATCTTCCTTCGAGAGACTTCCAACGTTGCGCGGATTGTTGTAATGCTCGACTACCTTATCGCTATATGCCATGACCTGTGTGCTCCTTCACTCAAAAACGATGACCCGGTGCCACCTGCAAAATTTATCGAACCGCGAAGCGGCCAACACCTTATTAAAAAAACCGCGCGGCCCAAGAACATCCACTGCACAAAACGCAGTGTAAGACTGAGAGCTAATCTCTTAGCTTCTCGCCAAATTCTGAACGCTGACGAAGCCGGCGCTGCGGATAGCCTTGTCCGACAACGACACGTTGGGCACCCACGCCGAGCGTCCCGCGGTCAATTGCCGCAAAGCATCCTTGATGAACTCCGCGCCCACGCCGAGCAGCTTCAAAAACGCGCGAACTTCCTGCAGTTGCTGGAACGAGCGCTGTCCCGCAGGATTGGCTTCGTCGCTGTCGTCGTAAGGAACGAAGGCCACGCGAAACGCGGCTCCCGTACCTCCAATCGACCGGTGAATCTGAATTGTTCCTTCGCTTGCCATTGAGCTTTCCTTCCCTTTCCGGGCTGTGCTTATGCTGTTTGCCATTTGACCTTTGAAATATCGATGCCTTCCTTGGCCATTTCGTAAAGCGGGGACAATTCCCGCAGTTTGGTGACGACTTGGGTCATCTTTTCGATGACGTAGTCGACCTCTTCCGGCGTATTGAACCGGCCGAGGCCAAAGCGGATCGAGGTGTGCGCGAGGTCTTCGCCCACTCCTAAGGCTTTGAGTACGTAGCTGGGCTCGAGGGTTGCCGAGGTGCAGGCGGAGCCGCTCGATACCGCAATATCATTGATGCCCATGAGAAGAGATTCGCCTTCCACATAAGCAAAGCTCATGTTCAAGTTGTTGGGCAGGCGATATTCCATCGAGCCGTTGATAAAGACTTCATCAAGCTGGGCTTCCAAACCTTTTTGCAAGCGATTGCGCAGGGCCAGCATGCGGGCGGATTCTTCCGGCATTTCCTTTTGCGCGATTTCGCAAGCTTTACCGAGACCCACGATGCCGGGGACATTTAAGGTGCCGGAGCGCATGCCGCGTTCGTGGCCGCCGCCATCGATGATGGCGGACAGCTGGACGCGGGGATTGCGGCGGCGCACGTACAAAGCGCCAACGCCCTTGGGCCCGTAGATTTTGTGGCCGCTGATGGCCAGAAGGTCGATGCCGTCTTTCTGGACGTCGACAGGAATTTTACCGACGGCTTGTACGCCGTCGACGGCAAAGAAGATGCCGTGTTCTTTGGCGATTTTGCCAATTTCCGCGATGGGATTGATCGCGCCGATTTCGTTGTTGGCGTACATCACGGTAATCAGAATGGTGGTCGGACGAATGGCGGCTTTCAGTTCCTCGAGATTGACGCGGCCGTCTTTCTGCACCGGCAGATAAGTGACTTCAAAACCCTCTTTTTCGAGGCGCTTGCAAGTATCGAGAACGGCTTTGTGCTCGATGGCCTCGGTGATGATGTGATTGCCCTTTTCGCGGTACATTTCGGCAATGCCCTTGATCATCAGGTTGTCGGATTCCGTGGCGCCGCTGGTGAAAATGATTTCTTTCGCGGTGGCGTTAATCAGCGAAGCGACTTGCTGGCGCGCAGTTTCCACGGCTTCTTCGCCGGCCCAGCCGAAGGAGTGATTGCGGCTAGCGGCATTGCCAAATTTCTCGTTGAAATAGGGCAGCATTGCGTCGACGACCCGCGGGTCAACCGCGGTAGTTGCGTGATTGTCCATGTAAATCGGTAGTTTCACGGCCATTTCGACTGTCTCCTAAAATCGCTAACGCAAATCGACGTTACTTAGCGCAATTCCACAAGCGCAGGCTCGTGCGCTTCTTCGCTCATCTGAGAAATCGTTACCGTGCCCAAAACATTCAAAATACTCTCGTTTACGCGGCGCAACGGTTCGCGCACCGAGCATTTTTCCGTGGCGTCACAGTTTCCGTGATTCGTGACGCAGGAGGTAATCAAAACCGGTCCGTCGATGGCGCTGATTACGTCCAAAGCGCTGATCTTTGACGGCTCTTTGGCCAGTTGATAGCCACCGCTTGAGCCATGCTTTGCCGCTACCACGCCATGGCGCGCCAACTTTTGCAAAACTTTCGCCATTAACGTCACAGAAATGCCATACTCTTCTGCGATTTCGTTGGCGCTGCACGCATGCTGCTGGCGATGCAGGGCTAAATGCTTCACGGCAATTAATCCGTAGTCGGCTTTTTTCGAGAGCTTAAACATTTCACCAAACTGCGCGGCACGGCAGTACCAATCAAATGTACCCGTACCGCATATACGACTGATTCAGTCGCAAATTAATTGTAGCTGTAACAAAGGGCAAAGTCAACGCCGGCTCGATTATATAAGTCCATTCTATTCTGCTAGTTATGGGAGTAGTTTTGCATCAGGACACATTGCCATCGATGCTGCCGCAGGGAATTCTGAAACCTGACGGGGATTCTCAACTACACTTCGCCCGGCGGATCGCGTAAATCGGACTTTCGAAGTTCGAAGAGGTTCGTCGTGCCAAAAAATGCTGGGCCACGGGTAAGGCACCGGAAGCCGCGCAAATAGGGCCGGCGTTGAGGAGAGCTGCTGAATGTTCGTTCCGCACACATTTGCTGTAGCGTTGCTGATGATGATTATCAGCGCGATTTGCTGGGGGTCGTGGGCCAACACCTATAAAGGCGTGAAGAATTATCGCTTTGAGCTTTTTTATTGGGACTATGCGGCCGGCATTTTTCTGATTTCGCTCGTTCTCGCGCTCACCATGGGCAGCGCCGGTCACGATGCTTCGAGCTTTCTAAACAATGTACGCGCCGCGGACAATGCAAACATCGCGTCCACGCTGGTGGCGGGAATTATTTTTAATTTGGCGAATCTTCTGCTGGTTGCCGCGATCGATATGGCGGGCCTGGCGATCGCGTTTCCCGTGGCCATCGGGATCGCTTTGGTGGTGGGGGTGGTGGCGAGTTACATTCTGCAGCCGCGCGGGGACGCCACGCTGCTCGCCGCGGGCGTGGCTTGCGCAGTACTCGCGGTGATTCTGGATGGCCGGGCGTATGGTGCGCTGGTCAGTGCGAACCGCTCTGTCTCGAAAAAGAGCATCGTGACGTGCATTGTGTCCGGAGTGTTGATGGGCATCTGGGCTCCGTTCGTTACGCATGCCATGACCCGCGGCAACACGCTGGGCCCCTACAGCGTGGCGGTGTTTCTGACACTAGGTGCGCTGCTTTCCTGTTTTGTGTGGAACATTTATTTCATGAAGAAACCGCTGGTCGGCGAGCCCGTCAGTTTTTCTAAATTATTCAGCGGCCCCGCTTCTGGTCACGTGCTTGGTGTGCTCGGCGGATGCATCTGGGGCACCGGCACGGTGTTTAATTTGGTGGCCGCAAATTTTACGGGCGTGGCGATCTCCTACGCCATTGGACAATCCGCGCCGATGGTCGCAGCGCTGTGGGGGGTACTCGCGTGGAAGGAATTCCGCGGCGCCGGGCGCATGGCGTACGTGTACTTGACGCTAATGTTCGTGTTTTACGCGCTGGCGATCCTGCTGATTTCGCGGGCGAACACAGCAAGTTAGAGAATTTCTAATTCCTCCTCGCACGACCTCGCTGAAGATTTGGCATTCCGAGCGCTGGGTAGAAAGAGCAGAGGCACGCGGCGTGGCATGCCCGCCCTACGTACAAATGCGCAAACCGTTGAGGCCGCAGGGTTTATCGCGGATTGCAGGAAGCGCGGGCGCAGGAATTTTCCAGACTGTCTTTTCATTTTGGAACACGAGCGGTCGTGGTGGCTCGCCTTGGCACACCTCGTTTCTTGATGAATGGCAGCGATTAAGGGCACCAACTGCCCGCGTCAGAGCAACCGAGTCGTCGGCCGGAGGGGTACTTGGCTCCTGAGAAACACACGAAGCTGCGAAAATTCTTCATTGCGGTGTGCTTTGTCGTGCTGTACGTGCTGCTCGACCGGTCTACCGTGGCATTTCAGATTTTGCGGCAGATCAGCGCGTGGTATCCGCCCACCGGACTGACCTTCGCAGTGCTCATCGGAATTGGTCCGAGCTACGCGCCCGTACTGCTGATCGCCGGACTGATCGCTTCCATTGTGAATTATCATCTGCCGATTCCATCGTACTCGTTGCTGGCAGGAAACATTCAATACGTGCTGGTGTACACAGCAGCGGCCGAGATTTTACGGCGCGTGGTGAAAATTGATGCGCACCTGCGTGCGATGCGCGACGTGATCTGGCTGCTGCTGGTAGCAACCTGTTCGTCAATCCTGGTGGCGTTTGTGGGCACGCGGTTTCTGGTGATCGATCACTTAATTCCCGCGGAGCAATACTTTCCGGCGACCCTGAGCTGGTGGGTGGGCGATGCTGTGGCAATTGGATCGATCGCGCCATTTTGCTTGATTTATGTGATGCCGAAACTGCGGCAATTTGTGGGTTTTGCGAAGGATGTTGAGAGTGAGGAGCGTGTTGCGCCGGCGGCCGGCCGGCATGAATGGCATGGATTCCGAAGGGGAGCCGAGACCGTACTCTTCGCGATGAGTATCGCGGCGGTGCTGTGGACGGCGCTGAGTGGAAAGTTTTTTCATGGCAACGCGATATTTTACCTGCTGTTCTTACCAGTGATTTGGATCGCCGTACGACGAGGGTTGCGCGGCGCGACCGCAGGGATCCTGGCGCTGGATTCGGGAATCATTGTGGCGATGATGATTTATCCGCGCAGTGCCGGCGAACTGGTAGAGCTGCAATTCGTGATGCTAATACTTTCGGTGACGGGATTGGTGCTGGGCGCGCTGATCAGCGAACGCGACGTGGGAGAGCAGCGTTTGTCGGAAGAAGAAGGGCGGATGCGGCTGCTGCTGGAATCCACGGGGGAAGCGATTTATGGAATCGACGTCGAGGGGCGATGCACATTCTGCAACCAAGCGATGCTGCAGCTCTTGCGGCTGGATTCCCGGGAAAGCGTGCTGGGGAAAAATGTGCACGACCTGATCCACCACACGCGACGCGACGGGTCGACCTATCCGCGGGATGAATGCCCGATGTTGATGGCATTTGTAAGCGGTAGAAGATTCCACACGGCGGACGAACTGCTATGGCGCGCGGATGGGAGCAGTTTCGACGTGGAGTTGTGGTGCCACCCGCTGGGGGAACAGGGGAAGAGCCTCGGCGGGGTGGTGGCGTTCGTGGACATTACGCAGCGGAAGAAAGCGCAAGAAGCGTTGCGGCAAGCCAAGGAGGATGCGGAAGCGGCGAACCGCGCGAAAAGCGATTTTCTGGCAAATATGAGCCACGAGATTCGCACGCCAATGAACGGGATATTAGGAATGACGACGCTGGCGCTGGAAACCAACCTGGATGCGGAACAGCGCGACTATCTGAACATGGTGAAGAGTTCCGGGGAATCGCTGCTGACCCTGCTGAACGACATTCTGGACCTTTCGAAGATAGAAGCAGGCAAACTGGAACTGGAGGTAGCGGAATTTTCCGTGGAAGATTGTATCGAGGATGCGCTGCAGCCGCTGGCGCCGCTGGCGCAACAAGCCGGGGTTGAACTGGTATGGAATGTTGAGCCAGGCGTGCCCAGCGCCGTGATGGGAGACGCAGCGCGACTGCGGCAAGTGTTGATCAACCTGGCGGGCAACGCGGTGAAATTCACGAATAAAGGGCAAGTGGCCATCTCCGTTAAGCCGGCGGGGGCCGCGCCGCAAGGTGTGGTGCTGCACCTCACGGTTTCCGACACGGGCATAGGTATTCCAAAAGAAAAGCAGAAAAAGATTTTCGAGGCGTTCGCGCAAGCGGATATGTCCACCACGCGGCGCTACGGCGGGACGGGGCTGGGACTATCGATTTGCGAGCGCATCGTGCAATTGATGGGCGGACAGATGTGGCTGGACAGTGAAGAGGGCCGCGGAAGCAGATTCCATTTCACGGTGACCGTGCAAGATGCGCTGGCGCGGAGGTACAGCGCGGCTAAAGAACGTGAAGAAGTTATGCCGCAGGACACTCACTGCGTTTTGCTGGCTGACGATTGCGCAATCAACCGAGCTTTGCTGACACGTCTCCTGGCGGGCTGGAAATTGAAAGCCGTGACAGCAGCAACCGCGGAAGACGCATCCGCGGCGCTCGCGGAGGCGACACGGGCGGGCCAGACGTTTTCCGCGATGGTGCTGGCGAAAGAGTTCAACGATAGGGGGGGAATGGCATCGCTCGCCGCGGTGCGCGAGGCTCGAGCGGCCGGCGTGCCGGTAATCTTGACGCACATACGAGCGCTAGACATGGCGGAGCGAGCGCAGTATGAAGAACAGGGCGTGAAATGCACGTTGCTGAAACCATTTCGCAGGTCGTCGTTGCGCGAAGCGCTCGAGACTTGCTTGGGAGATGAGAACGAAGTGCAAGTTCCGCTAATCGCGCACCCCGCGGAGATGTTGCCGGCGAGGTTGCGCATTTTGCTGGCGGAAGACAATCTGGTGAATCAGCGGCTCATTTCGCGGCTGCTGGAAAAAATGGGGCACGCGGTAACGGTGGCGGAGAACGGTCAGATTGCATTGAAGCTCTTGGCCGAGCGGGAATTTGATTTTGTGGCGATGGATATGCAGATGCCGATTATGGACGGGCTGGAGACCACGGAAAGAATTCGCACCGGAGAAAAATCGAGCGGACGGCATATTCCAATTGTGGCGATGACCGCAAATGCGTTCGAAGAGGACCGCAAACGATGCTCGCGGGCGGGAATGGATGGCTACGTTGCGAAGCCGGTAACGGCGAAGGCGATAGCACTAGAGATTGCGCGAGTGCTGGCAGGGCAGGACAAAGAAGACCAGGAAGCGCTGCAGTAATTGCCAGCTAACGGTAAGCTTTGACGACGCAACAAAAAGCAGGTTCCTCGCTGCGCGAGGAATGACAACTTGTTTGTGGCGACCGAGGGGTGCGCCGGGTGTGCAGCAATGCGCCGCGCGCAAACGCTGGCGCCCTATCCCTAGAGATCGGGCAGATCACCCACGGAGAAGTAGGTGCAGTCGGGATGCTGAAAGGCTAGCGCACTGACGCTGGCTTCGGGGTCCATCATGAAACCCTCGGTGAGTTGCACGCCGATTTCTTCGGGGCGCAGAAGTTTCCACAGCGGCGCCTGGTCTTCGAGATTCGGACAAGCGGGATAGCCGAAGCTGTAGCGCTTGCCGCGATAGCGGGACGTGAAACGCTGCGGCATGGTGAGGTCTGGCGGATCGGGGAAGCCCCAATCTTCGCGAATGCGGCGGTGCAGCCATTCGGCGGTGGCTTCGGCGGTTTCGATGGCCAATGCTTGCAAACCATGTGATTTGAAGTAGTAGCCTTCGTTCTTGGCTTTTTCCGCGCGGTCCCGAATGCCTTCGCCGGCAGAAACGACGAACATGGCGAGATGGTCGCGCTGGCCATTTTGCGGCGGGAGAATGTAGTCGGCCAGGCAGAGAAAATCGCCCGCGCGCTGGCGCGGGAAATGGAAAATGTGTAGCGGATCCTTTGCTCCGGGGGCGAAGAGCGCGATGGCGTCGCCCTGCGCTTCGGCTGCAAAGAATTGCCAGACCGCACGAACTTTCATGAATTCGGCGGCTTCTTTCTTCACTTCTTCCATGCTTTCGAAGAGTTCGACCGCTTTGGTTTCGCGCTCGGCGAAGCGTTTTTCAAAATCGCCACGGAAACCCAGGTGGCGGCCATAAAGCATGAAGGGATTGATGTAGCTCCAGATTTCGCGCAAATCCGGGACGAGGCGGACTTTGCGCTCGAGTGATTGCACCGCGGGAATGGGAAGATCCGTGCGAACTCGAGGCGAACGAGATGGCACGGAAACTTGCGCGACAGAAACGGTGGTGACGATGGGAACGCCATCGCCGTTGGCGGTGTGCGCTTGTACGACGGTTTCGCGCGTGGCGGGATCCATAAGCTCGTTCATCAGGCGCAGACCAGTCATGGCGTCTTTGGCGTAGCAAACCGCTTTGCCGTAACTCGGCGCGATTTTTTGCTGCGTGAATTTTGCAGAGAGCGCGGCGCCGCCGACGAGCAGCGGAATTTCGATGCCAGCGTCTTTCAGGTCGTTGGCGGTGATAACCATTTGCTGAGCGCTTTTTACCAGTAAACCAGATAGGCCGATGGCGTCAGGCTTGTGCTGGCCGTAGGCTTTGATTAAATCTTCGGGCGGAACTTTGATGCCGAGATTCACGACGTCATAGCCATTATTTTTCAAAATAATTTCGACGATATTTTTGCCGATGTCGTGGACGTCACCTTTGACGGTGGCAAGAACAACTTTGCCGCGCTTGGCGGTGTCCGCTTTTTCCATGAATTGTTCCAGGTGACTGACGGCAGCTTTCATGGCTTCCGCAGATTGCAAAACTTCGGCGACGATCAGTTCGTTGGCGTTGAAGAGACGGCCGACTTCGGCCATGCCGGCCATGAGCGGGCCGTTTACGATATCGAGCGGGGCGGCGCCTTCGCCGCGTTTGCGTTCGAGGTCGTCGATAAGGCCGTCGCGGGTGCCTTCGATGATGTAGTTGGCGAGACGCTCGTCGATGGGCAGATCGGCGGCGCGGATTTTTTCTTTTTTAGTGGCGGTGCGGAAATGCTCGGTGATGGCTTGAATGTAAAACTGATTGATGGCGGCGCGCTGTTCTTTTTTCTGTTCGCGCCAATCAGCGGGAGCGTTGCTGAGGAGAGCAAATTTGGAGTGATCGGCCGGAATATTTCTGGGCGGATGAGAGAACAGCAGATTTTCGGCGAGTTCGCGCTCGTGTTGCGGGATGGAGGCGAAGCGCTCGAGTTTTTCGGTATTGACGATGGCGAGGTCGAGTCCCGCTTTGGTGCAGTAATAAAGGAAGACGGAATTGACGACTTCGCGCGCGCCGGCGGGCAGGCCGAAGGAGACGTTGGAGATGCCGAGGATGGTGCGGACGTCGGGCAAGGCTTGCTTGATGAGGCGGATGCCTTCGACGGTCTCGACGGCCCCGCCAATGTAATTTTCGTCGCCCGTGGCGCAAGGAAATACCAGCGGGTCGAAGATGATGTCTTCGGGACCGAGGCCGTATTTCTCGATGAGCAATTTGTAGGAGCGCTGGGCAATGGCGAGTTTGCGTTCGCGCGTGAACGCCTGGGCTTGCAACTTATCTTCGTCGATGCAGCCGACGACCACGGCGGCGCCATAGGCGTGAGCCATGGGAACGATGCGCTCGAATTTTTCTTCGCCATCCTCGAGGTTGATGGAGTTGATGATGGATTTTCCCTGGCAGTAGGTGAGCGCCATCTCAACGGCCGAGGGATCGGTGGTGTCGATCATCACCGGAGCTTTTACTTTGCGAATTAGCTTTTCGTAGAACGGCGAAATATCGGCTTTTTCGTCGCGCTCCGTACTTTGCAGGCAGACGTCGACGATGTGCGCGCCACCGCGAACCTGGCGGCGGGCGATTTCGCTGGCTTCTTCCCACTTTTCTTCGGCGACTAAATTCTTGAAAAGGCGCGAACCGATAACGTTGGTGCGTTCACCGACGAGCAGCGGTCGCGTTTGGTCGTCGGCTTCGATGGTTTCGATCCCGGAGTAAATGGCGCGATGCGACTCGGCTGGCAGCAGGCGCGGTTTTTTGCCTTCAACCATTTGGGCGATGGCGCGGATGTGTTTTTCCGTGGTGCCGCAGCAGCCGCCAACGATGTTAAGCCAACCGTGGTCGACGAATTTTTCGAGCTGAGCGGCGAGAGTAGTTGGCGTCTCGAGATATTTGCCGTCTTCGTTGGGCAGACCGGCGTTCGGGTAGCACGATACGTATTGGCCGGTGAGCTGGCTGAGCGTGCGAATGTGATCGGTCATGAACTCCGGACCGGTGGCGCAGTTCATGCCGAAGGCGAGCGGTTTGGCGTGGCGCAGCGAAGACCACAGGGCTTCGACGGTTTGTCCGGCAAGCATCGTGCCCATGGGCTCAATGGTGACGGAGACGATGGTGGGAATTTCCGCGCCGATTTCTTGCGAGAGTTGGTGAATGGCGAGCAGCGCGGCTTTAATGTTGCGGGTATCCTGGCAAGTTTCTACGAGGAGGAGATCGCAGCCGCCCTCGACGAGGCCTTTGGCTTGGATGTAATAGGCGTCGCGGAGGCCGGCGAAAGTGACGCCGCCGGTGACGGTAATGGCCTTGGTGGTCGGTCCGACGGAGCCGGCTACGAAGCGAAGTTTCGCAGGCGAGCTGAATTCGTCGGCGGCTTGGCGAGCCAGTTTGGCCGCGAGGAAGCTGAGTTCATGGGCGTCTTTTTCGAGGCCATACTCGGCGAGGACGATGGGGGCGGAGCCGAAGCTGTTGGTCTCGACGATGTCCGAGCCTGCGGCAAAATATTTGCGGTGAATGTCCAGCACCACATCGGGCCGCGTGCGCACAAGATTTTCGTTGCAGCCTTCGAGCGCGGAGCCGCCGAAATCCGCAGCAGTGAGGTCGCACTGCTGCAACATGGTGCCCATGGCGCCATCGAGGACGAGTACCCGCTCGGCGAGCAGGGCGCGCAAGGCTTTGGCGGATTCACGCAAATCACGCATGGTGCTGCAGGTCCTCTTTATGACCACTCGTTGTTGCAACTCGTTTGTCGCAAGTCGCTCGATGATAGGTTCAGCGACACCGCACCACGCAAAGGTTGGTCCGGGGTTGCTGATTTTGCGCGCGAGCCTGACGGACCAGGCGACTGCGGGCGGGAAGCTGCGATTACCGAGTCTCGACCATTTTACGCGGGTTCGGCCGGGAACCGAAATGCGTTCCATTTAGATAGTACTTTTTAGGTGCGAACGGCGAATACCGCGACCGGACGACGAAGACCGCGATGCTATAATTTTTGTTGCGGCGCACTGTCGATGAACCTATGACGAAGGTCCTGAAGATCATGAATATCGTCGGTGCGCGCCCGAATCTACCGAAAATTGGCCCGCTGATGCGGGAGATGCAGCGGCATCCGGAAATTGAACCGATTCTGGTGCACACCGGGCAGCATTACGACGAAAAATTGTCTGATATTTTCTTTCGGCAGATGGGGATACCGGCGCCGCATGAGAATTTGGAAGTAGGTTCGGGATCGCACGCAGCGCAGACGGCAGAGATTTTGAAACGAATTGAGCCGGTGCTGGTGGCGCGGAAGCCGGACCTGGTACTAGTAGTAGGGGACGTGAACTCGACCATTGCGGTGTCTCTTGCGGCGGTTAAGCTGGGGATCCCGGTGGCACATGTGGAAGCCGGCTTACGCAGCTTTGACCGGGCAATGCCAGAAGAGATTAACCGTATTCTGACGGACGCTTTGGCCGATTATCTGTTTATCACCGAGGAGGATGCGGAAGGGCACTTGCTGAACGAAGGGCGGCCTAAGAAAGCTATCTTCTTTGTTGGCAACGTGATGATCGATTCGTTGCGGCATTTTTTGCCGATCGCGCAGAAGTCGGCGATTGGTTCGGAATTAGGACTGAAGGATGGCGAGACGTGGAAACGGTTCGCGGTCTTGACGCTGCACCGGCCTTCGAACGTGGACTCGACGGAGAAGCTAGGGGAGTTGCTCGGGGCGATAGGCGCCGTGGCCAAAGAGATTCCAGTGATTTTTCCGGTGCATCCACGGACGCAGCAGAAGTTGACACAGGCGGGCATCAAGACGCATGCGAATTTACGGATTATTCCGCCGGTGGGATACCTGGATTTTCTGTGTTTGCTGAGCAAGGCGACGATGGTTTTGACGGACTCGGGCGGAATTCAGGAAGAGACCACGGCGCTGGGCGTACCTTGCCTGACGCTACGGGAAAACACCGAGCGACCGATTACGATTTCTGAAGGCACGAACCTGCTCGTGGGCACGGAGCCGGGGAAGATCGTGGCTGCCGCGAGGGAAGTGCTGTCTGGAAAGAGCAAGGCCGGACGCGTGCCAGCCCTTTGGGATGGACATGCGGCGGAAAGAATCGTGGAAATACTGCTCCGGGAGCTGCCGGGGAGAAAAGAAGCGTAGATGGCACGTAACAGTTCGACAACATTGCTTCCCAACGTCCTTGCCCCTGCGAGCGGGACTGCATACTCTGAATCAACCGTGGCTACGAAAAGAGCTTCCACAAAGTTGACCGCGTGCATTCTGTCGCCGCACCCTTTGGTGCTGACGGAATTCGAACGCTTGCTGGCGAAAGCGCAGTATAAGGTTACCGCCAAACAGCTCGAATCGACGCTGGCGCCGGATTTGCGGAATCTGGAGATACCGCGCGCGCAGGTGTACGTGATCGATGCGCACGCCGCAAAGCCCGCGACGGGCGCGCTGCTGGCGAATATTTTGGAACGGTATCCGGAAGCGCGGCTGATCGTGGTGGGCGAACAGCATAACGACGCGAACAGTTATTCGCTGCTGCGGCTGGGCGTGAAAGGTTTGCTGACGTATGTGGAGGCGCGGGATCAGTTGATTCGCGCGTTGCCGCTAGTCGCGAGCGGCGGCTTCTGGGTGCCGCGCAATTTGCTTTCGGGATTCGTGGATTCGATTTTGACCGGGCAAGGCCGGAGACTAAAGAGCGAGACCGTGACGAATTTGAGCCGGCGCGAACAGGAAGTGCTGGATTCGCTGCTGGAGAATCTTTCTAACAAAGAGATTGCGAGCAAATTGAATATTGCCGAGCGCACGGTGAAGTTTCACGTGTCCAATTTGTTGAGCAAGTTTGGCGTACGGCGTCGCGCGGATTTGATTTTGCTGACGTTTCAGCGGCGCATGGCGCAAGCCTAAAGTCTTGCGCTCCGAGCAATCTGATTATCCTACTTGCGGTTAACCCTAAATTTTTTTTCACACGACAATTGTAAAGCTTGCTGCTAGCGTTTAGGTGCGCGCGTTGCGCGCGATAGAGGAGAGCCCCTTTGAATATTTTGATTACGGGAGCCGCTGGTTATATCGGCAGCGTGGTTTCGGAAGTGTTGCTGGCGCGCGGGATGCAGGTGGTGGCGCTCGATAGTTTGATCGAGGGGAATCGCGCGGCGGTGCCGGCAAGGGCGGTATTCTGTTTCGTGGATCTAGCGGATCGGCCGAAACTGGAAGATGTTTTTGTTAAGAATAAGATTGACGCGGTGATGCATTTTGCGGCGGAAGCGCTAGTGGGAAAATCGATGCGTGAGCCGAGCACGTTTTATGCGGCGAATGTGGCGTGCGGAATTAATTTGCTGGATGCCATGACGCGGCACGGCGTGAAGAAATTTATTTTTTCGTCTACCGCGGCGACGTATGGAGAGCCCGAAGTGGTTCCGATACCGGAGGATCATCGCCAAGTGCCGATTAATCCTTACGGAAAAACCAAACTGGTGTTCGAGCAAATTCTTGCGGACTATCGCGGATATACCGGTTTGGACTATGCGACGCTGCGTTACTTTAATGCCGCAGGCGCTTCCGCGGAACGCGGAGAATTTCGCAAAGTGGAAACCCATTTGATTCCCCGCGTGCTGGATGCGGTCTCCGGAATTATTCCCGCCGTGGAGGTGCTGGGAACGGATTATCCGACGCCCGATGGAACCTGCGTGCGGGACTACGTGCACGTGCTGGATATCGCGGAGTCGCACATTCGCGCACTGGAAAATATCGAACGCGTTTCCGGCGAGGCGTTCAATGTGGCGACGAGCCGCGGTTATTCGATCTTGGAAGTAATCGACACGGCGGAACGAGTGACCGGCAAAATAATTCCACGCAAACTGAGCGCGCGCCGTCCTGGAGACCCCGCGGTACTGGTGGCGAGCAAAGACAAATTGAAGGCGATGCTCGGCGTGGAAACGCAGCACTCAACGCTTGAGGAGATTTTAGAATCGGCCTGGGCCTGGAAGCAGAAACATCCGCGTGGTTACGAAGATTCTGTGGCCGCCACGACCCGCGCAGAATCTTAATCCGCCAGGGAATAGCGCACGATGCACCAGAGCGCGTGCACGCCATCTTTCCAGGTGATTTTTTTTCCTTCTTCGTAAGTGCGGCCGGCGTAGCTGATGGGGACTTCGTAGACGCGCCACTTGCCTTTGGCGATTTTCGCAGTAATTTCCGGTTCAAAACCGAAACGATCGGACTTCAAGGTGATGCCGCGCAGCACCGGCGTGAGCATCACCTTGTAACAAGTTTCCATGTCCGAAAGTTTCAGGTTGGTGAAAATATCGGAGAGCAGGGTGAGAAATCTATTGGCGACGTAGTGCCAGAAATAATGGACGCGCTGCGGGCCACCGAGGAACCGCGAACCGTAAACGACGTCGGCGCGGCCGTCGAGTAACGGCTCGAGCAGCGTGGGATAGTCGCGCGGGTTGTATTCGAGGTCGGCATCCTGAACGAGCACGATATCGCCGGTGACTTCCGCGAAGCCGCGACGTAGCGCAGCACCCTTGCCCTTATTCACACTTTGAAAGATGAACCGCAGGTCGGCAAGCGGAATAGGGTCTTCGCTGTCTTGGGCGGGGGCGAAGGGTTCGCCTTTGGCCTGCAAAGCAGCCAGGGTTTCCAGAATTTGCCTGGTGCCGTCGCTCGAGCAATCGTCCACCACGATTACTTCTTTGCGGATTTCCGTTTCAAGGACGCGGCGCAGGATCTCGTCGATGGTGGCCTTCTCGTTGTAAACGGGAACCACAATGGAAATTTTTGGATCGTGCAAAGCTGCTGGATTCCGTCGTTGGATCGGCATAAGCGAATGGGCAATTGTAGCGGCCCACCGGCAATGCGTAAAGCGGGCAACGCGAATCTTACGATTCGAAGATGACTTGAGCGAAGGCTTGCGCTGAGGTGTGGGTGATGCTCATGGAAATGCGCTTTACCCCGAGGCGGGCCGCGATTTTGCCAGCTTCGCCGTGCAAGGCCATAGTTGGCCGTCCACTCGTCTCGCGCACGACTTCCAGATCTTGCCAACGTACGCCGCATCGCCAACCGGTGCCGAGGGCCTTCATGGCCGCCTCCTTGGCGGCAAAGCGACCGGCATAACGTTCATATTTATTTTTGAAGCGCTCGCAATAGGCGCGCTCCTTGGCGGTAAAGAGGCGTCTTAACAATGGTTCGCCGCGCCGCGCGATGGCTTGTTTTACGCGCGCCACTTCTGCGAGATCTACGCCCATTCCTACGATCAATTTTCCCCGCCATTTCCGGGCCGCCACGATGAATCAGGTGGTCCGTTTATAATGGTAGCTATATGCCAGCGAAGAGCAAATCCGCACGCAAGAAAAAGGGCGCAACGCGAACGAGAGCTTCGTCTGCCCCGCACAACTGGAGCGAACGCGACGTAAAGGGCGTGCGCATCCTGCAAGTTCCGGCGTTGGCAAAATTTCCATGGCTGGTGCATGGATTCAGCACACGGGCCGGCGGGGCCAGCGAACTCGATGGCAGCAAAGTCCTCAGCCTGGGATTTACCGAGTGGGATCAGCGCGAGAGCGTCCTCGAAAATCGGCGGCGATTTCAGACGGCACTACATGCGAATGAGATGGCGCTGGCACCGCTGAAGCAGTTTCACTCCGATGTGATTCATGTGTTTGAAGGTGTGCCGGGCGAAGCGAGTCGCGGCGATGGCTCGGCGACGAATCGGCCGGGACTGCTGCTGGGTGTGCAAACCGCGGATTGCGTGCCGATTTTGCTGGTCGATCCGAAAAACCGCGCTGTGGCGGCGGTGCATGCAGGATGGCGGGGCACGTTGGCGCGCATCGCAGTGAAAGCGGTAGGCCGCATGCAGATGCGTTTCGACAGCAAGGCGGCCGATATTGTCGCCGCGATTGGCCCGGCGATTGGCGGTTGCTGTTACGACGTGGGCACGGAAGTGGCGGCGGAATTTTTATCGCAGTTTGCGGATGCGCCGGATTTTTTTGATGAATTTCGCACCGGGGATGAGCCGAACCCGATTCAGTGGCTGAATCGGATGCCGCCAGGGCACCAGCCGCCGCCGAAAAATGTGTTGCTGGATTTACGCAATGCGAATCGCGCGCAACTGCGAGGAATTGGATTGAAGGACAAAAATATTTTTGTGAGCAGCCTTTGCACCGCTTGCCGGCCGGATCTCTTTTTCAGTTACCGGAAACAGAGCGCTATGTCGGGGAGGCAAATGTCGGTCATTGGCATTCGAGAATAGCGTTTATTGGGCGGCTGCGATCTGCGTCAGCGCCAACTGGCCGCACGCGGCCATCACATCGCGGCCGCGCGAATATCTGGTAAAGGCGGGAACGCCTTTTTGGAGCAAGATGCGGTGGAAATCGGCGACGCGCTCTGGAGTGGGCTCCGCGTATGGCAGGGCCCCCGGATTCCAGGGAATTAGATTTACTTTCACGCGCCCCAAATCCGACATTAGCTTGGCCACGCGGCGCGCGTCGTCCGGCGAATCGTTCACGCCGCCGAGTAGAACATATTCGAAGGTGACGTATTCGCGCGAGCCGCGCGGAAATTTTTTGCAAGCGTCGAGCAACACACGGAGCGGGTATTTTTTATTGATGGGCATCAGCACGTCGCGCTGTTCATCGCACGAGGCATTCAAGGAAACAGCCAGCTTGGGGCGGACTTTTTCTTCGGCGAGCCGCGCAATTCCCGGCACAATTCCGCTCGTCGAAAGCGTGACGTGCCGCGGGGAAATTTTCATGGCGCGAGGATCCAGCGCGATGCGCATGGCGCCCATGACGGCGTCAAAGTTGAGAAGCGGCTCGCCCTGCCCCATCAACACCACGTTGGTTTGCGGCGTGAGTTCTCCGTGAGCGGCCATATCTTTGAGAGGAAGCAATATCTGCGCCAGAATTTCGCCGGCCGTCAAATTTCGAATGAGGCCCAGTTGTGCGGTCAGGCAAAACTGGCAATCGACCGCACAGCCCGCCTGTGTCGAAATGCAAATCGTTTGCCGGCCATCGCTGGGCATGAACACCGCTTCGACGGAGGCCAGCCGCGCAGTGATCTTATCGTCACCGACGGGCAACGCCATCAAGTAGCGCACCGAGCCGTCTTTCGATACAAAGCGTTGTTGCACCGCCGGCAAATGAACGTGTGCTTTCTCGGAAAGGCGTTTACGGAGCGCTTCTGGAAGCGTGGTCATCTCGTTCAGAGAAAGTTTTCGTTCCGCGTACAGCGCATGATAAATCTGTGCGGCGCGATATGTCGGTTCGCCCATGGCGGCGAGCATCGCCTGCAATTCTTCTTTGCTTTTCCCGAGCAGTTCCAATGTTCCGGCATCCTTTCGATACAACTAGGATACTCCGGGAATACCGAGATCGCCGAAAGACCTATAAAACAGTAGGGATTTCGCAGCAATTTCGCATTTTCGGAAAATCGTCGGAGTTGCATTCGGAGTATAATTGTCGAGTAATTGCTTGGAGCCCGCCATGACGAAACAACTCGTCGTCGAACAAATCACGATCTCACAATGGGTAAAAAATCTCGCGGCGATTCCGGACCGCGAGTTCACGCTGGACAACGTTCAGAATTACGTGCTCGCACATCAGGTGCAGCCGGAAAGCCTCGACAAGTATTGTTATTTTTCCAAAGGCAATTACACGCGTAATCTAATTTTCAAGAATGAAGTGTTCGAGTGCATGACGGTGTGCTGGGAAGTGGGGCAAGCTAGCCGCATTCACAATCACCGCGAGCAAAATTGCTGGATGTCCGTGCCCATCGGAAGGCTCCGGGTGCAAAATTATCACGTCGACGATCGCGATCCTTCCCGCGGAACTTGCCATCTCGAGCCTACGGAAATCTTTGATATGGACGCCGCACATCCGGCGTACGTAAATCCCATCGAGCCGGTGCACGAAGTTTTAAATTTGGCGGGATTTGGCCGCCGCGCCGTCAGCGTGCACGTTTATTCGAAGCCTTTCGACACCTGCGAGGTCTATCTGCTGGACAAAGGCACGTATTCCGACGTGCCGCTCTTTTACACCAGCGAATACGGCAAGCTGCATCCCGACGCGAAACTGCTCTAGCCCGCCGTTTTCCGCATGACGCCGCAAATTTTCAGGATCTTTTCCGCGTTGCATCGAGCTCGGTCGTTTTCGCGTCCCTTGGCGTCCGTGCTCAGCAGGTCCTCGCGGGATGCCGAGACCGTTGCTGCTCATTCTACGTGCCGACTGCCCAGGGTAAAACCATCAAGTCCGGTGCGGCCATCGCCGGACCTCGCTATCTCCTTGAATTGGCGAGACTTTATCTAAGTTGCACGTTCATGGCAATTGCCGTTCTCGTGTGTCACAATTGCTGTATGACGACAGAACCTCGCGATATTCAAAAGCATGTTCTGCCCAACGGACTGGTGGTCATCACCGAGACCATGTCGCACGTCCGTTCCGTCTCCGTCGGCGTTTGGATCCGCAACGGCTCACGACGCGAAGTTCCCGAAGAAAACGGGCTCGCACATTTCATGGAACACATGGTGTTCAAGGGCACGGAGCGACGCTCCGCTGAAGCCATCGCGCGCGAAATGGATTCCGTGGGCGGGATGCTGGACGCGTTTACTTCCAAGGAACAGATTTGCTTCAACGCCAAAGTTTTGGATGAGCATTTGCCGATTGCCTTCGACGTCATCGCCGATCTGGTATTGCGGCCGAAGTTCGATTCGGAAGATGTGAAAAAAGAGCGGCAGGTGGTACTCGAGGAAATCAAGATGGACCTCGACAACCCCGAATACATGCTGCACGAGATTTTTACGCGCGGATTTTGGCCCGGGCATGCGCTGGGACGGCCGATCCTAGGCACGCCAGACACCGTGAAACAATTTAATCGCGAAAGATTACGCACGCGGTTTCAGCACTGGTTCGCGCCGGACCATTTGGTGATCACCGCGGCAGGCAACGTTACGCACGAAAAAGTGATGGAGCTGGTGCAGCGCGAGTTTGGACAATTGCCAGCGGCGGGAACGCTGGAAGATCACGTGGCGCCGGATACGCGCGCGCCGATTCATCTGGAAACCAAGAAAGAGCTGGAGCAGGTGCATCTGTGCATCGGCGTACCTTCGTTGCCGCTGGGGCATGAACGGCGATTTGCGGCGGCGGTGCTGAATAATTTACTGGGTGGCGGAATGTCTTCGCGGCTATTCCAGAATATTCGCGAGAAGCAGGGCCTGGCGTACGCGGTTTTCAGCGAGCTTACGCCTTATTCCGATGCCGGAATGCTCACAGTTTACGCGGGCACCGCCAAAGAGACCGTGGGCCAAGTGATCGATCTGACCGTCCAGGAATTTCGCTCGATGAAGGAATCTTTGGTTACCGAAGAGGAGCTGCTGCGCTCGAAGAACCATTTGAAGGGCTCGTTGATGCTTTCGCTGGAGTCTACAAGTTCGCGCATGTCGAACCTGGCGCGCCAGGAACTTTATTTTGGGCGATTTTATTCGCTGGACGAAATTCTCGCCGGCATTGAGGCGGTTACGCGCGAAGATCTGCAAATCATCGCGCAGGATTTTTTCAGACCGGAGCAAATCGCCGTGACGGTGCTCGGCCCGCTCAACGGTTTCACCCTCGAACGCTCGCGCCTAGCCTGCTGACGTTGCAACAGTTCTGGCGACCGGGCAGCGCGATCCCATCGAAAAATCAGGCCTGTACGATTCACGCGGACACGCCGCTCGCTCAGAAAAGGGCGCGCTGTTTGGCTTTTGGACGCCAATGAACCGGGAGCACGCGGGAGTAGGTTAAAATATATCTTGAGTCTCCAGTGCGCGCGGCGCTCGAGAAGTCCAGAACGTGTTCGGTTTCATCGCAGAATATGGCAAAGAAACTCCCCCAGCTCGATGCCGTTCGCGGCATCGCCATCATTTTAGTGCTTCTCGTGAACACCAGCGAGAAGTATCCCGAGTTGCATTGGGAACACTTGGTGGGCAACGGATGGATGGGCGTGGATTTGTTTTTCGTGCTCTCCGGATTTTTGATTACCGGAATCCTTCTGGATGCCAAAAATTCTCCGGAATATTTCAAGAATTTTTATGCTCGGCGAGCGCTGAGAATTCTGCCGCTCTATTATGCGGTGCTGCTCTTCATGTTCGTGGCGGTGCCGCTGCTGCGGCCTTCGGAAGCGCACACGGTATTCGCGAAGTCCTCGCCGTGGTGGGCGTATCCTTTTTTCTTACAGAACTTTCTCGTCGCCGTTCCGACCATGGCGGCTGGTCCGCTAGGCGTCAGTTGGTCGCTGGCCATCGAGGAACAGTTTTATCTGGTGTGGCCGATGGTGGTGCGCTACTGCTCCACAGCGACCCTCCGGCGAATTACCGTCAGCGCCATCGTGATTGCTCCAGCGCTTACTTTCTATCTTTCGTCGCATCACATTCAAACCTATTCCAACGTATTCTGCCGCATGGTGGGGTTGATGGCCGGCGCACTGTTAGCGGTGATGACTCGTTCCGAAAATTATCAACCGTCGCTATTCGTGAAACGCGTGTGGATTTTGTTTGCCGTGACGCTCGCGGCGGCGTTTGCCAGCGAGGATCTGGGTGCGCGATGGTTTGCGTATACGATGGTGGCACTCGCGGCAGCTTCGTTTATTTTTTTGGCGCTCTATTCGCCGCAAAAATGGCTGCAGGCGCTACTGCGCAATCGCTTTCTCATCTACTCCGGGCAAATCAGCTACGGGCTTTATATGCTGCACAAAATTCCCTTTGATATGGCGCAATCCTTCCATCTGGACCGGCATTTCGCTATCGCTCTTCCGCTAATTTTCGCCGGGGCATACGCGCTCGCAACGCTCTCTTGGAATCTGCTGGAGCGGCCATTTCTAAACTTGAAGAGATTTTTCGTTACGGAACCGAGCGAGCCATCCGACCTGCGCGAGCCGCTGGCAACGGCGTCGCTGTTACAAAACTAAATTTTCGGCGAATGCCGGGGCCTGCGGTCGGTGGCGTGACGTCCCGCCCGTCCCTTTGTACAGTTGGTGACTAGTCACCGCCACTCCAAATATCCGTTTGGCCAATCACTTGTCAAATTAAACTTTGAGGACGGCGGACGGCCTCTGTATAATTTCGGATAGGCCCCGAAAGCGAGCGTGATGCCTGAAGCGATCCTGATGGTGAATCCTGCAACCGTAGATCTCGAATCCGAGCCCATCCCCCCTGATTGGATTTTAGGTGGTAACCCGGTAGCGCGAAGCAAGAAACTGTCCACCAGCGATGATTTGTCGTCCGCCATCGTGGTCTGGGACTGCACTCCAGGCGATTTTCATTGGCAATACAGCAAGGATGAAACGATTTACGTGATCACCGGCGAAGCTTTCATGACCAACGACGTCGGAGAAGAGCGCCGCTTCGCCGCCGGCGACCTGGGTTTTTTCCCTGCGGGCTACGCTTGCAATTGGCGGATCACGGAACCGTTCCGCAAGGTCGCGGTAATCCGCGAGACGCTGTGGACTCCCCTCGGCTACGGCTTGAAGGCTTTGAACAAATTGATGCGCATGACGGATCCGGGAAGCAAATCGCCGCTGCTGTTTCTGTTGGCGGGATTTCTTGCTGCGAGGTGGAGATAACCCGCGTTCTCTTCAGAACTGCGGTTCCACGCAACGCGTACGAAAGTACCATTCCCTCGGAAATTCACGCGTTTTATCGTGAATCTTCGCGACTAGGTTCATCCCCACCATGAAAAAGAAAGAAGTTATTGTCATCGGAGCGGGCCCCTACGGGCTGAGCACCGCCGCGCATCTGCAAAACTCCGGCGTGACCCCGCACGTCATTGGCGAGGCGCTGAGCTTTTGGAAGCAGCATATGCCGAAGAAAATGCTGCTACGCTCGCGAACCGAAGCTTCCAATATCCACTCGCCACAGAAACATCATTCCATCGAAGCGTATCAGCGCTTCATCGGCCGCAAAATCGCTGAACCAGTGCCTATCGAAGACTTCATCGCCTATGGGGAATGGCTGCAGAAACAGGTGGCGCCCAATTTGGACACTCGCAAGGTGCGCGATGTTTCGCAGAATGGCAGCGGCTTCGTGGTGACCATGGAAGATGGCGAAAGTTTTCACGGTGGATCTGTGGTGTTGACGTTGGGCATTGGTCTGTTCTCACAACGCCCGGAACAGTTTGCAGGAATTCCCCGGGAACTTGCGCCGCATACTTCGGAGTTGCGCGATCTCACGCAGTTTCGTGGAAAACGCGTCGCGGTCGTCGGCAAGGGCCAAAGCGCGCTCGAATACGCAGCGTTGCTGCATGAAAACGGCGCCGAGGTGCAAGTGATCACCCGCGCGCCGGCGCTGATTTTTCGGCCGTTCGCCTGGAAAAAACATGTCTTTCGCGTGCTCACGTCGGGCCCGCTGCTGCCGCTGTCTTACCGCATTATCCCTCCGACAGATTTGGGCGACGTGAGAACCGCGCGAAAAATGGCCGATCCGGAAAAATTTCGCCGGCAAACGCCCGAGATGCAGGAAAAATTAATCGGCGCTTGTACGCGGCCCATCGGCGCTTATTGGCTGGAACCCAGACTAAAGGGAGCGACCATCAAAACGCAGTTGAGCGTTGCCGGCGCGCAACAGTTGGGTGCAAAACTGAAGTTAACTTTCAGTGATGGCACGACGGATGTGGTCGACGCCGTGGTTCTGGCCACCGGCTACAAAATCGATATTTCGAAGTACAACATTCTCGATCATTCCCTACTCCAGAAAGTGCAGCAAACCGCGGACGGCTATCCCGTGTTGACCACCGGGCTGCAAACAACAGTGGACGGTTTGTATATGGCCGGCGTGGTCGCGGAAAAGACTCTTGGGCCCACACTGCGATTCGTGACCGGCACGTCCAACGCCGGGCCGCGCGTGGCGGCGGCTATTATTGAGAAAGCGTCGCAGCGATGACCTGGCTAGCCTCGCCCAAGGATTCGCTTTGACGCACACGCGGTCCGAAGAATTTAACGGAGGTAGGGTTCCTGGCGCCATCGTGCTCGGCGGAAACTTTTTGGGCCTCGGAATTGTACGCAGTCTCGGCTCCCGCGGCATTCCGGTATGGCTGATCGACACCGACCGTTCTAAATCCATAGCGCAATATTCGCGGTACACGAAGCGTTTCATCGCTTCAACGGAGTCTGTCAACGAGCTGCTACTTCGCGAGGCCCGTCAGCACGATCTACAAGGCTGGGTGATCTTCGCAACCAACGACGATTACGTGGAAGTGGTTTCAACATTTCACGAGGCGCTCAGCACCAGCTTTCGTGTGACCACGCCGCCACTCGAGGTTTCACAGTTTGCTCTGGATAAGCGGCTTACCTATCGCAAAGCCGCGGAGCTCTCCATCTCTGCTCCGTGGACCTGGGTTGGCGATTCTCTCGCCGCCTTGTCCGAAAAAGAGATTCCCTTCCCGGTAATTTTGAAACCCGCGGTGAATCACCACTTTTTTCCGCAAACAAATTTGAAGGCCTTGCCGGCGGATAATTGGCAGGAACTGCAGCGCGGTTTCGCGCACGTGTCCAACTACATTCCGCCGGACGAAATTTTGGTGCAGGAGCGCATTCCCGGGAGCGGCGAAAATCAATTTTCGTTTTGCGGGATCTGCCAGGATGGCCTCGTCGGTGCATGGCTCGTAGCGCAGCGCCGTCGGCAATATCCCATCGAGTTTGGCAACGCAAGCACCTTCGTGGAAACCGTCAGCCAGGAGATCGTGGAAACCTGCGGGCGCCGCTTTCTCGAGAACGTAGGATTCGACGGCATGGCCGAAGTGGAATTTAAATTTGACGTACGCGACGGAAAATTCAAGATCCTGGACGTAAATGCACGGCCCTGGGGATGGCACACGCTCGGCAAAGCGGCGGGAATCGATTTTCCTTATATGCTCTGGAGGCAGCGGGTGGGAATGCCTCCTGTTCCGGCACAGCCACGTCGAGATGCCGCGTGGATGCGCGAGATTACGGATCTCGTGGCGATCCTTAAATCTCGCGATCGCGGCGCGGAAATTAAGCGCTTGTGGAATGCGCTTCGACATCGCAAATTTACCTTCGCCACGTTTCGCTTTTCGGATCCTGTCCCGTTTTTCGCCGAGCTCGCGTTGTTCGTAGCGTCCGGCCTGTCCAGGCAAAAAAAAGCCAAAGAGTTTTTGCGGCTCAGTCCGGCACCGCCGCAGCCTTAGTCGGCGGGTAGCGTGAAACTATAATCTCGACGTGGTTTTCTTATAGAAAGTTTGATATCCGCCGCGCAATACTTCTCTTGTCATGAAACCGGCCACACGCCTCCACCCCGGTGATATTGTCGAAGTAAAAGCCCCTGAAGAAATCGTGCAAACTCTGGACGCTTCGGGTGCTTTGGACCATTTGCCGTTCATGCCGGAGATGGCGGAATTTTGCGGCCAACAATTTCGAGTTTTTCGTCGCGTGGTAAAGACGTGCTCGTCGGGGACCAGTTCGACGATGCGCGCATTTCCGGCGGACGACGTGGTGCTACTCGAAGGATTGCGCTGTTCCGGCGCCGCGCATGACGGCTGTCAGAAAGCCTGCATGACTTTCTGGCGCGAAGGCTGGCTCCGCAAAGTAACAGATTCACGTCCGCGGTCTAGCACCGCCGCATCTGACAACCAAACGCTGCTGACGAGGCTTCGCACGTTCACGGGCCCAAATACCTATTTTTGCCAAGCCAGCGAACTGTCTCGCGCCGCGCCGGAATTATCGCGCGGCGAACGTTTTGCCAAATGTTTCAGCGAGGTCGCCGCAGGAAACTGCAGTGCATGGCAAATGGCGCAACGCATCGCCACCTGGCTGGCCTGGAGAATCCGCCGTACGTTTCGAGGCGCGTACGGACATGGCCACAGCAATAGCACTCCTTCGGAAAGTCTGCGGTTGCGCCCAGGAGAATTAGTTCAAGTGCGGTCGATGCCAAGCATCACGCAGTCTCTAAACGACAGGGCGTATAACCGGGGACTCTGGTTTTCGCCGGAGATGCGGCTGCTCTGCGGGACAGAGCAGCGCGTCGAACGCCGCATTGACAAACTCATCGTGGACGGCACCGGAGAGATGCGGCAGTTGCAGAACACCGTGTATCTCGCAGGCTCGATGTGCGGGTGCGCGCACGTAGCTTTCGGCGGATGCTCGCGTTGCGAGTTCAACTATTGGCGGGAAATTTGGCTAAGTCGCCCGCCCGGTTCATCTTAGCCTGTCATTGTCATCGCGGTTTCTCAAGGAGGCACACGCCGGTCCACGGAAAATGCGGCGGTATTTTTTTTGGCTCCGGTAAGAGCGATAGCAACTCTTCCGGAGCGCGCTTGAACTGCGCGGCGGTCTTTAGCATTCCCTGAATATCCTTAGGCTCCCACCCGCTGGCCCTAAAGAATTCAGCACCTTCCGCAGGTCCAAATTGAAAGCCGGCATTGGCTTCGCTGAGCTGTTTACCCGTCGATCGTTGCATTAGCTTTAACTGTCCGGGCGAGGCGAGATCGATAATCCAGCTTCGAAAATGTGCTGGAGTGAAAAGATCGCGTGCCAATGCCGCGACTTCTTCCGCCGTGAAATAGATGAGCAAACCTTCGCTCATCACCGCGATGTTCTTCGCGCGATCATTCAGCGAAGCGAAGAGCCCCTGGCGGCCGGCGACGTCAGAGAGATCCAGGGAGATGCGTTCCAACTGGCATCGCGGTCGATCATTTTCCAAAATCTCTTGTTTGTAAGAAATAATTTCGGGGAAGTCGACTTCCACCCACAGCAACGTGGAAGGAACATCCATGCGGTACGGCCGGGCATCCAGCCCGGCCGCCAGATTTAGCACCAGATCAGCGCCGGCTTGGATTTCGCGCGACAGGAATGCGTCAAATAGGTAGGTGCGCGCCACCCACGCCCACTCATGCTTGTTGCCATGCGAGAGAGAATTGGCGATCTGGAAACCGCGCTCACCGGCCAGCCGCTCGGCATAGGGATCGCGAAAAAGCGCGTCGGGGCGCCGCGTTTCCAGCGCGCGAAAATAAGCTACCCAGCGAGCCGTATCGGAAACATTGCGAACACCTGAACTGGGATCGCTCATCAATGGAAACCGGGAATGGGCGCTGGGGATTTTAGCACGCAAGATTATGAAGCAATCGTCGCGCTCGTTGGTAGAAGAATCGGGCAGGTCGTTGCGGCGCGACAGTAACGAGGCCGAACCTCGCGGCATTTTGCTGCCAGAAGGCCGAATCGAACCTTGGTACGATAGCTCGTAGTAGCAAATAGCAGCCGAAGAGGTTAGTTTCGCACGCGGTTCTACCATATTTTTGCAAGACCTGGAGCAGAGTTGAAACCAACGGTCTTGATGGTCACAACTTCCCGCTGGTTCCCGACAGCTCGCCTTGCAGTGGCGCTTGCGAAGGCAGGCTGCACGGTGGAAGCCGTGTGTCCCCCCGGACATTCCATCGCCCTGACCAGCGCCGTCACGCGGACCTTGCCTTATAGTGGTTTGTTGCCGCTAAGGTCCATCGCCGCCGCCATCGCGGCCACCAAGCCCGATCTCATTGTCTCCGGCGACGATTTAGCGACCTGTCACCTGCACGGTCTGCATGATCAAGCTGGAACCTCCGAATCGTCACTTCGCGCGTTGATCGAACGCTCGCTCGGGTCGGCGGAGCATTTTGCGACCGTCGATGCGCGTGAGAAGTTCATGCAAGCTGCGAGGGCACAAGGTGTCCGGGTTCCAGATACCGAGGTGGTTGGGAATCGAGATGCGCTGGAGAAGTGGATAACTCGTTCCGGATTTCCATCCGTCCTGAAAGCGGACGGGACGTCGGGAGGCGACGGGGTCAGAGTAATTTCCTCGGCGGAACAGGCCGAACGGGCTTTCCGGGAATTGCAAGCTGCGCCACTCTTTACGCGCGCCGCAAAGCGAGCACTCTTGGACGGCGACACTCGCCTGGTTTGGCCCGCGCTAGAGCGCCAGCGATCCGTCGTCAACGCGCAATCGTTCGTCAACGGCACCGAAGCAACGAGCGCCGTGGCGTGTTGGAACGGGACGGTGCTCGCAAGCCTTCATTTTGAGGTGTTGCAAAAAAGCCATGCCTCCGGCCACGCCACGGTATTACGCTTTATCGAGCATGTCGAGATGATCTCGGCAGCAGAAAAAATGGTCCGCACCTTGAAATTGTCTGGGCTGCAAGGGTTTGATTTCATGCTCGAAAAGGGTTCTGGTCATGCCTATCTGATTGAAATAAATCCGCGTGCCACGCAAGTCTGCCATCTGAGTTTTGGCCCCGGGCATGATCTTCCTGCAGCATTGATTTCGGCGTTGAGTGGCAACGAGCGTGTTGCTGCTCCGAGAGTGACGGAAAATGACACGATTGCTCTTTTCCCGCACGAATGGCTGCGCGATCCCGCGAGCCCTTACCTAAGTTCCGGCTACCATGATGTGCCAGAGGACGAACCCGAATTGCTTCGCGCTTGCATGAAAAAACGCCGAGGCCAGTCTCTGCGAGATTTCGTAAAGAGGTACCAGCGACAGACTGACAAGAGTCCCAGCAGGCTGCCATAAATGCATTAAACTAAAAGAAATAAGTCGTTTTTTTTCGTTCTGTTTCCGTTGTTTTATTGCCGCGGAGGTCACTTCCGCCGCAAAGATCGGACCTTCCAGGCGCTCCAGGCATTAAAATAGAGTTAGATACAATATCGAGATGAATTTTCGTGCGAGCGTCTGTCGCGCCAAATTCCTACGAGATTGCACACGATGAAGGAAGACATCACAGTTCTGGGCGCTGGACCGTATGGGCTTGCTATCGCCGCGCATCTCCGGACCATTGCCGGCCTGGACTTTCGAATTTTCGGCGATCCCATGTGGTTTTGGAAAAACCAGATGCCCGCGGGAATGCTGCTCCGTTCGGACTGGGGCGCTTCGCAGCTTTGGGATCCTGCGCACCAATATTCGCTGGAAGCCTATCAATCCGCGACCGGGGACAAATTTTCCTCACCCGTCCCGCTCGCGGGCTTCGTCAACTATGGCTTGTGGTTTCAGCGCAATGTGGTGCCCAATCTGGACACCAGAAAAATTGCTGAAGTTGCGTCGGAAGGCAGCGGTTTCCGCATCAACTTA